>WNGG01013543.1_pt2 | contig 10168 bp, 8 predicted proteins | sample 5400661 | NCBI WGS metagenome assembly WNGG01 (sample SAMN13153372, study PRJNA577476) | soil metagenome | isolation source: 100 cm soil or saprolite under Garry oak tree replicate 1 | place: USA:California | collected 2016-06-15
AAAGCCGCCTTCGCGGGTGGCGATCCACAATCTCGATTCCGGCCCGATGGCTACGTCGGAGATTCCGGTAATGAATGCCGGCAGTTTGGCGGCGTACCAGTGGCTGCCGTTGTCCAGCGATACCACCAGCTTCTTGCGGGTGGCCGCAACCACCATCTGCGGAGTCGCGCGCAGGGCGATGAAATCCTGGTGGCCAAGCACCTGGCCGCCCCGCCAGCTGCGCCCCTGATCGCTGCTGATGAAAATTCCTGCAGCCGTGGCTGCGAACCATTTGCCGCCGGCAATATCAATCTGTGCCACCCGCGTCGAAAGCTCCGAGCGCACCAGCATCGCTTTGGCAGTGACCGCCTTCTTCTTGGAAGCGCCGCGCGGCACGGCTGGTGGCATTTGTTCGCGCACTACGGTGTTCAGCGGGGCCCAGTGCAGCTCATTCGCATCCAGGGAAAAGACGCCCCGGTTGGTGCCCGCAAGCAGTTCGCCATTTTCGGTTCGCCGCAGGCTAAAGACGTCGCGCCCGCTCAATCCCGCGCTCACCTGTTTCCAGTGCTGGCCGTCATCGCGGCTCACAAAGACGCCGCCGTACTCTTTGTCGTTGATCAAGCCGGCATAAATCGTGCTGGGATGCTCCCGGTCCACCGTCACCGCAGCCACCTGGCGATGGGTAAAGCCGCGGCTGGAAGCCAAAAATGACTGTCCGCCGTCATTGCTGGCCAGCACCCCGCTGCGGTCGGTCGCCAGAAGCATGCGCTGTGGATTGCGCGGATCCACCAGCACGTCATTGATGATGATGTTCGATTCCGTCGTGTGCTTCCAGGTGCGTCCTGCGTCTACCGTCTTCCACAGGCCCTCCGTCGTCCCCGCATAAACGATCGCGGGATTGAGCGGGTCCTGGTGCAGCATGCGAGTGCGGCGCGCCGAAAATGGGATTCCTTGAATTTTGTGGAAGAGCTCGCCCCCGTTTTCGCTTTTGTAAATGCCCGAGCATGCGCTGATGTACACCACCGAAGAATCGTGGTGGTCCACGATGATGGAGAAGACGTCGGAATCGTCTACCACGCCCTTCTTGATGGACTGCCAGCTAAGGCCGCCGTTGGCCGTCTTCCAGGGCAGGTGCCAGGTGCCCGCATAAATTACCTCCGGATTGCGGGGGTCAATTGCCACCGACTCAATGTTCTTGATCTCGGCGTGGTTCTGGGGAGAAATTCTGCTCCAGGTATCGCCGCCGTCATGGCTGCGGAAAACGCCATCCAGGGCGCCGATTACCAGTGTCTTGCGGTCGGAGGCGGCCATGGCCAGCGCTCGAATGGATTTTCCGTGCAACGCCGGGATGGCCTGCCAGGTTGCTCCCTGGTCGAACGACCGGAATAAGTCCCCGCCTGTGGTTTCCACGCTCCAGCCAGCCACGTACATGGTCTTGGGCTCGACCGGATCAATCACCACGTGGTCGAGAACGTAGTGATTGCCGCTTCCCAAATGGACATAGCGCGACCAGGTGCTTCCGCCATCATTGGAAAAAAAGAGCTGGCCGGCGCTGGTGCCCAGAACAATGCGGTCGGGTTTCTGGGGATCGTAGGTCAGGCTACGGACGTCGCCGCCATCCGGCCCGATGGGCAACCACTGCTGGGCTCGCAGCCCTGGCGCAGTGGACAGCACCGTCAATAGCAGCGCAAAGCCAAAGTTCAAAGTTTTGGACATGGTTGCGAAATTCCTTGAGCGTTCAAACCGCATTTGGTTTCTTCTCCGGAAATCTTCCTGCACCTGGAGTGAGATGCTGCTCGTTGCCCACAGCTTGCCATCACCGGCCCGTGGATGGCAAGGTTACTGAAGGCCAACAGCGTTCTGCCTATCTACCACCCCGACACTGGGACTCAATTGCTGGCAGTTGGCTCTCCGGCAAGGTGAGAAGCGCAGCACCCGACGCCCTGGCAACCACCAGATTGCGCCGGGACGAGCTATCGTTTGCTTGATCTCCCCGGTAAAAATTCTCTTCTCTCCACTCCTAACAACGACAGCCAAAAAAAAGGGCCGATCGTTGACCGGTCGGCCCCCATCAGTCATTGGGACAATTTACCGCTTTGGCGCCGTCGCAGCCGGTTTGCTGGCCGCCTTCCTGGGCGCGCGCTTGCGCACCGGCGCTTTCGCCGGACCTGGCTTCACTCTGCTTTCATCCACGGGCGTGCTTCCAGCCTGATCAAAGGTAGCGCCGGCCGGGACAATAAAGATTTCAGCCTTCATGCCCCCGCCAGTGGCGCTGCGGGTTTCAATCCGGCTGGCATCAATGCCCTTCTCCTGCGTCAGGTAGGCCTTAGTGTTTACCGCGCGCTGCGCCGCCAGTCTGCTGCCGCCCTTTTCCGACGGATCGGTGTTTCCTACCACCACCGCCTTGGCATCCGCATCACGCTGCAGCCGCAAGGCCACATCGTCAAGGATGGCCTTGGCGGTGTTGTCCACCCGGGGGTTGTTGGCTTTGAACGCGATCTCGTTCAACTTGCTCGCCGTTGGCGCCGGGGGCGGAACTTCTACATTCACCGTAGTATTGGCCGAGCTGGTGAGGTTGCGATCGTCAGTGGCCGTACAGGTCACCGTGATTGTGCCCGCCGGTGCGCCCGCAGTGTCCAGGGTGGCGTTGTTGCCGCTGCCGCTAATCCTTCCCCCGGTCGCCGTGTAGGTCACGGTCACCGGACGATTGTCCGGGCTGGATGCAGTAGAGGTAATGGTTGAAGGGTCGCCGGAACGCACCGTGCTCGGATTCGCCGAGCAGGAAATGGTTGGCGGATTCTTCACCGGTTCTTTCACCGTGAAGTTGGCCGAGCATTGCGCCGTATTCTTCTTGTTGTCGGTGATCTGCGAGGTGACCGTGTAACTGCCAGCGGCCAGTCCCGCGGTATCCACCGAAGCGGTCTGGTCCTTGCCTGTGACTTTGCCGCCAGTGGATGTCCAGTTGTAGGTCAGGGTACGGCCTTTGGGGAAGTTGGGGGTGGCCGTGACCTGCACCGGCTCGCCTGCCATCACCTCCGTGGGCTGCGCGCTGCACGACGCTGTGGGTGGCGCCGGCGGCGGGCCTCCCGGGAACAGATACACGATGCCGGTGCGCAAACGGGCGCCACTCGAATTACTCAAACCTCGGTTCGAAGGATTGGTGGGCTCTATGAATGGGAAGAAATTATGATGCCCCCAGAGATAGTCGGCTTCAATCAGCCGGAAATTCCAGTGAGGAGTGAGGTTGATGTCAAAGCCGCCGCCCAGCGCGAATCCCGGACCATTGCGGGCAGGAAGTCCGGCCGGGGCCAGGCGGTACAAGCCGCCCAGGGCATGAATGAACGGCCAAACGTGCTCGCCGCGAAAGGTAAGCGTCGGCCCACCCATTAGGGTGGCGATGTTGGCGCGGTCGCCGCGATGTCCACCCGTATCCACGGTCAGGCCAAAGTAGGGGCCGAAATTATAAGTGCCACTAACACCGTAGCCGGCGGGTATGCTTCCTACCTTTTGTCCGCGCAAATTTACCCCCGGATCGGTCCAGGCATAACCGGCAAAGATCTCAGCTTTGGGGGCCGTAGTTTCCTGCCCCGTGGCGTTTGAAGATGTGAGCGCGGCCGTTACCGCCAGCACCACTAAAAAAAACAGCCCACGGCAACGGAAAAGCTTAGACCAACTTTGCATCACGCAATCCTCCGGAACTGTATCAGTACGGAACGGCTTAACTTACAGGCAAATACTAACTGCGGCAATGGCGCGAAAGGGAAAACTCCGACCGCGCGCGCTCGATTGTACAGCAACCCGGTCGGAGTGCAAAGTAAAGCGCCCTTTTTTCTGTTATCCGGATTTACGGGTTCACCACCCGCAGCACGAGTTCGGTGCCGCTTTCGAGTTTTACGTTCTTGCTGGTCGAGGTGATGACTGACCCTTGCGTAGCATTGCTGATGGCGGTGTTGAGGGTCAGTCCTTGCAGTCCGATCACTCCGCTGGATCGCGAATTCACGGTCGCACCGGCAGCGCCTCCCACCGTGTTGGCGCCCGCCCCCACCGCCCCTCCGGCAGTGCTGCCAACATTGCCCGCCGTGCTGGCAACATTGCCGCCCAAATCGGCTGCGGTGCGGGCAGCGCCGACAACTGGACTACCTACCCCAGAAGCTCCCACACCGCCGGAAGCTCCTCCGCTCGGCCCCATGCCGGCGCCCGCCCCCATCGTATCTTCGGCCCCGATGGGAGCGCTGTTTTGCGGGGCTGCTGCAATCGCCTGGATCACGGCATGCAGCGGCAATTCCTGGCCCTTTTTCAAGACGGCCTTGTCGAATGCGATTCCCAGCGACGACTCCGCATTGCCCTTTTCCCGGGCCTTGGCCTCGGTCACATGGCCTACCAGCTTGGAGCCTCGAGGAATGGTGATGCCTCCACTGGAGCGGACCTCATGATTGGTCTTGGCTACCACCTCGTCGGCCTGCTTGGCTTTCTTAGCATCCACCGTCTTGCTCAATGACGCGTCAATGGTGGTGCCGGCTGCTAGTTGCGCGTTGCCGACCGAGGTCCCCGCCGACGCATTCGTGGAAGTGGATGTGGAAACTCCCGTGGGTGAATTCTTTTCCTGCTTGCTCTTGTTTTCGCCGCTGCTCTGCCGGGAGGTTGGAGCGCTTGTTTCCTGCGCTCCGGAAACCGAGGCGCTGCTCCCTGCCTGGGTGCCCTTCTCAGTGGTCACCGAGGCGCTTCCCGCGGCCGAACCGCTGGTTTGCGACCCCGTCGTAGTCTGCGCTGCCGCGCTCCCCACCAACGCCGCCACCGCCAGTATTGTCATCCACATGGTTTTCATTTCCGTTCCTCCTGCAAAAATGCATGTCCATAGAAATTGTGATACAAATTGCGGTTTCGCGATGATTTAAGACCAGCCGCTGCGCGCAGATCTAGATTGCATGTATGCCACGCCCTTTGAGGGTTATACGCTTCCGCTACCCGATTTGGAAAGTGACTTGGGCCCGCTCGAGCGCATCCAAATGCAAGTAGTGTAAGTTGCAGTCGCGCGAGATATCGGCCGGCATTGCTGATCCTAGAAAGAAAGCCAGGGACCACACTAAATGACCGCCACCTGTTCCCACTTCAGCCAGCTACAAAACGTTAATCCCAAGAGTAAAGGATGCGAGGAGTGTCTGAAGATGGGCGATACCTGGATCCATCTGCGGCTGTGCCGCTCCTGCGGACACGTCGGCTGTTGCGATTCCTCCAAAAACCGCCACGCCACCAAACATTTTCATGCCAGCAAGCACCCCATCATCCAGTCCCTCGAGGCCGGCGAGCGCTGGGGTTGGTGCTATGTGGATGAGATCGAATTGGACTTCGAAAGCGCGGCTTAAGGATCGCAGCTTTTTATGACGGCAGAGAAAGTCTTAATCGTCGAGGATGAAGAGCACGAGCGCAGTGGCCTGGCCGAACTGATCTCTGCCTGGGGCTATCGCACCGAGACCGCGAAAGACGGCCTTGAAGGAATGGATAAAGTCGCGGGCTGGTCCCCGGGCATCGTGATCAGCGACTTGAAAATGCCGCGCATGGATGGCCTGGAATTGCTCGAGCACATCGCCGGACAGCCCCAGGCCGTGGCCGTGATCATGCTTACCGCCCAGGGCAGCCTATCTTGCAAAATGCTTCCCGCCAGCGCGGCACCGAACGCGAACTCGAAGTCACTCGCCGCAAGCTACGCGATAGCGGCGTGCTTGGCACTCTGGTTGGCGCCTCCGGCAAGATGCAGGAAATCTACCGCCTGGTGGAAATGGTGGCGCCCAGCACCGCCTCCGTCCTCATCACCGGCGAAAGCGGCACCGGCAAGGAGTTGGTGGCCCGCACCATCCACGAACTCAGTCCTCGCACCGGGAAACCCTTCGTCGCCGTGAACTGCGCCGCCATTCCGGAAACCCTGATCGAAAGCGAAATCTTCGGTCACGAGAAGGGCGCCTTCACCGGCGCTCTGGAGCGCCGCATCGGATGCTTCGAGCTGGCCGAGGGCGGCACCATTCTGCTCGACGAAATCGGCGAAATGCCGGTGGGCACGCAGGCCAAACTTTTGCGCGTCCTGGAAGATCACAAGCTGCGCCGCCTGGGCAGCAAGGTGGAGACCCCGGTGGATGTGCGCGTGCTCGCCGCCACCAACAAAGTCGCGGAAGAGGCTGTCGCGCGCGGCGAAATTCGCAACGATCTGTACTACCGCCTGAATGTCTTCAACATACACATGCCCGCCCTGCGCGAGCACAAAGAAGACTTGCCCCAGCTCATCGAGGCCTTGCTGGCCGAAGTCAACGCCAAACACGGCCGGCGGGTAACCGCTTTGACCGAGCCGGTGATGTCTCTCTTTCAGAATTACTCTTGGCCGGGAAACGTGCGCGAGCTGCGCAACACGCTGGAGCGGGCGGTGATTGTTTCCGAGGGTTCGCTGGTCGAGACCCGTCATTTGCCGCCCGGCTTTGGCCACGTCGCCCCCCGTGCCGCCGTGCAGGAGGCGAATGCGGTGCGGGTGGGCGTGGGCACCACCGTGGAAGAGGCCGAGCGGTTGCTAATACTCAAAACCTTGGAATCCACCAACAATAATAAGACGCGCGCCGCCGAAATCCTGGGCATCAGCCTCAAGACCTTGCACAACAAGCTCAAAGAGTATGTCGCCGCCGCCGGCGCGGCCGCCGATGCCGCCAGCTGAAGCAGCTGTGTTAAGCCGCTATTTTTTCGGCAATCTGAGGCTTGGTTAGCGCATTTATCACCAGCGGGATCGAGCTTAAGGCGCCAACTGCCACGAGCGCCCAGCCCGCTCCTCTTCGCTGATCATCGCCAAGTTTGTCCGCCACCAGCAAACCGATGCCAGCGCCCAGTGCAACCCGAGTGCCAGCTATTAACATGATGTCAGGGATGGTAAAACCTCTCTCTTGCATAAACACTCCTTCCGCTTTATATAGATGCCTCACCCGTAGTGCTTGACGGCGGCAGCAGAGCAGTTCAGGAAAGCTTTACAATCGGGCTTGCGCTCTCGTGGAGTCGGCTGAGCGGATGGCGAGAGCTCTCGCGGCCAGCAGCAGCGCGAAGCTGCGCTGCGCTGCTCTAAGCAAGCTGTGTTCTAAGAAAAATGTCACCACGCCTCAATCTCAAAACGAAGCTGGTGCTGGCCATCACTGGGATGGTGGTGGCCTTGGTAACCGCGCTTTCCTACATCTATGTTTCCCACCTGGTGCGGCAGCGGGTTGCGGAGGCATACCAAACCGGCGAGTTCGTCGCCAATGAAATTTACAACTCCGCCCGCGAGGCCCTGGAGCTGGACCTCAGCGATCTAAAACTTGACCCCAACGATGCTCGGGCAGTGAGCGCCGCCATTCAAGGGAGCCTCGAAACCGATCCTGGGCTGAATTCCCTTTTGCAATCCATCGTGGGTTATTCGCCCACCATTTACGACGCCGCCATTGTAGATATGCGCAGCCGCGCCCTGCTGCATACCGGTGCCGCCGCCATTGGCGACCTGGCGCCGACGCGCGAAAATTTCGTCTCCCTCCGCGATGGCGGTTTTTGGAAGCAGATTGCCATCGTCTATGGCGCTCCCAAAGTGTATGAAGTCCGCCTGCGCTTGCAGCGCGGGGGGGTGCCCTTCGGCGATATCCGCGTTGGACTTTCCACCGTTTTCCTGAAGGGCGAACTTAAGCCCCAGCTCACAAACGCGTTGGTCTTCTCCGCGATTTCGATCATTGTTTCGTTGCTGCTGGCCGCTGGCCTTTCTAATTTCGCGCTGCGTCCCCTGGAAGCCATCAGCCACACGCTTGATCGCATGACCGCCGGCGACATCGAGGCGGCGCACGAACCTGAGCCCTTGCGCGCCGATGAATATGGCAAAGTCAGCACCAAGATCAACCGCCTCGGCCGGCAAATGCGCGACGTCAAAGAAGTTTTCTCCGCTCTCAAAGAAAATCTCGACCAGATCATGGCCAACCTGCAGGACGGGCTGCTGCTTTTCACCCGCGATTCGCGCGCCGTGCTGGTCAGCGCTTCCGCTGAACGCTTCGTAGGCAGGCCACGGGGCAACATCCTCGGCCACAGCGTGGAAGAAATCTTTTCACCGGCGGCGCGCCTGGGCAGCGTAGTGCTCGACGCCTTCCATGGCCGCCAGTCTCTGGCCCTGCGCGAAGTGGAAACCGAGAACGGGCACCGGGTGCAGCTTTCGCTCGATTTCATCGAAGAAGGCGGGGAGCGCATTGGAGCGCTGCTGACGATGCGCGACGCCGAATCCGTCCGCCGAATTGAGGACGAGATCGAACTCTCCCGCCGCTTGGCGGCAATCGGCCGGCTCACCTCCGGCGTAGCCCACGAGGTCAAAAACCCGATTAACGCCATCGTGGTGCACCTGGAGGTGCTGCGGGAAAAACTTCAGCAACTCGATCCCGATACCAGCCGCCACATGGACGTGATTGGCAAAGAAATCCAGCGCCTTGACCGGGTAGTGCAGACCCTGGTGGATTTCACCCGCCCGGTCGAGCTTCGCCTCGCCGACCTTGACCTGCGGCGTATCGTAGAAGATGTTGTCCTGCTGGCTTCGCCTGACGCCGAACGCCACGGGGTCGCCATTGCCCGCGAGCCGGCGCCGGAACCGCTGCCCGTCAAGGTGGATTCCGATCTGGTAAAGCAGGCGCTGCTGAACGTGGTGCTCAACGGAGTTCAGGCCATGCCCCAGGGAGGGCGTCTGACCATCTTCGCCAATCGCAGCGATGACATTGCCCAGGTCGAAGTGCGCGACCAGGGCGCGGGAATTCCACCCGAGCTCCGCGACAAGATCTTCAACCTTTATTTCACCACCAAGAAATCGGGGACCGGCATCGGCCTGGCCATGACTTACCGGGTCATGCAGTTGCACAACGGCACGGTTGAATTTGAATCCAATCATGGCAGCGGTAAGAGCGGCACCGTCTTCCGCCTGCGTTTCCCGCTGGCCACGGAGCGTGAATTCTTCTTGCCCGAAATCGCAAAAAAAATGCCGCAGGAAGCGGTCGTCAAAGGCGAAGCATGACCGCAGCGATAAAATCTGGGCGCCCGGCAACGGCACTCCTCGCCCTTGCGGGATTGCTGCTGCTGGCGGGATGCAAAAAGAAGAGCCAGCCGCCGCCCACCCCTCAGGCGCAGGCCCCCACCATCACCACGCCAGCGCCGCCCTCGACATCAGCGCCCTCAACCCAAGCGCAGAAACCGGCGAATACTTCTGCGACCGCGAAATCCACTCCCGCCACCGCCACCAAACCGAAACCGCGTCCCCGCCCCCCCGCCAGCGTGGCAAAAAAGACCACGCCTCCGGTGACCGCAACCCCGCCAACTACTGCCAGCGCCACATCGCCAAACCCGGCTTCCACCCCGCCGCGAATTGTGGTCTCCGAAGGCGGCGCCCCCGCCAACAATGGCCAGATTTCCGCCGGCATGCCGCATGACGAGGCTGTCCAGCATCAGCAGACTACGACGCAATTGCTGGAAGCTACCGAGGCCAACCTGCGCACTGTCACCCGCCGCTCGCTTAAGGCCGACGAGCAGGACATGGTGGAGCAGATCCGCAACTATATGCAGCAGTCGCGCAATGCCAGCGCCGAAACCGACCTGGTGCGCGCCCATAACCTGGCGCTCAAAGCTCACTTGTTGTCCGATGAGCTGGTAAAACGCTAGTTGTAGCTGGTCATCGCAAAGCCAAGCTCGCAGCGCCCTCCGCACAGCACTTGCCATCCGGCGCTGCTTCGCAGTACGCTTTTGCCCTTACCGACGCCCTCCCGGAGCTCGCCATGAGAAACTTTCTGCTGTCTTTCCTTCTATGTTGCGCAATCGCATTTTCCGGCGCCGCCCTGGCCGACCAAGGCCATCACCACGGCCCTATGCCGGGAGAAAAACTGGGTAACGTTCACTTCCCCATCTCCTGCTCGCGCGGCGCGCAAGCCCAGTTCGACCGCTCCCTGGCCATGCTGCACTCCTTCTGGTACGAGGAGGCAGTCCGCAATTTCGCCATGGTCACGGAAAAAGATCCCCAATGAGCCATGGGATACTGGGGTTCTGCCCTGGCGCTTTATCACCAGCTCTGGCCGCCATATTTTTCCAATCCGGCGGTTGAAAAGACCGGCGAGGAAACCATCGCCAAGGCTAAAACCGTGGGCGCCAAGACCCAGCGCGAACGCGACTACATCTC
>WNGG01012285.1_pt1 | contig 10167 bp, 12 predicted proteins | sample 5400661 | NCBI WGS metagenome assembly WNGG01 (sample SAMN13153372, study PRJNA577476) | soil metagenome | isolation source: 100 cm soil or saprolite under Garry oak tree replicate 1 | place: USA:California | collected 2016-06-15
ACAGCCCGCGAGCGGCCAGCTCCGCGGCGGCGGGGTCGGGAAACAGCTCCCGAAGCCCGCCCGGCAACCCCAACAGCAACCCCCCGGCGGGGACGGCGTCGCCCGGGATCCCAGGCCGGATTCGCATGAGGGCATGATGGCCCGTCGCAGGTCTTTTGGGCAGGCCTTTCGGACAGCTAATGGATCCCTTGTCCAGATGAGGTCCCCGCTCCTGCCAGGGCATCCTGCAGGACATCCCAGGCCAGGACAGCGCACTTGATGCGGACCGGATACTTCACGACACCTTGCAGCGCGATCAGGTCTCCGAATTCGTCTTCGGCCGGCTCGACCTTCCCTTCCATGATCCCTCGAAACTCTGCGGTGAGCGCATCGGCGTCGTCGATGGTCTTGCCGCTGACCGCCTCGGTCATCATGGACGCGCTGGCCTGGCTGATGGAGCAGCCCTGCCCTTGGAAGGTCACCTCGGCGACCCGCCCGTCCGCCAGGTGCGCCTGCACGGTGATCTCGTCTCCGCACAGTGGGTTGTTCTTCGAACACGACACTTCTGCTCCGGGGAGCTCACGCTTGTTCCGCGGGTTCTTGTAGTGGTCGAGGATGACCTCCTTGTACAGGTCCTCGAGCGACATGGTGACCTCCGCCCCCCTCTTAGTTCCCGACGAACATGGCTCTGGCCTTCTCCAGAGACTCCACGAGAGCATCCACGTCCTCGGATCGGTTGTACAGATAGAACGAGGCGCGGGTGGTCGCCGGCACCCCCAGACGGCGCATGAGGATCTGGGCGCAGTGATGGCCCGGCCGCACGCACACGCCTTCGGTGTCCAAGACCTGGGCAAGGTCGTGGGGATGGATGTCCTCGTACCAGAAGGACACGGCTCCTCCCCTCGCCTCGACGTCGGACGGACCATACACTCGCGCCCCGACCTCCGATAACCGCTTCAAGGCGTAGGAGGTCAGGTCCTTCTCGTGCTCGCGGATCGCCTCCATCCCGATGGATTCCAGATAGTCGATGGCCGCGGCCAGCCCGATCTCCTGCGCGATGTTCATGGTTCCAGCCTCGAACTTGTGTGGCGGGGCTTTGAACGTGGAACGGTCGGGATAGACCTCCATGATCATCTCCCCTCCGCCCAGGAACGGATCCATCTCCTCGAGCAGCTCCGGGCGCCCGTACATCCCGCCTGATGCGGTTGGCCCGAGCATCTTGTGGCCCGAGATGGTGAGGAAGTCGACGTCGAGCTCCGCGACGTCCACCGGATTGTGCGGGACCAGCTGCGCCCCATCGACCACGATGATGGCCCCCACCGCGTGGGCCGCCGCCGCGAGCTGCTTCACCGGTGGGATCGTCCCCAGGACGTTCGACTGGCCTGAAACCGCGACGACCTTGGTCCGGTCGGTGATGAGCGAGTCCAGCTGCGACAGATCGAGGCTTCCCTCCTCGTCGATGCCGAGGTATCGAAGCGTGGCGCCCCGTTCCCGCGCCACGAATTGCCACGGCACGATGTTCGAGTGATGCTCCATCTCGGACAGCAGGATCTCGTCACCCTGATTGACGAACTTCCTGCCCCACCCGTGGGCGATGAGGTTCAGCGACTCGGTGGTTCCGCGATTGAACACGATGCTCCTGGGATCCGGCGCGCCCACGAACCGAGCCAGCTTGTTCCGGGCTTCCTCGAACATGGCGGTCGCTTCCTCGGCCAGCTCGTAGACCGCTCGATACAGGTTGGCGTTGTGCCGCTCGTAGAACTCGGTGACCGCCTCGATGACGGCCCGAGGCTTCTGGCTGGTGTTCGCGCTGTCCAGGTACACGAGCGGCTTGCCGTGGCTGGTTCGGCCGAAGATCGGAAAGTCCTCGCGGATGCGTTCGACATCCAACCAGGACGGTCCCCGATCCACCACGTTCTTCATCGTCCCCTCGTCCTCACAGCGTCGGTCTCGATCCTAGTCCGCGCCAAGCTCCTTGCGAATGCCTTCGTAGCCCTTCGCCTCCAGCTGGCGGGCCAGCTCGGGGCCACCGGAGAGCACGATCCGACCACCGATCATCACGTGGATCCGGTCGGGGGTGATGTAGTCGAGGATCCGCTGGTAGTGCGTGATGAGCAGCACGCCGAGATCCGGCCCGATGATCTGCGTGATCCCCGTCGCCACCGCCTTGAGGGAGTCGATGTCGAGCCCGGAGTCCGTCTCGTCCAGCACGGCCAAGTCGGGCTCCAGGACGGCCAGCTGCAGGACCTCGTTCTTCTTCTTCTCGCCGCCCGAGAAGCCCTGGTTGACATATCGGCTGACCATGGCGTCGTCGATGCCGAGCAGGTTCATCTTGTCCTTGAGCCGCTTGCGAAAGCCCAGGGCCGAGGTCTGCTCGCCCTTCACGGCGTTGTACGCCGACCTCAGGAAGTTCACCACGGAGACCCCGGGGATCTCGGTCGGGTACTGGAACGCGAGGAACAGGCCCCTCTGCGCCCGCTTGTCCGGGGGCAGCTTGGTGATGTCCTCACCCTTGAACCGCACCTGCCCGGCCGTCACCTTGTAGGAGGTCCGGCCCATGATCACGTTGGCCAGGGTGGACTTCCCCGACCCGTTGGGGCCCATGATGGCGTGGACCTCGCCCTGCGGAACGACCAGGTCGATGCCCCTCAGGATCTCCTTCCCCTCGACCTCTGCATGGAGACCTTCGATCTCCAGCGTGGCCGCCGCGGTCTTTCGTTCCAGTGTCTGCGTCTCTGTCGTCATCGGTCCTCCAACTCGATAAGGATCCGTTCACCCTCCACCTTCACCGGCCACGTGGCCACCGGGACGGTGGCCGGCAGCGACCTCGGCTTGCCGGTACGAACGTCGAACACCGAGCCGTGCCGGGGACACTCGATGGTCTCGTCCTCGATGTCGACGTCTCCCTCGGACAGGTGCGACTCCGCGTGGGAACAGATGTCATCGACGGCGAAGAACTCCCCACCCAGGTTCACCACGGCGATCTCGATGCGGTCCACCACGAACCGCCTGGCCTCCCCTTCCGGGATGTCCTCGGTGCCGGCCACGTCGACCACCATCTGCTAGGTCCCCTCTCCTGCCACGGCCTGGTTCAGCTCTTCCTGGATCGTCCGTTCGAGGCCTTCCCGGATCTCGGGCAGCGACACGCGATCCAGGACTTCCTGGAAGAACCCCGTCACGATGAGGCGGGTGGCCTCGTCGCGAGGGATCCCGCGGCTCTGCATGTAGAACAAGACGTCGTCATCGACGGGCCCGACGCTGGCGGCGTGACCGCATCGCACCGGATCGTTCGACAGGATCTCCAAGTTCGGGATGGAGTCGGCCTTGGCGTGATCGGACAGCAGGATGTTCCGGTTGGTCTGGTAGGCGTCGCACTTGTGGGCGCCCTTTCGGATGATGACGTTACCGGAATAGATGGCCCGGCTCTCATCCTTCAGCGCGCCCTTGTACAACAGGTCGCTGCCGGTCCGCGATCCAAGATGGTCCTGGATGGAGCGGTGGTCGAAGTGCTGGGAACCGTCGCCGAAGTAGACCCCGAGCATCTCGCTGTATCCACCATCCCCTTCGAGGATGCTCTCGACCTCTGCCCGGGCGAGACTGCCGCCGAAGGCCACCGCGAGGGTCCGGACCTCGGCGTCGCGATCGACGAGCGCCCGTTGTACCGACAGGTGGGTGACCCCGGTCCCCCACTCCTGGAGGCTGACATACCGGAGCTTGGCGTTGGGTCCAACGTACAGCTCGACCACTGCGTCGGAGAACGCGGCCTCGAGCGTGGGCGAGACGTAGCGATCGATGAACGCGAGCTCGGCTCCTTCGTCGAGCACGATCACCGTATGCGGAAACACGGCCAGGCCGTCGCGGTCGATGAAGGTCAGGGCCTGGAGCGGGGCTTCGACCTTCACACCCTTCGGCACGCGGACGAACGTCCCTCCCGTGCGGAAGGCGGCGTGCAGGGCGGTGAACCGAGTCCGGCCCGGCGGGACGGCTGCCTGCAGATAGGGCTGGGTCAGCTCCGGATGGTCCTTGAGGGCGTCGTCGATGCTTTCGAAATGGACGTTCGTGATCTCCGGATCGAGGTGCGAGCTGATGACGGACGAGTTGTGCTGGATGGACAGCCCGGCTCGTTCGCCGACCGCTCCGGCGGCCTGGAGGACGTGCTGGGGAACCTGGTCCAGCGTGGTGGTCCAGGGCTCCGGCTTGTGGGGCTCGAAGCGGTTCAGGTCGAAGGCACGAAGGTCGGTGTAGCGCCATTCCTCGGTTTCCGGTGAGGGCACCGGGAGCGCCTCGAACTGCCCGAAGGCCTGCTCCCGAAGGGGCCGAAGGGCATCGACATCGCGGGAAAGGATCTGGTCGAGGGCTGCGCGGCTGAAACCGGTGGCAGCGGTGGCGATGGTGGTCATCGCCTAAATCCTATCAATAGAGTCGGATTCAACCTCGGGTGGAGGCGGGGGCCATTGGAGGCGAGCAGCGAGTTGCGCGCTGAACATTCAATTCGCCGAGATTTCTTTGAAGGTGTGACCAATTTCACTGACAGCGGAAATAGCATCTCCTACTATCCAAGCATGTTCGGCACTAGGTATCGATGAGCAGCATCCGCTCCTCGCTGGATGAGTTTGCCGGCCAGGATCTGGATTCGCTGTCCGATGCCGCGGTCGAAGAGGATCTCGCTGAGCTCATGCTCGCAGCCGAGGCAGTCGAGGCGCAGATCCTGCGGCGGCTGGAGGAGATCGACCGCCGCCGGACATTCGAGCGCGACGGGATCCTCTCCACGGTCTCGTTCCTGGCGGCACGGTTCCGGATGGCCAGATCGCGGGCCGCCGAGCTGGTACGGATGGCTCGGGCGCTCCGGCACATGCCCGCCACGCGGGAGGCCTTTGCCGCACACGACATCTCCCCTTCCGCGGTTCGGTTGCTGGTCGAGGCTCGGGGTGCACACCGAGAGGCTTTCGAAGATTCGGAGCAGCTCCTGGTCGACGCCGCGAGATCCTTGTCGATCGGACAGCTGCAGCAGGCTGTGGCGCATTGGAAGCAGATGGCCGATCAGCGCCACGGCGTGGGTGACGAGGATCTGCGTGCTCGACGCAACCTACATGTCTCCCCGACCGTGTTCGGGATGGTCCGGATCGACGGTGATCTCGATCCGGAGAACGGAGAGACGGTGCTCACCGCGCTTCGGGCAATCTTGGATTCGGAGGCTCGAGCCGGCGGCCACGACGATCGGACCCCGGCTCAGCGACGGGCGGATGCCCTGGCCGAGATCTGTCGGCAGTCGTTGGATCGGGCGGGCCGCCCGGAGGTTGCGGGCGAACGGCCTCATATCGTGGTGACGGTCGGACTCGATGCCTTGACGAGCGGTGCCGGCCGGGCCGAGCTCGATCACACCGGCCCGGTCAGTCCGGAGACGGCTCGTCGGATCGCCTGCGACGCGTCGATCAGCCGCGTGATTATGGGCCCTCGTTCGGAGGTGCTGGACCTGGGCCGGAAGACCTCGGTCGTGCCTCCAGCGCTTCGCCGAGCCCTGATCATGAGGGACAAGGGATGCCGGTTCCCCGGCTGTAGTCGGCCGCAATCGTGGTGCGACGCCCATCACATCACCCATTGGGCTACCGGCGGCAAGACCAAGCTCTCGAACCTGATCCTGCTCTGCCGTCGCCATCATCGGTTGGTCCATCAGGGCTTTCGGATCGAAATGACCGCCTCCGGGTCGCGATTCTTCCGACCAGAAGACTCGCTTTTAGAGGATGGTCCCCCGCCATAAGAGAGCGCGATCTTCTTGTGGTCCCGATCAGAGATCTAACCAACAAGGCCAAGCACGACGTCAAGTCCCCGAGGCGCGAGCTCGTTCAGTACGGGCAAGATCAACGTGGCGATCCCCACTGATACCGCACCGCCATCGTGAGTGATCCGATCACCGACCATCAGGGCCTCGTTGGGCTTGGTGCGCAAGAGGTCTAGCGCGGTGGTGAACATCCTCGGGTCCGGCTTCTGGAAACCGTGTTCAAAGGAGAGGACATACGGGTCGATTAGGTCACCCAATCCCTGGTTGGTGAGCTCGGACCGCAAATCGAAATGGACGTCGCTGACCACTGCCACTTTCACGGACTTTGCCTTGATCGCCTCCATGGTCGCGAGCACACCCGGGTAGAGAGGGTGATTCGCCGGATCGAAGTCAAGGCGGTAGAGCGCTTCAGCCAAATCCGAATCGAGGCCTGCACGCTCGAACATGAGCATCATGCCCGATCGGTTGAGTTCGGCAGAACCGTCGATCGATCCTTCGGCGGCGCGAATCTCCGGCAGGCCGGCAGCACCACGCAGGCTCGCGGCAAGGCCCCTGATTACTCCCGGCTCAGCCATCCTTCGCAGTGATTCGAGCGCGCGAACGACCCACCATTCCAAAGGCGGATCGAGGACGAGCACCCCTCGCCAATCAAGAAGCAGGGCACGATAGCCCATGTTGATCACTCAACGCGAGCCTAGCCGATGGCGCCTTCCATCTGGAGCTCGATCAGCCGGTTCAGCTCCACGGCGTACTCCATGGGGAGCTCGCGGGTGATCGGCTCGATGAAACCGTTGACCACCATGGCCGTGGCTTCGGCCTCGGTCAGGCCGCGACTCATCAGGTAGAACAACTGGTCCTCGCCCACCCGCGACACGCTGGCCTCGTGCCCGAGCTGCGCCGTCTCCTCTTCCACCTCGACGTACGGGTAGGTGTCCGACCGGGACTCCTCGTCCAGGATCAGCGCGTCGCAGCGAACCATCGACTTGGAGTGGTGAGCCCCCGGCTGCACCTGGATCAGGCCTCGATACCCGGTCCGGCCGCCACCCTTCGACACCGACTTCGAGTTGATGATCGAGGAGGTGTAGGGGGCGGCGTGGATGGCCTTGCCACCGGCATCTGTGTGCATCCCCTTTCCGGCGAAGGCCACGGACAGGACCTCACCGCGGGCGCCCTTGCCCAGCAGATAGATCGAGGGGTACTTCATGGTCACCTTCGACCCGATGTTGCCGTCGATCCACTCCATGACGGCGTCCTCGTATGCCGCGGCCCGCTTGGTCACCAAGTTGTACACGTTGGTCGACCAGTTCTGGATGGTCGTGTACCGGACCCGAGAGCCCTTCTTCGCGATGATCTCGACCACGGCGGAGTGCAGAGAGTCGCTGGTGTAGATCGGCGCCGAGCACCCTTCCACGTAGTGCACGTACGAGCCCTCGTCGGCGATGATCAGCGTCCGCTCGAACTGGCCCATGTTCTCGGCGTTGATCCGGAAGTAGGCCTGCAGCGGGATGTCCACGTGCACGCCCGGTGGCACGTAGATGAACGACCCGCCCGACCACACCGCGGAGTTCAGGGCGGCGAACTTGTTGTCGTTCGGCGGGATGATCGTGCCGAAGTACTCCTTCACCAGATCCGGATAGTCCCGCAGGGCGCTGTCCATGTCGGTGAACAGCACGCCGATATCGTCCAGCTCCTTCTTGATCTTGTGGTATACGACCTCGCTCTCGTACTGCGCGCTGACGCCACCCAGGTACTTCTTCTCCGCCTCAGGGATGCCCAGCTTGTCCCAGGTCCCCTTGATGTCCTCGGGCAGGTCCTCCCAGCTCTGAGCCTGTTTCTCGGTCGAGCGGATGAAGTAGTAGATGTTGTCGAAGTCGATCTCGGAGAGGTCGGCTCCCCACCAAGGCATGGGCCGCTTCTGGAAGTGCTTCAAGGCCTTCAGCCGGAACTTCCGCATCCAGTCCGGCTCTGACTTCATGGAGGAAATCTCCTCCACCACAGCCTCGGACAGGCCCCTCTTCGGCTTGAAGACGGAGTGGTCGGGGTCGCTCCAGCCGAACCGATATCCCTTGCTCAGTTCCTTGAGATGTTCTTCCTGGGTGACCGCCATGCCGCCAGTCTACACTCTTCGGTCCGGCAAAGCCTATCCGGCAGATAGGATTCAAAACCGCAGGTCAGAGGCCTGTTCGGCAGTGATCCAGCCCCTGGCAACCCTGCCGCCGAACTCAGTCTCCGCGCGTTTCGCCGCCGGGCTGATCGGACTCCGGTTTGGTCAGGGGAACCGAATAATGGTCTTGAAACCAGCCACTCAAAAGCCAACCAACGCTCACCAACCCTGCCAAGGCGCCGAGCGAGATGAGCAGGGGACCCGCAACGTCGGGCATCCGGGGAAGCTCCTTTCCCTAGGCGGCACGCCACTCTTGTCTGAACGCTCGCCGAAGTCAAGAGTCCTTTTGGGGGACGCCATTGGATTTTCCATTGCGGAGTCGCAATGAGCGTGCCGGAAGTCCTTAACAGCAGTTGTTAACCGGGACAGTTGCGCCGCGGGCTCAGAAATATCCGAGCGCTGCCTTGGCCTCCTCGGACATCATCTCCGGGGTCCAGGGCGGTCGCAGGACCATCTCGGCGTCGACGTTGTCCACCCCTTCGATCCCGGACATCAGCTGCTTGATCTGGGCCTCGATCAGCGGGCCGATCGGACAGCCCATGGTGGTCAACGTATAGACAATGTGGACGGTGTCCCCCTGGATGTCCACGTCGTAAACCAGTCCCAGATCGACGATGTTGATCCCGAGCTCCGGGTCGTCGACTTGCCGAAGCGCATCCATGATGAGCTCGCGGACCGTTTCGGGAGCACCATCCCCGTTCGGAGATGGTGCGTCGCCACCTTCGGCTCGAACCTCGTCTACCGTCTCGTTTGCATCCATGAACAAACTCCTCTTGGCTATTGTAGGCAGGCTCAGGTGGAGCACCACCTGCCACGGTCCGGGGGGGCCGAACGGATGCGTGTACTCATCGTCGATGATCACCCGATCACCCGCGATGGAATTCGGTCCGCGCTGGCCGGGGCCCAGGACCTCGAAGTGGTCGGCGAGGCCACCACCGGCGAGGAGGCCATCGCCATCGCTGAGAAGACCGTTCCCGACGTGGTGTTCATGGACGTCCGGCTTCCCGGGATCGGCGGCCTCGAAGCGACCAAGGCTATCCGGAGCCGTCTCCCGGGGACCAAGATCATCATGTTCACCGTCGACGAATCTAGGGCCGCCGTCATGGACGCCGTCCGGGCGGGGGTCTCGGGATACCTTCTGAAGGACGTCGGGGCCGACGAGCTGATCAACGCGGCCAGGCTGGTGGCGGGGGGCAAGGCGGTGATCCACCCTGCGTTGACGCGAGCGTTCCTCGGGGAGATCGAGGATTCGGCCAGGGGCGGATCCTCGCCCCCGCTCTCCCGCCGCGAGTCGGAGTGAAGACCCACCTGGAGCGGATCTTCGAGAAGCTCGGGGCCACCGACCGAGCCCAGGCGGTCGCCATCGCCCTTCGCCGAGGCCTGGTGGACTAACCCCGGACCCGGCCGACCAACGTTCCGACCGCCGACATCAGCTGCTCCTCCGACGAGACCGTGGCGGCCCTTGCCGCGAGAATGCGCCACAGGTCTGTGGCTTCCCCCCCGGTGAAATCGCGTTCCTCGATCGGAACGCGATCCAAGAGGATGACCCTGGCGCCGCGATCGATCGCCGACACTGCGAGACGGAGGTTCCACACGTTGCCGGGCCCGAACGGGGGATCGCACACGACGAGGAGCGCCGCTTCCTGGATGAGCCGATCGCAATCGTGGATCGCGGCGTCGTCGATCGGAGTGAAAGGAGGGACGGATATCTTCAGCACATCCAACCGCTCGGCCACGGCGTCGTCCGTGTCTCCCACATGGAGCACCCCCGCGGTGACCTCGAATCCCATCTCCGCCAGAAGGCGCATCGAGCCGGCCCCCGAGCCCGCCCCGCCGATCACGTGGGCCCGATCGCGTCTGGCCGCCCGGGCCGTTGGAGGCCTCGTGGGGACCACGACGGGGAGACCGGAGACGGGGCTTTGCATCACGTCGATGTCCGTGCCGAACACCTCCGTCAAGCGCTCGCTGGTGATCACGTCGCGCGGCGCCCCCGAGGCCACAACCTTTCCCTCCTTCAGCACGTGGATCTGGTCGCAATAGGCCGCCGCGAGATTGAGGTCATGAAAGATGGCGAGCACCGCTCGCCGTTTTGTCCGAGCAAGCTGCCACACGAGGGACAGCGCCTCGATCACGTGCCGGAGGTCCAGGTGCGTGGTGGGCTCGTCCAGCAGCAGCACGGGGGTGTCCTGGGCCAGGGCCTGGGCCAGGACCACGCGCTGACGCTCCCCACCCGACAGTTCCTCGA
>WNGG01015245.1_pt1 | contig 10167 bp, 6 predicted proteins | sample 5400661 | NCBI WGS metagenome assembly WNGG01 (sample SAMN13153372, study PRJNA577476) | soil metagenome | isolation source: 100 cm soil or saprolite under Garry oak tree replicate 1 | place: USA:California | collected 2016-06-15
CATCGGAGGTTTGAGGGAGTGGCTGATCGTGTGCCGCCGAATTGCGCACAATTTGCGGCACCCCTACTTCAATTTGTGGCAGCGCAGCAAACAAACCGTTAACCGGCAACGGCTTTGTCGGCAATGCCGGCAGCCACTTTCCGGCCATCGGAACTCCTCACTTGTGGCATCCGGGCAACGCCCGATGGAACTCGGCGTCTGTAATCCATATCACAGCGGTATTTCCTTACTAATGGTATCAATTTCAATGACTTGCAGGTGTCCGGCGGGCGCGGCAGCCATGGGTAGTGGATTTGGCGGGCCCGGCGAGACGTGAGACAACGGACTGGATAGAAAGAAACTGTAATGAATCTTCATCGCCTCGCCGGGACCGCCTACCGTGCCGTGACGGCCCGCAAGGACGGCCCATCGCTCTACGACGTCTGCGACCCCCTGCTTCTGAACCATGCCGGCGGCGACCCGCACCTCGGCAAGTTCTACAAGACCGCGCTCGCCAATCCGGCGCTACGGCCCCTGCTGCGCCGGACCGGGCTTTCCGAACTGCGCGACGAGGCGCGCTTGCAGTCGCTTCGCGAGGCGCTGATCCGGGCGCGCGACGACGCGGAGCCGGACTGGGCCGCGGTCGGCCAGCCGGTCGCGGACCTCTTGGACACCATCGATCTGCAGCACCCAAAGCCTGCGTCGGCGGCGGCACCGGCGCGCGCGCCCGACCTTGGCGAGATCGAAAGCGTCATCCGCACCTCTGCTGCGCATCTGTTGCGATCGTTCGGCAAGAACGGCTTCATCCCCACCTATGCCGCCTTCAACCTGATCGGCGACCCCGATATCGGCGGCCGGGAACTATTGATGGCGCTGACCGGGCTGAACGCGCGCGGCTACAAGAACTCCACGCTGCTGTTCAACCTGGCGCGGATCTTCATCGCCCGCTCGCCGGCGGCGGCGCTGATCAACCCCTCCTGGACCGGCATCGCCGAGCCGATGTGGGAGCCGATGCAGATCCGCCATCGCTCCGCCTATTACGACGCGTTTTTCACCGAGGCGCTGTTGAGCTTCGTCGAAACCGGGCTCGCCTCGCCCGACCAGACCGCGGCGTCGCGCCGCGCCATCGCCGAGATGGTCGATTTCTGCCTCACCACCAGCCGCGAGGACGTGCTGGCGCAGGACGGCCAGGCGGTCAGCGTCGTCACCGCGCTGGCGCCGCTGCCGCATCCGCGCTTTTCGCGGTTCTTCGCCCAGATCAAGCAGGACCTCGGCTTCGGCGTCTACGTGCCGGATTGCGACACCACCGCCTGTTCATTCTCGGCGGCGACCCAGGCCGGCTCCGATAACCCGATCCTGGCGCAGCCGCTGCTCGACTTCTACGCCGGCTTGCAGGTCGGCCCCGGCGACAACGCGCCGCGGGTGACGGTGCCGCTCAACGACAACATCGACTACGAAGGCGGCGTCGTCACCTGGATCGACAACCTCGCCGGCGAACGGCCGTTCGGCAACGATCTCGATCCGACGCTCAACCTCGACGTCCTCGAAGTCAGCTTCCGCAACTTGAGCCGGTGGAAAGTGCTGGAGACCCGGCAGCGGCTCGACACCGTGCATCGCATCCTGGGCTTTCAGAAACGCCTCGCCGCCAGCGGCGCGTTTACCGATCCGAGGTCGCACATCTATTATCTGCCGGAGCTTTACTGCGCCTATTTCGGCCGCTGCTACGCCGCCTTCATCGCGTTGCCGCCGGCGGCGCGTCAGGCGATCGACCCCGACGGCGCGTTCGAATTCATCCGTGCCAGGGTGCTCGCCTACGTGCAGGACGAATTGATCGCGGGCGAGATGAATGCCTTCGACGCGGCGCTGGCGCTGATCGCGCTCGGCCATCTCGGCGCGGACGTCAAAACCTTCACCCCGGCGCTGCACTGCATCGTCAGCTCGCTCGGCGAAGGCGGCCGGCATGGACCGTTCAAAGGCTATGAATGGAATAAGATGAAGACCCCGACGCGCATCCTGGTCGGCGGTCCCGAGGTCACCTCGGCCTTCGTGCTGATGGGCCTCGCGCTGGCGCGCCGGGCCATGATGCAGGGGACGGGGATTAGTTGAGGTTTTTGCGCTGCTCCAATGTTGGCTGTCATACCCCGCGAAAGCGGGGTACCCAGTACGCCGCGGCGCTGCGATTTATCATCGGTGCCCTGGACTACTGGATCACCCGCTGGAGCCTGTCATCGGGCGGCGCGATGCGCCGACCCGGTGGTGGGTGACGACGGCTGTAGGCGTTGCTTCTCGCGTTAAGTTGAAAGCGGGCGACCAGCCGCGCGCTGGTGCGCGGATCAAATCCACCGCACAATCCGGCGATATTTGTCACGATTCACCCTTGAATATGGCCCCCCGCATGCGCATGAAATTCCTGTCGGCGATTGCGGTCATGCTGCTGCCGGCGTTTGCGCAAGCCGCCGACATCACCGGCGTTCCCAAAATCCGCGAGGGCGACCATATCCAGATCGGCAACACCCGCATCCGGCTCGGCGGCATCGATGCGCCCTCGGTCGATCAGCTCTGCCTCAACACCAACGGCGAGCGCTGGACCTGCGGCGTCGCCGCGCGCGACGAACTGATCAAGCACGCCGACAACAAGACCTGGATCTGTCGCAGCCGTCAGGTCGTCGACCGTCGCGGCCGTCTGGTGGCGAGATGCGACGTCGACGGCGAGGACATCCAGAAATGGCTGGTGCAAAACGGATGGGCGCTGTCCGCCGTGCGTTTTTCCCATGACTATGACGCCGACGAACAAGCCGCGCGCGACGCCAAGGCCGGGCTATGGCAGGGCGCCTTCATCGCGCCGTGGGACTGGCGCTTCCGCGACAAGAAGACCGCGATTCTCGGGTCCGTCAAACCGCCCGAGAACGCCAACGCGATCCTGCTGGCGTCGGCGTCGGGACCGGTCGCGCCCTCGCCCGACTGCACCATCAAGGGCAACGTCAACCGGTCCGGCGAATGCATCTATCATCAGCCCAGCAGCCGCTGGTATGCGAAGATCAAGATGCAAATCATCAAGGGCACCCGCTGGTTCTGTTCGGTCGATGAGGCCGAGGCCGCGGGCTGCCGCGAAACCAAGCGATAGCAGCCTTGCCATGTGCGACGTCATTGCCAGGAGCCAACGGGGTCCGGCCTTCGGCCGGCCGATGATAAACTCCGCGACGAAGCAATCCAGACTTACTTTGAAGCTCCGGATTGCTTCGCGGAGCCTGTCATCGGGCGCGCATTCGCGCGACCGGTTGGCCCGCCAGGCCGGCTTCAATTCATTATCATGATGTTCTGGCTTGAAAATCCCGTCATTCCCCTGCATCCCTTCCCCCCAGCATAGCCAAAGGAACAAGAACAATGACCGTTCGCGCGGGCCGGGAATTTCTGGCAATCCCCGGACCCACCACAATGCCCGACGAAGTGCTGCGGGCGATGCATCGCCCGGCGCTGGACATCTATTCCGATCAGATGATTGGCATGACCGACAGCCTGCTGCGCGATCTCAGCCGGTTGTTTGCCACCAAGGGCCAATCTTACATCTATATCGCCAACGGCCATGGCGCCTGGGAAGCCACCCTCAGCAACGTGCTGTCGCGCGGCGACAAGGTGCTGGTGCTGGAAAGCGGCCGCTTCGCCATCGGCTGGGGCAACGCCGCGGCCGCGATGGGCGCCGAGGTCGAAGTGCTGAAAGGCGACTGGCGCCGCGCGATACGCCCGGCCGAAGTCGAAGCCCGCCTGCGGCTGGATAAAGATCACACCATCAAGGCGATCCTCGCGGTGCAGGTCGACACCGCATCGGGCGCCATCAACGACATCGAAGCCATCGGCAAGGCCATCCAGGCCGCGGGTCACCCGGCGCTGTTCATGGTCGATGCGGTGGCGTCACTAGGCTGCATGCCGTTCGAGATGGATGCCTGGGGCATCGATGTCGCCATGTCCGGATCGCAGAAGGGCCTGATGGCGCCGCCGGGCTTAGGCTTCGTCGCCGCCAACGACCGCGCCCGCGAGGTGCACAAGACCGCGGGATTGCGGACGCCCTATTGGGACTGGACCGAACGCGAAGGCGAAGAGCACTACCGGAAATATTCCGGCACCGCACCGGTGCATCTGTTGTTCGCGCAGCGCCAGGCGATCGACATGCTGCTCGACGAGCAGCTTCCGAACGTGTTTCTGCGCCATCGCCTGCTGGCCGAAGCGGTTCGCCGCGCGGTCGCGGTCTGGGCCGAAGGCCAGGTGCTCGGCTTCAACATCGCCGAACCGGCCGAGCGCTCCGACACGGTCACGACCGTCGTGATGTCCAACGGCCACGATCCGCTGGCGCTGCAACGCTATTGCAAGGAGAAATGCGGCGTGGTGCTCGGGGTCGGGATCGGCGAACTCAGCGGCCAGGCATTCCGGATCGCCCATATGGGACACGTCAACGCCCCGATGATTCTGGGCACCCTGGGTGTCATCGAAGTCGGCCTCAAGGCGCTCGAGATCCCGCACGGCAGCGGCGGCGTTGAGGCCGCGATCGAATGGCTCGGCGAAAGTGTAAGTGCCTGAGGGCCGGCTGAAAAGGGTCTAAGGTCGTCGTTGCGAGCGAAGCGAAGCAATCCATGGACGCGAGCAGGTCTGGATTCCTTCGTCGCTTCGCAATGACAAATAGTCTTCGAAGCCTTTCCGCTGGCTCTTCATTCGTGCTTATATTGATCCAGCGATAAATTAAGAGGCCGACAACGGCGCGGCATAGGGAGTGATGTGATTGGCGTCCGTTGAATTGCGCGGCCTCACCAAGCGATTTGGATCGCTTGCGGTGGTCGATGATGTCTCGCTGCGGATCGACCACGGGCAGCTGGTTTGCCTGCTAGGCCCCTCGGGCTGCGGCAAGACCACGACGCTGCGGCTGATCGCCGGGTTCCTCGAACCCTCGGAGGGCGAGATCCACGTCGGCGATCGCCTGGTCTCTTCGAAGCCACGCACCTTGCCGCCCGAGCAGCGCAAGATGTCGATGATCTTCCAGAGCTACGCGCTGTGGCCGCACATGACGGTCACCGAAAATATCGTCTACGGGCTGCGCTTGCGGAAGATCGACCGCGCGACCATCGCCAAAAAACTCGACGTGATCCTGAAAGCCACCAAGCTCGAAATCCTCGCGCAGCGTTATCCCGGCGAATTGTCGGGCGGACAGCAGCAGCGCGTGGCGCTGGCGCGGGCGTTGATCGTCGAGCCGGAAACCCTGCTGCTCGACGAACCCTTGTCCAACCTCGACGCCAATCTGCGCGAAGAGATGCGGTTTGAAATCCGCAGGCTGCATGACGAATACCGCTACACCACGGTTTACGTCACCCACGACCAGTCCGAGGCGATGACCACCGCCGACCTGATCGCGGTCATGAACGCCGGCAAGATCGACCAGCTCGGCACGCCCGAGGATATCTACGACCGGCCGCAATCGGAATTCGTCGCGCGCTTCATCGGCGCCAGCAATGTGATCAAGGGCACCGCCCGCGACGAAAATCATGTCGAATTTGCCGGCGCGACCTTGCAGGTGGTGGGCGCGAAACTCAGCCGCGGCAAAAGTGCCGCGGTGGCGATACGCCAGCACGACGTCCAGCTTTCGACGCAGGCGCCGCAAACCCCGCAGAATGCGGTCAGGGCCACCGTGACACGCCAGGTGTTTCTCGGGGCAAGCCGCGACTACATGGTCGAAACCTCGGATGGCACGACATTGCGCGTCGTCACCGCCACCGAAAATGCGGTTCCGCGGGGAACCGAGGTCTGGCTCACCTTGCCGCCGGAACGCTGCCGGGCGCTCGACCGATGACAAGAAGCGAACAGGAGGACGCGATGCCAAAGCGACTTTCCCGGCGTGACCTCATCAAGGGCTCGGCTGCGCTCGGGCTCACCGCGTTCGCCGCACCCGTAAAGGCGGCAGCGCCGGAACCGGTGGCGATCAACTCGGCACTGGTCGAAGCCGCGCGCAAGGAGGCAAAAGTGATCCTGTACTCGTCCATGGATCTTCCGGTGGGCGAGAAGCTGGGCAAATCTTTCGAGGCGCAGTATCCCGGAATTTCCGTGCAGATCGAGCGTTCCGGTTCGGAGCGATTGTTTCAGCGGGTCGATCAGGAATTTTCCTCAGGCATCCGCGCGGTGGATGTGATCAACAGCTCGGATGCCTCGCACTTTATCACGTGGAAGAAGAACGGCTGGCTGGCGCCGTTCGTGACCGAAGACGTCGCGCAGCATTTTCTGCCCGAGTATCGCGATCCCGACGGCATGTTCGCCACCACGCGGATCTGGCTGTCGTCGATCGCCTACAACACCAGCCTGGTGAAGCCGGAAGACGCGCCGAAAAGTTTTGCGGATCTGCTCGATCCGAAATGGGCCGGAAAAATGGTCAAAGGCCATCCCGCCTATAGCGGCACCATCATGACCGCGACCTATCAGGTGATCCGCGAGCTGGGCTGGGACTATCTGGAGAAGCTGTCGAAACAGCGCGTCATGCAGGTGCAGTCATCGACCGATCCACCGAAGAAGCTTTCGCTCGGCGAGCGCGCTGTGATGGCCGACGGCAACGAATACGGCATCGTGTTGCTGAAGGAAGCCGGCCAACCGGTCGAGCCGGTGTATCCGACCGAAGGCACGCCGACGATCTCGGGTCCGACCGGAATATTCACGACCGCGCCGCATCCCAACGCCGCCCGGCTGTTTCAGGCGTGGCTGCATACGCGCGAGACCCAGCAATTCTTCATCGACTTCACCGCGCAATATTCGGTTCACGCGCAGGTGCAATCGAAGCCGGGACGCCGGAGGATTTCCGATATCAAGCTGATGAAGGAAGATGCCGCCGGGGTCGAGAGAATGACCGAAGAGATCAAGACGCGCTACGCGCGGCTGTTTCGGGTGTAGCGCATGGAAATTGCGCTCCCTTGCTTTCACCTCGCCCCGCCTGCGGGGAGAGGTCGGCGCGCATCGCCAGATGCGCGACGGGTGAGGGGGCGTTTCTCCATGCCCGAGCTTGTTGAAACGCCCCCTCACCCCGGCCCTCTCCCCGCACGCGGGGAGAGGGAGTTCGCCACGCCCGCTGCAAGCGCAGATCTGTCAACATTGTAAACAACATGACCATCACCACCATCGCCGAAACAAAACCCAAGATCGACTGGACCAAGCCGGTGCTGGCGCTGTTCGCGGCGTGCCTGGTCCTGCTGATCGTACTGCCGCTGTCGTGGCTTGCGGTCTACAGCGTCACCGACAAGGCCAATCACCTGACGCTGCGGAATTTCGTCACGCTGTTCACCGATCCTGATTTCCTCGATCCGCTGCTGACCACGGCGATCATCGCCGTCACCTCCGCCGCGATCTGCTGTTTTGTCGCGGCCCCGATGGGATGGCTGGTGTCGCTCACCGATATGCCGGGGCGGCAGTTCATCCGCGCGCTGGTCACGGCGTCGTTCGTGACGCCGCCGTTTCTGGGTGCTGTGGCCTGGGAATTGCTGGCGGCGCCCAACAGCGGATTGCTCAACCAGCTTTACCGCCTGGTGACCGGGGCCGAGGCCGACGCGCATCTGTTCAACATCTATTCGCTGACCGGAATCATTTTTGTCATCTCCTGCTACACGTTCCCCTTCGTGTTCGTCCTCGTCGCCAACGCGCTGGATAACATGCCCGGCGAACTGGAAGATGCATCCGCCATCCTCGGCGGCAAGGCGTGGACCACGGCGCGGCGCGTCACCATCCCGCTGGCGCTGCCTGCCCTCGTCGCCGGCGCCTTGATCGCCTTCCTGCAGGCGATGACGCTGTTCGGCTCGCCGGCGATTCTGGCGCTGCCCGCCGGCTTCCACACCATGACCACCAAGATCTGGAGCCTGTTCCAGTATCCGCCGAAACTCGAGCTTGCCGCCGCAGCCGCGGTGCCGCTGCTGCTGCTGACCATCCTGTTGCTGCAGGCACAGAAGTTCATCCTGGGCCGCCGCGGCTATTCGGTGGTCGGCGGCAAATACGGCGCGCCGCGCCGCGTCGAGATGAAGAAGTGGCGCTGGGCGGCGCTGGCGTTTTGTCTGGTGGTGCTGCTCAATCCGGTGTTCCTGCCGTATTTCGCGCTGTTGAACGCCGCGTTCTCGCCGAACGCGACAACGCTGGTGACGCCGTCGACGCTGACGCTGCACAACATCGTCTTCGTGTTTACCGAACTGTCGATGCTGGCGCTTGTGATCGCCTATGTCACGACCCGCCGCGTGATCGCAGGGCATCGCCTGCTCGGCTTTCTCGCCACCGCGCCGGTCGCGGTTCCCGGCATCGTGCTCGGCGTCGGCTTGTTCCTCAGCTACACGCGGCCGCCGTTCGTGCTGTATGGCACGCTGTGGATCCTGCTGATCGCGTTTCTCACCATCAACCTGCCGTCGGCCTATCAGCAATTGCAGGCGGCCTTCGCCACCATCCATCCGGAACTCGAAGACGCCAGCCGGATTCTCGGCGCGACGCGGCTGCAGTCGCTGCGCCAGATCACCGCGCCGCTGCTGCGCACCGGCGTGATCGCGACCTGGTGTTTTATTTTCATCGGCGTGATGCGTGAGCTTTCCGCCGCGATCGTGCTGTTCACGTCGCAGACCAAGGTGCTCAGTGTGCTGATCTACGATCTCAACGAAAGCGGCGACCTCGCCGCGATTTCCGTGCTGGGTATCGCGATGCTGGTGATCACCTTCGCGGTGGTGCTGGCCGTCAACCAGATCCCGGTGTTCGGCGCCAATGCCGGCGCAAGGCTGAGGAATAGCTAGTGCCCTTCGCGTCATTGCGAGCGCAGCGAAGCAATCCAGCGCCCCCCACGACACGAAGAAATGGATTGCTTCGCTGCGCTCGCAATGACGGCTGAGAGATCGTAGGGTAGGCAAAGCCAACGGGTCGCGCGAATGCGCGCCCGATGATAAACTCCGCGTGCCCACCATTCGATGCAACGATCTGAATAGATGGGCACAGCGCAAATGCGCCTTTGCCCATCCTGCACCTTACCTTTACGCATCTGGCAATCCGCGTATTCGCACCGATATAAGGGCAGCGCGGAAACGAAGCCGCAGAATGACGAGGATCGAGTGACACAAGCAGTACGCAAGACAGGCTCGAAAGCAGCACCGGTCGCGCCGCGCCGCCCACATTCCTTCACCACCCACGGCATCGCCGTCGTCGACGACTATGCCTGGCTGAAGGATGCCAACTGGCAGGAGGTGCTGCGCGATCCCGGCATCCTCAACGCCGATATCCGCGAATATCTCGAAGCGGAAAACGACTACACCGAAAGCCTGCTCGGCCACACCGCGGACCTGCAGAAGACGCTGGTTGCGGAAATGCGCGGCCGGATCAAGGAAGACGATTCCAGCGTGCCGGCGCCTGACGGGCCATTCGCCTACTTGCGGAAATTCCGCGAGGGCGGCGAGCATGAGATGTTCGGCCGCTCGCCGCGCGACGGCGGCGAGATCGAGATCGTGCTCGATGGCGACAAGCTTGCCGCCGACCACGAATATTTCAAGTTCGGCGGCAGCCGGCATTCGCCGGATCACCGGCTGGAGGCCTGGAGCGCGGATATCAAGGGCTCGGAATATTTCTCGATCCGGGTGCGCGACTGGAATACGCGCCAGGACAGCGTCGACCTTGTCGAGGAAACCGATGGCGGCGTGGTCTGGAACGCGGACTCGACGGCGTTTTATTATGTGAAGCTCGACGACAACCATCGCCCGATGCAGGTCTGGCGCCATCGCCTCGGCACGCCGCAGGCGGACGATATCCTGGTCCACGAGGAAAAAGATTCCGGCTGGTTCACCCATATCCATGAAAGCGCCAGCGGCCGGTTCTGCGTGATCGCCGGCGGCGATCACGAAACTTCGGAACAATGGCTGATCGATCTTGCCCATGAAGAGACGAAACCGCGGCTGGTGGCGGCGCGCGAAACCGGCGTGCAGTATTCGGTCGCCGACCGCGGCGAGGAGCTGTTCATTCTGACCGACGCCGATGGCGCGATCGACTTCAAGATCGTCACCGCGCCGATCGCTTCGCCGGAACGCGCGAACTGGCGTGACTTGATCCCGCATCGCCAAGGCATCTACCTGATCGATATCGAACTCTATGCCGGGCACCTGGTGCGGCTGGAGCGCGCCAACGCCCTGCCCTCGATCGTGATCCGCGATCTCA
>WNGG01015558.1_pt1 | contig 10167 bp, 10 predicted proteins | sample 5400661 | NCBI WGS metagenome assembly WNGG01 (sample SAMN13153372, study PRJNA577476) | soil metagenome | isolation source: 100 cm soil or saprolite under Garry oak tree replicate 1 | place: USA:California | collected 2016-06-15
TTTGTGTCTATGCCCGTCGCAAAAACGTCCGCTGCCAAGACCAAGTCCCGACTAAAGCCGCCGGCCAAGGCCGCCCGTCCTGTAAAGCCAAAAGCTGCGAAAACCAAATCGCCAAAAGGCGGCTATGATCCTGTGGCCCCAGAACGCATTCGAGACATTCTAAATCGTCTGGACCAACGCTACCCCAACGTTCGCTGCGCGCTGCACCATAACAATGCCTGGGAACTGCTGATCGCTACAATCTTGTCGGCCCAATGCACTGACGTGATGGTCAATAAGGTGACGCCGGGACTGTTCCATAAGTATCCCACCCCCCAGGCCATGGCGGCGGCCGCTCCGGAACAGCTTGAGCCCGATCTGCGGCCAACCGGTTTCTTTCGCAACAAAGCCAGGTCAGTGGTCGGCGCGTCCAGGGCGATCGTGGAAAACTTTGGCGGCCAGGTGCCGGACGAGATGGACAAACTGCTGACTCTTCCCGGCGTAGCGCGAAAGACGGCGAACGTGGTGCTGGGATCGTGGTTCGGAAAAGGCATAGGCGTTGTGGTGGATACTCACGTTTATCGCATCTCTCGACGGCTCGAACTCACTAAGGCCGAAGATCCAAAAAATATCGAGCAAGACCTGATGAAAGTGATCCCGCAGGCCAAGTGGATCGATTTTTCGCACCAGATCATTCATCACGGCCGCGCTATATGCATTGCGCGACGCCCCAAGTGTGCCGAGTGCCCACTGGAAAATATCTGCCACGCCGCGGACAAAACTTGGTCAACTGTGGAGATGCATAAAACGGCGCAGCCATAAGAAAGAATCCGCCACGGAGGCACGGAGAAAGGCATAATGAATCGCGCACGAATAATCGTAACGCNCAGCGCCGCTGATTGCGCAACCAGGCGTCATCACCGATCCCGCACAGATCACGGCGAAACAAAAATTCGATATCCAGCCCTTCACCGTCGAAAAGCTCTACATGACCCACAACATCGGTGACAGTTCGTGGTCGCCCGACGACAAGCAGGTGGCGTTCGTCACCAACATCAGTGGGCGCAACAATATCTGGGTCGTCTCGGCTGAGAGCGGCTGGCCGACGCAGCTTACCGTGAGCAACCAGCGCCAGGCGAACATCGCGTGGTCGCCCAAAGGCCGCTGGATCGCCTACAACTCTGATTACGACGGCAACGAACAATGGGACCTGTTCCTGGTCTCAACCGACAACGGACAGGTGGTGAATCTCACCAATACTTCGGAGATCTCAGAAGAAGGCGCGGCGTGGTCGCCTTACGGAGAGAAGATTGCCTACAGCGTAAAGCCAAAGCGCTCCCCCAATTACGAGCTCGACACCATCGAAATTGACACCAAAAAAATTATCCACCTCACAGCCAACACTCCACCGCAACTCAGCAACGCGTCGCCGATCTGGTCGAAGGACGGGAAGTCGATCGTCTTTACGCAGCAGCGGGCCGACGGCAAAGACGCAAATATCTTCATCGTGAGCGCGGCGGGCGGCAAAGCAACGAATCTTACGCCGCATCAGGGAGAGAACAACTTCCTGGCGACAGACATCTCAACCGACGGCAAGACTCTGCTGATCACCTCTAACGCCGGTAACGGCTACCAGAACGCCGCGCTCCTGGACATAGCAGCAAAGAAGATCTCCTGGCTCACAAATGACAAATGGGAGGTTACCTCGGGACACTTTTCGCGCGACAGCAAACGCGTCACCTGGATGGCGAACGTCGACGGCAATCAGGACATTTTCTTTTACGACCTGGCGGCAAAGCAGGCGCACGCGCTCCCGATCGCGAAGGGCATCAATTGGCTGACGGGGGCGGAAAGCGCATTCAGCCATGATGGCGCGCGACTGCTCTATCGGCATGAGGGCGCCAATGCGCCGAACGATCTGTGGACCTACGATTTCGCAACACAAAGACCCCTGCAAGTGACGCATTCGCTGGTCGGCGGGCTCCGCAGCCAGGATTTGGTCGAGCCATCCCTGGTGCACTATCCCAGCAAGGACGGAAAGTGGCAAATCTCCGCCTTCGTTTACGTGCCCTACAACGCGGAGAGAAACGGCCAGAATGCCCTTGTCGTCGCCATCCACGGCGGTCCAGAGTCGCAGGTCATGAATTTCTTCAACCGCAACATTCAATACCTGGTAAATCAAGGATATTTCGTAATCGCGCCTAATTACCGGGGCTCAACCGGCTATGGCAAGGAGTTCCAGGATGCCGACCGCTTTGACATGGGCGGCGGCGATCTGGAAGACGTGATTGCCGCCGCGGAGTGGATGAAGAAGACCGGCTTCATCGATCCCAAAAAAATGGCTGTCGCTGGCGGCAGCTATGGCGGCTATCTCACCATGATGGCCGTCACCAAGGCGCCCGATCTCTGGGCCGCCGGCGTTCCTATTGTGCCTTTTGTGAACTGGTTTACTGAAATTGAAAATGAAGACCCCGCCCTACGTGAGTATGACATTGCCACGATGGGCGACCCCGGGAAAGACAAGGCGCGGTTGCAGGAGCGCTCACCCATTAACTTTGTCGACCGCATTAAGGCGCCGTTGCTGCTGCTGGCCGGCGGCAACGATCCGCGCTGCCCGCGCACCGAGGCTGAACAGGTGGCCAGCGCGGTCAAGAAGCGCAATGGCATCGTGGAGCTGAAGGTCTATGAGAACGAAGGCCACGGCTTCGTGAAGGTGGAGAACCAGATCGACGCCTACACGCGCCTTGCGGAATTTCTGAAGAAGTATGCGCCGCCGGCAAAGTGCGGCTGCAATCTTGAGTAATGTCGCTAGGCTCCAACCCGCCAAAAAGCGTGCTCCACTCTGGGGTCTTCACCGCCTAAATCGGTGGGTTCAGCGCGCAAGCCGGCTTCGCCCGGAATCAGTCTGCTTTCCTTTGCGCCCTTCGCGACCTTTGCGGTGAATTTTCGTGGGAAAGAGCTACTCGCTCGGATGCGTTGTCAGCACGTGCTTGGCGATCGCCAGCGCCAGGCCTTCCATGGTGTATTCCAAAGCTTCAATATTGGTTTTGAAGCCGGCCTGCCGGAGCGTTTCGCTGGTGACCGGCCCGATGGAGGCCAGCCATATTTCGCGCAAACCGTGGTAATGGTCTTTTTCCAGCAGGGCCAGAAAGTTCGTCGCCGTGGAAGAACTGGTAAACGTCACTATGTCCGGGCGGGACGAATCGTTGGAAAACAGGCGATTGAGTTTTGCTTTTGCGCCCTTGGGTACATGCGTCTCATAAGCCTCGGCCACATCCACTTTGGCGCCGGCTTTCTTGAGTTCGTTAGGCAGCACGTCACGCGCTACAGTGGCACGGACCAGCAGCACTCGCTTGCCTTGCGTTTTGTCTTTCAACGCTTCCGCCACGGATTCGGCAACATACTTCTCCGGCGTCACTGTTACTTTCAGGCCGTGGTTTTCGATTTCCCGCTGCGTCGCCGGACCAATAGCGGCCACGTCAAGGTGGGTCAGCTTCGCCGGTGCGATGCGAAGTTTTTTCAGCCGTAAGAAAAACGCTTCAACGCCGTTCACGCTTGTCAAAATAAGCCAGTCGTAATCGCTGATCTTGCGCAGGGCTGAATCCAGCGCCTTGTAGCTGCGTGGAGGTTTGATTTCAATAGTGGGAATTTCCACGACTTCTGCGCCCATATCGCGCAGGGGCTTGGCCAGACCGCCCGACTGTCTGCTGGCGCGCGTGGTCAAAATGCGCCAGCCGCAGAGCGGTTCTTCTTTCCCGGCGCCCGTGGCTGCTTTGTTCGTGGTCATGGCTGTTTCGGTACCGCAACTTCCTGGGCGTAGACATCCTTAAGAATCTTGTCACCGCCGCGCCACAACAGCGTCTGCGCTGTTTCGCGGCCCAGCTTCACGCCATCCGTACCTTCCGCCTGCTCACGCAAAATCTCACTTCCGTCAGGCCGGCCCACCATGGCACGCAGAAATAGACGGCCATCCCTCTTCTCAGCATACGCTCCTATGGGCACCTGGCAACCGCCGCCCAGCGATCCCAGCAGCGCGCGCTCGCAGTCGATGGCAGCGTGCGTATCAGCGTCATTCAGAAATGCCAGCAGCGTTTTGGTCTGCTGATCGCCACGGCGGATTTCAATTGCCAGCGCACCCTGCCCCACTGCCGGACACATCACGTCGGCGGAAATGCGCGAGCGCACATGTGTTTCCAGTCCCAGACGGCGGACGCCAGCGGCGGCCAGAATGATGGCGTCATATTCGCCGGACTCAAGCTTCCTGATCCTGGTATCCACGTTTCCGCGGAGCGGGAAGATTTCAAGGTCGGGCCGTACTGACTTCAACTGGCACTGCCGGCGCAAACTGCTCGTGCCGACTTGTGCGCCATGAGGCAAATCATCAAGGCTCGAAAATTTAACGGAGATAAATGCATCGTGCGGATCTTCGCGCTTCATGATCGCCGCCAGCTCAAACTCTGGCTCCAGCTCAGTCGGCACGTCCTTCAGGCTATGTACAGCCAGATCAACGCGATGATCATGCAGCGCTTCTTCAATTTCTTTGGTGAACATTCCCTTGGTGCCGACCTTGGCCAGCGCCACGTTGGTGATCTTGTCGCCGGTGGTCTTGATGACCTCGATTTCAACCGCGTGGCCTTGTTCGCGCAGCAGCGCGGCCACGTGATTGGCCTGCCACAACGCCAGTTGCGAACCGCGCGAGCCGATGCGTAATTTGGCCATTAATCTTTTACTCTTTGGGCTTTCCGGTATTGAGATTGAACAGCCGTCGAATCATCTCATGGATCGTAGCAGCCTCGGGATGATCGGTGGAGGACTTGAGCGTGGTGATCGGCGTGTGCAAAAGCTTGTTGATGATGCCGCGGGTCATGGCGTCGATGGCTGCTTCCTGCTCCGGCGTGATCGATCCCAGCTTGCCCCGGATGCGGTCAATTTCCGCCTGACGGATGGTTTCACAATATTCCTGCAGGGAAAGAATCGTCGGCACTACTGCCAGCGATTTCATCCGCGAAGCGAAGCGGTCAACCTCAAGCTCAATGATCTTCTCCGCGCGCTCGGCTTCCTTCTTGCGCTCCCCCGCATTGTCTGTCGCCACCGACTGCAGATCGTCCACGTCATAAACGAACATGCCGTCCAGCTTGTTCATGTCGGGATGAACGTTGCGCGGCACGGCAATGTCGATAAAAAACATGGGACGGTTGCGCCGGCCTTTGAGCAGGCGTTCGCCATGCTCGCGACGGAAAAGCGGCTCGCTCGCGCCGGTGGAAGTCAGGATGATATCGGCATGGTCCGCGGTTTCATGGAGTTGCTCAAATGGGACAGCCCGGCCGCCGAAACTTTCTGCCAGATCAACAGCACGCTCATGGGTGCGATTGCTGATGATGATGTTTTCTGCGCCGTGAGCAATCAGATGGCGCGCTGCAAGCTCCGCCATCTTGCCAGCACCGACCAGATAGACCGTCTTTCCTTCCAGCGAACCAAAAATCCTTTCCGCCAGCTGCACCGCCACCGACGCAATAGAAACGCTGGAGTTGCCAATCGCCGTCTCAGAGCGGACGCGTTTGGCCACGGCGAAGGCGCGTGAGAGCAGCGCCTCCAGCGACGAGTGTACCGCACCCAGGCCGCGGGCCACGGCGTAAGCTTCCTTTACCTGGCCCAGGATTTGCGGTTCGCCCACCACCATGGAATCCAGGCTAGCCGCCACCCGGAACACATGTCGCACGGCTTCGCGCTGTTGAAATTCATAGATGTGCCCATTCAGCGCAGCGGCGTCCAGACCGAAGTAGCTGCCCAGAAATCCCCGAAGATCGGCCGCCTGTTTGGTGCTGGTGAGCACTTCCACGCGGTTGCAGGTGGAAAGGACCATGCCTTCGTCCACGCCGGGCTGCTGCACCAGGCTGCGGATCGCGTCCGGCAGTTGCGCCTCAGGGACAGCAAGCCGCTCGCGCACCTCCAGGGGTGCGCTGTTGTGGTTCACGCCGATGACGTGGAAGTTCATGGAGCAATAAACCTGTGCGTCTGGCTGAAATTATTGGCTGCCCAGGCCAGCACGGCTGCGCCGAACGCAAACGTCGCAAGATATGCCGCCCGCTTGCCTCGCCATCCGGCGCTCCAGCGCGTGTACAAAAGCACCATGTACACCACCCACATCAGGCCGGAGAGCAGGATCTTGGGATCGGCAAAGTATCTTGTTCCGTAGCGCGCTTCGGCCAGGATGGATCCCGCGATCAGTCCCAGCGTCATGAACGGGAAACCCCAGATCAGGCACTTGAAGCCGATTTCGTCGATGGTGGCCAGCGCCGGCAAACGCGACCAAAATCCGTGTATTCCCGCCTTGGTCTTCAGATTACGCTCCTGGATCAGGTAAAGAATGCTGGCGATAAAGCTGAAGAACAGCGCGGAATATCCGATAAGGATCAGCGCTACGTGGATGTAAATCCATTGTGTACTTACGAAAAGCGGCGCGGAAGGCTCGGTCGGCTCGGCGTAAGACGACGCCGAAAATGTGAGCCAGAAGACCAGCGGAAAAACCGCCAAACCCGGCGAGGTGGCGCGGTATCGGGCATAAACGATGAAGAAAAACACCATCAGAACAAAGGCCAGCAATGATTCCAGCCCGTGCATGGAGGTCGGCGTCCATGTGCCGGTGAACATCGCGTTCTCTATGATCGAGACAAAATGAAACACCATTCCCAGCCCCACCGCCGGCAGGGTGATCTGGGTCAGGACTTTCCTCCCGCCCCAGAATGAAGCCAGGGCGTAAAGCAGGCCCACTCCGTAAAGACTCAGGGCTACGCGTAACCAGAACAACGGAAGCATAAGTTATTGCAAATTATAGCCGCGAGTGGGCATAGCCGTTGTGATCTAGCGCACAAAAGTCAAGCCTCTGAGTAAAAACGAGGCCGGAGTCGTCAGATATGGCGGGAAATAGGGGTTCTACCCTAAACTCCAGCCATAAGGCGAATTTAAATCTCCGGAGGTGCATTATTAAGAAATTCTCAGGTACCTCCGTAATGTTTCCAGCGCGCTTCGCATCGTCTACATTTGATTGCAACTATTGGAAGCCAGCCGCTTTGGGCATTTCGTTTTGTGATCTCTGCAAAACGGCTCGACGGAAGCAAATGCCGCGACTGTGACACAAGACAATCTATTTCGAGCACGGAGATAGCTGTAACGCCAGCGTGTGTAAGTTGGCCTTGCGCCCTGATATCCGGGGACGCCGGTGAGCTATTGTGCCCGCATCTGCCGTAATGCACATGTGTGCGTTTTCCGCGGACCGAGAGGAGTGTGTCGCATCGCAAGCCCATGGCCGGCAACTGGGAGCTATGAGTCGTAAAATTCTTTTTGTTGATGATTGCAGCACCACTTTACTGATGGAGCAGGTGCTATTCGCCAAGCGCACAGATTACAACCTCACCACGGCGCGTGACGGTCGGGAAGCTATTCAAAAAGCCATAGTAGATCCGCCCGACCTGATCTTGATGGATGCAACTCTGCCGAACATGGACGCTTGCCGTGAGATGCGCAAGATCCCAGAATTGCAACGCATACCGATCCTGCTGGTAAGCAACGGCGGCGAGCCCTCGAATATTGAAGATGGCTTTGCCAGCGGCAAAGTCGACCGGGGCAAACCTCTCAACTGGCACGGATTGTTTGAGATGGTGAACACCTATCTGACCAGTCATAGCGTGAATCGATGATAAAGCCTTTCACATATGACGGAGAGCCTGGCGAGATCAGGGATAACATTGCCCTGGTGCAAGCCCTGGAGAGATGTGCCGCTGCCTACCGTAACCGTTGCCTTAATAACCTGGACGGGGAGTATCCAAATCCCATGTGGGTAAGATTGTATTCGGCCACTGAAAGGCTGAACCAGGCGGTTGGCAAAAACGCGGTTTGCAAGAACACTGTCGCGCGGACAATCCTTGAGATCGGCTCCCATCTGATGGGATGCGATGATAATGGCGATTTTGGAACTGTGTGGTGATTCCACACTATCCTTGCTTGCGGGTTCCGGAATGACTGCCGGGCGGGAGCAGGCGCTGGCCGCGAACGCAGGAGCCATCGCAGACGCAATCGCTGCATTACAAATCTCGATCGTGAATACGGGTACGCCCTACGAGCTGTTGTGGTCAGAGCTTGGGACCACAGCTTTTATTCCGGTGTGGTATGAAAGCAGGCCGAGAGGCGGGATTATTTTTTATAGATTGTTCCCGCAGCGACATGACCCTGATTTAGCTGATCGGGAGTTGCTGCGGCTGCTTTCAATGTTCTCCGGCCCTTCGCTATTTAATGCCCTGAGCTCCGCTACTCCTCATCCATGCCCGCAGGCAGGACAATAGCGCCCGGAAACAGCGCTGACGGGCGCTTGCCAGATGCAATGGCTCAGGAGGGTCTTTGCCGCAATTCCGTCAATTTATTTTGCTGTGACTCCGAGAGCAGGTTCTTGATATGGATCAGCAGCGAGATTTGCGCCTTCTTGATCTCGCGTTCACGGTTTAATACCTGGTCTACTTGCGCCAGGACCGCCGATTCATCCACGGGACGCGACTTCAGCAACTTAACAAGCTTTTCCGCCTCCGCCTGCATGTCCCATTGCATATCGAGAAACCGGGTTTGCGCCTTCTGGATGGCATCTTTGATCGCCTTGGACTGGCCTTCGTCCAGATTGATCTCCTGATGGTACTTCATGACCAGTTCGGGCGGAAACAGGGCCTGCGCGATGGGGTCGTCGGCAGGCTTCTGCGCCCATGACCCGGCGGCGAAGATGAGCAAAATGAAACAGACTTTGTAGAATTTCAAGTGAGTCCTCCTTTAAGGCAAAAGTTTTTTCCCGGCCGGCGAAGGCATGGCTCCGGGCATTGCGGAGTAAAAGTGCCATTGGCCGATTTCCGGCACCGTGCGCAACAACTCGCTTCCGGGCGTCTCCAGCAGAAAATCTGTTGGCGCTTTCCACTCGGTGATGGAAGCGACTGTCTGCCGCCTTCGCGCACCGGCTCCGGCCTGCCAGAGACGGCCAAACTCCGGCGCTTGCTGCTCTTCTTCCCGGCGAAGAACCGCGAAACGGCGCCGCAGCATATCATCAGAATCGCTGCCACCAAGTTTTGAATCACGATGTCGGCCCTTTTCATTCATCGTCTTACTTCCCGTTCCAGGAGTTCGCGCAGCCTGGCTTTCCCCCGTTCAAAGTGCGTGCGCGCCGTTCCCAGAGAAATGCTCAAGACCTTTGCAGCTTCCTCAATCGTCAATTCCTGATAAAACACCAGGTGCAGGACTTCGCGTTGTCGCGTTGGCAGGGCTGCCAGCGCCTGGCGCAACGCATGGCTTTCTTCCGAGCTGCGCAGTGCTTCGTCAGGTTCTCTGGCGGGCTCCAATGCCGTCTGCCGCGACCATCGTGCGAGGAGAAATTCGCTCACCCACCGCCGGCGGCGCTGTTCCCAGGCGGTGCGGCGCACCACGGCAAAGAACCAGGTGCGCAGGCTCGACCGCCCGTTAAACCGCGCTGCGCTTTCCAGGACTTTCAGATATGCCGTCTGTAACACTTCTTCCGCGTCCTCTCTGCGGTGGTCGCAACACCAAAGGGCCCAGCCAAAACTGGCGGAATGCAGCCGCTCGAGTTCGTCCCGGAAATCGGTTTGGTCCATGCTGATTGAGCCGCAAGCTTTTAAACTGCCAACCAGGCCCTGCTCGAGTTTCACAGTATGAGTGCGCCGAGAGGCGCGGATATATGACACGGCGGGAAGAAATATTAGCAGCGGCGCGGCAAGGCGTTTCGGAAACTTACCGGATTGACAGTTTCCGGTACTTCTCCGCCGCCGTCTCTGACGAGATGTGGGTGTAATACACCTCTTTCAGGAAATAGGGCTTGGCCTTGGTGCCCATGATGGGCAGGATTTCAATGTGCCAGTGGTAGTCCTCGTCCACGGTCTTCCAGTATTGCAGGATGTTCGACTTCTGGTAGGTATTGGGGACCGTGTGCAGCACTAAATGGAACGATTCAGAAATACTCATCACCCGCTGCAATGTGCGCCGAATCAGCCCGGCGAGTTCATTCAACTGCCCTGACCTCGAAGTGACGGAGCGCTCAAACGACGATTCGTGCCGGCGCGGCATGATCCAGATTTCATACGGCACGCGCGAGGCGAACGGGCAAAGCGCAACGTAATTATTCAGCAGTTCCACCACGCGCAA
>WNGG01010275.1_pt1 | contig 10166 bp, 9 predicted proteins | sample 5400661 | NCBI WGS metagenome assembly WNGG01 (sample SAMN13153372, study PRJNA577476) | soil metagenome | isolation source: 100 cm soil or saprolite under Garry oak tree replicate 1 | place: USA:California | collected 2016-06-15
GAGATAGTTTTGACGCATAACCCCCCAGCAGCATCTGATGGAGATGGGAAACTCGCTAAGCTGAGGGTCATGTCTTCCTCCTGACGCCAATCGACATCGTTCTTCGCTGGAATTCTAGGGAAGGAGGCGGCAGTGCTGTGTGAGCCGCGTCACACTCGCGCAAGGAAAAGATCTGGTCGCGCGGTCGTTAAGCAGCTTTTGCGGGCTGCCAGGCGACGCCAGGCTCGAGGGCGGGGATGATGTCCTCGGCTCGCCGGATTTCTAATATGATGACCTCAAGGCCCGAGCGTGCTCGGACCCGGCCAAGCTCTCGATGGGAAAACGCTGGTATGAAGAGTGTAAAGCGGAAGAGGGATGGTACAGCAGCGACGACACAAGGGTGGCGATATTACTCATGGAAGCCCAGCTGGACATGTTAGAGCGGCCCTTCGCACCGATTGCATCGCTCAGCGCAAAGCCGCCAACTACGCATGCATCTGCGGGTGCGATGTGTCGAATAGTGTAGTCCAGTCTGCTCCCTGCTGCTGAGCGCGTGGCAAAGAAAGGTGTCCGATGTTCAAGAAAGTCGCCTTCACGTATTACCCGGTCGCCGACGTGGCGCGGGCGCGCAAGTTCTACGAGGAGACGCTCGGCCTCAAGTCCGGTTCGGCTGGCAACCAGGGGGACAACTGGTGGGTGGAATACGACCTGCCTGGCGGCGGCTGCTTTCGCTTGCGCCGCACATTTTGTGGCAATATGCCGAAGAAGAGGCAGAAATCGCGCTCGCAATCAGACTCGCTGCTATCGAAATACGTCGCGCGAGCGGCTGTAGTAGTCCAGAGCAGAACTGTGAGCGGTTTTCTATTGGCCCAAGTTTCCTGGGATCACTGCAGGCCTGGGAGGCACATGGGCAGAGTAAGTACGCGTGCTCAACGTTGGACAGCTGTGCTCGCATTGTGGCGTGTATGCCCAAAGATCAACCCTCTCGATTCTTTAAGCGCAGTGGCAGCAAGGGAAAGAGCGAGAATGTCGTGCGAGCGCCAGATAACGCTCAAGCATGGCGCACCCACATTAGCATAGGACATGAGGCGATGCGTCTGATGTTCTGGCGAAAATCCGATAGTTCCATTGAGTTTGCAAATATTGGCGCGAAATCAGAATTAGAGATCCTCTAGCCATGGGCATCCTGGTCGCACACCTCGTTCGTCGAGGTAATCAATCAGGCCCGCGAAGTAGTGATGACGTTTAAGGTCGTCAACATCATCGCCAAGCGCTCGCCGGAGAGCTTGGAATGTCCGTTTGTGGGTGAGGATGTCGGCCGTGGTTCCGCGGTGGTTCCTTGGAAGGAACCACTCGCCGGCCATCGGTTGGCCTGATAGAAACTCACACGAAATATCATGGTGTTGTTTGGTACAGCTGGGTGGACTCGAACCACCGACCTCTTGGTCCACAGCCAAGCGCTCTAACCAACTGAGCTACAGCTGCACGCATCGTCGAAAGCGGCCGCAACTTAGGAGCACCGTTCTGCTTTGACAAGGCCCGAAACCCGCTGAGCAAGAGTGGGGATCAGGCTTTGCACGTGAGCGCCCCAGCGCGCTTCATGGGCGGTTGACCGCGACCCAACGAGCCGTGAAAACCCCGCCGCCGGCAGCGGTTCTTTGGTCGCAACGCCGCCGTGCGAAAAAAAAGCCCGGGCGGCAAGCCCGGGCCTCGATTGCTGGAGCCGTCTGGCCTGGCGGCGAGCGGCGAAACTCAGGCGACCTTCTTGAAAACCTTGCCGAAGCTTTCCTTGACCGGCTCGGCGGAGTCGGTGGCCACTTTCTGCGCGATCGCGGCTAGCTCCTTGGACTGAGCGGTCAGCGCCTCGAATTGCTTGCGCGTATGGGCGGTCGAAAGCTCGACCATTTCGGAGAGCGACTTGACCGTCATCAGCTGGGTCGCAAAGTCGAATGCCGCGTTGGTGTTCGCGCGCGCCGCCTCGATCACCTTGAGGCCGTAGTCGGAGGCGCCTTTGGTCGCGGCTGCGTAGGTGTCCTCGAGCACGTCCGTCGCCTCTTCGGCGGCTGACTTCATCTTTTCGTAGGTTTCCTTTGCCTGCGAGACGCTCTTCTCAGCCATCTCGCGGAAAGCGGCCGGGATTTCCATCTTGGGTATCTCAAAATTCGGGAGTTCGAATTTCGGCATTTCGAACGCGGCCGGCGGGGCCGCCTTTGATCTGGACTTGGACGTGGTCGTTTAGATGGCCTCGGTCATAGATTGATCCTTCGGAGGGCGATTGATCCGGCATCGCACGGATCCGCGCCCACAGCCGATCCATGCTTTGGTGACAACAGGCCCGTGGCCGTCGTCCTGACATCGGAAACGCCACAGCCGTCTGAGGGGGAGGATATACTCCTGCTTTTGGTGCAATGCAACACAAATATTGCGCCGCACAATTAAGTGTCGATCGTACCAGCCTTTTTCCGCTCCGCCGGCCTCGAAGCAAGGCAACCGTCAGCTTTTGGGCGTGGCCGCGTCCTTTGCCGCCTTGCTCGTGCTCTCGCCGAGCTCCCTCGCCTGCTCGGTCAACACCTGCATCTGGCGCTTGATATAGTCGGCCTGCAGTCGCAGCACGTCCTGCATGTCTCTCGCCCGCATCAGCTCCTGGGCAAATTCGAAGGCGCTCGTGATGTTTCGCTCGGCGAAAGTCATCGCCTTTTCGGTTACATCCTTGGCACCCTTGCGGGCAGTCTCGGCCTGCCCTTCGAACGCGCTCATGGCTTGTTGCGCCGCGGAAATAAAGCCGTCGAAGGCCTGCCGCGCCTGCTCGACGCTCTTTTCGGCAAACGCCCGCATTTCCGGGGGAACATCGAAACGATCGCTGGCGGCCATAGTCATCTCCTCCTGTGGATCGGGGTCGGGTAGCTACGCCGGCGAGGCGCGCGACCTGCTGCAGTACCAACGTCCCAACCGCCCCCCGGTGCCTGCGAACGTAAGGTGTGCGGAACAGGACCATCGACCTTGCGGACCGCACTGTAACAGGAATCAACAGGAATAAAGCCCCGATGCGTATCGTCGACATCCGCGAACGCGCGATCCCGCTCAAGTCGGACATGAGGAATTCGAGCTTCGATTTTTCCGAGATGACGACCTCGGTCGTGGCGGTCATCACCGATGTTGTGCGCGACGGCAAGCCGGTCATCGGTTTCGCCTTCAACTCGACCGGCCGCTATGCCTGCGGTGCGGCGATGCGTGCGCGCTTCATCCCTCGCATCCTCGGCACAGATCCGCGCTCCCTCCTTGACGAGGCACAAGAGAATTTCGATCCGAGAAAAATTCTCGCCGTCATGATGCAACGGGAAAAATCCGGTGGTCACAGCGAGCGCTCAATCGCTATCGGCACGATCGAGGTCGCGGTCTGGGACGCGGTCGCCAAGATCGCTGCGAAACCGCTCCACCGCGTGCTGGCCGAGCGCTACAACGGCGGCAAGTTCGCCACCAAGGTCTTCTGCTACGTCGGCGGCGGCTGGTACGCCCCGGGCCAAACCGTAAAAGATCTGCAGGACGAGATGCGTCGCCATCTCGATGCCGGGTACACGATGGTGAAGATGAAGGTCGGCGGTCTCCCGCTCGCCGAGGACGTGCGCCGGGTGGAGGCCGTCAAAACGATCTTGCCCGCGGACGCGCAACTGGCGGTCGATGCCAACTCCAAGTTCGGGCGCGAGGAGGCGCTCGCATACGCCAAGGCGCTCGCGCCCTTCCAGCTGCGCTGGTTCGAGGAGCCATGCGATCCGCTAGATTTTGCCCTGCTCGCGGAGATTGCCGGCGATTATGATTCGCCTCTCGCGACCGGCGAAAATCTTTTTTCGACGCAGGACGTGGAAAATCTCGTTCGTTTTGGCGGCTTGCGTCCCGATCGCAACGACGTCATCCAGGTCGATCCGCCCCAGGCCTACGGCATCGTGCAATACGCATGCACCGTCGCAATGGTGGAACGCCACGGCTGGCCGCGCAGTGCGTTGTTCCCCCATGGCGGCAATCAGATGTCGCTCGCCATTGCCGGCGGTTTCGGTCTCGGCGGCGCGGAATCCTATCCCGGCGTATTCGGCGCCTTCGGCGGCTTCGCCGATGACGCCAAATTGCAGCGCGGCTATCTCACGCTGTCCGATCGTCCGGGCATCGGCTTCGAGGGCCAAGCGGCGCTCTACTCCATCATGCGCGGGCTTGCGGCGTGACCAACAGCCGTCGCGAGAAAAGAGGCGGCCGCACGCCTTCCGCCTCGCCACACGCCAAATTTCGTGGAATCAGCGGGGACATGAACAGAATTTGGCCGCCGTGGCGCCCTACCCCATGCGCAAGCCAATCGGAATCGGCTATTCTGCAAGCCACGGCCTCACAGTCAGTGCAGGAGGCCGCTGCGGCGACGTGATGGAAGGACGGTCATGATCCGGCTCGGGAGATGCGCGCGGGTGCCTGTTCGATGCATGCTGGCGCTTGCCGCGGTGATCCTGATCCAGACGGCATTTGCATTTGCTGCGGAGCAGGTCGACCTGCTGCTCGTGCTGTCGTCGGACGTGTCGCGCAGCGTCGACCATCCGAAATTCCTGCTGCAGCGCGAAGGCTATGCGGCTGCGATCTCCGATCCGCACGTGATGGATGCGATCAAATCCGGCCCGCAGCAGCGCATCGCGGTTTGTTTTGTCGAATGGTCGGGCTTCGGCGCACAGAAGCTCGTGATCGATTGGACCATCATCGACGGCCCCGACGCGGCACGCAAATTCGGCGATCAGCTCCTGGAATTGCCTCGCTCATTTGCCGACCGTACCTCGATCAGCGGCGGCATCGAGTTCGCGGCCGCTCAGTTGGAGCGTGCGCCATTCGAAGGTGCGCGCCGTACCATCGACGTGTCCGGCGACGGCACCAACAATGCAGGCCGGGATGTGAAACTTGCCCGCGATGAGACGATTGCCAAGGGGATCGTCATCAATGGACTCGTCATTCTGAGCGACCGGCCGGTGCCGTGGAATGCCGAGCACACCAACCCGCCTGGCGGCCTCGAGAAATACTATCAGGACAATGTTATCGGCGGCCCGGGCGCGTTCGTTCTGGTGGCCGAGAACTTCAACTCGTTCGGCCGGGCCATCATCAAGAAACTGATCGCCGAAATTGCCGCGCTCTCACCCGCGCCTCATATCGTCGTGCGCTGAGACCCGTTGCCGCATGTCGGCCCCGGCCGCAGCTGCGGACGAGCGGGATCACAACGCGCGCTCAACGTATAACCAAGTTCTTTCGAATCGTTCTAAGCGAGGGGCATACTGGAATTCATCTAAGATACTGAAGATGCGAAGCCAATCCATTTGACGCCGGGCCGCTCCGTCCCCCTACGTCAAGCGAAGGTCGCGACGGAGGATTGACCATGAAGATCGTTTGCGCGCTCGCCCGTGGTGCTGTGGTCGTGAGTGCAATCGCTGCTGCCGGCTCCGCGTTCGCCCAGTCCGGCGACGTCAATGTCTACACTTACCGCGAGAGCAAGCTCATCCAGCCGTTGTTCGACGCCTTCAGCAGGGACACCGGCGTCAAGGTCAACGTCATCTCCGCAAGCTCCGGCCTCGAACAACGCATCAAGGCCGAGGGCGCCAACAGCCCCGCGGATGTGCTGCTCACCGTCGATATCGGGCGAATCGAGGACGCCGTGCGAGCCGGCATCACCCAACCGATCAAATCCGATGTGCTTGATAAGATCGTGGCGCCCCAATATCGCGATCCCGAGGGGCACTGGTACGGCATTTCCTTGCGCGCGCGCGTGGTCTATGCCTCGAAGGACCGCGTGAAGGAGACTGCCCTGAACTACGAAGACCTCGCCGATCCGAAATGGAAGGGCAAGATCTGCATCCGCTCCGGCCAGTATATTTACAACAACGCGCTGTTTGCGGCCTTCATCGCCCATCACGGCGAAGCCAAGACCGAAGAATGGCTCAGCGGCCTCAAAGCCAATCTCGCGCAGAAACCATCGGGCGGCGACCGCGAGGTCGCCCGCGACATCGCGGCCGGCAAATGCGACATAGGCGTCGCCAATACCTATTATTGGGCGCTGATACTCAACAACGAGCCCGACCGCAAAGCGTGGGCGCAGGCGACCAAGGTCATCCTTCCGAGCTTCCAGAACGGAGGCACGCATGTGAACTTGTCTGCCGTCGTCCTGGCCCGCTACGCGCCCAACAAAGGTAACGCCATGAAACTGGTCGAGTGGCTGGTCGGTGAGGAGGCGCAGCATATGTATGCGGACTTGAACTACGAATATCCGGTGCGCCCCGGCATCGCCGTCAATTCCACCATCGCGGGGTACGGCAAGCTCAATGCCGATACGATTCCGCTGTCCAAGATCGCCGAGCATAAGAAGGCGGCGGCCAACCTGGTGGACAAGGTCGGATTCGATAACTGACCTGGTGATCGATGCTCAATCCGCGGGCTGGCCATCCATGGATCGATGGCCGGCCCGTTTTCATTTGCGCTGGCAGGCCCCTGCCTTCGGCGGAATGGCCGTGGCGGCAGGCTTCTTGGCAATCGCTCCGCTGGCCAGCCTGATCGTCCTTGCCTTCGGCGAAACTGGCGACCTCTGGACCCACCTTGCGCGTTATGTAATTCCGGCGGCGCTCGCGCAGACCGCGTTGCTCCTTGCCGGCGTCGCCGTGGTGACGATCATCATTGGCGCCAGCACCGCCTGGCTCGTCACCACCTTCGCCTTTCCCGGCCGTGATGCGCTGAGTTGGCTGCTGCCGCTGCCGCTTGCGATCCCGACCTACATCGTGGCTTACGTCTATGTCGACATTCTCGACGCGCTCGGGCCCGTACAATCTGCGCTGCGAGCGATTTTCGGCTGGCACTCCGCCGCCGACTATTGGTTTCCGAACGTCCGCTCGCTCGCCGGCGCAATTCTCCTTTTCGGTTTCGTGCTCTATCCATACGTTTATCTCGCCGCGCGCGCGATGTTTCAGACTCAGGGCCCACTATTCACCGAGCCCGCGCGCATGCTCGGCGCGCGACCATGGGAACTCGCGCGGCGCATCACTGTGCCGTTGGCGCGGCCCGCAATGAGCGTTGGCGTCTCGCTTGCCTTGCTCGAGACGCTCAATGACATCGGCGCGAGCGAATATCTCGGCGTGCAGACCCTGACGCTGTCGATCTTCACAACCTGGCTCAATCGCGGGAGCCTCGCCGGCGCGGCACAGATGGCCTGCCTCATGCTGCTCATCGTCATTGCGCTGATCGCGCTCGAACGCCAGGGCCGCAGCCGGTGCGGTTTCGCGGTGTCGGCTACGGACCCGCGACACCTCTCACCCATCGCGCTGACAGGCCAGCACGATGGATCGCCCTCATCGGCTGCTTCGTTCCGGTCGTGCTCGGTTTCCTGCTGCCGGCGGGGTACCTCCTACACGAGGTGATCGTGCGTGGGTTGCTCGTAGGCTTCGACGCCAGCCTTGCCGGCTACGCCCTGACGACGGTCGCACTCGCCTCCATTGCGACCGCGATCACGCTAGCCCTCGGCTTTTCGGCGGTCGCGGCGCTGCGCTATGTAAAGCACCCGGTCATTGCAACTAGCGTGAATGTCGCTGGCATCGGCTACGCCGTGCCGGGGACGGTGTTGGCCCTTGGGCTGCTGTCGCCGCTCGTTCTAGTGGATGAGGGCATCAACGCCTTGGCGCAGGCCTTTGGCGAAAAAGGCGTTGGTCTGGTGTTGGCGGGTTCGAGCGCTGCTCTCATCATTGCTTATGTCATTCGCTTCCTCGCCATCACAATCGGCTTCGCTCAGGCGGGATTTTCGCGCATTTCGACGGAGCTCGACGACGTCGCGCGCCTGCTGGGCGCGGGACCGGGGACCCTCGCGCGCACGATCCACCTGCCGCTCGCCCAGCCGGCGATCTTCGGGGCGGCGCTGCTGGTCTTCGTTGATTGCCTCAAGGAACTGCCGGCGACGCTGCTCCTGCGTCCCCTCAACGTCGAGACGCTCGCGACCTATATCTACCAATTCGCTAGCCGCGGGAGCTTTGAACAAGGCTCGCTTGCGGCCCTCATCATCGTCGCCGTTGGCATTTTGCCGGTCATCCGCATCACGCACTACGCCGATATCGCAACGAGGCCCAGACTGGACGCCCGGTCATGAGGCCGGCCGTGTCTACGACGGTAAGCCTGGCGCAACGGACATTGCAGCCTTTGCCGCAGCGCGGTAGAAAATTCCGCCCACCCACGGCTATGTCGCCTGCGGCATTGGCCTTAAGTCAAGCGGGGAGTTCATGCAAAAAGTCTATCCCGATGCCCGGGCAGCGCTTGCCGGCCTGTTGAAGGACGGCATGTTGATCATGGCCGGGGGGTTCGGGCTTTGCGGCATTCCGGAGCAGCTGATCCTGGCCATCCGCGACGCGGGCGTGAAGAACCTAACCGTCGTCTCCAACAACTGCGGCATCGACGGGGTCGGCCTTGGCCTGTTGCTCGACACCAAGCAGATCAAGAAGATGATCTCGTCCTATGTCGGGGAGAACAAGACTTTCGCGCAGCAATATCTCGCGGGCGAGCTGGAGATCGAGTTCAATCCGCAGGGCACGCTGGCCGAGCGTATCCGCGCTGGCGGCGCCGGCATCCCGGCGTTCTTTACCCGCACCGGCGCCGGGACTCAGATTGCGGAGGGCAAGGAGCAGCGCGAGATCGACGGCGAACACTATGTCATGGAGCGCGGGCTTGTTGCCGATCTCTCGATCGTCCATGCTTGGATGGGTGACACCGAGGGCAATCTCGTCTACCGCAAGACCGCGCGCAACTTCAATCCCATGATGGCCACCGCCGGCAAGGTCACCGTGGCCGAAATCGAGCACCTCATGCAGCCCGGCGATATCAATCCCGATCACATCATCACGCCAGGCGTCTACGTCAAGCGCTTGGTGCACGTGCCCAATGCGGTCAAGCACATCGAGCAGCGTACCGTGCGCAAGCGAACCGCCGCGCCGGCGGGGACTGGGGAGGAAGTCTGATGGGGTGGACACGCGATCAGATGGCCGAACGCGCCGCCAAGGAGCTGCGCGACGGTTTCTACGTCAATCTCGGTATCGGCATCCCCACGCTCGTTTCAAACTATATCCCCGCGGGCATGAGCGTACAGCTGCAAAGCGAGAACGGCATGCTCGGGTTCGGTCCGTTCCCTTACGAAGGCGAGGAAGACCCGGACCTCATCAACGCCGGCAAGCAGACGGTCACCGAGATCCCGACCACAAGCTATTTCTCGTCGGCCGACAGCTTCGCCATGATCCGCGGCGGGCACATTGATCTCTCGATCTTGGGCGCCATGCAGGTCGCCGAGAACGGCGACCTCGCCAACTGGATGATTCCCGGCAAGATGGTCAAAGGCATGGGTGGCGCCATGGACCTCGTCGCCGGGGTCAAGAAGGTGGTGGTGGTCATGGAGCATTCGGCCAAGAACGAGCCCAAGCTCCTCAAGCGCTGCACGCTACCGCTGACCGGCGCCGGGGTCGTCGACATGGTGATCACCGATCTCGGCGTTTTTACCATCGACAAGAAGGGCGGCGGGGGAATGACGCTGGTCGAGCTTGCACCGGGCGCGACGCTCGACGAGATCCGCAGCAAGACCGAAGCCAGCTACCGCACCTCTAACGCCCTCTAGCGCCAATATAAAGCGTGCGGAAAGAGCCTGAAAATGCGGCCGGATTGGCGCCGGGCCGGCCACGAAAGCGTCACAGAGCGATTGCAACCTTTCACTGTCGGGTTGCAGGTTTGCACCCCTCGTTCTCCCTCGGTAAGGTAAGCCGGGCTTAGCCGGCGAAGATTTTGAGAAAGACGCGTCGTGACCGCGGCCGTTGGCATTAAGCGCATTGGATTTGTCGTTGTGGCCTTGGCCGCCGTCGGTATCGGCGCTCTCGTGATCTTGCCGTTTCTGATGCCGGCCGACGCGGTGCGCGAGGCGGTCAAGGCCGAAATCCGCGCCGTCACCGGGCTCGACCCCGTGCTTCGCGGCGGAACGTCGGTGTCGCTGTTCCCGACCGGTGCGGTGAGCTTCGATGATGTGATGCTGGGCGACAACCGCACCGGCGCGCCCGCGCTCACGGCCGAGCACGTGGTCGCGCGCCTGCGCTTTTTTCCCTTTTTGGCTGGACGCATCGAGATCGCGGACGTCTCGCTGGTGCGTCCGACCATCGCGATCA
>WNGG01025539.1_pt1 | contig 10166 bp, 6 predicted proteins | sample 5400661 | NCBI WGS metagenome assembly WNGG01 (sample SAMN13153372, study PRJNA577476) | soil metagenome | isolation source: 100 cm soil or saprolite under Garry oak tree replicate 1 | place: USA:California | collected 2016-06-15
GGATCCGGGCCGATTTCCCTGTTCATACTAATATCATGCCCTTAGAGCAGGCCTTGACGACAGGAGCGATGGCTCTCTTTGGTGAGAAGTATGATGATATGGTACGTGTGGTCTCGATGGGTAGCAGTACAGAACTCTGCGGCGGCACTCATTGTTCCGCTACAGGCCAGATTGGTATCTATATTACCATCCAGGAAACCAGTATTGCCGCCGGTATTCGCCGTATCGAAGCGTTGACAGGACGTGCTGCTGAAGGCTACTTGCGCCGCCGCAGTGCTACAGTGGATACTCTGGCCGCAAGGTTACAGACGCAGCCCGATATGCTTGAGTCCCGCGTGGAACAACTGGTACAGGACCTTGCAGCCGCTCGCCGTTTGATCGCTCAGTTTCAGCGCGATGCAGTTCGGCAGCAGGCAGAGAGACTGGCGCAACGAAGTCAGAATGTAGAAGGCGTCTTAGTGGTAGCCACAACTGTGGATGTGCCGGATGAGAAGATTCTGCGCGAGTTAGGTGATATGGTACGAGCCAGGTTGAGCCCTTCGGGCGTCGTTGTCCTGGCAAGCACTTTTGGCGACCGCGTAGGCGTTCAGGTAAATGTTGACCCTGCGCTGACCAGGCGGGGCCTGCATGCCGGTAAAATTGCTAATGCCGTTGGTGAGCGCTTAGGCGGCAAAGGTGGCGGCAGACCCGAATCGGCGCAAGGCGGCGGCAAAATCAAGGCCGAGCTTGGCGCAGCCCTGGATCTCGTAGCAGGCTTTGTACGAGAAAATATCAGGTGATTTTTGCCAGAACAGTGGTTTTTGTGCTATAAAGTACATAACATGCAACCTTTACGTTTGCTTTTGTAAAGGAACGCTGGCACTGACCACAATAGTTGGGATAATGAGCAATGAAGAATCTCTTTCAAAGTCTACGTAACCTCCTTCCGAGAAGACCAGAAGAGAATGGATACTACTACCCTCAGGAGGGTGCATATGGTGATCAACCATTTGCGCCTGGGGGGGATGATCAGCGCCAGCTTTACACTGCACTCGATATTGGCACCGCCTATGCGAAGGCGATCATCATCGAGGTACAGGGCGATCAAGGGCTTGTACTGGGTGTAGGGCGCCACCAACAAAGTTATGCCCATATGTCGGACGGCATCGTTACTGACATTCCAGGCGTGATTGCCAATTGTAATGAAGCCCTGGTCAAAGCAGAAAAGTCAGCTGGCGGCGTGGTCGCTCCTTCAGCGGTGATCGGCATTGCGGGAGAGTTGGTGAAAGGGAGTTCGATAGTCGTCAATAAGCAACGCCAGCAACCGACGAAACCGATCACACCTGAGGAGCTGGAAGCGCTCATTACAGGCGCGCAGCAGAAATTGCTGAAGAATGCCAAGGATCGCATTGCTGCCGAGACAGGCTATCAGAACATTGAAGTGCGCTTGACCAACGCGGCTGTCATCTCTGTACGCATCGATGGGCAGACAGTTTCTAATCCCATAGGCTTTCGTGGACGCCACTTCACACTCACGCTCTTTAGTGCCTTTGCACCACTCATGCAACTAGGCGCCTTGGAGACGGTGGCCCAGGGGTTAGATCTGACACTGGTCACTATTGTTGCAGAGCCCTACGCCCTGGCCCGCTGCTTAAGTACCAACGCCGGCGCTGACAGCGGTGCCATTTTCATCGATATTGGCGGCGGAACGACTGATATTGCCCTTGTCAGGCAGGGGGGCATCGAAGAAACGCGCATGTTTGCCCTTGGCGGGCGCACTTTTACGCGCCGCGTGGCAACGAGTAAAGGGATCTCTATCAAAGAAGCCGAGAAATTCAAGGTGTTGTATAGTAATGGTAGCATCAAAGGAAGTGAACGCGACGATATGCAAGCCATTCTTGCGCCAGAGTGCCAGACATGGATGGATACGGTGGAATTGTTGATCGAGGAACTGTCAAAGGGCGAATTACTGCCACCGGCAATCTATCTGGTAGGGGGCGGCTCAGCACTGCCAGACTTGCGCCAAAAGCTCGAAACTTTCCCCTGGACGGAGCGACTACCGTTTGCTCGTCCGCCAATTATACAGACGGTAGAGCCGGAAATGGTGGCCAGCATCGTAGATCCAGGGGAGCAGCTAAAAAGCGCGCAAGACATCACGCCCATGGCTCTGGCCTTCCAGGCTATTGAGCTACAAAACGAGAATAATGTCCTGGAACGAGCACTTTATCGCGTGATCCATAACATGCATATCTGATAGCTACTTTACATACCTTGCATTTAGGGTTTTTAGAAGCGGGGTCCAGGGGCCTTGCCCCTGGCAGGGTTTCAGGGGTGTCCCCTGAATCTCTCCCTCCCTGCGCCCCGAAGGGGGCGCACTAAAAAATCTACAGCCCGGGGGCAGGTAATAATACATTGCAAACACAGGGATGCATCGGAAAAAGGGGGTGAAGGACTAATGGCCGACGAGCAGATCATCTATCTCAGCCCAGAAGAAGAGCTAACCAATGTACGAGAACGCCTGGAGCGCATACCAACTCGACGTATCATACTGGTTGTTCCGACCCAGACACAACTACGTAGCCACGTCAGTTGGCGACTCCTTTATGCTCGTGCGCGAGAACTGAACAAAGAGGTCCTCGTCATCAGCTCCGACCGCCAGATTCGCTCGGTGGTCAAAGCTGTTGGCTTCAAAGTTGCTGATTCGCTGGAATCTCCACCTAGCAGTCGACCACGTCCTGGTAGTCGCCCGGGCCGTATAAGCTTAGGGGGGAAAACTTCGGCACGACTGCGTACCCCTCCTGGGAGAAGTCTACCCAACCAGCAAACAGCGACGCCTCCTGTGAAGCAGCCTTCTGAACAACCTCCCCAACAGTATTTCAATCAACCGGCGATGCAGCAAGAGGTCGATGAAAGGCGGCCTCTGGGAGGCAGTAGAGATGATGTAGACATGGAGAACAAGGGGCGGCAACTTCCTCTTGAAAGTCCTCCTCCTGCTTCGGCTACTTTCGGAGTGGACGACAAACAGTTCGCGCCCGGCTTTGATTATCGTATTGGCTCGTCTGCCTCCATCCGGCCGGTTATTCCACCGTACTCGCCCCCCATAGAGGATGAAGAACCCAATTTAGAGCTTGAAGATTACCACCAGTCACAGAGCATTCGCCAGGCCGCCCAGCAAAGCGACGCGGATACAACGGTGCCAATGCCTGACAAAGACACGCCCTGGCAGGCAAAACCACAAAGGGCCTCTGAGGAGGCGCACATAGCTTCTGAGGAGGCAAAACCACAAATATTTGATCTGCCCTCTCATCATGAGGCTGATGGCCCATTTACCTACCTGGAGGATGCCCAATCTGTACCTTTACCAGAGCAACGAGCTTCCGTTTCCATGGATGAGATGGCTGATAAAGTTCCTGATCTCGCTGATTACCCAACTTCCATCGATGGTATACATATCGAGGACCAGGGAGACCTGGGCGAGATCGTTGATGTTTCTGACTCTTCGTCTCCCTCCTGGACCATGCCAGCCCCTGATGAGGAGCAGGATATACAAGGGCCATCACGTGTTCACGGGATTCGTCCACGCACTAACCGTACAGGCAAAGTTCTACCACCGGTGCCTCGGCAGTCTCCGCAGTCTCCGCAGTCTCCCCAGTCTTCCCTGCCTCAGCCGGACTCTGATGATATGGAGTTGCCGCCGGTTTACGATCAACAGGAACAGCTTTCACCTCCTCCACCCACTGCCCGTCCATCAGGAAGCCTGGTTGGGGAACATGGAAAGCAGACCCCCTCTACTTTAGGGACTGGTAATCGCCCTCCCCAGCCGGTGGCTTTGCCTCAACCTCAAACGCGCACTCAGCCGAAGCCCAGGGCAGGGCAGTCACAGCTGAAGAAACCTCCCTCCAGTAACCGTGCTGCCACTGGAGCTATCCCGGGCTTTAGAAGGCAGCCCGCAGCTGCTCGACCTCAACAGGCGAGGAAGAGGGTAAGTAGCGGCCGTATGGTGGCGCCCCTCCTGGTTATCCTGACCCTGCTCATCGTTGTGTTGCTGGCATTTCTCGTTCCTTCGGCTGATGTGTCCGTCACACTTTCATCACAGAATTACCCTTTGCAAATGACGCTGACAGCCACAGCCACCAGTCGCCAGGATGTTGTCCACCAGACCCTTCCTGCTCACACGCTCGTTTTTGATACCACTGTCACAGGGCTTGGACACGCGACTGGCAGCACCACCGTAGGAACGAAAGCAGCCACGGGCAATGTGGTCTTTACCAATACCGGCACCACCCCGATAATCATTCCAACTGGCACCATCGTTTCCACGAAAAATGGGGTGCCATTTGTCACACAGGCAGAGCCAGAGGTCTTGCCAGGTAATCCTCTAGTTACCCCCATCCAGGCACAAAATCCTGGTGCAAACGGCAATGTTCCTGCTAATAGCATCATTACGATACCTTCGGATAGCCAGACCAGGATTCTTCAAGCCAACCCTGGTATCACCAAGCTGGCATTGAGCGTGACGAATACTGATCCCACGACAGGGGGTGGGGCTGGCAGCGCCACCAGTGTGACCAGAAATGATGTGAATGCAGAGAGGACCACCCTGGATAGCCAGGTGCAGGCGCAAGTCAAGGACTTCCTGAAAAAGAACGTGCACCAGGGCGATCCCAGCGATCAGCAGGGCACACCCATCCAGGTCGAGACGCCTATCGCGGCGCCTGCCGTTGGGCAAGTTGCCACTGATGGAACCTTCAGGGAGACGCTGAAGCTGCACATGACCGTCCTGGTCGTCCGTGCCGCCGACCTGCAAGCAGCGGCGGCGGCTCAACTCAAAGATACCCTCAACAGGCAAAGGAGTGGTTTAGCTCTTGTCCCGCAGCAACCAGTGCAACTGAAGCAGTTGAAAAACCAGCCAGCCAAAGATGGGCATGCCCTCGTGCTGAAGCTCACTGCGGTGGGGCAGGTCGCAGCGCAAATTTCTGAAGATGCCGTACGCAACCTGGTCTCTGGCAAGCCTCTAGATGCCGCCCAGCATACTCTGGTTGGCACTAATGGCATACCGCAAGCACGCGATAGCCAGATTACGGTCTATCCGGGTTTCTTTCACTGGATGCCGTTCTGGTCGCAGCGTATTCATGTACACTTCAAGACATTGCCAGTGCAACCCGTACCGAAGCCCAAAAAAACAAAGTAGCGCTTAAATAGGGCGAGGAATTACGCTCCCCAACGACGATGAAAGAGTCGGGCAAGCCAGCGTTCTATATCCCATCGTACCTGGATACTATGATATTGCAGCCACCTGGTGCAGAGCGTCCACCACGACGCTTGTTGCACCGGTGGTCGTCGTTTGTATTGATCTTCAAAGGTCGCAGGCGCCAGAATAAAAGAGGGGGGACCCTTTGAGGCAGGCTTCTCACCCATGCAGAATCATACTCCTTGTGACACATTGATACATTTATCTTCTACTAGTATAGTCATTTCAGCTGCTTTTGTCCAGATTCACCCCAACAAACCCCTGTCCAAAAAATTTGACGTATCCCTTCATGGCGGTTATAATCATCTGGATAACATTTCCTCGGGGAACGATCTTCAAATCTGCCCCTGGTCTCTTTTTTCTAAGGAACAATTTATGCCAAAAATGTATGGATGGGTGCGTGAGGTAATACCTGAAAGCCCTGCCGACCGTGTAGGAATACAACCTGGTGACCTTATTCGCACGATTAATGGCAATAGTATTCGCGATCTGGTGGATTATCGCTTCTATGCCGCCGATGAAGATCTGACCATCGGCTTTGAGCGGCAGCAAAATCAGCATGAAGTGCGCATTACCAAGTCAATCGATGAAAATCTGGGTGTGCTCTTCGGTGAAGAGCCAGCACCCTTTATAAGGCAGTGTGCCAATAAATGTGTCTTCTGTTTTATTAAGGGGCTGCCCGAACGCTTTGCGCCGCAGCCAGGGTTGGCACACGGAATGCGCGCCTCGCTCTATATCAAAGATGATGACTACCGCTACTCATTCCTCTTTGGAAACTTTATCACACTGACCAACCTGAAAGAACACGACTGGCAGCGCCTCGATGAGCAGAAGTTGACGCCGCTCTATGTATCCGTGCACGCGACCGAACCTGAATTACGTATCCGTGCACGCGACCGAACCTGAATTACGCCGCAAGATGGTGGATGGTCCACGAGCAGGCGATATTCTCGACCACATCAAGCGCCTGGGCAGTATGCACCTCACCTGTCATACGCAACTTGTTCTCTGCCCGGCCATTAACGATGGCTCGCACCTGGATCGTAGCATTCAGGACCTGGCGAAATTACGACCTGTCGTCGAATCTATCTCGGTGGTGCCTGTGGGTCTGACCAAATATAACAACATGATTAAGACCGGCGACCTGCCTCCATTGCGTCACTACACCCGCGAGGAGGCCGGGGCGATTATTGAGCAGGTCGAGGCCCACCAGCGTTGCTTTGAGGCACAACATCCAGAGGGCTACCCATTCGTCTTTCTTTCGGATGAATGGTACTACCTGACAGGTCGTGAATTCCCACCGGCTCAACATTACGGCTCTTACTCGCAAATCGAGAACGGCGTGGGTATGACCCGCTTTTTGATCGAGCAGTGGAATCGCGGCAAGCGCAGGCTTCCAACATCTCTACCAGAAGCACGTCGTGTGACGCTGGTCACCAGTACCATGGCGCAACCTGTTATTGAACAACTCGCGGAAGATATACGCCACGTCGAGCGGCTTGAGGTACAGGTACTGCCGGTCGTGAACAAATTCTTTGGAGCAGAGGTCACCGTTGCGGGCCTGCTGTGTGGTCAGGATGTGCTGGCAGCCCTGGAAGAGAACGATAATTTAGGCGACCTTGTGCTGCTGCCCCGTGTAATGTTAGACAACGAGGGCGTGCGCTTCCTGGACGATATGACACTAGATGAGTTCAAGACACGTCTACCTGCGCGGGCCGAGTTCGTGCGCAATGCCCAGGAGACGATTGACGCCATCCGCTCGCTTGCGGCTCCCGATAAAGAGCTCGCTACCACTTCACGGATGGCGCTGCGCATCCAGGCACGATGAATTCTACGCAATCAGCTCAGCCCCTTCAACCTTTGGATTGTTTACCAGGCGCGAAACGGCCCGGGCCGTCATTTCATCAGCGGGGTAGGGAGCAAGCAAAGGCAGGAGGGCATGCTCATCCTTGAGGCTGGTATCAAGCCACATCTCACGGGCGTCGGGCAAGAGAATGGCCGGCATGCGGTCGTGGATAGAAGCCACTACAGCGTTTGGCTGCGTAGTGACGATGGTGCAGCTGCGTATTTCCTGGCCATCAGGACTATGCCAGAGGTCCCAGAGACCGGCAAAGGCGAAGGGACTGCCGCTTTTCAATGTGATATACATGGGAGTTTTGCCCCCCTGCTCTTTCTTCCACTCATAGAAACCATCGGCAACCACGAGGCAGCGTTTAGAGCGCAACAACCTCTTGAAGCTAGGCTTCTCGGCCAATGTCTCTGCCCTGGCGTTAATCATCTTCGAGCCAATCGACTCATCTTTGGCCCACGAAGGGATCAACCCCCACTGCAACCAATCCAGGTGAACCGAGCCATTGCTCAAAATGCTGACCACCTCCTGCGTTGGTGCGATATTATAGCGCGGTGCTGCTTCTATTGCTGGTGCGACACCAAAAGTTTCGGCAATGGTTTTGACGTCAACGGTAAGTGTATAGCGGCCACACATGTTTTTCTCCTTTTGAGCAGGGGGTGCAGGGGGACGGCAGTCCTCCTGCCGGGGTCTGGGGTGTCCCCAGTTCACTCCCCTCCTTCTCATTCGCCGCCGCAGGCGGCATAAGTCCGGTACTTGGGTAGTTACCAAACCAATTGTTCCCTACATTATATACTAATATACTATTCTTTTTTAACATGCTGAAAAGGGAAAAACAGCTTTATGAATTCAAGTAAGTCTTCAGGACTCCCCGCCGTAGGCGACTCTCCCACCCATTGTGAGGTGCGGATTTTGCCGCGCTTGATCTTCGCCCTGGTTGCCTCCGGATCGTCGCGTTCGCCCGCCCATTGTGAGGTGCGGATTTTGCCACCGCGGTGGCAAAATCCGCACCTCACAATAAACCCTTGCGAACTGCCGCAGGCAGTGAGGAGTCAAGAAGAAAGCAGAGACCTGAGAGTTAAGATTACAAATAGATCATTGACACGAACAAGTATAGAGGCTATGATTTCACTGAAGAGCGATAGCAAGAAAGTGTAAAGAATCACGTAGCATTGGACGAAGCCACGAAAGTGACATCTTCCTCGAAGACCTGGCTGCTTCACGTCTCCACGCATCGATTATCAACTTAGGCAACGGAAATTACGCTCTTTAAGAACTGGCTATTAGAAAAACAACTAACGGAGAGAAACGATACATGTCCCCATTAGACCTGCAAACCGTCCTAACCAAAAAACCCCTCGGCCTCGTCTTCGACATTGACGGAACCCTCAGCCCTATTGCGCCAACGCCCGAGGAGGCACGACTCTATCCGGGGGTCGCGCCTTTGTTAGAGCGCGCCAGGGAGCATGCCCATATTGCCATCATGACCGGACGGGCTATCGAGGATGGAGCGGCCATGGTCAATGTAGATGGACTGACTTACATTGGCACTCATGGCCTGGAATGGAGCGACGGACTACCCACGTCGCATCCCGTGGAGATTCTACCGGAGGCCCTGGCCTATATTGAACCCGGCAAATACCTGCTCGACCTTGTCGAACAACATCTCCCCACTTTGCCTGGAGTGATTGTGCAGCGTTTTGATCTACACGGCGTTACCTTCGCCGGTGATGATCGTACCGACCTGGATGCCGTTCTAGAAATAGCTAGACTGCGACAGGAAGGCATTGCAGCACTCGCCATCGTCGTTCAACATCCTGATACCCTCCCCGAAATGCTGGCAAACGCCGACATCGTAGTCCAGGGCGTCGAGGGTATGGCGAATTTGCTGCACAAATGGTAGAGCTGTTGTAAAGTGAACAGTCATGGTCAAAGAAAAAGGAGCGCGAGGCCTCGCGCTCCTTTTTCTTTGACCATGACTTCTAATTTTATTTCACATCGATGCTGAATGGCACGTTCAAAACGTATTGCGGGCACAATTGACCTTTTTGACAAATGGCCTTAGCGGAAAAAGTCAGCTGCGTCGTCCCGCTACCCTGGGCGATGAAACGCCAGATGCATACCTTATCGGAATTCAAAGCATAGCCTGCTGGTGTTTGCAATTGGAGTCCCCCTTCTGAAGTAGTAGGGCCGCTCCACTGCTCACCAAATGGCAAACGGACCTCTATCAAGTCTCCATTATGGGCGGTGATAGTGCCATTGCTGTTCTTGAGCAGTACCGTGACATTGGGCTTATTTTGCGGCGGATTCACCACTGCATTATTGGGACAGCCTTCGGGGGTAGCAACGCTGACGGTTGTAGGTCTAGAAGTGGGAGTGGAAGTTGGCCCTGCTCCTGTGATTGTGCCACCGTTTGACCCACAGGCGGCAAGTACGAAAGCGAGTACCAGGGCAAGTGGCACTAAGAATAAGAACGATCGGCGCCGGATAATATAATCACTACCTTGACGGCTAACTTTAGATTTACGCATTATGAAAACTCCTCCTTTGTGTCCTCTGTTGTTTTTCTACGGCGGCCACAACCTTCACTATGTCAAGACGTTTCTTCTTGTAAGAAAGTTCCCTCGTATAACCTACAATAAGTTTTGATAGCATGAACCCATGCCATCTCACGTTACTATAGATGCTCATTAATTATGAACGTAGAGAGTTTATGCCCTTTGCGCAGCCAGCACGGTGAGGAGTTCTTCGGCATCGGGGAGGAAGCGTGAAGAAGAGAGCACCTGGTGAGCGAGGCCTAAACGGAGAGCCTCATGTGCAGTGATGATTTCGCCGGTTAACATCAGGCGCATGGTAGCATTGTGGCCAATAAGTGAAGGAAAATAGACGGCGGCAACAGGTGGAAAGACGCCCAGGTTCACTTCAGGCAGACCGAAAGTCGCGTTTTCATGGGCAATGACAATATCGCAGAGTGCAGCTAATTCGCAACCACCGCCGAGAGCATGACCCTTGACGAGCGCGACGGTGGGAATATTGCGTGCGTGGAGTTCCTCGAAAGCAGCACAGTTATCCCGCACGACCCGCAGC
>WNGG01010279.1_pt1 | contig 10164 bp, 10 predicted proteins | sample 5400661 | NCBI WGS metagenome assembly WNGG01 (sample SAMN13153372, study PRJNA577476) | soil metagenome | isolation source: 100 cm soil or saprolite under Garry oak tree replicate 1 | place: USA:California | collected 2016-06-15
TCTCGGTCTCGGACGTGCGCGGCTTCGGCCAGGAGCACGACCCCGCACATCCCGAACATCGCGATCATCCCGGCATCGACCTCGTCCGCAAGCTGCGCGTGGAGATCGTCTGCAGCGACGACGAGGTGGAGGACATCCTCGGCAGCTTCTACAAGGCGGTGCACACCGGGCGCGCCGGGGACGGCAAGGTCTTCGTGCTGCATGTCCTCGACGCGCTCCGACTGAAGACCGGCGAGCGCGGACGAGGGGCGCTCGGCTCGCGTCTGCCCCCGATGTAGGCGGCGCTCAGCCTTCGAGGACCAGCCGGTAGCCGGCGCCGCGGATCGTCTGGAGGTGCTTCGGCCGCCGGGGGTCGGGCTCGAGGTAGCGCCGCAGCCGCACCACGAAGTTGTCGACCGCCCGCGTCTCGGTGTCGGGGCTGAGGTTCCAGACCTTCTGCAGGATCTCGCCCTTGCCGACCACCTGGCCCGCCTGCTGGACGAGCAGCTTCAAGAGCATGGCCTCCAGCAACGTGAGCCGGAACGTCTGGCCTTTCACGCGCACCTCGAACGTGCGGAAGTCGACCTCGGCGTCGCCTACGCGCGCGGTGGCGAGGTTGCCCGCGTCGCCGCGCGCCCAGTCGCGCCGGCGCAGCAGCCCCTTGACGCGCGCGAGCAGGACCGCGAGGTCGAACGGCTTGGCCAGGTAATCGTCCGCTCCCGCCTCCAGGCCGTGCACGACGTCCGTGGCCAGGCTCTTGGCCGTGAGCATGAGGACGGGCGTGAAGTTTCCCGCCTTTCGCATCCCGTCGGCCACCGCGAACCCGTCGACGGCGGGCAGCATCACGTCGAGGATCACGAGGTCGAACGACGGGACCGGCTCGGCGACGGCCAGGCGTTCGAGGGCCCGCCCGCCGTCGGCCTCGACCTCCACCTCGTATTCCTCCGCTTCGAGGTTGAACCGGATGCCGGTGGCCAGATGGGCCTCGTCCTCCACGACGAGGATGCGCGCGGTCAACCGGCCACCTCCTCCGGCGCGCCGGCCTCGGCCGCGGGCTCCATGACACCGGGAAGCGTCACGGTGAACGTCGAGCCGCGGTCGGGCCCGGCGCTCTCCGCGGCCACGGTGCCCTTGTGGCCCTTCACCACCGATTTGACGATGAACAGCCCGAGGCCGGTCCCCGTGTGGCTGCGGCGCACCTCGGCGCCGATCCGGTAGAAGCGGTTGAAGATGAAGCGCAGGTGCGCGCGGCTCATGCCGATGCCGTGATCCCTCACCCGCAGGTGCGCCTGGCCGTCCCCGTCCGCGCCGACCTCCACCTCCACCTCGACCTTCTCCTTGGAGTACTTCACGGCGTTGTCGAGCAGGTTCAGCACCGCCGTCTCCAGCGCCTGGGCGTCGCCGCGCAGGCGCAGGCTCTCCGGCCCCGCGTAGGCGAAGCTCTCGCGCGGAAGCTGGTGGCGCGTGCGGGTGAGGTCGACCGCGCGCCGGACGAGGCGCGCGAGGTCCACCGGCTGGGGATCCACGACGGGCCGATCGGTGTACATCGCGGCGTTGAGGACGTTGTTGATGGTCGAGTTCAGGCGGTCGAGGTCCTCGCGCATGGTTCGGTAGAAGTCCGCCCGGCGGCTCTCGGGCAGCGACCGCATCTGGAGCGTGTCGAGGTAGAGCTTCAGCGAGGCCACCGGCGTCTTCAGCTCGTGGGTCACCGCGCTCACGAAGTTGGATTGGCGCTCGTTGAGGCGCACCTCCCGCACCAGCAGGTACACGATGAGGACGAGCCCCGCGATCAGGAGCAGGAAGAGGACGGTGCCGAGAAAGTAGACGACCCAGCGCAAGGTCGTCATCTCCTTCGCCCGCGCGACGTTGGAGACGCCGATGATCTGCCAGCCCACCGTGAGGGCCACCGCCACCGCGATGAGCGTGACGCCCACCGTGATGTAGTGCCACTTCGGCCGCTTGGCCGCCGAGAGCTGCGACCCGGCTACCGGCATGCGCCCATTGTCCGCCTAAAAGAGGCGATCGAGCCGCTTGAGGATGGAAGCCAGCCGGCCCCGCCGCCGGAAGCGGGAAGAGCGCATGAGGCGCAGCGCGCTCGCGAGCCGCGCCCACGGCGAGCGGGCGTGCAGGGCCCGCGCCGCCGAGGGCATCAGCGCCTGCAGCTCCTTCCCGTAGGGGAACCACCAGAGCATCGGCGCGGACCCCTCGTCGCGGGCCACGTACTTGACCTGGGCCATCTCGCGCAGGCCGGCGAGGCCGTGGGCGCGCCCGAGCCCGCTCTTCTTGAAGCCTCCCCACGGCGCCGAGGGCTCGCCGAAGGTGTACACGCAGTCGTTGATCGTCACCACCCCCGCCTGCAGCTCGCGCTCGAGGCGGCGCGCGGTCGCGGCATCGCGCGTCCACCCGCTGGCGGTGAGGCCGTAGTCGCTGTCGTTGGCGAGGCGGATGGCCTCGTCGAGCGACGCCACGACCATCACCGGCAGGACGGGACCGAAGGTCTCCTCGCGCATCACGCGCATCGTGTGGTCGACCCCCGCGAGGACAGTCGGGGGGTAGAACCAGCCGGGTCCGGGGACCGGCCGGCCGCCGGTGAGGACGCGGGCGCCCCTGGCCACCGCGTCGGCCACGTGCTCCTCCACGATCCGGCGCTGCCGCTCGAGCGTCAGCGCCCCCAGCTCCACCTCTCCCGCCGCGGGATCGCCCACCCGCAGCGCGCGCGTCAGCTCCACCGCCTTCTCCAGGAACGCGTCCGCGACCTCGGCCTCCACGTAGACGCGCTCCACGGAGGCGCAGGTCTGCCCCGCGTTGACGAAGGCGCCCCAGACGATCCCGCGCGCCGCCCGGTCGAGGTCGGCGTCGCGGGCGACCACCGCCGGGTCCTTGCCCCCCAGCTCCAGCACGACCGGCGTCAGGTTCTTCGCCGCCGATGCCATCACCCGCCGTCCCGTGGCGGGGCTACCCGTGAACACGATCTTGTCGACGCGGGGATCCTCGACGAGGGCGGGCGCGAGCGTGTCGTCCACCGCGAGAACGTTGACGGCTCCGTCGGGCACGCCGGCCTCGCGGAAAATCTCGGCGATGCGAAGGCCGACGAGGGTCGTGGCCGGCGCCGGCTTGAGGACGACCGTGTTGCCGGCCGCCAGCGCGGTGGCGACACCGGAGAGAGAGATCCCGAACGGGTAGTTCCAGGGCGTGATGGCCAGCACCACGCCGTAGGGCTCGTAGCGGATGCGGGAGTCCTTGTGCGCGAAGAGCAGCACCTGCGGCTCCGCGGGCTGCTCCGACAGCAGATCCTCGGCGTGGAGCGCAAGGTGCTTCAGGGCCTCGAGGGCCGGGAGCACCTCGACCAGGTGCGCCTCGACCGCGGGCTTGCCCTGCTCCTGCTCGATGAGCCGCGCGATCTCGTCGGCGCGCCGGAGCACGGCCTCGCGCGCGGCGAGCAGCACGCGCGCCCGCTCCCGGAACGACAGAGCGCTCCAGGCCGGGAAGGCGGCGCGCGCGGAGGCCACCGCGGAGGCGGCTTGCTCGGCGTCGAGCAGGCTCACCCGCGCGAAGGCGGCCCCCGTCGCCGGGTTGACCACCGGGCGCAGGCCGCCCCGCCCCTCCATCTCGCGGTTCCCGACCCACGAGTGATGGGCGGGAAGGCCGGCGGGAACGGCGGCAGGCTGGGGAGCGGCCATGCCCGATTCTACCGCCGGCCAAGGTGACGGACCCGAGACGGCGTGGCGCGGGCTAGAATGGGTGGATGAGCGAGGTCGAGGAGCTACGCGCGGTCAACGAGCGCTTCTATCGCGCTCGAGGAGCTGGACCTCTCGGGGATGGATCAGCTCTGGCTCCATGAGCCGTGGGTGCGTTGCGTGCACCCGGGGTGGGACGTGCTCGTCGGCTGGGAGAGGGTCCGCGAGTCGCTCGAGCAGATCTTCGCCGGCACCGGCTGGATGCGCGTGACGCCCACCGAGTGCGACATCCACGTCTTCGGCGACATCGGGATGGTGGCCTGCGCCGAGAACATCACCGCGTCCCGCGACAGCGACGTGGGCGTGGCGGTGGCGCAGGCGACCAACCTCTTCCGCCGGACCTCCGAAGGCTGGCGCATGATCCACCACCACGCCTCCCCCGCCCCCGTCCGCGTGACCCAGCCGTTCTCGGGAACGATCCAATAGCGCGGGGGCGCGCGCCGTTACCGCCTACCCCTTCGGCTTGCGCATCGCGGCGTCGAGGCTGTACCGGCCGGAGCCCCGCGAAGCGATGTAGAGGAAGACGAAGCAGTACGCGACCGCCAGCTCGCCGCGGTTCACGACGGGCCAGAAGCCGCCCTTGGCGTGGACCATGAAGTAGGCGACCGCCATCTCGCCCGACGCGATGAAGGCGGCCCTCCCGGCGGCGAGGCCGATCGCCATCAGGAGGCCCCCGAACAACTCGATGATCCCGGCGACACCCGGCAGAGAGCCGAGCGGCATCTTCTGCCCGCCGAGCGCGCCGAACAGCTTCTGCGCGCCGTGCTGCGCGAAGGCCAGGCCCACCATCAGCCGCATCACGCAGTAGATGGCCTCGGAGTAACGGCCAAGGTACCGTTCCATGGCGACCTCCACGTTGAATTGTGCGTCGTTCCCCGAACGTTATGCCGGACGGCGCGTGATTTCAACGCTCACGAACGGAGGTGGCCGATCTTGGACTGCAGGAACGCGCGCGCCCGCTTGAACTCGGCGACGTCGCCCCGCCGGAGCGCGGCGACGGCCTCGCCCGCCCGGGCCGCCAGCTCCGGCTGGTCGAGGCCGTGCAGCTCCTCCTGGACCTGGCGGAGCTTGTCCGCCACGCTGTCGAGCGTGCCCACGTCGGTGGCGTTGAGGATCGACAGCAGCACGTCGACGCGCGCGGCGGTGGGCATGACCAGACCGTATCTGCGGTCCTACGGGCTGTCAAGGCTCCGCCGGCCGCCGGTTATACTGTCTTGCCGGCCGGGCGCGAGCCGGAGGGACTCGTGATGAAGAAAACGCAGTACCGGGTCGTCATCCTGGGGTCGGGGCCGGCGGGCCTGACGGCCGCGCTCTACGCCTCGCGCGCGAACCTCGAGCCGCTGGTCGTCGAGGGCGGCGCGGGCGAGGACCCCACCGACGTGCCCGGCGGCCAGCTAATGCTGACGACCGACGTCGACAACTATCCCGGGTTTCCGGAGGGGATCCTCGGTCCGGAGATGATGGACCGCTTCCGGCGGCAGGCCGCGCGGTTCGGCACCGAGTTCACCTTCGGCGCCGCCCGCAAGGCGGACCTGTCGCGGCGGCCGTTCCTGCTGACGCTCGACGAGGGAGAGGTGCGCGCGGAGACCCTCATCATCGCCACCGGCGCGCGGGCGCGATGGCTGGGCCTGCCCGAGGAGCTGGACTTCCGCACCAAGATCGGCGGCGTCTCCGCCTGCGCCACCTGCGACGGCTTCTTCTACAAGAACAAGGAAGTCCTGGTGGTCGGCGGCGGCGACACCGCGATGGAGGAGGCCACCTTCCTCACCAAGTTCGCCGCCAAGGTGACGGTCGTCCACCGGCGCGAAGAGCTGCGGGCCTCGAAGATCATGCAGGACCGGGCGTTCAAGAACCCCAAGATCGCCTGGCTCTGGGACACGGTCGTGGAGAAGATCCTCGGCGCGCAGGGCCAGGGCGTGACCGGCGCCGTGCTGCGCAACTTGAAGACGGGCCTGGCCCGCGAGGTCGCGACCGGCGGCATCTTCATGGCCATCGGCCACGAGCCCAACACGGCGCTGTTCCGCGGCGTGCTCGATACCGACGAGGCGGGGTACCTCCTGACGCGCGACGGGACCACTGCCACCAACGTGTCCGGGATCTACGCCGCCGGCGACGTCACCGACCACCGCTACCGGCAGGCGGTCACCGCCGCCGGCAGCGGGTGCATGGCCGCCATCGACGCGGAGCGTTTCTTGTCACATTGAGGCGGGGGGTGCTTGCGGCGCACCCCCCGCACCCCCCGCGCGCTTCGCGGGAGTGAATCCCGCTTCGCGCAGCTTGTGACTGAACCTCTCACCTCCGACATGGCGATTTCGATGGCTCCGCATCCTCCGCTGCGCATCCTGTTCCTGGCCCCGCAGCCGTTCTTCGAGGTGAGGGGCACGCCGCTGGCGGTCCTGGCCATGACGCGCGCGCTCTGCGGGCTCGGCCACCGGGTCGACCTGCTCACGTATCCGCAGGGCGAGGCCGTGGAGATCCCCGGCCTCGTCCACCGTCGCAGCCTGCGCTTGCCGGTCGGGCGGGTGAAGGCGGGCCCCTCGCTGGCCAAGCTCGCCCTCGACATCCCGTTCATGGCCGAGGCGGCGTGGCGCCTGGCCCGCGGACGATACGACGTGGTCCACGCCGTGGAAGAGTCCACCCACCTCGCCGCGCCGCTCGCGCGCCTCTTCGGCGTCCCCCTCGTCGCCGACGTGGACTCCTCGATCCCGGACCAGCTCTCCCGCTCGCCGCTCGGGTGGGGGGGGATCCTGCCCCGCCTGGCGCGGAGCCTCGAGGGCCACGCGCTGCGCCACGCGGCGGCGGCCATCACGGTCTGCCGCAGCCTCACCGACGGCGTCCGGGCCCAGGCGCCGGACACGCCGGTCTTCCAGGTGGAGGACCCGCCGCTCGTGGACCCCGCCGCCGCGCCCGACGCGGGCGGCGTCGCCCGGCTGCGCGCGGCGCTGGGCCTGGGCGGGGGACCGGTCGTGCTGTACTCGGGCAACTTCGAGCCCTATCAAGGTGTCGACCTGCTGATGGACGCGGCGGGCCGGGTCAAGGGCGCGCAGTTCGTCTTCTTGGGGGGCGAGCGACGCGAGATCGAGGCCATGCGCGCGCGGTCCGTGTGGGCGGGCGCGGCCGAGCGCTGCGTGTTCGCCGGCAAGCGCCCGCCCGCCGAGCTGCCCGCGTTCCTCGCGCTGGCGGACGTGGTCGCGTCGCCCCGCCGGGAGGGCGACAACACGCCGTTCAAGGTCTACACGTACATGGCTTCCGGCCGGCCGCTCGTCGCCACGCGCATTCCCACCCATACCCAGCTCCTCGACGACACGCTCGCTTTCCTCGTCGAGCCCACGGGGGAGGGTCTGGCCGGGGGGATCGAGGCGGCGCTGGCCGACCCCGACGCCGCGGCCCGGCGCGCAGAAAAAGCGCGCGCGCTCCTGGAACGGGAGTATTCTCCCGTTCACTACCTGGAAAAGGTGAGGGCCGCTTACGACGGCGTTCTTTGCGCTATAAGAAGGAAATAAGCATGCGACGCAAGTGCATCCTCCTCGTCGAAGACAACCCCGACGACGAGGCCCTCACCCTGCGCGCCCTGCGCAAGCACGACCTGGCCGACGAGGTGGTGGTGGTGCGCGACGGCGCCGAGGCGCTGGCCTTCTTCTACGAGGCGACGCGGGCGGGAGGCGACCAGCTCCCGGAGCTGGTGCTGCTCGACCTGAAGCTCCCCAAGGTGGACGGGCTGCAGGTGCTGAAGATGCTCCGCGAGGACGAGCACACGCGCCGGCTGCCGGTGGTGGTGCTCAGCTCGTCGAGCGAGGAGCGGGACATCGCCCAGAGCTACGACCTCGGCGCCAACAGCTACGTGCGCAAGCCGGTGGACTTCGCGGAGTTCTCGGAGGCGGTGCGCCAGTTGGGCGTCTACTGGCTGGGGCTGAACGAGCCGTCGCCGCGTTAACACGAATGCGGCGCGCTCCGCTCCGCGTGGGCGTTATCGAGCGCCTCGCGCCGGAGTGAATCCGTCGCGAGGCGATAGCGGAGACGCTCCGCTCCGCGCGCCGAACGCTGGCGCCGGGAGGAATTGCTCCGATTTCGCTCATCGCTGGCGGGAGGCGAGCAGCAGCCGCGAGTACCAGTCGGCGCGGTCGGGACGCGGCGATCGAAGGAGAGCGAGGCGGCGCTCGGTCCACGTAAGGTTGGGGTCCAGCCACTCGTCCCACGGCGAGCGCCGCGCGGGATCCACGGCGGGGTGCAGCAGGACCTCCCCCACGCCCCACGCATCGCCGGAGGCGACCGGGGTCACGCGCACGGCGGCCACGCGGCGGCCGCCGAGGGGCACCGCGATCACGTCGTGGTCGATGACGTATTGCGGCTGGCCCCCCACCCACCGCAGGTCGGCGCGCTCGTCCCGGCGGCGGCGGCGCGCCACCGTCTCGAACGCGGCGCCGTCCGCGCTCACCTCCACGTCCATGCTCCGCAGCAGGCGCGGCCCGTCGAGGCCCGCCACCAGCGTGATCGCGTCCAGCGGACGGGGCGACGGCAGGACCCAGGTGGAGGGCGCCGTCGGCGACGGAAAGACGGCGGTCTGCAGGCTGCCGTCGCCCGCGGCTCCCGCGCCGGGCAACGGCTCGACGGAGGGGCCGAAGGGCGGGACGAAATCGTGGAAGACGGCCGCCTCACCCGCGGCCGTGCGGCGCCATCGTCCTCCGGCGGCGCCGAGCCCCGACTCGAAGGCGGCGGGCGCGGGCAGGTCCGTGGGGACGCGCGGCGTCAGGATCCAGGCGACGTTCTTCGCGAAGCGGACCTCGTCCAGGTACGGGAGCGGGTAGTGCAGGAAGCGCTCGTTCCACGGCTGCGAGACGATGATCCGCTCGCCGGTCTCGAAGGTCAGGCGATAGGCCGGGCCGTAGGAGGCGTACGCGTGCCGGACCTTGTGCTCGTCGAGCGCGCGCCGGACGGGCGTGAGGTCCGGGAGAAGGAAGGGCGCGGCGGCGCGATCGGCCGCGCGCCACGCGCGGAGCAGGCGGCCCGCCATCGTCAGATTGAGACAGGCCAGTGCGAGGACGACGATCCATGCGCGCCTCGGCTTCCCCAGCGACAGACCGGCGCCGGCCGCCAGCGCCGCCAGCGGAACGTAGAGCGGGGTGAGGAAGCGGATGGAGTCGGGGCCGGAGCGCATCGGGAGCGGGAACACGATCACCACCAGGGCGGCCGCCGCGAGCAGGAGGCGCGCCGGCGGGCTCGCCCGCGCGGAGCGGACGGCCAACGCGAGCGCCGCCACGTAGATGAACACCATAAGGGCGGCCATCCACGCGGGAGCCAGCACCGCGTGATCGGGATCGTCGGCGATCCACGGGGTGCGGACGCCGACGATGCCTCCCAGCGGACGCGCCAGGCGGGGCACGACCGCGAGCAGGTGCGACGCGAACCCTTCCTGCCGCTCCGACACGCTCACCACGCGCGTGGCCTGGCGATCCACGAGGGCGCTCGTCCACCACGGCGCGCTCACGAGAAGCAGGGGTACGAGGGCGTAGAGCAGCCGCGCCGGGCGCGTGCGCGTCCGGGGCAGGAGATAGGCGCCGCCGGCGGCGACGACGCTCAGCGACATCAGGTGGGTCCAGGCCGCCAGGCCGGCGAGGGCCCCGGCCAGGACCATCTCGGCCGCGGGCGCCCGCTCCGCGTCGATGCGCTCGGCGATGCGCAGCGTGAGCAGCATGACGGCGCCGCACAGGACGAGCGCCGAGGGATACATGGGGGGCGGCAGCGCCGACAGCAGCAGGAAGTACGGGGGCGGGCAGGCCATGAGCACCGCGGCGGGCAGCGCCGCGCGCGGATCGAGCCGCCGCGCCAGCAGGTACGTCACCGGGATCAGGGCCAGGCCGAGGAGGAAGTAGCCGAGCCGAAGGGCCTCGGCCCGGGCGCCCATGGCCGCCATCAGCGGCGCCGCCAGCCACGCCTCGAGCGGCGAGCCGTAGGGCTGGCCCCACATCGTCGTGCCGCGCCCGAGATGGCGCGCCATGAGGCCGATGATCGCGGTGTCGCCGTCGACGGGCGTGCGCAGCGCCTCCGCCCAGAACGGCGCCCGCACCGCGACTCCCAGAAGCAGGGCGAGAGGGAGGTGGCGGCGGACGCTGGGGGAAGAGGCGCCCATGGGGCGGCCGGACCATACCACGGCCGCTTAGCGGCGGTGAGCGGTCTCGCCCGCCATTCCCGCGGGTCCATCGATTCGAAGTCTCGCCCGAGAGTCGGATTGTGCTTGAGCCCTTGTAGATGACCGCCTGCTGGCCGTCGAGGTAGACGAGCCTCTGAAGGGAGTGGATTGCGCACCACATACCCGGCCACGGTCTCGAGGGCCTGCGCATCCGCCGTCGATATCGGCTCTCCGACGTGCGCGGAAAAGCCCGGATGTCTCCAAGTCAAGAGCCTCTGGGCCAGCTCCTGGGAGATGGCGTGCTTGTCGACAAGGCGTGCC
>WNGG01025664.1_pt1 | contig 10164 bp, 8 predicted proteins | sample 5400661 | NCBI WGS metagenome assembly WNGG01 (sample SAMN13153372, study PRJNA577476) | soil metagenome | isolation source: 100 cm soil or saprolite under Garry oak tree replicate 1 | place: USA:California | collected 2016-06-15
TCCATGTTCTCCAGAATCCGCATGTCTCATGAGACAGCGGGGGCTGGTTTTCGGCGATGTGACTTTGCATGATGTTTGGCACTTGGGCGTGGAGTCTGGCACTCGTTCTGGCCGGCGTGTCATCGTGGTGTGACAGGGATTTCTAGTTGGCCGCTGAGGGTCGATAGTTGGCCACTGCAGGCCATCGCGGGTCACGACGTGGTCGGCTGTGACGGCGGTCGCTTCCCTGCGGCCTGGTGCCGCGGCCGGAATCGTATGCGTTGTCTGGCAGTTGCCGCCTGCCGAGGGGGCCGTCGACACGATTCAGGTGCGGCCTGCGCGCCGCGCCACCGCGGCTCTCTACCGGCACTTGGTATGGTGCGCAGGCTGCACCGCTTGGAGAGTCCGGCAGGCGCTCACGAGAGAGGGGCCGGGAGAGGTTGCAGGCGTCAGAGGTCCCGCGTGCGGTGGCTGCGGCCATGTCCATCGCCTCGTCACTTGGCCTGGCAGTCGACGACGCGATCGTTCTTCAGGATTCGAACAAGCTCGCTCTGCTTCTGCTGCCTTGTGACGTGCTTGCCCGGGTGGCGTATGTAGAGCATCAGGTCGCACAGTTCGAAATCGAGCTTGCTCAGCGGCTCGCCGGATCCGGGAGCCCGGTGGCTGCTCTTGAGCCTCGAGTGGAGCCACGCGTCTACGAGCGTGATGGTTTCGCGGTCACGCTGTGGACCTACTACGCGCCCGCGTCACCCCAAGAGATCTCAGCAGCCGGCTACGCCAGTGCGCTCGAGCGGCTGCATGCGGGCATGCGCAAGCTCGATGTCCCTGCGCCGCACTTCACGGACCGGGTCGAGCAGGCTCAGCAGCTCGTGGCGAGCCGCGACTGCACTCCGGCGCTCGCCGACGCGGACCGGGAGCTGCTCGGCAGCACGCTGCGAGGCCTGAGACGAGTGATCGGCGGCCGCGGCGGCGCCGAGCAGCTGCTGCACGGCGAGCCGCACCCGGGCAACGTGCTCACCACGAAAAGCGGGCTGCTGTTCATAGACCTCGAGACGTGCTGTCGCGGGCCGGTCGAATTCGACCTCGCCCATGCGCCCGAAGAAGTCAGCGAGCACTATCCGGGTATCAGCCAAGGTTTGCTGCGCGAATGCCGGAGCCTCGTGCTGGCGATGATCACAACGTGGCGCTGGGATCGAGGCGACCAGCTCCCGAACGGACGCCAGCTGGGCACAGAATGGCTCAGCCAGATCCGGGCAGCTCGATCGCAACACGCTGGATACCCCAGGCTGATCGCGGGCCTTCGATCGATGTCATAGTCGGCTGGCTGTTGATGTCGGGATCCGCCAGATACCATGCCCAGCACGTGCCAACCTTCATGCCCAGACGCGCTGAAACCGCCAGATCGCGGCCATCCAAGATGCCAAACTCGCTGCTCAGTCACAGGCGACGTGCGTCAGGCTCGGTTGGATAGGCCGACGAGCTGACCACGGTGATCGAGTTCCTGGCGCAGCAGGGTGTTGTCGTGGTGGAGCGCGGCGATCGCGGTTGCTGCTGCATCGAGGCGGCGGGCCAGCTCGGTGCATTCGCGGGTCTTGGCTGCGAGGGCTGCGCGCAGCGTAGCGAGCTCGTCGTTCTTGCGGGCTTCCCGGGGTGTGAACCCGTCGCAGGCGGCGATCCGGGTGTTCCAGTCGGCGAGGATCCCGGTGGCCCGGTTCATGGTCGCGCGGCTGACACCGGCTTCTTTCCAGAGGTTGTCCTTGATCAGGCGCCCGTCGGTGCGCTGCGGCCGGCCGGTGAGCAGCCTGTCCATCGCCTCGCGCAGGCGCTTGGCGGTGCGAGGTGATACGCCAGTCCCGGGTTGAGCTGGGTCGGTGATGGTCACGGTGGTGCTTTCGCGCTGGTGGTTTTGCGGAGGACTGCGTCGACGTCGGCTAGTTCGCGCTGCAGCACCGATTTGCGGCAAGCTGACAGTCCTGGGGTTTCGATGAGGGTGAGCAGGGTTCGCTGCTCTGCCTGCCAGATAGGGATGTGCTCGGGGCCGATGATGCTGTTGGCGCAGCGGTCCGGGCGGCATCGATCTTGCAGGGGAGACCTTTGTGTCCCTCGGGAATGGCGGCGTTTTCCAGGCAGGCCGCACCGGCGGGGTTGCTATCGTCCATGACGCAGTGGTTGAGAACGCCGAACCGGATGGACAGGCGGGCGTTGCGCAGCAATGCTCGTTCGACGGCAGCGTCGCCCTGGCGGGCCTGGACGGTTTGCTGGATGCGGTTGAAGGCCTGTGTCATCTGGTCGGCTCCGGGGCCGTAGCCGATTGGTTCGCCGGCCTTGTGGGTGCGGTAGAGGTCTTCCAGCCGCCGGAATCGGGCGGCGTCAATGGCCGATTCAAGGTGCTCGGCCCATGAATTGCCGGCATTGGCGTAGCCCTGCGTGGAGCGGTTGGCCAGGGCTCTGGAGGCGATGTGCTTGAGCTGGATGCCCAGGGCGATCTCGCTGCCGGGGAACTGGTCGGTGAGCATTGCCATCGTCCGGCGGAACATGTGGGGCCGGGATTTACCGCGCGGGATCCGGTCGAGCCCGGTGTGGGTGCTGGTGGCGTTGACGTGGCCGATGAAAGCGTCAAGCATCTGATGACTTCGTGCGACTTCGGCGGATTCACGGATCAGCGGCGGGAACAGCCGGTTGTCTCGGGACAGCTGCTCGGCGGCGACGATCGCTTCGGCGACCGGAGCGGTGATCCACCAGTGTTTGGCCGGCAGGTTCGGGTCGTGTTTGCCCTTGGCGGACTTGATGGCGGGAGTGCCGAAGTATTCGGCGATGGAGCCTGGCTCGATCTCGTGGATTACTGGTGGAAGGGTGTTATTCGGACCGTGCACTATTCCCCTTCTTTTCGTCTTTCTGGTCTTCGGCCCGGGCGGCGAGGTAGTCGGCCCAGTCGCGGCGTGCGTAGGTGACCCAGCGGACCGCAGTGGTGACGTGCATGCCGAGGAGGTCGGCGAGGATGGCGGCGGGCAGGTCGGCTGCAAGGGCGGCGAGTGCTCCGTTGCGGGCGGGCCGGACGCTGATGCCGTGCCGGTTGAGCCTGGTGGTCAGGGCGTGGTTGGCGATCGGCTGCCCGGGGACCCGGCCGGGGAACAGCCGGCGGGGTCCTCGCTGGTCGTGGGAGATCATCAGGCGTTCTTGCGGCCGGGTGGCCAGGCGTTGCAGCAGGCCGGCGAGGCGGGGCGGCAGCAGGATCGGGTGCCGTCCGGCGGCGAGGCAGGTGTGCTGTTCGTTTTGTGTGAGCTGGTCAGCGGTGAGGTTCCGGATGCGTTCGCTGGGCAGGCCGAATAGCAGGGTGAGCGCGCCGGCGGCCCGGACGTCGACGGGCATGGCCTCGTCGGTCAGGCACCGTTGCAGGAGCTGCCAGCGTTCGTCGTCGCCGAGCAGGCCGGCGGGTTCCTGGCGCGGGATGAGCGGGACGGTGAGCTTGCGGGTGAGGCCGCGTTCGGCGGTCCATTTCAGGAAGTAGCGGATGAGGTTGCGGGTTTGCGAGCCGCCGGCCTCCAGCCACCGGTCGACGTCGTCTTGGCGCAGTTCGCCCAGTGTCAGTTCCTGCTCATCGAGCCAGGCCAGCAGGTCCAGGGCGACCAGGATCCGGCGGCGCAGGTCCCGGCCAGCCGAGGCCGGGAAGCGGCGGACGGCGGCGCGGCTGCGGGCCCGGCGCAGCAGGAACCAGTGCAGGAACGGGCGGATGAGGCTGGCGTGCCCGGCCGGCTTGCCGGCCAGGTGGTGCTCCAGCCAGGACGGGAGCCGTTCCAGGTCCTCGTGCCGTTCAGGCAGCACACCGGTCTGGACCATGATCTGCCGGATGTAATGCAGCTTGCGGTCGGGCGGGAGCTCGTCCAGCAGCGAGTGGCTCACCGGCTGGTCCCCGGCGGCGAGCCGGGCGAGCATCTGGGCGGTGGGGCTCTGTTTGAGCCATTGGATCGTCTTGAAGGGTGTTTCGGCCTGGGCGAGCGCCCTGGCCAGCGGCTGCAGCTGCGGCGAGATCACATCGCCGGGCCCGGCCAGCAGGTCACGGACCCGCTCAGCGAGAACGCAGTGAGCGCAGCGCCCGCGGCCGTACGGATTCCCGGGCCGCCCGCACTGGCGGCAGGTGTAGTCGGCGTCCACGCCCGCGCATGGGCCACAGACTCCGGCGCTGTCGCTGTCGCGGCCGATGAGCGGCGCGGAGGTGCCGCAGCGGGCGCATTCGGCCGGGGAGCGCAGGATCGCGGTGTAGCAGGTCTGGCAGACCGGCCCGTCCCCGGGACGCTGACGGCAGTAGCACGCCTGGCAGATCGGGGCGCCCGCCTTCACCCGGAGGCAGGGCCGGGTCCGGCCGCAGACCGAGCAGGCCGCCTCCGGTCCCCGGTAGCAGCTGTCGCAAAGGTCGGGCTGATCGCCGTTGGCGTTGCGGGCGATCCTTCCGGCCTTGCCGCAGCGCCCGCAGGGCCGGCGAGGCCGCCGCTGCTGGTTGTAGCACAGATGGCAGAACGCTCCGCCGGCGTCGATGAGGGCGGCCGCGGCGACCTTCCCGCACGACACGCACGTGTGCTCGGGGCGTTTCCAGCAGCCGATGCAGAGCGCGCCGCCGCCGGGCAGGCGTACTGCGGGACACCGGACGCGTCCGCATTCGCTGCACTCCTCGACGACCTGCGGATCCACCCGGTAACAGGGATGGCAGATGCCGCCCTCGGGCCGTCTCGCCACGATGCGCGTCTGGTCCCGGCCGCAGCGTGCGCACCTTGCCCGGCGTGAACGTGCGTCGCAGGGGCCGCAGATCCGGCCCTCGGGCCTGATCTGCCGGAGCACGATCATCACCTTGCCGCAGCTCGCGCACCCGGGCCGGACCACGGGGTGCCCGGCGTCGTGCAGAACATGGGCCAGGCGCAGCACCACCGGCGGGCAGCAGGTATCGCCCGAGGTGAGCGCGTCAGGATGGGAGGCCAGGTGGGCGGCCAGCTCCTCCAGAATCCGCGCTGGGCCCCTCACCGGGATCGGCACCGCGGCCTCCAGCACCGCCTGGGTCTCGCCGGTGTTCAGCGCTGGCAGCACCGTGGTCAGCTGGGCGATCGCCGCGGCCATCGCGGCCTCCAGCCGCTCCGCCTGGCGGGCGAGCCGGGCGGCCGTCGACGGCGCCGTCACAGCCCTTCGGGTTTCCGGATCGAGGTGCGGCGCACCGCTGGAGCGGGGCCGGTGGTGTCCCCGGCGGTCTTGCGGACCCCGGCGCTGGCGGCCTCGATCTCGATGAGGTCGTTCGGGGCGCAGCCCAAGATGTCGCACAGCGCCGCGAGGGTGTCCATCGACAGGCGCTGCGGCGGCTGGGTGACCAGCCGGAACACCTGCTCGCGGGACAAGCTGATGCCGCGTTCGGCCAGCAGCGGCACCAGGTCGGAGGTCTGGAACATATCGGCTGCCGCCATGAGCTTGCGCAGGTTCCAGCGATAACCCATCTTCTTGATCACGGCTGGCCGTCCTCCCAGAGCCCGGCGTGGCGTTCGGTCAGCTTCCGCTGCAGCAGCCGGTTGCGGTACTCATCCGACACGCCGGTGTAGATCGCCGTCGTGGCCGCCACCGCATGGCCTGCCTGATCCTGGACGAATCTCTCCGGGTAGTCGAACTCCACAAGATGGGTGATCATGGAGTGCCGCAGGCTGTGCAGATCGAGCTCGGCAGGGAGGCCGGCGGCTTCCCGGGCGGTCTCGAACGCCTCGTTCGCGCTCCGCTTGGACAGCCGGCCGCAGCGCTCGGTCACCCACAGCGCCGGATGGTTGCCGGCCTCGAACCGGGGCCGGACCTCGGTGAGGTAGTGCTCCAGCACGCCGACGATCCAGTCCATCTCCGGGACGGTGAACACGGTGCGGCGCTTGGGCGGGCTTCCGTTGGAAGACTTCCCCCAGCGGATGAACAGCGCACCGTAACGGCCGTAGTCCGGCGCCTTGGCGTTGCGGCGCAGGTCGGCCAGGTCCAGACCGCATCCTTCCCGGCGGCGAAGCCCGTAGGCGTAATAGGTCTTTAGCAGCGCCGAGTCCCGCATCGCGGTAAGCGCGCCCTTGCGGCCCCGGGCCCGGATCTCCTCGACCCGGCCGTCGGCGGCGTCGAAGAGGGCCTGGACCTCCTCATAAGTGAGCGGGCGCCGTCCCGGCTGCCCCTCGTACTCGGTGACGTGGGAGACCGAGTTCCACTCGTGCAGGATCTGCGCGGGTGCCCGCCCGAACCGCTCCACGCAAGCGGAAAGCCACCCGTAACGGGCGTCGGTGATAAAACCGCAGAACATCCGCAGCGAGTTCTGGTACTGCCGCCCGGCCGACACCGTGAAGGCCGGGTTCTTCGCCCGGATGTGATCGAAGAACGCCTCCACCTCTGCGGGCTCCCACTCCCACGGGTACTGGCCGGTGAACGCCGCGAACCGGCGCACCAGTGACAGCCGCGGCTTGATCGTCGACTCCCACTTCAGGAACCGGGTCCGCTGCTGCCGCGTCCACCCCTCCAGCATCGCCTCGAACACCGCAGGCGCCGGGTCCAGGTGCACGACCCCGTCCGCCAGCACCAGGTGCGCCGCACCCTCCAGATCAGCCGCTCGGCCCACTCCGACCTCCGTTACATCAGATGCAACATTGTTGAGGTGGTGCCAGCCGGGCGCAAGCGGTACTGGCAGATCCGCCGATCACGTCCCGGCGGCTGCGGCGGACTCCCATCCGACCTGCGGATACGCCGTTGATCGAGCGAGCCGAATGTTGCATCTGCTGCAATTCCGCCCGTTTCTCGGAGTCGCGCATCATCGACAACGCCACGACCAGCACGTAGCAGGCATTGCGCAGCATACGCAGTTCCAGTGCGATAGCGCGGGGCGCCAATCCTGGGTGCCAGGCGTTCGTGGTGCCGTCGCCGCGGCCGGCCACGGCGAGATCGTCAATGACACCCGTGGTGGTTGGGTGCCCGTTCGCGATTGCGCGATCGAATCGGGCCATGCGCTCACGGCCCGTTGCGCGGTTCCGGGCGAAAACGGTTGCCGTGCAGGATTGTTTCCATCCCAGCATTACGGTCAGCAGTCCCCAGTTCACTCGCCCGCTGCCGGCGTGGACGGGGATTGGGGTGTGTGGGTCTTCCAGCCAGCGGTTCAGGCGGATGTCACGGTCAGCTGTGATGGCCGTTGCCTGTGCGAGCAGGTCCTGGTAGCGCTGGCGCGCGCGCAAGATGTCCGGTGCGAACCTATGGACGTAGGTCCAGGCAGCGCGGATCAGCGGGAACCACTGCTCCGGAGGGATCACGGGAGTGGAGACGACAGCGCTCGGCGGGGCCTGCGCCGCCTCCCGGGCGCTCTTGCCTGCCCACGGGTCGCAGAGCAGACCGTGCCCGGTGAGCGCGGGCGCGTAGCGGTGCAGCATCTTCAAGGTCCCGATGTACTGCCGGACGCTGTTGACCGACAGTTGCCCGCGCAGGTCGCGGACGAGGCGGCGCAGGTCGTTGTCGTGCCATGCCCCCAGTTCGTGGGGCAGCCCGTCCTGTTCTGCCCATCGGGCTAGTCGCCGCAGGTGGCTCAGTTCGCTGATCACCGAGGTGGGGTGGGCGGGTGCGGGTTTCAGTGACAGCCCCGTGGCGGTGACGGCGGGGTGCCGGGGATTGAGCATGATCATGCTCAGCTCACGCGCCAGCAGATTCCAGGATGGCGCGGCAAGTTCGTGGGAGAACACGAGGGTCCAGGCGGCGGCGTGCAGACGGGCAGGCCGTCGGACAACGCCGTTGAGGTTCCATTCTGCGGTGTCCCCGAACTGCGGTGCTTGTGCTTGCGGAAGCAGCGGATGGCTCTGGATCACTGGCTCGCCGGTCCCGAAGATCCCGCTGGCCTCGATGCGGCGCTGGGGTTGCTGCTGCCTCAACTGCCGAACTCCACGTTCGCGGACAACGGCAGGTGCAGATCGGCTTCGCCGGCCTCGATGTGCTTGCGGGCCAGCGCTTTTTCCTCATCGGTGTGCTCGGCGAGGATCGCGTGCAGGTTGGTGTGGGTTTGCCCCCACAGCTGGGCGAAGTGCTGCGGTGACAGGCGCAGCCGAAGCCGGTCGAGGTGGCCGGCGAACAGCAGCAGCTGGGGAAGGTTGCTGGGAAGCACCCAGGCGTTGCGGCATTCCAGGCACCGCAGCGGAGCTACCGGGCACAACTGGCCCGGCCGGCCGTAGGGCGAGTTGTGCGCGTCCGAGCACTGGGCAAGCCCCATGTCCAGCGCTCCTTGCCGGATGCCGTCAGCCTGCTCGGCGGTCAGGCCCAGCTGTCCGGCACGCTCGGCGACGCCGAGCGCGCCGGCGGTGCCGGTGAGCACCGCCGGCCCCGTCACGGCCTTGCCGAACCACTGCTCTTGGGCGGCGGTGATCACGCGGCCGGACATGAACCGCAGGGTGGTGCCCTGGGCGTAGTGGCCGCGGAAGACCTCTTCGTGGTGATCGTCGGCGGCGTCAGCGATCCGCCCGCCGAAGGCGAGCGCCTTTTCCACCTTGGCCGACTTGCGCAGGCGACGGATGTCGGGGACTCCGTCGACGGTCGTGTCCGCGGCGGCGAGCCAGTCCGCGAACCGGGACCGGGGAAGGTTGTAGTTCCATCGGGTCAGCTGTAGCTGGTAATCGGCGCTGACTGAGGAGGCCAGGAACAGATCCCGGCGATCGGGTGTCATTTCCCGGATGCGTCCGGTGCTCTGGATCAGGCTGCGGATGATCGCGCCGACTTCGCGGTGGGGCCGATCGGTGAACTCCGCCGGCTCGCCGGTGCCAGCCTGGGCAGTGCCGTCGCCGAAGGTGCGGTGGCGGATCCGTCCCGCTCGCCGCTTGACCATGGTCAGCCGCACCCCTGACGGGAAGAACTCGACGTCGTCGAGGGTCAGTCCGGTGACTTCCTCGGGCGCGTGTCCCGTGGCCGCGACCAGCAGAACCCGGTAAGCGTGCAGGTCTAGGTGGCCGGGATAGAGCTGGCGCACCAGCCAGCGCACGAGCATGCCCGTCGCCCTCGCCGCGAAGACCGGCCGGTCATCGCGTTCGATGCAAGCCTGCAATTGCGGCGGCCAGTCGTGCACCACAGGCAGGTTGTCGCGGATATCGAGCGGACTGATCTGACGATGGGCAAGGCCCCAGAGCAGATCAGCGGGCTCGGTCCAGCCGCGCTCGGCAGGGTGGCGGCCCCGCTGCGCCAGTGCCCAGCCCCGATCGAGGCGGGTTTGCGTGCGGTGCACCCACCCCCAGGCCGCACGGACGAGAGCGTGCTTGTCTTTGCGGGAGAATTCGTCGATCTCCTGAGTACGGCCCGCTGGCACGCCTGCTTCGCCGTCGACCAGACGGCCAAGCCCCGCCGCCACCGGCCGTTTCTCGTGATACGCGCGGCGAACGATCAATGCCCGGACCGTGCCGGCGAATACCGATGGCGTGGCCGAGCCTGCCTGATGCCGCGATGGCAGGGTCCGTTCCCACTCGGCGAACACCGCCGTCAGATCGGGATGCTGCGCGGCCAGGCTCGCCTTCGGGGTCGCCGGAGAGCCGGGTGTCGGTCCATCTGCAGAAGTCCCGGATTGCGCGGCGGCCGACCCCGGCCGTTGAGCTCGAGAGCTTCGCGACCGCAGCGTAGTCGGCCCATTCATCGGCCAGCTCCGCGGCCAATGAGGAGCACCGGAATTCACTGGGATCCAGCACGATGTCACGCAGAACGCCGGTCCGATCTGCCGCACTGACCACGCGGCGGCCAATGCGATCGGGTTGCGGCGGCTCGGTGATGGCCGGAAAGTCGTGCCGTTCTTCTCCGCGACGGGGCATCAGCGCTCGCTCCCGTCGCCGAGCATGTGCTGGGCAATGTCGGCGTAGGTGTCTCCGTCCTGCACCACCCACTCGGCGAAGGCCGCGTCCACCGCGTTCATCGGCTCATCGCTGTTAATGGCGGAGTCGGGTATCAGACCCGTTTCCACGAGTAGAACGGCGACACGCCGCTGAGAGTGTGTGAGGTTGCGGTGTTCTGCTGGGATTATCGAGCGTGACGGTGCTGGATTGTCCCAGGAGGAGAGTCACCGAGATGGTGCTGGCAGCACGAACGCCAGGCAAGACCCGCGGCAGGATCCAGATCGGGGCGGCCGACCCTTCGCTGACAGCCACGGGCGGGATGGTTGCGGTGACCGAGCTGTGCGGCAGGCTC
>WNGG01010283.1_pt1 | contig 10163 bp, 13 predicted proteins | sample 5400661 | NCBI WGS metagenome assembly WNGG01 (sample SAMN13153372, study PRJNA577476) | soil metagenome | isolation source: 100 cm soil or saprolite under Garry oak tree replicate 1 | place: USA:California | collected 2016-06-15
CGCCGCGCTGGTCATCGCCGCTCTCGCCGTCAAAGAAGGCCTCGAAGCCTGGGAACACGATGCCGGCGAATGACGGCTGCCCTGCCCATGAGCGCAGGCGCAACCTCGATTATTTGTTCATCGAGGTGTTCAAGGAGCTAGCTGGGCAGGGCACACCGATGCTCTCACCGCAACCTCCGATGCGATGAGAGCTCACGAACATCAACTTCACCGAGACAGGGCCGTGGTCACCTCTCACGCACAAAAGCAAGCTACGTCGCGGGCAAGAGCGACTGGCTGGCCGCTGACCTGCCGTTCGGGGGCACAGCCCAGCTGGCCGGGATGGTTACCCGGTAGCGGCGTGACCCGCAGCCGCGGAGGACACCTCAGCCGCGGAGGCTCTGCGCCTGCTGGACGCCCACGGATTCGGGGCTTGTCCTGGTCCTCAACCAGGGCGGGAGTCATGGATGCCGTCCCCCGGGGACCGCCGCGGCGGCAGCCCGGGGCAGGGTCGGTGGTGCGGTTCGGCGTCCACGATGCGGCCCAGCCAGGACGCCCCGGCGCTGGCGGGCCGGATGAGCCAGGCCGGCGTGACCCGTGTGGTAGTAACCCGTCCCGCCGGCGCCCTAGCCGGGATGTTCTTCGCCGCGGAGGTGTCCTCCTAGCGCCCGGGCCGCCGCCGGGCCAGTGAGTATCAGGCCGGGACCGCCCGGGCGCGAGGTACCCGCAGGCACCGAGGCCACCAGCTTCACACGGCGAGCTGCTCCAGCGCGGCGAGGTACGCCTCGCTGTAGGTGGGGACTGGGCGACCTGGTCCAGCAGGACATCGACCGGAATACGGGCGCGGATGGCCAGGGCGGCCTGGCGGATCCATTCGCTGGCCAGCGGCGCGACGGCCCAGGCCCCGACGAGGATTCGCCGGTCGCGGTCGGCGAGCAGCCCGAGGCTGCCGCGCGGGTCGCGCTCGTAGGTCCACGGCCGGGCGATGGCGTCGGCGAGGCCGATCTCCGCGGCGGCGGTGTCGATGCCGTAGGCGCGGGCCGGGTTGCCGCCGGGCGTCACGGGTGCTGCATCCATTGCGGCCCGGTTGAGGTCCAGTCGGCCTCCCAGGCGGCGAGCCGCCGCCGGTCCAGCAGCCCCCGGGCCACCCTGCCCATGGCGGCCATTACGATCGCCAGGCAGGCTACCGCCACCATCGCGGCGGTGATCGCCCGGGCGGTGATCTCGTCGCCGGTCAGCGGGGTACCCGCGACCGGGCCAGACCGGTCCGCCCACACATGCACGGTGCTGCCCGCGCGGGCACCGGGCGGTGCCGGAACCGTCCCGGTGTGGTGCCGCCCCCCGGGCGGGGTCCACCATGCCTGGACCTGTGGGCCGGGCGACCAGCGCCGGAACGCCGCACGCCGCGGCGCGGACTGCAGCAGCACCACGGGAACCTGATGCCATGACCGCTGCTCGCGCTGCTCGCGCAGGCCCGCGGAGTGCACCCAGCCGCCGGCAGCAAGAGCGACCAGCGGCGCCCCGGTCAAAAACCCGGCGAGCAGCCCGGCCATAATGCAGGCCTGAAGCCGGTCCGTGCGACGCCGCAGCGGATTGCGGTCTAGTCCCAGCCGGCGGGCCATCCCCGCCGCCTGCGTCTTGCCTGTCATCACCGGTCTCGTCCGGCGGCCGTGGAACGGCCGGCCTGTCAGGGATCTGCGGGGTATCCGATCTCGGCGAGCTTTTCCCGGAGCCGGGCGGGGCTGGTGTGCTCCGGGTCGTAGGCGATGCGGACGCGCCTGGCGTCCGCGTCCACGCTCACCTGCCGGATGCCCGGCTCGCCGGCCAGGTCGCCCTCGATGTTCTGCTTGCACTTGGCGCAGAAGATGCCCGGTGCCGTCAGCTCGACGGTTGCCGGGTTCATATGCTCACGCCCTCCCCGGCGGCCGTCGGCGCCGCCGGGTGGCTGTGCCGCGACGGGACGGCCAGGGCGCGGTGCCGAAGCGGCGCAGCCGCAGCGCGTTGCCGACGACGGTGACCGAGCTGGCGGCCATCGCGACCGCGGGTGCTGTCGCCGAACTGGCCCCCGCCGCGCTCGATGCCGTGCTCGCCCACGAGGCCGCGCACGCGCGCCGCCGCGACCCGATGCGCCGCCTGGCCGCCCGCGCCGCCAGCGACGCGCTGTTCTACCTGCCGCTGGCCCGGTGGTGGTCGCGCCGGCTGGCCGAGATCGCGGAGCTGCGGGCCGACCGGGCCGCGGTCAGCTACGCCGGGCGCGGCGCCGTCGCCGGCGCCTTGCTGGCCGTCCAGGATGTACCTGCGCCGGCCGCGGCGGCCGCCCACGGCGGTGCCACCGGCGCCAGGGTCGCCCAGCTCCTCGGCGACGACCTGCCCGCGCGGCGCCCGTCCGCCGCTGTGGTGATCGGGTCGGGCGCCGGGCTGATCGCCGCGGTCTGGCTGGCGATGTGCTTGGGCCAGGCCGCCCTCGCCTGGGCCGGCCTGGCGTAACCGGCCACGCCCGCCCTGCGCCGCGGCGGGGAAAGGCGCGGCACCGAGGCTGCTTAGGTGATAATGATGCAGAACGGAAGCCGCAGAGCGGCAGCGGGAGGGCAGCGTGCGGGGTTTCGGCGAGCTGGAAGCCGCCATCATGGACCGGATCTGGTCCGCTGACGGGCCACTGCTGGTGCGTGAGGTGCACGCCACGCTGCGTCCCGAGCGCGCCTACAACACGGTGCTGACGGTGGTGGAGATCTTGTACCGGAAGGGCTGGCTGACCCGGGAGAAAGAGGGCCGGGCTTACCGGTACCGGGCCACGGCCACCCGGGAGGACTACGCCGCCGGCCTGATGGGCGAGGCGCTGGACGCCAGCACCGACCGGGCGGCCACACTGCGCAGATTCGCCGAGCGGATCGGCCCGGACGAGGCCGGGCAGCTGCACGAGGCGCTGGAGCAGGCACGCCGGGCCGGGGAGCGCCGGTGATCGCGGCGGCTGCGCTGCTCGGCTACGCGGGCCTGCTGCTGGCCGCCGGGGCCCCGGCGCTGGCGCGGGCCCGGTGGCCGGACCGGGCGCCCCGGCTGGCGGTCGCCGCCTGGCTGGCGCTGGCCGGGTCGGCCGCAGCGTCGGTGACGCTCGGCGGGCTGGCGCTGGTAGTGCCCACCGTCCGGGTCAGCGCCGACCTTGCAGACCTGCTGACAGCCTGCGTGATGGCGCTGCGAGCGCAGTACGCCCACCCCGGCGGCGCCGCGCTGGCCGGCGCCGGGGCGGTGCTGGCGCTCGCCGTGACCGCCAGGGTGTCCTGGTGCACGGCCCGCACGCTGACCGCCGGCGCGCTGGCCCGCCGCCGTCACCGCCGCGGGCTGGGCCTGGCCGGCCGCCCGGACCCGCGGCTGGGCGCCGTCGTGATCGACCACTATGAGCCCGCCGCCTACTGCCTGCCCGGCGGCCGCCGGCAGGTCGTGCTCACCACCGGCGCCATCGCCGCCCTCGACCACGCGCAGCTCGCCGCGGTCCTGGCGCACGAGCGGGCGCACCAGCGCGGCCGCCACCACCTGCTGGTGTCGCTGGCCGGCGCGCTGGCGGCGGCGTTCCCGCGCGTCCCGGCGTTCCGGCAGGCACATGAGCAGGTCGCCCGGCTGGCTGAGCTGCTCGCCGACGACGCCGCCACGGCCGCCTGCCCCCGGCTTGCGGTGGCCGGGGCGCTGCTGGCCCTCGGCGCCGCGGCGCCCGCCCCGGCGGCGGGGCTCGGCGCGGGCGGGTCCGCCACCGGGGCGCGCGTCAGGCGGCTGATCGCCGCGCCCAGGCCGCTGAGCCGCGCCGCCTCGGCGGCCGGGATGCTGACGGTGGCCGCGCTGGTCGCCTTCCCGCTGCTGACGGCGGCCGGCCCGGCCCTGGCCGCCCGGGGGGAGAACTACTGCTCCCACGCGGCTGCTGCCGCGCCGGCCGCGGCAGCCCGGTCCGCAGGGACGGCCGGGTGGTGCGGGCTCTCTGCTGGCTGCTGACCGCATCCTGCCCCGGCACGGTGCTGGCCGCCGCCGCGGTCACCTGTTCCCGCCGCCGCGGTAACCTGTCCTCCTTAGGTCGTTAGGTTGGGCAGGCTCTCAGATGGCCGCCGGGGTGAGGCCACGGTGAACGCTGACGCCCAGCGAGCGGGATGCGCCACCGGGAGTGCCGTTATCCAGATCGTCCCGGCACGCATCCGGGCCATCATGACGGCACCGGATCACCAGGATGACCCGCCAGGAGGCGGAAACCGGTGAGCGAGCCAGGGGAAGGCCAGCCGCTCGCGGCATCACTGCCGCGACGGTGGTGGGCCCGCATGCTCCGCGGCCGGGGCGGCCGGGCCAGGATCGCGCTCGCGGCCACTGCGGTTCTCTTGGCCGTGGCGGCCGCCGTGTCGCTGGCCGGCGGTTCGCCGCGCGGCGGGTCCCGCGCCCTGCCCGCCGCGAGGAACTTCACGCTGCCGGCCCTCGGCCATCCTCGCCAGCGCGTCGCGCTGGCCGCCTTCGCGGGCCGGCCAGTGATCGTGAATTTCTTCGCCTCCTGGTGCGTGCCGTGCAAGAAGGAGACCCCGCTGCTGGCCCGGTTCTACCGCGCCGAGCACGGGCGGGTCACCATCCTTGGCATCGACTCCAACGACGCCGCCGCCGCGGCGGCGCTCCGGTTCGTCCGCGCAGCGGGCGTCTCCTACCCGGTCGGCTTCGACCCCGCCGCGGCGACGGCGACGGCCTATGGCGTGATCGCCATCCCGCAGACGTTCTTCCTCGACGCCCGGCACCGGGTCGTGAAGCGGGTCTTCGGCGCGGTGACCATGCAGGATCTGGGCGCGGGGATGGCGGCACTCCGGCGGTGACCCGCGGCAGTGCCGCCGCGGGCGGGTGGCGAGACGGGCCGCTCCCGGTCGGCTTGCTCGCTGTCCGCCCGGCGTACGAGCTGCTCCCGGCACGCAATGCTCGGCGCTGCTGGCCGATGACCGGATCACCTAAGGTGTTTAAGTGTAAGCTGGGCCGCGACCGGATCACCCGAGGGGAGTGGCATGCATCAGGTGCTGTTCGGGACGGCCCTGCTGGTCTCGTTCCTGGGCGGGGTCGTGGCGCTGCTCGCGCCGTGCTGCGTGTCGGTGATGCTGCCCGCCTATTTCGCGACCGGGTTCGGGCGGCGGTCCGGGATCGCGGCGGCGACCGGCGTGTTCGCCGCCGGGGTGGCGACCCTGATCGTGCCGATCGGGCTGGGCGCCTCGGCGCTGTCGGCCGCGCTGCCCGCCCATCACCTGCTCATCTTCACGGTCGGCGGGGCGGCGATGCTGGCCGGCGGGATCGCGGTGCTGGCGGGGTGGAAGCCGATGCTGCCGATGCCGGCGCTGCGCTCCCCGTCCGGGCACGGCTACGGCGCCGCGTACGGGCTGGGGCTGTTTTCCGGGATCGCGTCGGCGTGCTGCGCGCCGGTGCTGGCCGGCGTGGTGGTGCTGACCGGGTCGGCGGCCTCGTTCGGCGCGGCGCTGGCGGTCAGCGTTACTTATGTGGCGGGGATGGTGGCGCCGCTGGCGGTGATCGCGCTGGTGTGGGAGGGGCGGGACTGGGGGTCGTCGCGGCTGCTGCACGGCCGCAAGGTCCGGGTCGGGTTCGGACGGCTGGCCAGGGAGATGCCGCTGGGCACCGCCGCGTCCGGCGTGGTGCTGACCGGCATGGGGGCCGTGACCCTGGTGACCGCGGTGACCGGCCCGTCGATGCCCAGCTCAGGGTGGCAGGTGAGCTTGGCCGCCTGGCTGGGCCATGTCAGCTCGGTGACCAGCCGGGCGCTGTCCTGGCTGCCCGGCTGGGCCGTGCTGGCCGTGCTGTCCGCCCTGGCCGCCGCGCTGTCCTGGCAGGCCCGGCGCGCACGCCGGCGCGCAGGCGATCCCGCCGCAGGGGCAGAGGTGGCCGGTGGCCCGGTGCCACCGGCTCCTTTGCCGCCCGAGCCTGCCGAGAGTAACGGTGTCACCACGGCGAGCGCCCTAGCCGGGCAGGAAGCGATCTCCCATGAGCGGTAGTAAGTCCAGGACCCGCCAGCGGCAGCGCCAGGCGCCCGGACCCCGGCAGGCCCGGCCGGCCGGTGAGGGCAACGGCAGGCCTGGCGGCCAGCCCCCGGCAGCGCCGGCCGGGCAGCGCACGCCGGCGACCGCGGCGGAGCGGAAGGCGACGCTGGCGGCGGGGCGGAGGGCGAAGGCGGCTGCCGCGCGGCAGCCGCAGCGGCGGGCCGGGCGGCGCCGCCGGATCGGGGTGCGGGCTGCCATCGCCGCCGGGGTGCTCGGGGTCGTCGCCGGGTTGTTCGCCCTCTTCCACAATGCCTCGTCGCACCAGGGGGGCGGCGCCTACCCCTACCAGGTCGGCAGCCCTGGGCCAGGCCGCGCCGCGCCGGGGTTCACCCTGGCCGCCAGCACCGGCGGGCAGGTCAGCCTGTCGGCCTACCGGGGCAAGAGCGTGCTGCTGTTTTTCCAGGAGGGCCTGACCTGCCAGCCGTGCTGGAACCAGATCGCCGACCTGCAAAAGCACGCCGCGCAGCTGCGGGCGGCCGGGATCAGCCAGGTCGTCTCGGTCACTGGCGACCCGGCCGGGCCCATCGCCCAGAAGGCCCGCGACATGGGCCTGACCATCCCGGTGCTGTCCGATCCCGCCCTGGCCGTGTCCGGGCAGTATCACGCCAACAGCTACGGGATGATGGGCGCCGGCCGGGACGGGCACACGTTCATCCTGGTCGGCCCGGACGGGGTGATCCGCTGGCGGGCCGACTACGGCGGCGCGCCGAAGTACATCATGTTCCTGCCCACCGCCAGCCTGCTGGCCGACATCAAGGCGGGGGAGCACCCGTCGTGACCGCGATCACGCTGCTCACCCAGGCCGACTGCGCGCTGTGCGAGCACGCCAAGCGGGTGCTGGCCCGGGTCGGTGCCGGTCACCCGGTCGAGGTCACCGAGATCGACCTGGCCAGCGAGCACGGCCGCGCCCTGGCCGAGCGGGCCGGGGTGGTGTTCGCGCCCGGCGTTCTGGTCGACGGCCGCCCGTTCGGCTACGGGCGGCTGTCCGAGCGCAGGCTGCGCCGCGCTCTCAGCCGGATGGCTCCCGAACCGCACTGAACCGGAGGTTTGCCCATGGATAGGCTGCTGTACCTGCTGCCGGCGCTGGCCTGCCCGGTCGGCATGGGCGCCTGCATGTGGATGATGATGCGGCCGCGCCGCGGCCAGGACGCACCCGCGCCCGGCCAGCTGACCCGGCAGGACCAGGAGATCACGGCCCTGCGCGCCGAGGTCGACCAGCTCCGCGCCGCCCAGCAGGTCCCGGCCGTCACCGACGACCGGCGCGAGGGGTGAGCCCAGCCAGGATCTCCGCGGCGGCCGGCACGGTGGTGTCGCGGTGACCGCCGGCGCGGCGGGTACCGCCCGGGCGAGCGGCTTCGCCCCGTGATCGCGCGGCTGCGCGGCGGGATCCGGCAGCTCCGGGAACATGCCGGCGACGTCACGCTCGCCGCGGCCGGCGCGGGACCGGTTGCTGCGCGCTCCGCCCGCGGACAGGCGGGCCCGGGCGGCCGCGGCAGGCCCGCCATCGGCGGATGAGGCCGCGCGGGCGCGGGCGGCCCTGGGTCATCCGCCGGGTGTCCGGCCTGCTGGGGGCGCTGACCGCGGCAGGTATCCTGCTGGTCGCCGTCGCGCCGGCCGCCTCGGCGCACGCGACGCTGCTGTTCACCTCCCCGGCCGCCGACAGCGCGATGCCGGCCGCCCCGAAGGCGATCACGCTGACGTTCAGCCAGTCCGTCACCCTTGAGGGGACGCCGGTGACGCTCGCCGCCGCGGGCGACCGCAAGATCGCGCTCGGCGCGGCCCGGGAGAGCGGCGGGCGCAGCGTGGTCACCGTGCCGGTGACCGGCCTACTGCCGCGCGGGGTGTACACGGTCACCTGGCAGGTGATCTCCGCCGACGGGGACCTGGTCGGCAGCCAGTTCCGGTTCGCGGTCGGCCCCGCCCCGGCGTCGCTGGGCAGCGCCCCGGCCGCCGCGCAGCCGTCGGTTCCCGGGCAGTGGCCGACCGCGGTCCTGCGCTGGGCGCTGCTCGCCGGGCTGGCCGCCGCACTCGGCGGCCTGGCCGGCCGGGCCCTGGCCGGGCTCTACCGGGGGCGGCGTCCCCCGGTGCCGCTGCCATCGCCGTGGGCGCTGCGCGGCTCGCTGCTCGGCGCGGCGGCCAGCACCGGGCTGGGCGCGCTGATCCTCGGCGGCGGGAGCCTGCCGGCAGGCCTGGCGCATCTGTCGGTGCCGCGGCTGCTGTCCGGCGGCCCGGGAGTGGTCACCGCCGTGGAGTTCGCGTCGTTCCTGGTCGCGGCGGTGCTGCTGCGGCTGCGGCGGCCAGCCTGGGCCGTGGTCCCGCTGCTGGCGGTGGTGGGCGCCGAAGGGCTGCGCGCCCACCCCGAGAGCATCGTCCCGGCCGGCGGTGCCATGCTGACCTGGGCGCACCTGCTGGCCGCAGCGCTGTGGACCGGAATGCTGCTCTACGTGGTACGCGCCGCGGTCGCCTGGCGGGCCGGCCCGGCCGCCGTGCGCGGCCTGGTCCGGCTGTACGCAAGGGCCGCGGCGTGGCTGTTCGCCATAGTGGTGGCCACCGGCGTGGTCTCCGCTCTGCTGCTCGTCCAGCCGCTGAGCGACCTGCTCACGACCGGCTACGGGCGCGTCCTGATCGTCAAGGCAGCCCTCGTGGCCGCCGCCGCCGCGCTAGCACTGGCCGGGCGGCTGTGGCTGCGGCACCGCCCAGAGCCGGGGGCCGGGCTCGCGCTGGCGACCCGGCTGGAACCGGCCGCCCTGTTCGCGGTGCTCGCGGTCACCGCGCTGCTGAGCACCTTCGCCGCGCCGTCCCTGGCCGCCTCCGGCGGCGCGCTGCCGTTCCCGCCCCCGGCCAGCGGCCCGGTGGTGCCGCTCGGCGGCCGCGCCGGCGAGATCGGCATCTACGGCACCGCCAGCGCCGGGCAGATCGTCCTGGACCTGGCCGCCCCCGAGCAGAACGGCGCGGCGGAGACGCAGTTCACGGTGTCCATGACGCTGGCCGGCCCGCACGCCGGCGCGGCGGCGCTGCCGGTGCGCGGCTGCGGCCAGGGCTGCGTCGTCGCGCCCGCCCGGTGGGCGCGCGGCGACAACCTGCTGACGATCCGGGCCGCCGCGTCCGGCTGGACCGGCGGGAACGCCTCGCTGGAGGTCCCGTGGCCCCCCGCCGCGGGCACGGACGTGCTGCGCCGCGCCCTCGCGGCGATGAGCCAGGTCCCGGCGATGACCGTGTACGAGCAGGTCACCAGCGACACCGCGCTCGGCGCCGGCGCGACGCACGCGATCGGCGTCAGCGGCCGCCAGTTCCTCGCCGGCGAGCCCTACGCCGGCGGCGTAGCGCCGGTGGCCGACCTGGTGACCGGCAGCGGCGGGCAGCGGATGCTGCTGCTGGGGTTCCCCGGCGACGGCATCTGGGCGCAGCTGACCCTCGGCGCGCACGACGCGCCCGGCCGGTTCGCCCACGAGATCCTGGTCGACCCCGACCACCTGACCAGCCGCGGCTTCGCCTACCCCGAGACGCCGGGCGGCACCAGGTGACCCGGCGGGCCAGGCTGCTCCTCGCGGGCGCGATCACGGCCGCGGTCATCGGCCTGCTGGCCGCCGGGGCGGCCAGACTCGCCGACCCCAAGGCCCGCGGGCTGCCCATGGTCGGCCAGGTCATCCCCGCCGCGCAGCGCCCGCCGGGACCGGACATATCCGGCACCGCCCTGACCGGCCAGCACCTGAACATCGCCAGCTGGCGCGGCCACACCGTCGTGATCAACTTCTGGGGCTCGTGGTGCGTGCCCTGCCGCAAGGAGGACCCCGTCCTGGCCCGTGTCGCCGGCGACACGCGCTCCCTGGGAGTGCGCTTCGCCGGCATCGACATCCGCGAGGACCCCGCGGCGGGCCTGGCGTTCGAGCGCCAGTACCACATCCCCTACCCCAGCATCAGCGACCCGGGGGACCTGCTCGCCGCCCGGTTCGGGACAGCCGCGCCGGCCGCCACCCCGTCCACCTACATCATCGACGGCCGCGGCCGGATCGCCTGGGCCTGGTTCGGCGCGACGAGCTACAGCCAGCTCGAGCTCGCGGTCACCGGCGTGGCTCCCCTTCCGTGACGGCCTGCTCCCCGCAGCCTGATGCATCCTCCCTGGACAGCACGCAG
>WNGG01061655.1_pt1 | contig 10163 bp, 12 predicted proteins | sample 5400661 | NCBI WGS metagenome assembly WNGG01 (sample SAMN13153372, study PRJNA577476) | soil metagenome | isolation source: 100 cm soil or saprolite under Garry oak tree replicate 1 | place: USA:California | collected 2016-06-15
TCGGCTTGGCCAGCTCAGCTGGGTCGGTCACGCGGATGCGTGCGATGGGATGCGACTCACCCTGCGGCTGTCGACGCGGGGGTGACGTTGAGATGACGTTCCGGTGCGCCGCTGTAAAGTTGCCGCGGCCGGGTGATCTTTTGCTCGCGGTCCAGGATGCCTTCCTCCCATTGGGCAAGCCAGCCGGCGGTGCGGCCGATCGCGAACAGGACCGGGAACATCTCGACCGGGAAGCCCATCGCCTGGTAGATGATGCCGGAGTAGAAGTCGACGTTCGGATACAGCTTGTGGGTGACGAAGTAGTCATCCTCGAGTGCGGTCTTCTCGAGGGCCAGGGCGATGTCCAGCAGCGGGTTGGCGCCGGTGACCTCGAAGACCTGTCCGGCGATGCTCTTTATGATCTTGGCGCGTGGGTCGAAGTTCTTGTACACGCGGTGCCCGAAGCCCATCAGCCGCAGCTCACCCGCTTTGACCCGCGCTATGTAGCCCGGCACCCGGTCGACCGACCCGATCTCGGTGAGCATCCGGAGCACCTGATCATTCGCCCCGCCGTGCAGCGGGCCGTAGAGCGCCGCGGCGGCGGCCGCAGCCGCGGAATACGGGTCGGCGTGCGCGCTGCCGACGGTGCGCATCGTGTGCGTGGAGCAATTCTGTTCATGGTCGGCGTGCAACACGAATAGCACGTCCAAGGCGCGTTCGAGCACCGGGTTCGGCCGGTAGGCCAACTCGGTGGTCTTCCACATCATGTTGAGGAAGTTGCCGGTGTAGGAAAGGTCGTTGTCCGGGTAGGCGTAAGGCAGGCCTCTCGCGTGCCGGTAGGCGAACGCCGCCAGGGTCGGCATCTTGGCCACCAGTCGGACCAGCTGTACTCGCCGCCGAGACTCGTCGAAGACGTCCTTGGCGTCCGGGTAGAAGGTGGACAGCGCCCCGACGGTGCCGACCAGGATGCCCATCGGATGGGCATCGTGGTGGAAGCCGTCGATGAACTTCTTGATGTCTCGTGGATGAAAGTGTGGTGAGTGATCTGCTCGATCCACGCCCCGGCCTCGGCCTTGTCGGGCAACTCGCCGTTGATCAGCAGATGTGCGACGTCGAGGAAACTGCGCTGCTCGGCGAGTTCTTCGATCGGATACCCGCGGTAGCGGAGGATGCCCCGCTCACCATCGATGAACGTGATCGCCGACCGGCAACTGGCCGTGTTCAGGAACGCCGGATCGTACGAGAGCAACCCGCCATCGCCGTCGGTCATCTTGATCTGTCGCAGGTCAGTGGCGTGGATCGCACCGTCCCGGATCGGAATCACGTAGCGCCGGCCGGTCCTCCCGTCCGTCACCTGCAGCGTCAAATCGCCAGTCATCGCACCCACCTCTTAGCCTCATCACTCATGGGAGGCGTACCTACCAAAGCCCTTCGTCACAGGACGGCATCTGATCAGCCTGCCAGCCCCGTGGGCTAGCGGGCAGGGGCAAACGTCCCGGTCGCCGGAGGCGACGAGCGCCAACGTCTGGCGACCCGCGTGGGGCGCGCGGTCAGTATCGACGGCGCGATGCCGTCCGCCACTGAACGCACCCACGCTCAGGCCGACCTAGGACGTGCTGGTCAGGCCGGTGGTGCGCTGGTTCCTGCGTGTACGAGAGGGTCTTTGATGAGTCGCTGAGCCGGGGGTGGGTTCCCGGTCAAGTCGGGGGCACGTCGCGTCGACGAGGCGGGTTAACCCAGCTAGGTCAGGACCCGGAACATCAGGTCAAGTCTCAATCAGACGGGTCGGGTGCGATCAGGTGGTCGCCCGGGTTTGGCCTTCGTTGTTCGCGGTGACGCGTGCGGGTTCCTTGCCCAGTTGGGGCCGCTTGGGGGGCGAAGGTCCTTGTCCGTGGCGAAACGCGGTGACCTTGTGCTCTGGTTTGGCTGGTGTCCGGGGCCCTGATGGGGCGCCTCGGCCCCGCGCGACCCAGGTGCGGTCGCGGCCCGGTGTCTCGACACCCGCGATCAACGAACTCGAGATACCGCACTCGCCGTACCGGTACGCCCGTGCTAGCTACCGATCGGCAGATACGTCCTAGGTGAACGGCAGCCGGTAGCCGTCGAAATACCACAACGCGCTGGAGTACCAGACCACCGCGACAACGGTGACCAACAGGCCGCCCATGACAGGCAGCACCCAGCCGGGCAGGCGGCGGCTGCGCACGACCAACACTTTCGTCAGAAACGCGCGTAGAAGAAACACCCGGCGAGTGAGTGCACTGTCACCCGAGCGGTGTAGGTCTGCACGCCATAGGCGAACATGCAGTGCACGGCCACCGGCAGCGTGGCGAGGAATAGCACCGCCCCGACGCTGCGGTGCACCCGACCCACCGGTCGTGGCGCGGCCCCGAGGCCGGGCAGCCTCCGATACATCCACAGCGCGAGCAGCAGCTGGACCAGCGCCAGACCAAGCAGCCCCGTGGCGATCTGCGACTTCAGCCGGACCGCGTGCGCGCCACGCTGCCCGAACAGCCCGAAGGTGTAGGACGGGGTGTGTTGAGTGCCGAACACATAGAGGGCCACGATCACGACCCCACCAGCGAACGTCACCCAGGCCAGCCGCACCACCGTCGGGCGCCCAGCCGGACCCGAAACCTGTCCCACACCAGCCCCCCGCGGCCGTCGACTCAACTCCCTATCTTGCCGCCCGCGGCGGGATCACCGCCCAACGGGCGAGTGAACCACCACGCGGCGACCGCGAGCAGGTCGGCCACGGCGCCGATGGCTTGCCGGCGCCGAAAGTACGCGATGAGTAGCGGGCTGCGCCCGCGCGGCGCCGCTGTCGGCCGCGGGCCGCGTGTTCGACCCGCGCTGGCAGCGCGGGCGCGACGTGACGTCGCCGACGTGGCGGGGTCGTGATGCCCCCGCGTGCTTCCTGCCGGCTCTGTCCAGGCGATGGAAGGTCTCCAGCACCGGATCCTCGCCGTCCACCCGCACGACCGGGCGGAACGCTGCGACCCGGCCGACCCCGGCCAGCCGCGGCAACACCAGGGGACTGATCAGTGCAGCCGTCCACGGACGGAGCGGGCATGGACCGCGCAACAACACTGGACCTCCCGCCTCTGTCCCTCCCACGACCCCAGCGACCACGTTCGATGCCCATCCACCCGAACCGAGACCCAGCGCCGTCTCCCACCAGCCCAGGGCTCGCAGTCGACTCGGGCCGCAGCTCGTGCCTGGTGAGCACCGGCGGGATAGACAAACGGCGTAGCCTCATTGATACCGAGAGAGTTTTTCGCGCGCTGGTGAGCAAGCTGGCGCCGCCCTCGGCGCACCTGGCATCGGTCGCCGCGCGCGATCGGGGACGGCGGCATCGACATGATGTCGGACCCGCACTTGCACACGATCTGTGCAGCAGCGACGTGGCAGCCACTCGGGTTGAGACTCGCGCCCATGGCGTCGATGACCGTTGGTGGCGGCTGGTGGTCGCGGTCAGTTGGGCATCTCCCAGCTTCACCCACATTGATCCGGGGCCGCATCCGCGTTCGTCGCGTGCTCGCGCGGGACCGTAGGGCCGATCTGAAGCCGTTCACCTACCGGCGTACGACGGTCGTCGCGCTCTGCAGGGTGCGTGACCGCGCTCGGGGTCGGCGCGCGCAACCTGCTCGCCCACTCGTCAGGAGTGCTCCTTCGGTGCGGCCGGGGCGGCGTCCGCGACTGGGATCTAGACCTCCAGGAAGGCCTGGCCGGTTCCGCCGCAGGTCATGAACGCCGCCGTCGAGCAGAACACACTTACCGGAGGAAGCCCATGGCGCTCCAGTCCACCACTACACGCACCCCGCCCCGCGAGGTCGTCGTCCTTGCCGGCGTCCGGACCGCGATCGGCAAGTACGGCGGCAGTCTCAAGGACGTTCCACCCGCCGACCTCGCGGCGCAGGTGACCCGCGAGGCGGTCGCCCGGGCCGGGGTCGACGCGAGCGAGGTGGGTCATGTGGTCTTCGGCCACGTCATCCACACCGAGGCGCGCGACATGTACCTGGCACGCGCGGCGACTATTAACGCGGGCCTGCCGGTGGAGACCCCGGCGCTGACGGTGAACCGGCTGTGCGGTAGCGGCCTTCAGGCGATCATCTCAGCCGCGCAGACGATCGCGCTGGGCGATGCGGACGTCGCCGTCGCCGGGGGCACCGAGTCCATGAGCCGGGCGCAGTACTGGTTGCCCGGGTTGCGCTGGGGCCAGCGGATGGGCGACGGCGGGACCGTCGACGCCATGGTCGCCGCCCTGACCGACCCCTTCGACGACTGCCACATGGGTGTCACCGCGGAGAACATCGCCGAGAAGTGGTCGATCACGCGCGAGGACCAGGACGCCCTGGCGATCGAAAGCCACCGCGACATCACGCTTGGGGACCTCGCCAAGCTGCGCCCTGCATTCGCTGATGAGGGCAGTGTGACGGCGGGCAACGCGTCCGGCGTCAACGACGCCGCCGCCGCGGTGGTCCTTGCTGACGCCGCGACCGCGACGGCGAAGGGCCTGACGCCCATGGGCCGCCTCATCACCTACAGCCACGTCGGCGTCGAGCCTCGGTACATGGGCATCGGGCCGGTCCCGGCGGTGCTGGCGGTCGTGGCCAAGGCGGGGCTCGCGCTATCCGACATCGACGTGTTCGAGGTCAACGAGGCCTTCGCCGTCCAGGCGCTCGCCGTCGCTCGCGACCTCGGCCTTCCTGCTGAGAAGACAAACCCGAATGGCAGCGGCGTGGGGCTGGGGCACCCACTCGGAGCGACCGGAGCGATCCTCACCGTCAAGGCGCTCTACGAGCTCGCCCGAACCGGCGGGCGGTACGGGCTGGTCACCATGTGCATCGGGGGCGGCCAGGGAATCGCCGCCATCTTCGAACGGGCCTGATCGGCCATGCCTGGCCAGCACGCCCCCCTGGCCCGGGTCCGCCGGCTCTACGTCGAGGTCGAGACGCGGGCCGCGTCGGCGCTGGAGTCTGTTGTGGGGAGCAACGCGTTCGGTCAGCTCCTCGCGACGTCCGCCTCGAACGCGATGGCGCTGGCCCGGCTCGTGAACGGTGGCGCCGACCGCGGGGTCCGGGCGCTTCGGGTGGCTGGGCGCGCGGACGTCACGAGTCTGGCCCGCCAGCTCGCGCGAACTGAGGACAAGCTCGAGCGGATGCTGCAGCTCGTCGAGGAGCTCAAGGACCACCTCGACGAGAGGGCCCGACCCCTCGCTGACATGGCCGCGGCCCGGTCGACGCGCCCCGTCGCGGCCGGCCGTGACACCGTGGCCAACCAGAACGGGGCGCCGGCCCGGACCCGCGCCCGCCCCCAGGCCTCGACCAAGACTACGGCCGTGGGGGCGCGGCGCTCATGATCGGCCCGCTGACCGTCGGCCGTGACCTCGCGACCGTGACCGCCGCGGTGGTCAGGCTGCCGGTCCACCTGACGGAGACGGCGAATATCCTGCTGACGACCGACAGCGCCGTCATCGGCGCTAGCCCTCGGGACGTCATCTGGACGCACCGCAAGACGACGCTTTACCGCTACCGCAGCCAGAACCGGCGGCACGCCGTGCCCGTCCTGCTCGTCTTCGCGCTCATTAACCGGCCCGAGATCTTCGACCTGCGCCCGGGGCACTCGTTCGTGGAGTTCCTGCTCGGCGAGGGCTTCGACGTCTTCCTCGTCGACTGGGGCGTGCCCGGCGAGGAGGACGCCGACCTCGGGATCGCGGACTACGTCTGCGACGAGCTGCACTGGGCGGTACGGGAGACCCTGCGGGCCAGCGGGCAGGCCCACCTGACGCTCGCCGGCTGGTGCATCGGGGCCGCGCTGGCCGCGATCTACACCGCGCTGCACGCGGACGGCCCCGTACGCAACCTCGTCGTGCTGACGATGCCGCTGGACACCCACGGCAGCCTCTACGCCTCCTGGGTGAAGCGCGAGGCGTTCGACGTCAAGAAAGTGGCGAGCGCGTTCGAGGGCGTCCCGGGCAAGCTCGTCAACCGGGCGAACAAGCTCATGAAGCCCGTGACGAACTACGTGACGACGCGACGCAAGCTCGTCGAATCGGTATGTGCCGGCACCGTGAACCGGGTTGCCTACCAGTCGATGGCCAAGTGGGTCGGCGACAACCCCCGCTTCCCGGCCGCCGCGTTCAGTGACTGGATCACCTGGGTATACAAGGAGAACCGGCTCGCGAACGGCACCGTGCGCCTGCGCGGGCGGACCGTCGACTACGCGGCGATCCGCAGCCAAAGCGTGCTCGTCGTCACCGCAGCGGCCGATCACATCGCCCCCCGCGAGGGGACGCTGCCCTTCTTCGACATGGTCACGACCGACGATCTCACCCACTTCGACCGCGCCGGGGGCCACATCGGCCTCATGGCCGGGTCCAGGGCCCGCACCCAGATCTGGCCGGACCTCGCGGCCTGGATGGCCGAGCGATCCGCAGCCTGAGACTCCCTGCAACCTCTGCCCTCCAACCTCTCTTCCGCTCCTCTCCCGTGCCACTCCTGCCGACAGGAGCATGCCGATGACCGCCACCGACACCAGCGACATCACCAACGTGCGCCCGGACGGCAAGCTCGCCGGCCGTGTCGCCTTCGTCACGGGAGGCACCCGTGGCATCGGCGCCGCGACCTCTCAGAGCCTGGCCCGCCAGGGCGCCGCGATCGCGGCCGGATACGCAGGGAATGCGGCCATGGCAGAAAGGTCACGCTGCACCGGGGCAACGTTGGCTCCGGCGACGACTGTCGGCGCGCCGTCGCCGAGGTCATCGAGCAGCACGGACGGCTGGACATCCTCGTCAACAACGCGGGAATCACGATCGACAGGACGGTCGCCAAGATGACCGACGATGACTGGAACAAGGTCCTATCCGTCAACCTCTCCGGCGCCTTCTACCTCTCCCAGGCCGCTCTGGCCCACATGCTGCAGCGCGGTACGGGCCGCATCATCAACGTCTCGTCCGTCATCGGCGAGACCGGCAACATCGGCCAGGCGAACTACGCGGCGTCGAAGTCCGGGCTCTTCGGCCTGACGAAGACCCTCGCGCGCGAGGCACTTTTCCAGCTCGCCCGTTCAGGGAAGCTCAGCGAGAACAACATCGGCGTCACGGTCAACACGGTCACGCCCGGCTTCGTCGCCACAGAGATGGTCGCGGCGATGCCGGAGAAGGCGCTCGAGAAGATCAAAGTCCAGATCCCCATGGGCCGCCTCGCACAGCCGGAGGAAGTCGCGCGCGTGGTCCACTTCCTCGCCGCCGACGCCGCCGGGTACATCACGGGCCAGGTCTGGGGGGTGAACGGCGGCCTCGACATGTGACGCCGCCACCGCCGCGGTTAGACGCGTTAGCAGCGTTAGCAGCTCATCTGCTAACATGAGGAACGAGTCCCCGGAAAAGCCGGACCCCACCGCCACCCATCGCTACAACGTATGGAGACCATCATGCCCACGAAGACGACTCCCCCGACCACCCCCATGGGCGTCGACCCCACCGCCTACGAGGACGCCGCCAAGCGCATCCGCGACCTCACCGAGCGCCTCATCGAAAGCTCCAAGGCCGCCGGGCTGACCAGCCTCGACGCCTACGAGAAGGCCCTGAAGAGCCTCGTCGACTTCGAGCACAAGGTGGCGGGCGCCAGCCAGCTCGACTGGGTCTCCGCCCTCGCGACGACCCACGCCACCTTCGTCCAGGACGTCAGCGCCGCCTACACCAAGGCCGCTCGCGACCTGCTTCGCTGACCCGGCACGGACCGGGGGAGGTGGCGTGGCCACCGGCCCGCCGTCCGGCATTTTCCGAGGGCCGCCCGGCCGCCGCCGACAGTGCGGGTCCGATGGACCCGTCACCTCCCTGATCCTGGACAGGAAGCGTGACCGTCACCTCCTTGATCCTGAACAGGAAGGGTGACATGGCAGGTCAGCAAAACCGCGTGGCCCTGGTCACCGGGGCCGCCAGCGGCATCGGAGCGGCGATCGCGACCCGACTGCACGCCGACGGCCTCGACATCCTCGCCGTCGACCTGCGGCCCGCACCGGACGGCCCCGGGACCGCGTTCAGGGCGGATCTGACGACCCGCGAGGGCAACCGGGCCGCCGTCGACGCGGCGCTGGAACAGTTCGGCCGCCTGGACGTCGTCGTCGCCAATGCGGGCTTCCAACACGTCTCGCCCATCGACGACTTCCCCGAGGACCGCTGGGACGCCCTCCTCGCGATCCTGCTGACCAGCCCGTTCCTGCTCGCGAAGTACGCCTGGCCCGCGCTCGTCGACTCCGGCGCGGGCCGCTTCCTCGCCATCGCATCCGCGCACGCACTGGTCGCCTCGCCGTTCAAAGCGGGCTACGTGTCGGCCAAGCACGGGGTGCTCGGCCTGGTGAAGACGCTCGCACTCGAGGGCGCCGCGGTGGGCGTCACCGCCACCGCCCTTTGCCCGGCCTACGTGCGGACACCACTGGTGGAAAAGCAGATCTCGGCGCAGGCTGTAGCTCACCACCTGCCCGAGGAGCGCGTGCTGGAGGAGGTCATCCTCGCCCCGCAGGCGGTCAAGCGGCTCGTCGAGCCCGACGAGGTCGCCGCGATGGCGGCCTTCCTCGTCGGGCAGTACGGCGGGTCGATCACGGGGGTCGCAATCCCCATGGACCAGGGATGGACGGCGCGATGACGACCACGCCCTCCGGCACCCCCACCGTTCGGCCGCGCCTGTCCACGGTGGCCTGCCCACCCGGCATCGTCGACGCGGGGATCGGGTCCCTCTTCCAGATGTACGGCTCGTTCATGCGCAGCGCCGCCGACTACTACAGCGCGCTGCTCGCCCGCACCGCCACGCCGTGGGACGTCGTCGCCGACGTCCTGGAATGGACGGCGACCGTCTCCGCGCGCACCCCCCCTTCGTGGACGACACCGCATGAGATCGTCGCCGAATGGCCCGTCGCGCGGCTTCGCGACTTCAGCGCACCCGGCGCGACGACGCAGGCGGTCCCGCTCCTGCTGTTGCCACCGCAAGCCGGGCACGACTCCTGCATCGTCGACTACGCGCCAGGGCAGTCCCAGGTGCAGACCGCCCTGAACGCCGGGCTCACCCGGGTGTTCTGCCTCGACTGGCGTCCGGCCACCCAGGAGACCAAAGACGCCGAGGTGGAGGCCTACATCGACGTCATCGCCGAGTCGGTCGAGCATCTGGGCGGCCACGTCCACCTCGTCGGCGACTGCCAGGGCGGCTGGCTCGCCGTCATCTACGCGGCCCTGCACCCCGACACCGTCGCCACGCTGACGATCGCGGGCGCGCCCGTCGACTTCCATGCCGGCGAGCCCCTGATCCACGACTGGATCCGGCTGCTGTCCCCGGTCGGTCAGCTGGACTTCTATCGGGCACTGGTGGCCGCCAACGGCGGCGTCCTGCCCGGCGACGCCCTGCTCACCGGCTTCAAACTCATGCAGCCCGAGGCAGAGACCGACCGCCAGCTCCAGCTGCTCGCGCACATCGACCAACCCGAACACAAGGCGCGATACCGCACGTTCGAGAACTGGTTCCAGCACACCCAGCCCATCCCCGGCGCCTTCTACCTATGGATCGTCGAGCACCTCTTCATCCGCAACGAACTCGTCCACGGGGAGCTCGCGGTGCACGGGCGGCGCGTCAAGCTCGCCGACATCCGTTGCCCGCTCCACCTGCTCGCCGGGGCGACGGACCACATCACCCCGCCGCCCCAGGTCTTCGCCCTGGCCGACTTCGTCTCCACCCCAGCGAAAGAAACCACCCGGGCGACGACGTCCGGGGGGCACCTCGGGCTGTTCATGGGCCACGAGTCCCTGCGCGGCCACTGGACCCCCGCCTTCGCCGACCTCGCCCGCTGCTCACCCCCCGTCTGACCGCCAGCCCCCTCCCCGCCCGACATACGGGTCAGGAACGGGGTGCGGCGCGGGCTCGCCGCACGGCGTTGGCGTCGACGAACGAGCGGTAGATCTCCGCCAGCGCCCGCCGCTGCGCGGCCGTCAGTTCGTCCGCTGCCTCGATCGCGTCGAGCACGCCGACATCGGGGGAAGCGTCGTCCTCTGGCTCCACAAATCCCGCCTCGGAATACAGGGAGTCCGCCGTCGTCTGCAGCGACTCGGCGATCGCGTTCAGGACCGCATCGGACGGCGCCCGCAAGCCACGCTCGATCTGCGACAGATACGGGTTGGAGATCCCTACGGCGGC
>WNGG01038105.1_pt1 | contig 10162 bp, 12 predicted proteins | sample 5400661 | NCBI WGS metagenome assembly WNGG01 (sample SAMN13153372, study PRJNA577476) | soil metagenome | isolation source: 100 cm soil or saprolite under Garry oak tree replicate 1 | place: USA:California | collected 2016-06-15
GCTGCTGGAACGGCTGGGCCTGCGCCGGGAAGGTCATCTGCGCGAGAGCACCTGGGCCAAGGGCGAATGGACCGATGACCTGGTGTATGCCCTGCTGCGTGATGAGTGGCAGTCCGGGTGACGGTAAATTCACACGTCCGCATCTGCCGCATACGGCGCGCGTCAAGCTATGCAAGATCTGGCCACCGGTGGCCGAGGCGCGTCGCCGCCGGGCACCATTGCCCGGCGGCGACCCAGGCCAGTCACGCCGCGCCGGGTCGGCGGTAGGCATCGGGCTACGTCGATCGGCATCATCACGAAGTGCTGAGTGATAGAGAAAATCAGCGAGAACGCGCACGGAGCCGCCGATATGAGCGGCTGTGAGGTGAGGATCTGGCGAATTGGCGACCGTCCAGAACGGGGTGTTCGGTCCGGATGCTGGCTGGTACCTCCCAAGATCACGAAGGGTCGAGGTTTAGTGTCCGCCGGGCGCCGCTGCCGCGTGCTTGTCCAGGAAGGCCAGCAGCCGTTGCCAGGCGTCGGCCGCTGCGGTTCGGTGCCCGTCTTCGCCCATATGGTGCAGTTCGAAGAACCCGTGTGGCTCGCCGGGGTAGATAACGACCTCGTGGGGAACACCAGCGCCGGTCATGTGCTCGTCCTCAAGACCAAGTCGGCTCCTGCCGCGGAACCGCTCACCCGCGGCGGCAATGGCGGGCGGGCGTCATTGCCGTAGCACACGGGCCTCAACCTACGCCTCGGCAGCGGAGCCAGGCAACGGCGATCAGCGCTCACCGCCGCCGGGCGGCCGCAGGCTGCATCCTTCGCGCAGGAACCTGGAGACGGTCCGGGCGAAGCCCGGCTTCATGGTCGCACGGTAGCTGGCCTCGGGAAGTCCGGGCGGGGCCTGAGCCGATGGCGTGCCGGCCAAGACACATCGCGAGCATGCGGCGATAGATGAAGCTGGGGGTCGGCCTGGAGAGCGATAGCGGGCCCAGGTCGCGCGGCGCGAATGCGCGCAAAATCTGGCGCCAGCTGGCAGGCTCTGGTGTGCATTCGCTGGCAATGGGGACAAGATCATCACCAGCGGCCGCCGGCATCGCTGATCCGTCCCTCAGCCCGGGCCCCAGGCGTGCACGTCGAGCGCCGGCCGGCGATGTGCTGGCTCGGCGTGCTGGCTCGGCGCCGTGCTCTTCCGGCGGCCGTTCGGCGACGTAGTCGCAAGGGCGTGCATGCCCCGCACCGGGCGCCGACCGCAAAATGCGGCCGGCGGGTCGATGGGAGTTGCGCACGTAGCCGTAGTTCGGCGAGGCCAGCGGACCCAGGACGCTCCTCAGATGAGGAGCGCAGATCACGTGGATCTGGCGCCACGATCTCGCGCCGCCGCGCCACGACCGGTCATGCCGATGAGAAGATGTCCTGGTAAGTTCCTTACTTGCGGATTACCAAGACACGAAGGAGTGTACTAATATTGACCAGGTCAGGGAGCTTTCTTACATTCTTCGAACCTTAGTTTATTGCATGCCGAGGAGGCGCGATGCCAAGGACCGGCGACAATTGCGAGAGATCTGGGGAATATGAAGGGGCGGATGAGCACGCTTGTACAGTTAGCTTGACCAGAGGACAGAAGTTCCCGCCCTGCCCAGAGTGTAACGACTCCATCGAGTGGAAAATGGTAGGTTCAGGTGCCGTACCATGACGCGATACTGCAGCGCAGTCATGCTGCGTATCGTGTAAGGCTTCGATGCGTTCGCTCAGGACGTTACCGCAAGGCGGGAAGAAGCTCTTTATCTGTAGCTAGACCTTGCTCTCGGCGCACTGCCGCCAAGAACGAATGTCTGGCGGCTCGCAGTTCTCTGCCGATCTTCTTGACCTCCTCGCTATTACCCGCGAGTGCAGCTTGCTCGAAATCGGGGAACCAGTAATTGTATTCCCTAGCGGCAAGAAAAACGGACCTATCGCTAACTATTTGCAGCACAATGTAGGCCTCGTCGAAGTCTACCGTTGGTGTGGCCAGTAGCTGAACCTTGTCCGGTTCGGTCGACTCAGCGACTTGCTCACACGCTCGATGAAGCAACGTTCCGGCCGACAGGAATTCCTTGTATGCATTCTGTCGCGCATTCCGCGTCCATTGCCGGTCCTCGCTCTTAACGTTCTGCCGACTCAAGAGCAAATTCACGCCTGCTGCGATAGCTGCACCCAATGCGGTTCCCAGGAGACCGACGTACTCAGCGGACATGAGGACCTCCCTGAAGAAGCCGGGGTAGTGGTAGGCTAGTACGCCCGTCTTGTGGGCATCACTTGGCGTCACATGCTAGTAGCGGCATGGTACTCCTTTCCACTCGCTAGAGTGTATTAGCTTGGCTTTGGAAGGAAGTCACGCGATTCCTCATGCCAAATACCTCATCCGTGGCTGTTGACCGGATGGGAAGCGGATCTGCGATGATCACGGGTCATGAGCTTCCTGTTCGTCTCCTGCTGGTGAAGCGGTCGCGCGTGGTGCCTGACACTGTCAAACGCATGCCGCCAGTATGCGCGGTGTGCACAGCGAAATTCGAGCACTCGGCAGGCACCGAGTCCGTGGGGACCTGAGCTCGCAGACAGCGAGTGCCGTCCGCTCATAGCCGCGATGACGGTCGTTCGTGAGATAGCCGATACCGGCTCGCTCGGAATCTGCTTCTGGCACGCGCCCGGTACGGTTGTGCCCATGGTCGGCGAAGGCGTGGTGGTCTGGTACAACCCCCGGCGCTCCAAGTGCCAGGGCGCGGAGGAACTTCTAGCCGCGTACGGCGTCCCTGCGCGGCGGGTGCGCTACCTCGATGACCCGCCGTCTGCGGCGGAGATCGCCCGCGTGCTGACACCGAGCCGGGCCGGGGCTCCGGGGCATGTCGCTGTGGGTTAGTGACTCCAGCTGCTGGCGTGCTGGCGTCGCTGCTGCCCGTGCCCGGCCCGGCCGGGCCTGCGTGCCGGGCGGCCGGCGGGACCCGCCCGGCGTCAGCGGTGAAGCCGACGCCACGGCTGTCACGCTGGATGAGTTTCCGCCAGGCGGTCGCGGGCGTGTGCTGGATCGCGATCTTCACTGCAGGGAACGCGTTTCGTTGTCCAGACGGTGTCTGGTTTCCTCAGCGCTGTCGCGCCGCTGTCCGGTCGCTTGCCCGTCGTGAGGGTGTCGCGTATTTCGGGCTGGTCGTTGGTCACAGGCTGGCAGGCAGGCCGAACGCGGGGAACATCGATGGCTGCTCGAAGGCGGCGATGTCGGTCAGGCCGCCGTTTTCGATGCGCAGTACGGCGAGCACGAACGGGAAGAACGCGGCCTGGCCGGGTCGGCGGAGGTATCCGGCTGTGCCCGGCTGTCTGTTGGCCGTGATCGGCAGCAGCCGCCACTGGCCGAGGGAGGTCATGCCATCCCGGAGGGCGTCGCCCACCTCCTGCCGGCCGTTCCATTCGCCGACCTGGGGGGAGATGGCCAGTCGTACGTCGTGGCGCAGCAGGGCGATCAGCGCCTCCGGGTCGGCTTGTTCATGCGCGGCGATGAAGCGCTGGAGCAGGCGGCGCTGCCCGGAATCGGGTTCGGCGGCCGGTGCCCAGTCCAGCCGCCCCTCCGGCCACTGATCGCGCAGCGTCGCGCGGGCGCGCTGGAGGGCGCTGTTGACCGCCGGGACGCTCATGTCGAGCAGCCCGGCGACCTCGGCGGCGGGAAAGGTGACCACGTCGCGCAGGATCAGCACGGCCCGCTGGCGCGGTGGCAGGAGCTGGATCGTCGCCAGAAAGGCCAGCGAGATCGTCTCCCGGCTCACCGCTACCGCCTCCGGGCCTGGCTGGTCGGCGGCCACCTCGTCCAGCAGCGAGTCCGGGTACGGCTGCACCCACGGCATCGCGGCGATCGATGGCCCCGGGCCGGCTGGTGCGCTGGACGGCGCCGGCACGCCCCGGCGGGCGTCGCGGCGCAGTGTGTCCAGGCAGGCGTTGGTGGCGACCCGGTACAGCCAGGTACGCGGGCTCGACCGGCCCTGGAAGCGCTCCCGGGAGCGCCAGGCCCGCAGGAGCACCTCCTGCACGTGATCTTCGGCCTCATCGAAGGACCCGAGCATCCGGTAGCAGTACACGTGCAGCTCGCGCCGGTACCGGCGGACCAGGTCGTCGAAATCCCCCACCCCGGGCCAGCGCCCCGTGCGAGCGCGATCAGAGTCGGCGGGCGCGGCGCGTCCGGCTTCCTCGCCACGTCTTGCACCGCCCACCCGTGCACTCCTTCACGTCTGCGCTGACTGGTAGATCACAGTAGCCGCGCCTGCCCGTGGGTCGGACGCGCCCCGAAGATGGGCGAGGCTTCCGGTCGGATTGTCCGTCCGCGGACCGATGAGTTTTCCGGTCCGGCGCGTCTGCATGGACGACAACCCGCCGCTGCGGTGACCGTCCGGGAGCCCGCGACGGCGACCTCACCTGGATCACCTCGTCAAGACGATCGCACGGAACGGAGCAGGCCGATGGGCGGGCTGGTGCTGTGCATGTCCATGTCCCTGGACGGTTTCATCGCCGGGCCCGGGGATAATAAGGACAATCCGTTTGGTACCAAAGGGCACCGGCTGCACCGGTGGCTGGGCGACGGCGGAGAAGGCGTCAACGGCTTCCGGCCGCGCGATGAACAAAGTCGGACGGTGTTCGACGAGCTGATGTCGACCGGTGCCGTGATCACCGGCAGACGCACGGGAGACTTCGTCGGCTACTGGGGCGGCGACCATCACGATGGCGTGCCGATCTTCGTCCGGACGCATCAAGCGCCCGCGGGCGCGCCGCCCGGCGACGTCCGCTTGGTTACCGGCGGCATCGAATCGTGCGCCGGGCAGGCGAAAGCGGCCGTGGAGATCCAGCTGGTCCCGGTCCTGTCCGGCCGGGGACGACGGCTTTTCGACGGCCTGGGGCCCGGCCATATCGAGCTTCAGCTGGTCCGGGCGGTCGAGTCGCCCGGCGCTTTGCACCCTCGTTACGAGGTGCAGTGCGCATGAACCCGCCGATCTGTCTCTACATGTCGATGTCCCTCGACGGTTTCATCGCCGGACCGGATGACCGTGCGGGTCAGGAGCTTGGCCGCGGCGGCGGGAGGCTGTTCAGCTGGCTTGATGACCGGATGTCCGATGGCCCGAGCGGGCAAGTGTTCCGCGAGCTCATGGCGACAGGCGCGGTGATCTCCGGCCGGCGCACCTTCGAGCTGGCCGGGCGCTGGCACGGTGATCACCACGACGGCGTGCCGATCTTCGTCCTGACCCATCGCATCGACGACTCAGATGTTCCGCCGGGCAGCGCTCGGTTCGTCACCGACGTCGACGACTGCGCCGGCCGGGCCCGGGCCGCGGCGGGCGATCGTGCCGTGATGGTGCACGGTGCCGGCGCGGCGCAGGCGCTGCTGCGGGCCGGGCTACTGGACGAGATGGAGATCCATCTCGTGCCGGTCCTGCTCGGCGGAGGGCGACGTCTGTTCGACTCGCTTGGCCCCGACCACATCGAACTGAGATGGAGATCCATCTCGTGCCGGTCCTGCTCGGCGGAGGGCGACGTCTGTTCGACTCGCTTGGCCCCGACCACATCGAACTCGAACTGGTCCGGCGACTAGAGGCGCGGGACGCGACGCATCTCCGCTACCGAGTACGTCACCGCCGGGCGCACCCGACCGGCCACCCCGACAGCGACACGAACAACGCCCGGGCCCGGTGATAAGCCCGCTGACCCTTGGGTGACGCCGCGATGCAAGATCTCCGGATGAAAGGACACATGGTGAGAAAGCTCGTATTGCAGATGGGTGTTTCGCTGGATGGCTTGGTGGCGCGTCCCGGCAAGTTCGGCGCCGGGGGCTGGGGGGTGCCGCCGGAGGACCCGGCCCTGAAAGCGCGAAAGCTCGGCTGGACCCGTGAGGCGGGCCTGCATCTGATGGGGCGCACTACGTACGAGGAAATGGCCGGGTTCTGGCCCGTCTCCGACGACGAGTACGCGGCACCGATGAACGATATTCCCAAGGTCGTATTCTCCAAGACGCTCACCAGGGCGGACTGGCCGCAGTCAACGATCGCGAGCGGCGACCTGGCCGACGAGATCAGTGCCCTCAAAAGCGAGCCTGGGAAGGACATGATCGCGTGGGGAGGTGCCGCCTTCGCGCAGTCGCTCACCAGGCTCCGCCTGGTCGACGAATACCGGCTCGTGCTTCAGCCAGTGGCGCTGGGAGACGGGCTCCCGCTGTTCGCCGGGCTCACCGCGCCCTTCGTGCTCGACCTCATTGAGGCCCGGGCATATGCCGACGGCGCGGTGCTCCATATCTACCGCCCGGCTACCGGATGAGCGGTTCCGCATGATCGAGGCCGGTGGGGTCGGTGCCGATGTCGTCGGCGCTGACCTCATCGCCGTTGCCACTGCCGAGGCTGGTCACCGGGTCCAGCGCCGAATGCTCGGCAGTCCACGTCATGAGGACGTCGTTGAGATCTTGGACTTGCCCCGCACCAGGTAGGGCGCAAGCGCGCTCGCCAATTCGGCCGCGCGGAGCTGACAACGGCGGTGCGTCGCTCGGCGGGCACGCCTGTCAACGCGTCCTTCCCGATCGCGGCTGCCCGGACCGCGCCGCGCTGTGTGTCATGATGTGCCGCTGCATAGCAATGGTTACGGACATATGGCGGACGGAATCCGGCCGGAATCAAGCGGTTCACCGAACCGCTTGATTCCCCGGTTGCGGTGATCATCCGGCACCGGTGACGTGCTGTCAGTGGCCTGGGGAGATCACCGGCGATCCATGGGTCTGGCCCACGCTTAGCCACGGCTGGGCGGAGCGGGCCGGGGCAAGCAGGTTGCGTCGCGTCTGCTCTGGTTCATGGATTCGGCTGAACAAGCCCTCTTGCTGATCCACCAGCAGCGGCACGGCATTCTGTGGGTTGACCGGATCGAGACGCGCGTAGGCCTAGTCTCGGCTGGCATGAATTAGCCTCCTATGCCCGGTTTTCGATGGGCTCACCGGGGTCGGACTCGCGGAAGCCGTACCGACCGTAGAGACGATGCAGGAACCGCGGCGCCGACCAGTTGTAGCGCCCGAGTAGCTGCATCGTCGCCGGCACCAGCAGTAGCCGGACCAGGGTCGCGTCTACCAAGAGCGCAACGACCATGCCGACCCCGATCATCTTGATAAAGGTGATCCCCGAGGTCGCGAAGCTGCCGACTACCACGCAGAGCAGCAGCGCGGCGGCGGTGATGATCCCGCCGGTACGCTGCACCCCGCTCGCCACCGCCGCGGTGTTGTCGCCGAGGCTGTCCCACCGCTCACGGATCCGGGAGAGCAGGAACACCTCGTAGTCCATGGACAGTCCGAACAGGATCGCCACCATCAGGACGGGCTGGCTGGCCTCGACGTACCCGGTTGGGGTGAAGTGGAGCAGGTTGGCGAGGTGCCCGTCCTGGAACACCCAGGTCACTACGCCGAACGCTGCCCCGATCGACACCAGGTTCATGACGATCGCCTTCAGCGGCACCACCACTGAGCCGAACGCCAGGGCCAGTAGGACGAAGGTGATCCCGGCGACCAGCAGCGCCATCCACGGCAGCCGTGCTGCCAGGCTGTTCAACTGGTCAACGACGCTGGCGCTCGACCCGCCGACCAGCACCTCGGCTCCGGCCGGCGGATCAAGGGCTCGGATGCGCTCGACGATGCGCCGTGCCGGTACCGAGCTCGCGGCTCCGGCGTAGTCCACCGTGAGCAGGGTCGAGTTGCCCTTCTGGGCGGCGACTTCGGTGTCACGTACTCCGGAAACGGTTTCGACCTGCTTGGTGAAGTCCGCAGCTGCCGCGGCCGAAGCGTGGCTGATCAAGACTCGGATCGGACGGATGCCGGTGCCGGCGAACTCCGCGTTCAGTCGCTCGGACACCACCCGACTCTGCGTGCCGGCTGGCAGCATCCGCTCATCGACGCCGCCGAAATGCACCCGGGCAAACGGCGCCGCGAGCACAACAAGCACGGCCGCGACGCCCACCACGTACAGCACCGGCCGTCGCATCACACTCCCCGCGATCCTGGCCCAACGGTCGGCAGTCGGGTCCACGGTCGCCGCGACAACTCCGGTCACCGTCGCTATGCGTCGCCGGCGTACCCAGGGGAGCCGGACCGCGTCGATCCGGTGGCCGAGTACCGCGAGCATTGCTGGCAGCACCGTAAGGCTGGTCACCATCGCGACCAGGACGGCTGCCGCGCCGCCAAATCCCATCGAGCGGAGAAACACCTGCGGGAAGATCAGCAGGCTGCACAGTGCGAGCGCCACGAGGATCCCGGAGACGGCGACCGTACGACCCGCGGTGGCCATGGTGCGCGAAACCGCGACGCGGACCGGGCGGCCTCGGTCCAGCTCCTCCCGGAACCGGCTCACCATGAACAGCCCGTAGTCCACGGCAAGACCGAGGCCGAGGATCGTGATGATGTTGAGCGAGAAGATGGACACGTCGGTGAACATGGTGACCACCCGCAGCACGGTGAACGCGCCGAGGATCGCGAAGCCGCCGATGAGCACCGGCATGCACGCTGCGACCAGGTTGCCGAAGATAAGCACCAGCAACACGAGCAGAATCGGCATCGCGACCATCTCGGCACGCGCGATGTCCCGCCCAACCTGGTCGTCGATGTCAAGGTCGATAGCCCGTTGTCCACCCACCTGCGTGGTCAGGCCCGCGGCGGCGAGATTGTCGCGTACCGCCTCGACGTCGTGGTCCTGGGCTCCAGCGACGAACCGGATCGGGAGGTACGTCGCGTGCTCGTTCGCCGAGACCAGCGCGGGCGTCGGGTTTTCGAAGTAGGAGGTCACCAGCTCCACGGACGGGTTGGCTCGGATCCGGGCCGTGGCGTCCACCACCGCGTCACGGAATCGTGGCTCAGCCACGGTGAGATCGTCGCTTGAATAGAGCGCGATCAGGTCCACCCGTTGCCGCCCGAGCTCATCAATGACGCGCTGATTGATGAGCTGGGACTCGCTGGCGGGATCATCGAGGCTCCCGTCCCCGTCGAGACTGCCGAACACGCCGGTTCCCCAGATCCCAGCGAACGCGACGAATGCGACAGCCAATATAACGATTAGCCACCGCGCCCTGCTTACTGCCATTCCCCACCAGGAGGGTTATTCAAAACCCCCCTTGACGTGATCTTGCTCAACGGCCTGACCTGCAGCATTTCCGGGCGGTCACGATCGTGACATCCCCATCGCAGACAAAAATCGACCATGCTCGCTACGCCCGGGCTGCCGCACCCCGCGTACACCACCGAGAACATCGCTCTGTCCGCGCAGCCTGTCGGTCGTCTCATCGCCCCTGTCGTGCTCTGTCCGTGCGCTCTTCGTCGCTCGCAACGTCCGGATGCTCAACGGACGGCCCGGTCCCCTACGATCTGTACCGACTGCGGAAGATGAAGCGACGCTCGATTCAATCAATCCTGGAGCCCACTTCCCTCTCCTTGGCGGGCCGCCGCATCGGTGCGGTCCATCAGCGGCCAAACGCAGGCGTGAGCGCAATGCCATTCGTCGCCACGCCGCTCATAGGTGTCGAGATACCGGTAGGTGCGGCCTGGCCGGCGCGAGCGAGCGGAGACGACCGCCGCGTCGCCGGCGACGTGAATCATGACTTCGTCAATCACCAGGTCGGGTGCTGGGTGTTCCCGCAGATCGTTGATGTATCGATCCATGTCCCACACTTCGCCGGTGACGCCATCGAGGTAAGCGAACGATCCGGAGAGAATTGGTTGCAGCATGGGCCAGGAGCCTTGCCGGCAGGCCTCGATGAATTGGAAGTTCAGCTCGGCTAAAGCCTTTGCGTCATCCACGATGCCTCCTCGAGCGACTGAGGGTAATCATTTGCTCTTAGACAATCGCAAGTTGGAGCCGACACCGCCACGATTCGCCTGTGACGAAATGTAGCTGGGCGGCCCCCGGTCGGGAAGAACCGCCTCGACCGCCTCTCACCGCAGACTGCCGTGCCGTCACCCAGTCTTTACCGCTGGGCATATCGAGATCAGCCAGGTGTCGGTGTTCCTGGCCTTGTGGGTGCCAAAAGTCGGCCACCACTTGTGACCTGCGGATACAGATACCATGCGGCCGTCGGGCATGATGATCAGCCGTGTCGATGCGCTTGCTCTACCTGATCTTCGCCCGGATCGCCGCATGGCTCGTCCTTCAAGGCC
>WNGG01010286.1_pt1 | contig 10160 bp, 8 predicted proteins | sample 5400661 | NCBI WGS metagenome assembly WNGG01 (sample SAMN13153372, study PRJNA577476) | soil metagenome | isolation source: 100 cm soil or saprolite under Garry oak tree replicate 1 | place: USA:California | collected 2016-06-15
TCGACATCACCAACGAGCTGTTCCAGACGAAGAAGGGCGAGCGGGAGGTCGCGGCGCGGCTCGCCGCGCTGGCGGACGATCTGACGCGGTTGCTCCCGCCCGCCAAGCGGAAGGCGTTGATCGGACAGGCGTGAGATAATATTCCGCTCCGCCCTCCTCGGGGAGGGGGGAGCGGTGCTGGAGATAGAGCGTATGGCGGACTGGCTGGCGATCGTCGCGAGCCTCCTCGGTGGGGGAGCAGCCGCCGGGGCGGCCTTCTATATCGTTGGCCGTCGGGTGCAGCGCGGGGCGGCCGAGGCGGCGGCGCGCGCCGCGGCGGAGGAGAGCGGGCGGCTGCTCGAAGAGGCGCGCCAGCGGATGGTGCTGGCCGCGAAGGAAGAGTTGCTCCACGCGCGCGAGGCCTGGGACGAAGAAGTGGCCCGGCGGCGGCGTGAGATCGACCGGCGCGAGGAGGGGCTGGAGCAGCGGGTGGCGGCGCTGGAGGAGCGCGACCGCGGGCTCGAGCGCCGGGGTCGCGCGCTGGAAGAGCGGGAGCGCGCGCTCGCGGCCACGGAGCTGGAGGCGCGCGCCCGGCTCGAACGGATCGCCGGACTCACCGCGCAGGAGGCGAAGCAGGAGCTGTTGCGCCGGCTCGAGGACGAGGCGCGCGGCGAGGCCGCGGCCCTCGCCCGTGACTTGAAGGAGCAGGCGAAGCGGAACGCCGACAAAGAGGCGCAGAAGATCCTCGCCCTCGCGATCCAGCGCCTCGCCGCCGAACACACCGCGGAGAGCACCGTCTCGGCGGTCGCGCTGCCGTCCGACGAGATGAAGGGCCGCATCATCGGGCGCGAGGGCCGCAACATCCGGGCCTTCGAAGCCGCCACCGGTGTGGACGTGATCATCGACGACACACCCGACACCGTGGTGGTGTCGTGCTTCGATCCGGTGCGGCGCGAGGTGGGTCGGCTCGCGCTCGAGCGGCTGATCGCCGACGGGCGGATTCATCCGGGGCGCATCGAGGAAGTCGTGGACAAGGCCCGCGGCGAGGTCGATGCGTCGATCGTCGAGGCGGGCGAGCAGGCGATCTACGAGACAGGGATCAAGGGGATGCATCCCGAGCTGGTCAAGCTGGTGGGTCGCATGAAATACCGGACGTCGTACGGGCAGAACATCCTCGATCACTCGAAGGAAGTAGCCTGGCTCGCCGGGATCATGGCGGCGGAGCTGAAGCTCGACGCGCAGCTCGCGAAGCGGGGTGCGTTGCTGCACGACATCGGCAAGGTGCTGACGCACGAGCACGATGGCACCCACGTGCAGCTGGGGGTGGAGGTGGCGACCAAGTACGGCGAGCACCCCGTGGTCGTCAACTGCATCGCCGCCCACCACGACGACGTGGCGCATGAGTCGCCCGTGAGCGTCATCGTCCAGGCGGCGGACGCCGTCTCGGGCTCGCGGCCCGGCGCCCGGCGCGAGGCGTTCGAGACCTACGTCAAGCGCCTCACCCAGCTCGAGCAGCTCGCGGGCGGGTTCCCCGGCGTCGAGAAGGTGTTCGCCATCCAGGCGGGTCGCGAGGTGCGCGTCGTCGTCACGCCGACCGCCATCGACGACGGCAAGGCGGGCGAGCTGTCCGAGCAGATCGCCCGGAAGATCGAGCGGGAGCTGCAATACCCCGGCCAGATCAAGGTCGTGGTGATCCGCGAGACCCGCGCGGTGGATTTTGCCCGCTAGGATCATCGACGGCGCCGCCGTGGGCGACGCGATGCGCACCGAGCTCCAGCGCGACATCCGCGCCCTGGGCGCGCGGGGCGTCACGCCCGGCCTCGCCGCCGTGCTCGTGGGCGACGACCCCGCGTCGGCCACCTACGTCCGCATGAAGGGCAAGGCCTGCGACGAGGCGGGGCTGTACCACGAGACGATCCGGCTCGCCAAAGAGACCACGGAGGCGGAGCTCCTGGCCCTGGTCGAGCGGCTCAACGCCGATCACAAGATCCACGGCATCCTGGTGCAGCTGCCGCTTCCCAAGCAGATCAACACCCAGCGCGTGCTGCACCGCGTGTCGCCCGAGAAGGACGTGGACGGGTTCCATCCGGAGAACGTGGGCAAGGTGTCCATCGGCGACGCCACCGGCTTCCGGCCGGCGACGCCGTACGGCGTGCAACAGCTCCTCGTGCGGAGCGGCGTCGAGACGACCGGCAGCCACGTGGTGATCGTCGGCCGTTCGACCATCGTCGGGCGCCCCATGGCGGCGCTGCTGCTCCAAGACGGCCCGGGCGGGAACGCCACCGTCACCGTGTGCCACTCGCGCACCCGGGACATCAAGTCCGTCACGCGGCAGGGCGACATTCTCATCGTGGCGATCGGGAAGGCCGGGTTCGTCACCGGGGAGATGATCAAGCCGGGCGCGGTGGTGGTCGACGTCGGCGTGAACCGCGTGGACGACCCGTCACTCAAGAAAGGGTACCGGCTGGTGGGCGACGTGCAGTTCGAGGAGGCCAAGAAGGTGGCCGGCGCGATCACGCCGGTGCCGGGGGGCGTGGGGCCGATGACGATCACGATGCTGCTCTACAACACGGTGCAGGCGGCACGCCAGTGGGCGCCGGCCTAGACCTGTTCGCCGCCGTCGCGCCCGAGGGCGCGTGGACCGTCGGCGAGGTGACGCGCCGGGCGCGCGCCGTGCTGGAGGCCGGCCTCGCGCCGCTGTGGGTGCGGGGCGAGATCTCGGGCTTCAAGGCGTGGCAGAGCGGCCATTGGTACTTCACGCTGCGCGACAAGACCGCCCAGATCCGCTGCGTCATGTTCCAGAAGGACAACCGCCGGTTGCCGGCGGCGCCGCAGGACGGCATGCAGGTGTTCGTGTTCGCCCGCCCCACCGTGTGGGAGGAGAAGGGGGAGTTCCGGCTCACCGTCCTGGACCTGCTGTCGACGGAGGCGGGTGGACTGTGGCAGCTCGCGTTCGAGAAGGCGAAGGCCGCGCTCGCGAAGGACGGGCTGCTCGACCCCGCGCGCAAGCGGCCCCTGCCGCCCTACCCGCGCCGCATCGCCGTGGTCACGAGTCCGGACGGCGCCGCGCTGCGCGACATCATCGCCGTGATGACGCGGCGCTGGCCGGTCGCCGAGCTGCTCGTGATCCCCACCCGGGTGCAGGGCGAGGGCGCGGAGCAGGAGATCTGCGCGGCGCTCGCGCTCGCGTGCCGGCTCGACGGGCTCGACCTCGCGATCATCGGGCGTGGCGGCGGCTCGCGCGAGGATCTCTGGACCTTCAATCACGAGCGCGTGGCCCGCGCCGTGGCGGCGCTGCCGGTCCCCGTCGTCTCGGCCGTGGGGCACGAGACCGACGTGACGCTGTGCGACCTGGTCGCCGATCTCCGTGCGCCCACCCCCTCCGCAGCGGCGGAGGCGGCCACGCCCGATCGCAACGACGTCGCGACGGAGCTCGCGCACCTGGGCGCGCGGCTGGCGCGCGGGCTCGCCGCGCGCTCGGGGCGGATCGCCGAGCGACTCGATCGCACCCTCGACCGCCTCGCGACGGCGATCGAGCGGCGCCTCGAGCGCGGCCGCCACGCCCTCGGCGCGGCCGGCGGCCGCCTCGACGCGCTCTCCCCCTTGAAAATCCTCGCGCGCGGCTACGCGCTCGCCCGCGACGCGGAAGGGCGGGTGCTGAAGCGCGTCGCCCAGCTCACGCCGGGGCTCGCGTTCCGGCTGCGCGTCACCGACGGCGAGGTGGCGGCCCGCGTCGGGAAGCCGTGATGGCCGCGCCGCGCGAGGACGCGAGCTTCGCCCGGCAGCTCGAGCGGCTCGAGGAGATCGTGCGCCGCCTCGAAGGCCAGGAGCTCGATCTCGACGACGCGCTGAAGCTGTTCGAGGAAGGGGTGGAGCGTCTGCGCGAGGCGCGCGACCGGCTCACCGCCGCCGAAGCGAAGGTGAAGCAGGTCCTCACGGATCAGGCGGGCAACCTCAAGGTTGAAGACTTCGACGGCTAATCGCGCCCTCGAGGCCTACCTCTCGGACGCCCGCGCCCGGGTGGACGCCGTGCTCGAGCGCTGGGGCGCCGTGGCGTCGGCCCCGATCCGCTACAGCCTCCTGTCGGCGGGGAAGCGGCTCCGGCCCACCCTCGTGTTCGCGAGCTACGAGGCGTTGGGGGGAGGAGGGGGGGAAGCGGCGCGCGGTATCGCCGAGCTCGCCGCCGCGGTGGAAGTGGTTCACGCCTACTCCCTGGTCCACGACGACCTTCCCTGCATGGACGACGACGACCTGCGGCGCGGCCGGCCCACGACGCATCGCGCCTTCGACGTCGCGACCGCGACCGTCGCGGGCTATCAGATGGTGGCGCTCGCGGCGCGCGTGCTCGCGGCGGGCCTCGAGGCGCTGGGGGAGGGCGCGGGGGGAGCGCTCGCGCCGGCGCAGCGGCAGGCCGTCGCGCTCGAGCTGTTCCGCGCCGCCGGCGCCGGGGGCATGATCGGGGGCCAGGCGCTCGATCTCGAGGCCGAAGGACGGGGGGCCGGGGTGCCGGCGCCCGACCTCGAGGACCTGCACCGCCGCAAGACCGGCGCCCTGATCGCGGCCGCCTGCGTCATCGGCGGGCTCGCGGCGGGGGCGCCCCCGGCCGCGTGCGAGGCGTTGCGCGGCTACGGCGCGGATGTGGGACTCGCCTTCCAGATCTACGACGACGTGCTGGACGCCACCGGCACGTCCGCGCAACTCGGCAAGACGGCCGGCAAAGACGCGGCGCGCGCGAAAGCCACGTTCGTGACCCTCGGCGGCGTGGGCGCCGCGCGGGCCGAGGCGGAGCGGCTCGCGGCGCGGGCGGTAGACCGGTTGCGGCAAGCGGGGTTAGTTTCTCCTACGCTGGCGGAGCTGGCGCATTACATCGTCACCAGGCCGAACTGAATGAGCGTAAACAAACGCGGAACGCGAAACGCGGAACTCGGAACAAGCGGGCCGACCTTCGTGCTGATGTTCCGCGTTCCGCGTTCCCACTTCCGCGTTTAGCGAGGTTCGATGGCGCTCCTTGAGTCTATCCGGGGTCCCGAGGACGTCAGGCGCCTGACGCGCGACCAGCTCCCGCTCCTCGCCGATGAGGTGCGCCAGCGGCTGATCGACGTCGTGTCCCAGACGGGCGGCCACATCGGGGCCGGGCTGGGCGTCGTCGAGCTCACCGTGGCGCTGTGCTACTGCTTCGAATCCCCCGCGGACAAGGTCGTGTGGGACGTGGGGCACCAGGGCTACCCCTGGAAGATCCTCACCGGCCGCGACGAGCGGCTGCCCACGCTGCGCCAGCCCGGCGGCCTGTCGGGATTCCTGCGGCGCTCCGAGAGCCCGCATGACCAGTTCGGAGCGGGGCATGCCGGCACCGGCCTGTCGGCGGCGTACGGCATGGCCGCGGCGCGCGACCTGCAGGGCGAGCATTACAAAGTGGTGGCGGTGGTGGGTGACGGCGCCCTCACCTGCGGGCTGCCGTACGAGGCGATGAACAACGCCGGTCACTCCGGGCGCGACATCATCATGGTCCTGAACGACAACGGGATGTCGATCGCCCCCAACGTCGGCGCCATCAACAAGTACCTGGGATCGATCATCGCCAGCCCGATCACGGTGCGGATTCGCGAGCGCGTGAAGGGGCTGATCCAGTCGGTGTCGCACCTCGTGGGCGGCCAGAAGCTGGTCGACTTCGCGAAGACGCTCGAGGAGAGCATCAAGAATCTGTGGTCGCCGGGCATGCTGTTCGAGGAGCTCGGCTTCCGTTACTTCGGGCCGATCGACGGGCACAACATCCCCCAGCTGGTGCAGGCCTTCGAGATCGTGAAGACGCTCAAGGGCCCCCGCGTGGTGCACGTCATCACCGAAAAAGGGAAGGGCTTTCCGCTCCCGGAGCCGGACACAGAGAAGTATCATGCGCGCGCGCCCTACGATCCGGTGACGGGCCAGCTCAAGCCGGTGAAGCCCGGGCCGCCGCAGTGGACGCGCGTGTTCGGCGAAGGGCTCACGCAGCTCGCCGCCGAGTACCCGCGACTCGTGGCGATCACGGCCGCGATGCCCTCCGGCACCGGGACCAACCTGTTCCAGAAGAAGTGGCCCGACCGCTTCTTCGACGTGGGGATCGCGGAGGCGCACGCGACCACCTTCGCCGCCGGCCTCGCCACGCAGGGCATCCGGCCCGTGGTGGCGATCTACTCCACGTTCCTGCAGCGCGCGTACGACAGCGTCATTCACGACGTCGCGATCCAGCGGCTGCCCGTGATCTTCTGTCTCGATCGCGCCGGGATGGTGGGCGAGGACGGCCAGACACACATGGGGCTGTACGACATCGCCTACCTGCTCGCCGTCCCCCACATGACAGTGACCGCGCCGAAGGACGGGGCCGAGCTGATCGGGCTGCTGCGCTGCGCGCTCGAGCACACGGAGGGGCCGTTCGCGCTGCGCTATCCGCGCGACAAGGCGCCGGGGGAGACGCCGCCCGCCGCCGAGGTGGCCCTCTTGCCGTACGGCAGCTGGGACGTGCTGCGTCCCAGCAAGGGGAAGAAGGACTGCGCCATTCTCGCAGTTGGGGTGATGTGCCAGCCGGCGCTCGCGGCCGCGGAGGCGCTCGCGGCCGAGGGACTCGACGTCACCGTCGTGAACTGCCGCTTCCTGAAGCCGATCGACCGCGCCATGCTCGACGCGCTCGTGCGGGAGCACCGGCTGCTCGTCACGGTCGAGGACGGGACGGTGACGAACGGGTTCGGCGCCTACCTCGCGGGCCTGGTGGAGACGGTCGCCCCCGAGGTGCGGGTGGTGCCGCTCGGCGCGCCCGACCGGACGTACGAGCATGCGCCGCGGGCGCAGCAGCTCGCGGAGGTCGGGCTCACGGGGCCCGGCATCGCGGCCCGGGTCCGGGCCCTCGCCGCCGAGGAGTCGCTCACACCGTCATGAACGTCGGGGTCGTCGGAAACCCGAGCTATCGCGATCTGAAGAGTCTGCTCGCCCACCTGGCGCAGGTCGCGCCACGGCTCGGCTGCGCGCTCTACACCGAGGAGCGGATCGCGGCGCTGTGGCCCCAACCCGGCCCGCCGCTGCTCGACCGGGCGGCGCGGCTCGACTGCATGATCACGCTGGGCGGCGACGGCACCCTGCTGCGCGGGGCCCGCACCTTGAACGGCGCCGGCACGCCGATCCTCGGCGTCAACCTCGGGCGCGTCGGTTTCCTCACCACGGCGAACTCACAGACGCTCGACTGGGCGCTCGACGCGCTGGTGCGCGGCGCCTACGCGACCGAGTCGCGGCTCGCGCTGGCCCCCTCCATCGAGGACAAGCACGGGAAGACCCGCGCCGAGCCGGTGGTGCTGAACGACGCCGTCGTGCACAAGGGAGGGGTGGCGCGCGTCATTCGTCTGCGTGTCGCGGTGGACGGCGACGAGGTGGGCCAGTACTCGGCCGACGGAATCGTCGTGGCGACGCCCACCGGCTCGACCGCGTACTCGCTCTCGGCCGGCGGGCCGATCGTCGTGCCCGGCGTGGATGCGATCGTCGTGACCGCCATCTGTCCTCACACGCTCGCGGTCCGGCCGCTCGTCGTGCCCTCCACCGCCCACGTCGCGGTCGAGCCCATCCCCCCCTGGACCGAAGACGTGCTCGTCTCGTTCGACGGTCAGATCGGCACCACCATGCAGCACGGCGACCGGCTCGTCGTGCGCCGCGCCGAGTATCCGGTGAAGCTGGTGCGCCTCGGCCCCGAGGGCTTCTTCGCCCGCATGCGCAAGAAGCTCCAGTGGGGGGACCTCACCGACCGCGAGCGGCAGTAGTGCTCACGGAGCTGCGCGTTCGCGATCTCGCCGTCATCGCCGACGTCACGCTCCCCCTGCAATCCGGTCTCAACGTCCTCACCGGAGAAACCGGGGCCGGCAAGTCGATGCTGGTGGACGCCCTGGCCTTGCTCCTGGGCGAGCGCGCATCGGCCGACGTGGTGCGCCCGGGCGCGCAGAAGACGACGATCGAGGGCGCCTTTGAGCTCACCTCCACCGCCCTCGACCGCCTGTCGCTGCCCTTGACCGCCCTTGGGGTGGATGTGGAGGATGGGCGCGTCATCCTCAAGCGCGAAATCACGGGGGAGGGGAGATCTCGCGTCTGGGTGAACGGCAGCCCCGCCACGGTCGGCGTTCTGGCCCAGCTCGGCGCCCTGCTGGTGGATCTCCACGGGCAACACGAGACGCAGTCGCTGCTCCGGCCCGAGCCGCAGCGCGACATCCTCGACGCCTACGCCGAGGCGGGGCTGGAGCGGACGGCCGTGCGCGACGCGCACGCGCGCTGGCGCGACCTGGAGCGGCGCGAAGCCGAGCTCCGGGCCAGACAGGAGGAGGTGCGCCGCAAAGCCGACTACCTGCGCCACGTCGTGGACGAGATCACGCGCGCGGCGCCACAGCTCGGGGAGGTGGAGGCGCTCGAGACCGAAGCGAAGCGCCTGGCGCACGCCGACGAGCTGGGTCGCTTGGCCCGGGAGCTCGAGCAGGCGCTCGACACCGCGGGGCTCGCCCGCGCGGCCAAGCTGGTGACGAGCCTCGAGCGGCTCGATGCGACGGTGGCGCGGTGGCAGGAGCTCCTGGACGGGGCGTTCGCGCACGTGCAGGAGCTGGCGCAGGCGGCGCGGGACTATGCGGCGGGGATCGAGGGCGATCCAGGGCGGCTCGCCGCGGTCGAGCAGCGGCGCGACGTGCTGTTCCGCCTGATGCAGAAGTACGGCTCCGCCCTCCCCGACGTCCTTGCCACGCGCGACCAGGCCGCGCACGAGCTCGAGCTGCTCGACACCGCGGACCTGGATCTCCGCGCCATCGCCGAGCAGCGCGGTACGGCCGCCGCCGAGTTCGCGCGCGCCTGCGCCGCGCTCACGGCACGACGAAAAGCGGGCGCAACGCGGCTCGAGGGAGCCGTCAACGAGCTCCTACCCGCGCTCGGCATGCCGGGCGGCCGATTCGGCGTGTACCTCTCCCCGCTCCCCTCTCCTGGGGCGGCGGGGGGAGAGGGCGTGGCGTTCCAGGTCCAGCTCAACGTCGGGCTCGACGCCCGCCCCCTCGCGCGCGTCGCCTCCGGCGGCGAGCTGTCCCGGCTCATGCTCGCGCTCAAGGTGGTGCTCGCCGAGCACGACGCGGTGCCCACGCTGGTGTTCGACGAGGTGGACCAGGGGATCGGCGGCGAGGTGGGTGGGCGGGTGGGTGAGGCGCTCGCGGGCGTTGGCCGCGGGCGACAGGCGCTCGTGATCACGCACCTGCCGCAGATCGCCGCCTACGCCGATCACCAGCTCGTCGTGGCGAAGGGGGCGCGGCGCGGCGTGGCGACCAGCGACGTCCAGGTGGTGACGGGAGACGCGCGCACGCGCGAGCTGGCGCGCATGCTGGGCGACGCCGACATGGACACCGCGCTGCGCCATGCGGCGGAGCTCCTCAGAACAGCTTCCGCGAAGTCCGAAAGACGATCCGATACCGCGTCGCGGCCGGCACGACCCCCGCGCCGGTGACGGTCTGCTCGATCGAAAACCCGCCCTCGACCGTCTTGCCCACATAGCTCAGCGTGAACCCGAGCCGCAGCCACCGCTGGGACGTGCCCGCGTCGAGCACGCTCGCGGGCGTGGGGATGCCGAGGCGGGTGGCGAGATCGATCGAGTCCTGCGGGCTCTGGAACGTGTAGTGGTCCCGCGCCTTCGTCCAATAGCCGGCCGTGAACCCCGCGGCCAGCTGCGGCGCGAGGCGCACGAGCGGCGCGACGTCCACTCCCAGGTAATCACCGGGGTCCCACCGCAGCGCCGTCGTCGCTGCGGACGGCACGAGCAGCGCGTACCAGGGCGCCACGCGGCGCACCCGCGTGCCCGGGCGCTGCAGGCCCGCGCGCAGCGCGACGTTGAGCCACACCGGCCCCACGGTCAGTTCTTGGACGAGCCGCCCCTCGAGGTCCGTCTGGTGATCGCCGATCCACTGGCGCAGCAAATCGTCGGCCGAATCCGTGGTGCCCGTCGGGAGGCGCACCAGCGCCACTGCGGTGCCGGCGTAGTGCGCACCCGCCGCGAAGCGGTACTTCGCGGCGACCTCGATATCCTCCACGTTGATGCGCCAGCTGTTGCGGAATGGCAGACCACGGTACCCGAAGCCGATCGGGTCGCTCACGATTGCAGACGAGAGCTTTTGGGCGTCCACCGTGTCGCTCGGCAGCAGCAGCGT
>WNGG01030445.1_pt1 | contig 10157 bp, 10 predicted proteins | sample 5400661 | NCBI WGS metagenome assembly WNGG01 (sample SAMN13153372, study PRJNA577476) | soil metagenome | isolation source: 100 cm soil or saprolite under Garry oak tree replicate 1 | place: USA:California | collected 2016-06-15
CGCTCGCGGCCAGGCTGGTGCGGACGGCGGCGAGGCCGCAGCCGATGTCCACCCCGACGGCGGCGGGAGACAGCGCGCCCTTCATGGCGATGACCGATCCGACGGTGGCGCCCTTGCCGTAGTGCACGTCGGGCATGGCGGCGACGTGGTGGAACACCCAGGGCAACTTCGTGATGTTGCGCAGCTGGTCCAGGGCGACCGACTCGATCTGCCCCGGCTCGGCCCAGGCCAGCACGTCGACCTTGTCGCCGCGGATGCGCTGCATGCGGCTAGCCCAGCGCCTCGCGGATCCGCTGCGCGTACCCCTCCCGCTCGGCGTCCGATTCGTACTTCGTCCGCGGCCAGAAGAACCCGCGCAGCCCGTCGCCCTTGCGCCGGGGCACGACGTGCACGTGCAGGTGCGGCACGCTTTGCGAGATCTTCGTGTTCACCGCGACGAAGCTGCCGTCCGCCTCGAGCCCGATCTCCATGGCGCGGGCGATGCGCTGCACCGCGGAGAGGAGCGGCTCCATCTGCGGACGCGGCAGCTCGAGCAGGTCGGGCACATGTTCGCGCGGCGCCACCAGCACGTGCCCCTTGAACACCGGCCTCGTATCGATGAACGCGACCACCTGCTCGTCCCGGAGCACGACCGAGGCCGCCAGATCCCCGCGTCCGATCGCGCAGAACGGGCATTCCATGGCGGACAGAGAAGCACGGACGGACGGGGAGGTCGACACCAAAGAGTGCCGGCGTCCACCCGCGCCTGGCACTTCCAGGCTACCGCGCGGAGACCACCGCAAGGCGCCGCCGTGAAACTTCGATCCGTTCAACCGGCATCTGATCCCAGCTCTCCCCCTCGAGCAGGCGCCCTGCCCGCTTCTTGTTTGTCCCGCCCCATTGCTTGAAGAAGAAGGGAACGCCGGCGCGACGGCACTGGTCGCGGATCTCCGTTGCCCACGCCGGATCCATCGGCCGCGCGCCCGGGCCTGACTCGCCGCCTACGATCACCCAATCGATGCCGGCGAGTTCGAGTTCCTGCAGCGGTCCGAGCAACGGTTCGAGAGACAGAAACTTCAGTACAGCGCCGGTCGTGCGCAGATCGTCGATGCGCGACGTGTACTCGCCGTTTTCGACGCTGACGCCCATCCAGATGTTCGGCGCCCACTGGAGCTGTGAGTCGAGCTCGACGACTCGATCGGAGCGCTTCGTCAGTACCTGGAAGCGATGCCAGCTCGCGCGGCGCATGACGTCGAAGACGTCCTGTATGTACCCGAGCGGAACGTCCTTGTGAAACAAGTCGCTCATAGAGTTCACGAAGATCGTCTGCGGCTTCTTCCATCGAAGCGGCAGCTCGAGCATGTGCGGCTGGAGCGTGAGTTCGAAGCCATTCCGATAGTTCTCCTGACCCATGGCTTGGAGACGCTCCGCCATGCGTTCGGCATAGCAACGCTTGCAGCCTGGGCTGATCTTGGTGCAGCCGGTGACCGGGTTCCAGGTCGATTCGGTCCACTCGATGCCGGAGCCTTGTGCCATCACTGCACTCCTTTCGTCAGCAGATGATTCGCGATCTTCAGTGCCACGGGCGCACCGCGTGCGTTCCCCGCGGCGAAGCACAGCAGGTATAGCGGGCTGTTCGCCGAATTGCGCAGTACACGCGGCTGCTCAGCGACCGCAGCGAACACGGTCTTCAGCCGCTCGTTGAAGTAGCGGCCGATTGACTCGGTTGTTGCCTTCTCCACCTGCTCGGTGGGGCCGAAAAGCGTCGACATTTTCTGGACCCGATAGAACTCGTCTCGCCAAGCGCTGGTTCCGAGCAGCAGGTCGAGGCGGTGTTGCCACGACTCGGGGATGTCGCCCGATTTCGTGAGCAGACGGTTGACGCCCATTCCGAGCGGGAACAGAAGCCACATGTCGATCGCCTTCGTCTCGGCGATCGCCACAATGGTTTTCCACTCGACTTGCATGCCGTAGGGATCGAGGAACAGGACGGCGCGATGGAGGCGCCAGTCCTTGTCCTTGCCACAGAGATCGCGGATCTCCGTGTTCGCGTCGCCCTGACGAATCGTAATGTCGTTCGCAAGATGTGGGAACTCGGACTTGAGCGCCTCGAGCTCGGCGCAGCGTTCCGCACTGCGCTCGATGAACACGTACCTGTCGAACCGGGGCTCGGTCTTCAGCGCGAGTCGCGCTGAACCGTCGAGTAGGCTCTGCGGTTCCTGCGCCGCGAGATCGGGAAACAGGAGTTCCTGCGATGACGCGTCCGCTCTGTCCTTGCGCGCGGTGCGGTACCCGGTGCCGGCGAACGCGTCGACATAGCCCTTCACGAATGGCTGCTTCTTGAGCGCAGTCGTGTACCCGGAAAGGTACTTCGCCAGGACCTCGAGCTTTGCGCCAGTCCAATCGCCGCCGAACCGATGGGCTTTGCCTTCGCCCGGTCTGGCCTTTCGCGGTGCCATGCCATCGCGTATCTCGCTTCCTGTTCCGGAGTCCATTCCTGTTCCTCTTGTCACGCCGCAGAGAGAATCACACCGGTCCGACGTCCGCGGTCCTGGCACTCGGGCGCACGTCGAACAGTTGGGGCACCACCCCCGTCTCGCGACTACGGGTGTCAGACCCGCCGCGTAGAATCTCTCCCCTGGCAAGATGAACGGTGGGGCGGCGGCGGGGAGGTGGAGGATGGGCGGGAAGGGGAAGCCGAAGCAGATGCAGTTGCACTTGCCCACGTGGGGTGGGCGGCGGAAGCGGAAGCGCAGGCGCAAGGAGCAGCGGCGACTCGGGAAGGTGCCGCATCGGAAAAGGCCGGCGTTGTGGTCGCGTCACCCGGTGCACGCGACGTGGCGAGTCTTGCCTCACGTGTGGAACTTGCGGTCGCGCCGGTGCTTCTCGCGCATTGCGCAGAGCTTTTCGCTCGGCCGCGACCGCTTCGGGTTCCGCCTGGTGCACTTCTCGGTGCAGGGGAACCACCTGCACCTCGTCGTCGAGGCGGAGGACGAGAGGGCGCTCGCGCGGGGCATGCAGGGGCTCGGCGTGCGCATCGCCAAGGCGCTGAACCGGCTGATGCACCGGAAGGGGAGCGTGTTCGCGGACCACTACCACGCGCGGATCCTGCGCTCGCCGACCCAGGTCGCGAACGCGCTCGCGTACGTCCTGATGAACTTCCTCCATCACTTTCCCGACGAAGCGCGCCGCTACGCGGAAGACCCGCGCGACCGATTCAGCTCGGCCTGGCGCGAGGACGGGACGGATCCGCCGGTGGTCGCTGCGCGGACGTGGTTACTCACCGTCGGCTGGCGGATCCGTTCTGCGGAGGTGCTCTTGCGAATTGTGGACTAGTGCTCGGTGGGCTGGAGGCGGTGACCGTACGCGGTCTGCGAGATTTGGGATCTGCTCCAAGGTGCGCGCGGGTGCGCTGACGTAACCGGGCGGAATCAGGGTGCGATCGGTCTCGGTTTCCATCCGGGCGGGCGGGCTGTGTCCATGGCATAGAAGCGGGCACCAAGAGACCGCCCGCAGGAAAAGGAGCTCTCCCGATGCGCAAGCTACTCGCTCTCTCGTGTGTCCTCGCCGCTGCGTGCGGTGGAAGCGCCGCGTTCAAGGACCAGGCGCGCGACGCGATGCCGAACAGCTCGGGCGTGGCCGTGGGCCCGCAGGAGGCTCAGGCGTCGCAGTCGAACGCGCTCACCGCGGACGGGTCGTCGCAGGCCCTCGTCGGCGCGGATCCCTGGTACAACGCCACCGTCGCGTTCGCGTTCTCGATCAACGCGGGCACCGCGTGGACGCTGGGCGCGGTCGAGGCCGTGACCGCCACCGAGCCGACCAGTTGCACCGCGGACAGCTGCACCTGGGGCCCCGGCTCCGGCGCGCTCGACCCGAACGAGTACAAGCTGACCGTGACGCAGGGCGCGGACGCGTCGTTCGACTGGGTGCTGAGCGGGCGCTCGAAGGCGGACGCCACCGCGCAGTTCATCACCCTCATCTCCGGCAACGCCGTGCCGAGCGGCCAGCGCCACCGGGGCAGCGGCACCTTCACCATCAATCTCGACAACGCCCGCCAGATCTCGGGGCACGTCACCGACCAGGGCACGATCGACATCACCTACAGCAACGTGGGCCCGGCGCACGTGCAGGCGAGCTTCCACAACCTGGTCAGCCAGGACACGCAGCACGCGGGCGATCTCGGCAACGCGTACTACAACTTCCAGCAGGACATCTCCGGCGGCGGCGACATGGAGATCGCCTGGCACGACGTCACTCACGAGGAGCGGGACGACATTCATTCGCGCTGGAAGGCGGACGGTTCGGGCCGCGCAGACGTGACCGTGGTGAAGCCGCTCAACCCCAACGCCCAGTTCTCCAACTGCTGGAGCGTCGCGGCGAGCGGGTTCGTGACGGTGTACGGGCAGCTGTCGGGCACCGGCTCGGTCAGCGCCTGCAGCTATGCGGACGCGGCGTTCGGCACCAACATCAACACTCCTGAGTAGGCGGGGGATGGCCGTGAGCGCACTGCGCGTCATCGCGGGCGGGCGGGCCGGGGAGAAGGACCCCGGCCCGCTTCGCCTCAGGGCCGACGCGGGGCTCCTCACCGAGATGTACGAGAAGCACGCGGCGGCGGTGTACGGCCGCTGCCGCTACCTGCTGCGCGACGACGAGGGAGCGAAGGACGCGCTGCAGGAGGTGTTCGCCAAGGCGCTGCGCGCGCTGCCGGAGTTCCGCGAGGCGGCATCGCCGGCGACCTGGATCCTGCGCATCGCCACGCACCACTGCCTGAACGAGCTGCGCGCGCGGAGGGTGGCTTGGCGCGACCAGCTCGCGCAGCTGGCGAAGGACCGGCACGACGAGGTCGAGCCGCCGGAGAGGCGCGCGCTGGTCCGGGCGCTGCTCTCGGCCGCCCCAGCGGAGGCGCAGGAGGTGGCGGTGCTCTACTTCGTGGACGAGCTGACCCAGGCGGCGTGCTCGGCCATGCGCGTGCGCCGGCTCACCGCGGGCGAGTTGCAGGGCGCCGATCGCGACCGCACGCAGCAGCACGTCGACGGCTGCGCGCGCTGCCAGGCCGTGCTGCGGGAGCTGGCGGACGAGCGCGCCCGGCTCGCCCGCGACGTCCCCTTCGACGCGTTCGCCGCGGGAGTGGCGGAGAAGCTCGCGCACGCGCAACAGCCGCCTCGTTTCGCGCGCTGGGCGCCGCTCGCGGCCGCCGCCGCGCTGCTGCTCGCGGTGGGGACCACGCTGACGCCGCGGCCCTCGGACGACGGCGGCGTGCGCAGCAAGGGCGGGGCGGCGGTCGCGCTGTTCCAGCGGAGCGGAGCGGAGGTGCACGCGATCCAGAAGGTCGTAGGCCCGGGGCCGATCATGGTGCGCCTCGAGCCGGCGGGCTACGCGTACGCCGCGGTGGTGCTGGTGGAGCCGCGGGAGTCCTCGCTCCTCTACGCAGGCCCCTCGCGCGCCGAGCTGCCCGAGGCGTTCGAGTGGACTGGCACGGCCCGCCGGGCGACGCTCCTCACCGTGTTCGCCGACAAGCCGCTCGACGGAGAGGCGCTGCTGCGCGACGGCTCTGCGGGCGCTCCCAAGGGCGCCGAGGTGGTGCAGGTCCGGCTGGAGCGCATCCCGTGAACCGTGTGCTGCCGCTCGCGCTGCTGGTCGCAGCCGGTGCGGCGCGCGCCGACGTGCACCGCTTCACCCTGGTGGTGGGCGACTCGCAAGGCGGTGCGGGGACCCGCCAGCTCCGGTATGCGGAGCGCGATGCGCGACGCATCCACGGAATCCTCACCCGGCTGGGCGGCGTGCGCGAGGACGACGCGCGCCTGCTCACCGGCGCCGAGGCCGACGACGTCCGCCGGGCGCTGCTGGACCTGGAGGGCCGCGCCCGGGAGGCACGCGACCGCGGCGAGGAGACGCTGCTCCTCGTCTACTACTCCGGCCACGCCAAGGACGGCGACCTGCGGCTGCGCGATACCCGCATGCCGCTGGCCGAGCTGCGCCAGCGTCTCCAAGATTCGCCGGCGGACGTGCGCATCGGGTTGCTCGACTCGTGCCAGTCGGGCGCCATCACCCGCATGAAAGGCGTGCGTCCGGCGCCCGCCTTCGACGTGCAGCGCGCCCGCGACGCGGGCCCGCGCGGCCTGGTGCTGATCGCCTCCTCCGCCTCCGACGAGGAGTCGCAGGAGTCCGACGAGATCGCCGGCAGCTTCTTCACCCACTACCTCGCCTCGGGCCTGCTGGGCGACGCCGACGCGAGCGGCGACGGCAAGGTGACGCTCGCCGAGGCGTACACCTATGCCTACGGGCGGACGGTCGGTTCCACGGCCGACACGCGCGCCGGCGCGCAGCACCCCGTCTACCTCTACGACCTGGGCGGAGCGGGCGACGTGGTGCTCACCGAGCTCGCTCCTGCCCGCGGTGGCCTGCTCTTCGGCGCCGCCGACGAGGGCCTCTACGTGGTGCTCGACGGTCAGCGCCGCGCGGTCGCGGAAGTGGCCAAGGCGGCCGGATCGTCGCGCCGCCTGGCCCTCGCGCCCGGCAGCTACATCGTCAAGAAGCGGCTCGAGGACGCGGTGCTGGTCGGCGACGTGAACGTCGGCGACGGTGTCATCGAGGTGGCCGACGCGCAGCTCTCGCGCCGCAAGCTCGAGGACGACCCGCAGAAGGGAGCCTCCGGGCCGCGCTGGAGCGTGCTGGGCACCGGCGGCTACCAGGTCTTCTTCGATTCGGCCGCGCGCAACGGGCTCTTCCCGCCGGCGGTGCTCGCCGGGGTGGAGATGTCGGCGCGCGACGACCTCGGCCACCAGCTCGCCTGGGGCATCGACGTGGCGGTGGGAGGCGGCACGTCGACCCTTCGGCTGTCCGGCGTGCCGGACATCCCCGTCAGCTTCGGCGAGCTGTCGGGAGGGATTTCGCTGTGGCGCGACTTCGAAGTGACCGAGAGGCTGACCGCGTCGGTCGGCGCGCGCCTCGCGTTCCTCTATCTGTTCCGCAGCTTCACCGGGCGCAGCGACCTGCCCTCGCAGAACTTCTTCACGCTCACGCCGGGCGCCGAGCTGGCCTTCGGGTGGCGCTTCAGCCCGCGCTGGACAGCGGTGGCGCGCGCCCGCGCCAACTACCTCTTTTACAACGTGGACAAGGACCAGTCCCTCGGCTACGCCGAGTTCGCCCTGGGGGTCGACTATGCGTTCGGCTTCTAGCCGCCGCCGTATTCGGCGGCGCTACGCTTTTCCATGGCGCGGACGCTGTGGAATGCGTTGTGGCCTCGCGGCGCTGCTCTTGCTGTGCGCCTGCGGCAACCTGTCCAACGAGGACATCGCCTTCGTCGAGGCGCTGCCCCGCAAGAACGACCTGCACGTGAGCGTGCCGGTCCAGTCGGCGCAGCCGGCGTGCGCGCTGGGCGAGGCGTCGCAGTGGGCGGTCGGTGCGCGCGATACAGGAGACAAGCTCAACGCCGCGGTCGACGCGGTGCTCGGCATCATCAACGCCATCCGCAGTTCCTCGCCGACCAGCCGCAAACCGGATCTGCGCGTGTGGAGCTTCCCGGACCAGAAGCATCCGGGAGTGCAGATGGAGGCCAGCCTCCTGCGCGTCGCGACCCAGCCGGGGAGCGATCCGGCGACGCAGCCGTGGTCCTTCGCCATCGACGCCCAGCGCGACAGCGGGCCGTTCCTCGAGGTCCTCTACGCCTACTTCGTCGGCTCCGACGCGCGAACGGGCCAGGGCGTGATCGCGATCAACTTCGACAACTCGCGCGCCCTGCAGATCAACGGGCCGACCGACCCGACCGGGGTCATGATGATCCACTACGACCTGGGCAGTCCCCGCACGATCCGCATCGAGCTGGGCGCGACCGGACTCGGCCTGTCGCAGTTCAGCTATTTCTTCTCGGGGAACCCGGACGGCAGCGGTCACTTCGATTATTTTTTTCCGGACGCGAACGGGAACCGCTTCTCGCTGCAGACCGCGTTCACCGCCACGGGCGCGGGGAAAGCGCACATGTCGGTGCGCACCTTCGGCGGGGTGACCGGCACGCTCGACGAGTGCTGGGACGCGACGGCGTGCCTCACTTACGTCGTCGATCCCCTGAACCTCACGCCCGTCTGCCGGGCGCTGGGAGTCCCGGTGGGACTCTGCCCACCTCAGGGCGATCCGCTGGCGTGCCCGACGGTGCCCTGACCGATCGCCGCTACTCGCCGTTGCGCTCATCCAGCGCGCGGAAGAGCTCGTTCGTCAGGCTGACGCGGTTGCCCCGCACGAGACCGACGGCGCTCTGCGCGCTGCGGCCGAGCCACCGGAGCAGGGCGACCTGACCGCTCGCGAACAGTTGGTGCGTAATGTTGCGCATCGGGCGCCAGGGAAGAACCCGTGCGCGACCATATTTTTCAGAGGGACTGGGCAGCTCCCAGGTCGCGCAACACGCGGGCGGCCGCATTGTGGCCCGCCGCGCCGATCACCGAGCCTGCGGGGTGGCATCCGGCGCTGGCCGAGTAGAGCGCTTGCACGGGCGTCGAGTAGGGAAGGCGGTCCGCGAACCCGAACGAATTGTCGACGTGGTGGATGTGCCCGCGCGAGATGCCGAAGTGCCGCTCGATCTTCGGCGGCGTGAGCGTGAACGCGTCCACCACCAGGTCGCTGGTCCCCGGCGCGAATCGATCGCACAGCGAGAGGAGATGGCGCACGTACCGCTCCTCTTCGGCCTCCCAGGTGGTCCCCCGCAGGGAGTACGGCACCCACTGCACGAAGAGCGCCGAGTTGTGCCGGCCCTCGGCGTCGCGCAGCGAGGGGTCGACCGTGGTGTGGACGTACCACTCGATGGTGGGAAACTCCGGCAGCCGCCCGGCCTTGACGTCGGCGAACGCGGCGCGCATGGCGGCCATCACCTGCGGCTCGTCGGGCAAGAGGTGCATGGTCGAGCCGAACTGCCCGCGATCCGCCGGCAGGCAGGAGAAGCGCGGCAGATCGCGCAGCGCGAGGTTGATCTTGAGAGTGGTGCCGTCGCGCAGGTATCCGTCGATGCGGGCGTTGTACGGCGCCGGCAGGCGATCGCGTCCGACCAGGTCGCGCATCCGGAAGGGATCGGCGTTCACCACCACGGAGCGCGCGCCGATCTCGCTGCCGTCCTCGAGCTGCACGCCGGAGGCCGCGCCGCCCTCGAGCGCGATGCGCCGCACCGGGCGGCCGGTCTCGATGCGAGCTCCCGCCTCGCGCGCGGCGTCCGCGAGCGTGCGGGTCACGGTCCCCATGCCGCCCTTCACGATCATCCAGGTCCCGTCCGCGCCCGGCAGCCGGCACAGGTTGTGGACGAGGAAGTTCATCCCGGTGCCCGGCGTGTCCCAGTCTCCGTTGAGGCCCGAGAAGCCGTCGGTGACCGCGTACATGGCCTTGAGCAGATCGCTCTTGAAGCCGAAGCGGTCGAGGTAGTGTCCCACCGGCTTGCGGCAGAGGTCGACGAAGGCCCGCCGCAGCGGCGCGCGCACGAACCGGTCCGCCGTCTCCTCGATGGAGAGGGGCTCCTGCAGCCAGGTCGGAGCGACGTCCTCGCGGAGCTGCGCGATCTCCGCCTGCAGCGCCTCGTGCGCACGGAAGTCCTGCTCGGAGAAGAACGCCAGCATCTGCTCGCGGACGGCGCGCGCGTCGGACCCGAGCAGCAGGTAGCGCCGTCCGGTGGTCGGCAGGAAGTAGTGCGGGTCGCGCCGCAGGAGCGGCAGCTCGATCCGCAGCTTGCGCAGCAGCTCGGGCGGCATCAGCCCGAGCAGGTAGGCGCCCGTCGAGGTGCCCAGCCCTGGCGCCTTCGCGAACGGCCGCTCGGTCCGCGCGGCCCCTCCCACGACGCCTTGCTGCTCCAGCACGCGCACCGAGAGCCCGGCCCGCGCGAGGAGCAGCGCGGCGACCAGACCGTTGTGTCCCGCGCCCACCACCACGACGTCCGCGCGCTCGTTCGCCATGCGGCGACCATATCCCGTCCGCCCCCGCGTCGCGTGCGTAGATTCCGGGCGCGACCCGGCGGGCAAGACCCGGGGAATGCCGAGGGCTAACGCGCGTACCGCCGGGACACCGTATACGCCGCGCTCCAGCGGTGTTTGACAACCGGAGCGGGCCGTGGTTTCCCCGCCGACCCGAGGAGATCGTGGCAGAGACATCCCTACCGACCACCCCAGGCCACCTGCGGCTCTCGCCCGGGTGGCTCCTGTTCGCGG
>WNGG01044015.1_pt1 | contig 10157 bp, 10 predicted proteins | sample 5400661 | NCBI WGS metagenome assembly WNGG01 (sample SAMN13153372, study PRJNA577476) | soil metagenome | isolation source: 100 cm soil or saprolite under Garry oak tree replicate 1 | place: USA:California | collected 2016-06-15
GCGTGGCCTCCTGTGCAAGCAAAGAAGGAGCGCCTGCCAGCGGGGCAAACAACAGCGAAGAAAACTTCATGCGAAGAATTTCGTAATGATATGCGGAGCGCTCAGCGGATGCAAATGCACAACTGACAGATCGAACACAGAGCAACCTGCCAGATTGTTAAACAAATCGGTCGTCGCCAGCGTAGCGGCGCACCCGCAAAATATGCGCGGGTTGAATCTGCGGATCTAGCTCGACGTAGTTTCGACGGCCCCGCCAGATGTAGCGTGCATCGCTCAGCAGGTCGTGCATCTCATATGCGTCGCTCTCCATTTGGCCGAATTGATCGACCGGCACATCGACATAGGAATGCTGTTTGCGATGCGGATCGAGATTCACAACAACAAGAATGATGTTGTCGCGCGCGGCGGTCATTTTGCCATAAAACAGAATGGCTTCGTTCTCTGCGGGGTAGAATCGCAAGTTATCGTAAGACTGAAGAGCGCGGTTTTCGTTTCGGATCTTGTTTAGCCGCGCGATCCAGTCCTTGATGTTTCCCGGCGCATTCCAATCGCGCTCCTTGAATTGGTATTTCTCGGAGTCGAGATATTCCTCACGACTTGGCAAAGCCTCGTTCTCGCACAACTCATATCCGCTGTAAATACCGTAGAGCGTTGAAAGCGTCGCGGCCAGCGTCACACGAATCATAAACGCCGGGCGCCCGCCGTCCTGAAGCACAAACGGCAGGATGTCGGGCGTGTTCGGCCAAAGATTAGGGCGAAAATATTCGCTCATCTCGGTTTGGGTCAGTTCGGTGAAATATTCGATCAGCTCACGCTTGGAATTTCGCCATGTGAAATAGGTGTAGCTCTGACTGAACCCAGCTTTAGCCACCGCCTTCATCATTTTTGGCCGGGTGAATGCTTCTGCGAGAAAGACTGTATCGGGATATTTCTCGCGGACACCTTTGATCAAATACTCCCAGAAGGCGACGGGTTTCGTGTGCGGATTATCCACGCGAAAGATGCGCACACCGCGCTGGGCCCAGAAAACAACGATGCTTTTCATCTCCGCCCATAGCGCTCGCCAGTCTTCGCAGCGAAAGTTCAGCGGATAAATGTCTTCGTACTTTTTCGGCGGATTCTCCGCGTACTTGATCGTGCTGTCCGGACGCTTGTAGAACCAGTCGGGATGCTCTTTGACGTAAGGATGATCGGGTGAACAGTTGATCGCGAAGTCGAGCGCGATTTCCATCCCGCGTTTTCGAACCTGCTTTTGGAGCCAGTCGAAATCGGCCAGTGTCCCGAGTGAAGGCTCGACGGCTTTGTGTCCGCCCGCTTCGCTGCCGATTGCCCACGGAACGCCAGGGTCACCTCGCTCACAGATGATCGAATTATTGCGTCCTTTGCGATTCGTGTGGCCAATCGGATGAATCGGCGGGAAATAAATCACNNNAGTCGATCCGCGATCGCCCCGGCCTTCCGCCGAGCGCGGGAAGAATTCATACCATGCGCCAACCAACGCCGCCCGACGCTCGACGACAACGCGCGGAACCGGAGTGTATTGTGTCGCGCTGGAGCGGTCCGGATAAGTTGCCATTAGCACCTCGAGCTCGCCGGAGTGCGCAATTGCGTTAATCTCAGAATTGGCGCCTGTGCAGATTTGTTCGGCAAATCCCAACAATCGTGCCGCATCCACCGGTTGCTGCGCTCGCCGGGCGGCGGCCTTGACCAGGGCGGCGCCCTCCATTGCTTCGCTCTCCAAGGCAGAAATGCCTCCCTCAAATTTTGCCGTGAACTCGCGCTGCCAACTGCGGAAAGCATCTGTCCACGCTTCCACCGTGTATTCGTGAATCGCGTTATCGTAAAGAGTGCAAGCTGCACGCCAGCGGTCGTTATCAACAAAGCTCATGGGGGTTTCTCGCCATGCGCGTTTGCCGAGAACGCGCCATTTCAATACCGCCGCGACAACATCGTGTCCGTCCATAAAAATGTCCGCTTCGACGACGAGATCCTCGCCAACGACGCGTTTAATCGGATAGCGCCCTCCGTCGATCAACGGCTCCAAGTTCTCGATGACCGCGGAAGGAAAGGCCCGAGGCATGGGCGATCAATCAACCGAGATTTGCTGCCTGCGAAAGCAAAAATCTCCGTGATCCGAAGAAGAAAGCGAGCGGGATTAAACCGCGAAATAAAACGCGCACTCGTAGAGCCCCGAGTTGCGAATCATTTGGCGGCGCACACGAGTCCCAAGGACGGCTTCGAACATATCCTGCTCGAACCGGCCGATGATGGGGTAGTGTTCGAGCAGATTCATGATCGGCGAATGACATTCGACAATCCGAGGTCCGCCCTCATCCCCGCTGCTGAACTGGGCCATATAGCCCTCCCCATCACGGACACGGGCGAGCCATTTGGCGCGTTCCGCCACTGTTTCCCCCTTGGCTTTGGACTTGAGGGCCGCGGTCTTTTTTTCGAAGAGATTGTAAAGAAGCTTCTCCGGTGCGTTTGGCCCGTAGATTTCTCGGACCGATTTCAATAGATCGAGCGTGAACTGATGGCTGTCGGCCTGAAACAGATCATGGCTGCGGCGGGTAAGTCGGTAAACCATTTCCGGGCGACCCATTCTTTGTGGTCGCCGCCAGGTATCGAGGTAGCCATCGCGCTGAAGGGTGAGGCAATGCTGCTTGATGCCCATATAGCTCATCCCCATTTTTTCCACTAGCTCGTTAACAGACAGTCCCCGGGTCCGTTTGAGAGAGTTAATAATTTGGAGCCGCTGGGTGCGGCCGATTTCTGCGATTAGACGTTGATTCATAAGGTGATGATTGAGTGACAAAAAGCTGAAGGGTGGACTTTACACGTCGTGACCTTTAAAATGCAAGTTCAAACTTCACGCAACTGCCGAACACAAAAGAAATTACAGAAAGAGGCTTCGCTACGTCGCTCGGCAGATCGACGGAACATGTTCTGCTGAGAATGGGCGTAGGTATCTTCCCGTAGCGCATCCGAACGCGTCAGAGAAACGGAAGTGACACTATTTGCACTGGAATTGCCACGACTGCGCCGGAATTCTCCGGCGCGAGCGCATCCAGATTGACGCCGGGATTGTTCAAGCCGCGTTTCACATAACCGAGCGCGATTTCCTTTTTGATTTTCTCACTGCGCGTTGCGCTCGTGATCCATCCCGCTGCTTTGCCTTTTTCCGCCATGGAGACGAGTCTCATGCCCGCCTTGAGCGGGACATCATCCAATGAAATCAGGCCGCGTAATCGCTTGTTTGTTTGGCCCGACATCTTGATGCGCGAGATCACTTCCTGACCAATGTAGCAACCTTTTTCATAATCAACGGTGCACTCTTCCAGATTAGCCTCGATTGGAATAATCTCGTCCGTCAACTCGCGGCCCCATCGGGGAATGCCCTGTTCGATTCGCATGGTCTCCGCGGCAGCGGAATCGACCGGGTCGAATGCGGACAATAACTGTTGCGAAATGCCATCATGCCTCGCTGCGTCCGTCCATACATCCCACCCCGGATCGGCGAAGCGGCGCACAGAAACAATTCTACAGTCGCTCAGGTTCGGCGCAGTTTGCGACAGGACATGAAAGATCGAGAATCGATCCGTGTCGTCTTCGATCTGAACGTCGTCGGCGATTACATACCGCTCCAGTCTGGCCGGAAGCGCTTCCCGAAGCTCGGGATCGGCATCAATCCAAAAGCATTCGGGCCCAGCGGAAACGAAAACGTGCGCGTTCATCTTGCCCTTCGCGTTGAGCACGCAAGCCTCAATTGCCACTGCTTCGTAGGCTTTTCGCACATCATTCGTAATCTGCCCATTCAGAAAACGAAGCCGATCACTGCCAGTAACCCGGAGCGTTGTGCGTCCCGAGAGATCAAGAAAGGCGCCCTCCTTATGCTGAAGCGGCTGCGTCATCCCTCTTTGGACGAGACGGGCCCCGAGTAGCTTTCGGAGTTGCAGCCCGCGGCGCAACAGTTGCGTGAGAAAGCCGCCACGCCACCGGAGCGCCTCGTTGACCTTTCCGTTGCCAGTCGAGTCGATGGTTGCCGCGACGTCGGAAGGCAGGGACGATATCTCGGCTAAGACAGGCGCTGCCTCCACCCCTGGTGCGATTGCCTCAGGGCTCGCCTGCTCCTCCCGCTCCGGCAGTTGAGGCTCCCCGTAATCACGCGATTGGGTTTCGGGCAAATATTTGCGCGCGACCGCAGAAAAATCATCGTCTCCACGGCCCCACTGCATTTGCTCCATCAACTGATCGTGCGCAGCGGCGGTCGCTCCCAGTTCGAGGTAGTGCGACAAACCGAGCTGATTGGCGATCTGGATATCTTTGAGCATGTGCTTTATGGAAAAATGCGGCTCAAAATCGCGCTGGATCATCTTCGGCATTTTCATTGCGAGCGTTGTAGAATGGCTCGCGTTGGCTTGCATGGCTTGGACGAACTTTTCCAAGGGCACACCGAGAGCTTGAACAATGGCCAGAGCTTCCGCAGTCGCCTGGACGCTCGCAGCCGTCACCATGTTGGTTGCGATTTTGATCACCGTCGCCTGGCCAAGCTCGCCGATTTCGACAATCTCTTTGCTGCTCGCTTCAAGGATAGGGTGTGCTCGCCGTAATACTTCCTCATTGCCGCCGGCGTAATAGACCAGTTCACCTTTTTCCGCCGCAATCTTGCTGCCGGTGAACGGCGCCTCCACAAAGCGCGCGCCGCGACCTCCGACAATTTCCGCTGCCGCCCGCATGGAATCCGGAGCCACAGTCGAATGCCCAATGACGATGTGGCGCGGCGCGAGGTTTTCACTGAGCCGATGAACGGTGTGCAGCAAAGCCTCGTCGTCGGAAACAAAGATCTGGATGTAATCGCAAAGCTCGGCCAGCTCAGCAGGCGACCCGACAAAATTTGGGACCGGACGCGGTGTCCGGTTCCAAACGAAAACTTGAAATCCTTTCCTGCGCAGATTCCCACTTACCCCGCGACCGATGATCCCCAGGCCGATCACTCCAATCGCTTCGTGCTTTGAATTGGACATAAATGTCTGACCGCTCCGTGAGAGTGAAAAATTCCTTTCAAGACTGCGGACAAAAACGCCGACAGGCAATGCAGAAACTTAGAAGCACACCGTTGTCCCAATCGGGGCCTCACTCCAGAAAACAAATCGAAAGACGAAAATGCCCGCCGAACATCCGCATTTCATTTTAGCGCAAACTCAGACAGGTAATATGCAGCGACGGAGCCGACGATCTGGAGACTTTCGGCGTTGATCTTGTCCATCGTGTCATCGGCCGTATGCCACCAGGCAAAATCAAAATCGATCACATCAATAGTCGGAATCCCAATCGCGTTGAGCGGCGTGTGGTCGTCGATCAATTCCCGGCCCAGGTAGGTAAAATCACTTCGCAATTTCAACGCCTCTGCTGACGCAAATATGTCGCGCGCCATTTCTGCCGGCGAATCCGGTGGCAACGTGATCGTCAGAGAACGGTCGCCCACCATGTCGAACAAGATGCCGCCGCGAAATTGCTTGGCTCCGCCGCTTCCAAGCTGTCTGGCAAAATAACGGCTTCCGTAGAGCCCATCCTTCTCAGAAAAGTGTTCATACGCTTCTTCGCCGTCAAAAAACGCCAGCTCAATCTTTGCCGCAAGATCCGGATGCCGCCCAAGCACCCGGCTCAACTCCAGCAGCAAACCCGTGCTCGACCCGCCATCGTTGGCTCCGACAAATCGGAAGCTGTCGAACGTCTTCGTATCGTAGTGGTTCCTTGTGCGCGAAATCGTGCAATCAGATTTACAAACCGGACTTTGCCGCGCGGCGTGTCATCGGTGAATGCCTGTCGCGTTACCTGCCAGCCTGACAAACTGAGCTGATTCTCAATGTAACCCCTCGATTTTTCGATCGCCTCAGATCCAGGCGGGCGCGGACCGAAATCAACCAGCCGCTGGACATGAGCCAGCGCTTTCTCGCCAGAAAATTCTTCCGATATCTTGGGTTGCGATGCGCGCGACGCCTCCACACCAACCATTGAGACAAAAACAAGAAGCAAGGAAACAAAAGCGGTCGGATACATGCGTTTCATCTTACAATAGACTATATAACATGATCCTCATCCTCCCCTTGGAGGCGAAGAAATGAAGTGGACACGCATGGTTTTATGATATAAGCAATGAAACTTCCTAACCGTCCAATAAGGCTATGACACGAACAAAAAAGCGGTGGATCAAACCGGAGCTAAAAACATTGCCGATCTTTTTCGAATGCACCTGCTACGCGGGCGCGATTTGATTGACCGGGAATAATTGACTCCGAAAGCTTTCGCGAGTTGATCCGGATTCGGATTCTCGGCAGCGCCGCGGGCGGCGGCCTGCCACAGTGGAATTGCGCCTGCCCAAACTGCATGGCGGCGCGTGCTGGGAAAATTCCGCAGCAGATGCAATCAAGCCTTGCCATCAGCGGTGATGATGAACGCTGGTTTTTGATCAACGCTTCGCCCGATCTCGCGCAACAAATCGAACGCACGCCGGCATTGCAGCCACGACCGAATTCACCGAGAAACACTCCGATCGCAGGGGTCCTCCTCACCAATGCCGATCTCGACCATGCGCTGGGTTTGTTGCAATTGCGGCAGCGGGAAACGCCGCTTATTGTTTATGCGACCGACGAGACGCGCGCCGCACTGGATTGGATCGACATGGTTCTGAAGCGATTTTGCGGCGTTGAATGGCGCCTGGTTTCTCGCGACTTCGATTCATTGAGCAAGAGCGTCGCGTTCCGTGCGATTTCATTGCCCAAAAGTATCGCGTTGCAGTTCCGCGACCAGAGCTCGAATGCATCCGCCCTTATCGCGCCCGCTGCCGGCAACCTGAACGATGAATTGCACGATGCCGTCAAAACTTCCGACCTCGTTTTATTCGATGGCACATTTTGGAAGGATGACGAACTTCTCGCCTTTCGGCCAGGCGCTCGCCGGGCGCGCGAGATGAATCACCTGCCCATCGCCGATGGTAGCCTTGATTTCTTGCGCCATTCGTCAGCACGCCGGAAGATGTATATCCACATCAACAATACGAACCCGATCCTTATGCCCGGCTCGTTCGAGCGCGCCCAAGTTGAACGAGCCGGCATCGAGATCGCCCGCGATGGACTAGAAATCGCCTTATGACTGCCGGACTTTGGGACCGCGAAATTTTTGTCGACAAACTGCGCGAGATTGGTGGATGCGCTTATCACGACAAGCATCCGTTCCATCGAGCCATGAACGAAGGCCGGCTTTCGCCTGAAGCGGTGCGCGGCTGGGCTGCGAATCGATTCTATTATCAACGCAGCATTCCCGTTAAAGACGCTGCGATTCTATCTAATTGTTCTCTGCCCGAAGTGCGACGGATCTGGATTCATCGGATTTCCGATCACGATGGCGTTTTGCCCAGGGCTGTAGAGTCCGCTGTCCTCAGCGGACAGGCGCAGAGCCGCACTGGGAGAAAATTCGTTGAGGACAACGAACACTACAGCACCGAAGGCGGCATCGAAGCATGGTTGCGACTGGGTGAAGCGTGCGGTTTGTCGCGCGCCGAATTGATGCAAGATAAAAATCTGCAACCCGGAGTCCGTTTCGCCGTGGATGCCTATGTGAATTTCGCTCGCACCCGCCCGTGGCCAGTCGCCATCGCCTCATCGCTTACCGAACTTTTTGCTCCCGATTTGATGGCGGCGCGGCTCGCGGCTTTCGAAAAATTTTATCCCTGGATCGACCCGCGCGGGCTCGATTATTTCCGTCGTAGAGTCACTCAAGCGCGGCGCGATTCAAATGAGGCGCTTGAAATCACAATCGAGCATTGCAACACGCGCGAGCTGCAGGATGCCGCGGTTCGTGCGCTTCAGTTCAAATGCGATGTGCTCTGGTCCATGCTCGACGCAATTCAGCGTGCTTATGCGAACATCAAGGAGGGCGGTTTCCAAACCGCCCCGCCATGGGAAATTTCGGCGACTGGAAAGCCGTCGCTCCTTGTTCAAACGCATGACTATGATTCCTGATCATACGCAGCCGCGGCTCGCAGACGGAGTGCGCTTGGAAATCGATGGCACAACCGGCAAAGGCGTGCTGCTTTTTCCCGAAGGCATCATCGAGCTAAACGAAACGGCTCAGGAAATTGTTACCCGCTGCGATGGACGTCCTCTAAGCGAGATCGTGCTCGGGTTGGCCCGGGAGTACGATGCCGATCTTGAAATGCTGGCCGCCGATGTACGCGAGACCCTTGCCGATCTGCAGCGTCGCAAGCTTGTCAAGCTCGCATGAATGCGCCGCGCCCATACGCGCTCCTCGCCGAGATAACTTATCGTTGTCCGCTCCACTGCCCCTACTGCTCTAATCCGACCCGGATGCGAAATAACGGTGAGCTGACCACCGGGGAGTGGGGCCGCGTGATTCGCGAAGCCGCCGGACTTGGCGTGCTGCAAATTGGTTTCTCCGGAGGCGAGCCGCTCGCGCGGAGCGATCTGGCCGAACTGATTCACAGCGCGCGCGAAGCGAGACTTTACACGAATCTAATCACAAGCGGTGTTGGTTTGGATGCGAATCGCGCGCGTGAATTGCGCGACGCCGGTCTCGATTCGGTGCAACTGAGTTTTCAATCCGACCATGTCGACCTTGCCGATGAAATCGCCGGCGCAAACGCACATCAGCGGAAGCTCGATGCCGCTGCGAACATTCGCGCGGCTGGAATTCCGCTTAGTCTCAATTTCGTCATTCATCGGCGCAACATCGATCGCCTCCCGCAGATCATCGAATTAACCGAGACCCTCGGCGCCGTCCGAGTCGAACTCGCCAACGTGCAGTTTTACGGTTGGGCATTTCTTAACCGTGCCGCGTTGCTTCCGACCCGCGAGCAAGTTGCCCGCGCACGAGAAGTCGCAAACGCCGCGAAGACGCGTCTCACCGGCAAGATCGACATCTTCTATGTGCTCCCGGACTACTACGAAACGCGGCCAAAGCCGTGTTTGAACGGTTGGGGACAGCGTTATCTCACGGTCAATCCGCTTGGCGATGTGCTTCCGTGCCCCACTGCTTCGTCTGCAATTCCCAATTTACGTTTTGAAAATGTCCGAGAGCGCCCGCTCGATTGGATTTGGCGCGAATCGGAAAGTTTCAATCGGTTCCGTGGAACGGAATGGATGCCAGAACCTTGCCGGAGTTGTCCACAAAAGGAAATTGATTTTGGCGGCTGCCGCTGTCAGGCCGCGTTATTGACGGGAAACGCCGCAAATACGGACCCGGTCTGCACATTATCGCCAAATCGCGCGCAGGTGGACGCGGTGCTGCGTGATCTGGATCAATCGAGTGGCCATACACGTGAGTGGACGCCTCGAGTCAATCCGAGGAAAACTGCAATCCGCCCAAACGCCTGACGCCGCTGGAATTGGCCGCGCAAACCTTCCATGACAGGTGGCAAGCCTCGTCCCATTGTTGAAGGACGTGAATCAATTAGTGCTACTGTAAAAATGTAAAACTCAGTGCTGTGTTGGTAAGGTAGAATTTGAAATGCCTCGCTGGCGTCGGACTCGAAAAGCATACACTTTGTTGTCAGCGGCGATGTAGATGCGCCTGCGAGCCACAATACCGGTGGTGCTGTACGTGTGCGTACCTGCCATCAATTCGTTTGCGCCGCCACCGGCGAAAATCTCGGCACCGGTATCTCCATCGTATCCGTGCAGGCGCTGGTCGCCGCTGGCTCCGACCACCCACACAATCATATTATTGGTGCCATCCGTAGACGTAACGAACGGCGATCCGCAACCGTTCCGGCTGACGCTCCACACGCTCGTGATGGTCGGTGGATTGGTCGGGTTAATGCGGAAGGCAGAGAGCGTGCTGCTGCTGGCGCGAAAAACGACATACGTGCCTTGGTTCGTGCGGTAGGTGGCCGCCGCCTGGATGATCGAACTACTCGAAACATGCAACGAAGCCACCGGCATGCTCACACCGCCGAGGTTGCCACGATCAAGCAAATACGCGTTGCCATCTTTGCCCAGTGCCAGCACCAGGCTGGAAGGCGTGGCCCCCGGTACATCCAGGAGCACTGGGCCGGAGCCGCCCAGGTCAATATCCCCGTTATCGAGGCTTAGCCAGTTCGTCGGCGCCCAGTAATCGCTGGGCGAACCAGTAAAGATCGG
>WNGG01010290.1_pt2 | contig 10156 bp, 7 predicted proteins | sample 5400661 | NCBI WGS metagenome assembly WNGG01 (sample SAMN13153372, study PRJNA577476) | soil metagenome | isolation source: 100 cm soil or saprolite under Garry oak tree replicate 1 | place: USA:California | collected 2016-06-15
CCGCCGCGGGCCGCCCAGTTCAGTGCTGGTAGCTGCCGACCAGTTCCGTGACCGCGAGCACCTTGCCGGTGAGGGCCCGCTCCAGCTCGCGCACGCCGGCGCCGGACGCAAGCCGCAGGTCCTCGCCCACGGCGTGGAGCTGGAAGCGGTAGCGGTGGCGCCCATGCCCACGCGGCGGGCATGGCCCGCGGTAGCCGACCGTGCGGAAGTCGTTGCGGCCCTCCAACGGCGCCGCTTCCCCGTCTGCGAGCCCACCCGCTTGCGGGGTGATGCCCCAGGCGAGCCAGTGGATGAAGCGTCCCCCTGGCGCGTCCGGATCGTCCAGGATCAGCGCCAGCGACCGGGTCCCAGCGGGCGGCGGCGACCATGACAGCGGTGGCGAGTGATCCTCGCCGTCGCAGGTGTGGCGGCGGGGGATGGTCCCGCCAGGCGCAAAGGCGCTGCTGGTGAGCGAGAACTCGGCCACAGCCGACCTCCCTTGTGAACACGGTCTGCCGGCAACTCGCCGGCCTCAAGGATGACCGTTCCTGCCACGGGCATCCAGGGCAGCTGGTGCCGCGCATCCTCGCGGCCGTGCACGACGCCACCTGGCGCGGGATTCGGGCCGCCGTGTCGAGGTCGAGGTGGAGGGCTGATCCGTCGTCGTCCAGCGCCGTGCGGGTGCACGCAGCGGCGCCCAGCCCGCGTCCTGCCGCCTCAGCCGGGCCGGACGCCGAGGCGCTCGGGCTGCCCGCGCGTCGTGCGCGACCCGGCCATGGCGTGCGGATGCTGACCTTGATGGAGGGCTGCTCGGTTCGTCCCGAGCGCCGGGTGGATGCCCTACGTGATCGCCGTCCAGACGGCGAGGTGCGATCAGCAACGTCAGACCAACGCAGTTGGCCTGCTCGGTCCCGGGGGCAGGGCCCGCTGGGTTCGTCGATAGGCCGTGTCTGCGCGGCCGGAGGATGCCGGCTTCTTGCTGCATCCCCGGTGCGCACGCTGCTGCTCGGCTGCGGGTCCGGCTTGTGGTGATGGTGGTGGCTATCGGGACGGGACGGTGCGGGCGTTGCGGCTGCCAGGGTCGTCCAGGCCCCAGCCGATGATGCGTTGTGGGTGGATGCGGATGCGCGGCTCGGGGTCGGTGATGGCCTCGGCGCGGCCGCGGATCTCCACGCCACGTGGCTGGAAGGGTGGCAGCACGTCGTCGATGACGATGGCGGCGCGGTGGGTGCGGGCGATGTCGCGGAACTTCTTGGTGGCCGCCAGGTCGGTGCCGGCGACCTGGATGACCTCGGCGTCGGGGTCAAGGGCCCACATCCCGACCGGGGTGACGTGGGGGGTGCCGTCGGGGCCGACGGTGGCCAGGCGGGCCAGTCGCCGCTCCGGGCCACCCCACTGGAGGCGACCGGTCTGCAGGTAGGCGCGTTCGGCGTTGGTGAAGATGGGCATGAGGATCGCTCCTGGTGGTGTCGGGCTGGCTGGGGTGGGTGGGTGGTCAGGCCGCCGGGTCGGCTGGGGCGCTGCGGGCCAGGGAAGGGATCAGGATCGCGGCGACGGACAGGTGCATCAGGGCCAGGACGACCCTCGAGGTGGTGGGGGTGCCGGGGGCGAGCAGCGGCGCGAAGGAGACCACCAGCGCGACGACTGCGGTGGCGGTCCAGATGGCCCGGGCCCGGCGGGTCAGCCGTTCCAGCAGGGCGAGCAGGCCCCAGCCGGCCAGGGACGCGGCCAGCGCCGTGGCCAGCACCAGGGGCAGGGTGATCTGCGCTGGTGGCCTTCCGCTGGGCTGGTCGACTTGCAGGTCGACCCCCAGCAGCGGCACGGCGGCCAGCCAGACGGCGGCGGGGGCGAGGACCGCGGCAGCCACCGCGGTCGCGCGGCTGCGACGGCGGGTGGGGTGGGTGGGCTCGGCGGGCGTGGTCATGGTGCCCTCCTAGGAACTTCACACCATGTGCATAGATGAAGTATACACTGTGTGAAGCTCAGCGCCAGGTAAACTGCACAACACGTGAAAGTGAGGGCGAGGAGCCGGCATGGCGAAGGCCATCGCGGAACCGCAGAACGCCCGCAGCCGGCGCACCTGCGATGCGCTGCTGGCCGCCACCCGGGAGCTGCTCGAGGAGCAGGGGTTCGAGGCGCTGACGATGGCGGCCGTCGCCGCCCGCGCCGACGTCTCCCGCCGCGCGGTCTACCTACACTTCGCCTCCCGCACCGACCTCGTCACCGCGGTGTTCAGCTATCTCGGGGAGACCGAAGACATCGCCGGCTCCCTGCGGCGAGTGTGGGAGGCGCCCGACGCCGCGGCCGCGCTCGGGGAGTGGGCCTGGCACCTGGCCCGCATCCACCCGCGGATCCTCGCCGTCGCCCGCGCCGTCGACCATGTCCGCCGTAGCGACCCCGACGCGGCCGCCCTCTGGGACCGGTCGATGGGCAACTGGCACGCGGGCTGCCGCCGGCTGGTCGCCTGGCTGACCCAGGAGGGCCGCCTGGCGCCGCCGTGGACGGTCGACACCGCCGCCGACATGCTCTGGGCGCTGATGTCCTTCGACGTCCTAGAGGGGCTGCTGGTGGACCGACACTGGTCACCGGAGCGCTACGCCGAGCACCTCGCCGTGCTCTTCCGGTCGACGTTCGTCCGCGACCTGGCAACCAGCAGCCAACCGCACCCAGCCGGGGCTGGCTCCGGTGACGGCCGGGATGCCTAAAGCCGGTTGAAGCACGTGAGCGCACAGGTCAGCAGTAGTTCCAGATCCGCGCCGAGTGCGCCACGCTGGTGTCGATCTCGCCCGGGTCGGCCTCGTTCATCCGCCGCGGTCCTCCCTCGATCGCTCCTGGCGCATTATGCCCATGCTCCGCCCCCTAGATGCCCCGGCCCTGTCGCTTGGGGCAAGATGGTTGGCGTGTCTGCATTGGCCCGGGGCGCCGATGCCGGACTCGTAGGCCACGTGGCTGGCATCGGGCTTGGAGGAGGGCCGACCGGGGTGGTCGAGCCACAGCAGGTCGGAGGAGCGCTGGCTGGCCAAGTCGGGCTGGTGACAGGCGCCAGCAGCGGTCTTGGGCGTGCGACCGCGGTCGCCCTGGCCCGGGCGGGCGCTGAGGTGGCCCTGCTCGCCTGCGGCAGGACCGACCTCATCTGCCCGTGCAGCGCGGCATGATCGCCTCGCGCATCCAGAAGCTGGCGAAGCTGGCCGGCTGGTCGGCCGCGGTGCCGAGCTCAGAGGTCACAACAACGGAATGACCTCGAGGCACGCAGCGCGGCTCGACACCTGCGGCGTCGACGACCAGACTGCAAGCATGGATCGCTCGCGCTACCTGGAACTTCTGGACGCCGACGGGCAGGTCCTGCGCCGGGCCGCCGCGCAAGGGTTGCAGGCCGCGGTGCCGCCGTGCCCCGGGTGGACGGTGCGTGACGCAGTGGAGCACACCGCGACCGTCTACGAGCACAAGATCGCCTGCATCCGGCTGCGGGGAGAACGCCCGGATCCCTGGCCGCCGCCGTGGCCGGCCGGTCGCGACCCGCTGGCATGGTTCGCGGACGCGCACGGCCGGCTCCTGGAGGTGCTGAGCAGCACCGACCCTGGCGCCCCGTCCTGGACATGGTGGCCGCCGGACCAGACCGCCGGCTTCTGGGTACGGCGCATGGCCCAGGAGACGGCCGTGCACCGGGCGGACATGCAAAGCGCGTTCGGTGCGGTGACCCCGATCGACGCCGAGCTGGCCGTCGACGGTGTCGAGGAGGTGCTGGTGATGATGCTCGCGGGCGACTGGAGCGACGACGTCCAGGCGGGATCGACCGGCACGATCGTGGTGGCGGCCGCCGGCAGGGCGTGGCAGGTCCGGATGTCCCCCGACCGGGTTTCCGTCGGCGATGCCAGCGGCGACGCCGAGGCGCAGGTGACCGGGGAGCCCTCGGACCTCCTGCTCTGGCTGTGGGGACGAGCGCCGGAGTCCGTGCTGCGCGTAACCGGCGACCGTGCCGTAGCACGCCGACTGCGGGAGCGCCTCGCGCTGGCCACCCAGTAGCCAGCCCCGCGGACACGTCCCACCGCGGCGACGGCACGGCGATCGTCAGCGTTGAGTCCACCTGGACTTGACGGACCCACGCATGCTGGCCCAGCCCGCCCAAGACGGCTCTGCACCAAACGATTCCGGGTGACCGGTCAGGGATCCGCTACCGGCGTTCAAATGATCACCCGAAGTGCGTGACCAGGGGCCTCGTGGCCGGCCGGCTGCTCGTGGGTGGAACTGCCGGTGTGGTTTGACGCGGCAGCGGCTAGCGCCACGCTGGACGTTCCGCCGAGCTCGAGCCCACAGCCGCTATTACCGGCAAGAGGACAGCGGATGCGAAGTCCTCTTCACGATTCCCGAGCACGAGCCGTCACGCATTGACCTCCATCTCTCAGCTCGATCACGAGCATTACTCACCCTCTTTCCAGCCTCGCTACCAGGACTGTCACGTCCTGTTTCCTGCCGTTAGCAATGCCGCACCGCCTACGATTTGCTCACCGGTCCTGAAGGCACAATACGGCTGCACCTACGGTGCCGGCCGGGGGCTCGGGCGGGCATGGAGGTGCGAGGATGGTGCTGGCGGGGGCGGGGTTGAAGGCGGGCCAGGAGGACTACTGGATCCGCCAGATCGCCCAGTCCCGCTGCGAGTACCTGTCGGGCAGGGGGGAGACGCCTGGCCGGTGGTATGGCGCTCGCGCCGCCGCCGTGGACCTCGCGGGTTTCGCTCGGGATGAGCAGTGTCATGCGATGTTCGAGGGCAAGGATCCGGTCACCGGCCAGCAGCTCGCCCAGCCGAGGTGGGTCGCAGACCCGCGCTCGAGGCTGCCCGTCGGGCCGCTGGCCGAGCGGGTCCAGGCCCTCGCGGCCGAGCGGCGTGTTGCGGTCGAGGCGCTCGCCGGCAGCGCCGCACTGGCCGGCGATCTGCTGGCGGTGACCGGCCGGCGGGAGGTTAGGGTCGAGACGGTCGAGCGGGTGGCCCGCCGGGTGCTCGGGGTCGACCCGCGACAGCTCTACAGCGACGCCTACGACGAAGCCGCCAAGCATGCCGGGCAGCGGGTCGATGACCGGGACGCCTGCTTCGACCTGTGCGTGTCGGATGTGAAGTCGGGCAGCCTGTTCTACGCGGGTGCGGATGAGCCTGTGCGGCGGGAGTATGTGGCCGCGCGGCAGGTGGCGCTCGAGGGCACGGTGCGGTGGTTGGAGGCGCACGCGGTCGGCGTGCGGCGCGGTCATGGCGGCTGTGCGCATCTGGATGGTGCGGGGCTGCTGGCGATCGGTTACGAGCATCGCACCTCAAGGGAGGGCGATCCGCAGCTGCACACGCATTTGCTGGTGCAGAACCTCACTGAGGGACTGGACGGGCGCGCGACCGCGCTGGATTCCAAGCGGCTGTGGGCGCATTTGATGACCGCGGAGCGGGTCTACCAGCAGCTGTGGCGTGCGGAGCTGACCGGTCGGCTGGGCGTGCGGTTCGTGGCGGTGGCTGACCATGAGCAGCTGGAGGTCGAGGGGTGGCACGACAAGGCGCTGCGGGATGAGTTCTCCAAGCGTGCGGCGCAGGTCCGCGCGCAGTGCGACGCCTGGGGTGCGGACGACACCCGCACCGCACGGGAGGCCGCACGCGCGACCCGCCGCGCCAAGGACCACACCGAGCCCGAGGAGGTCATCTACGACCGCTGGCGCGCCGAGCTCGTCAACCATGGCGTGACCGCGCAGACCTATGCGGAGCGGCTCGGCCGCACCCGCGGCCACACGATCACCGACACGGAGACGGCGGCGCTGCTCGAGGCGCTCGCCGGCTCGGAGGGGGTGACCGCGCAGGCATCGACGTTCGCACGACGTGATGTGGTCGACCAGCTCGCCCGCAGGCTCCCCGTCGGCCAGTCAGCCACTCACATGCTCAGCCAGCTGGAGACCCTGGCCGACCGGTTCCTTGCCGAGCGGGCGGTGGTGGTGACCCGGGATGAGCAGCTCGCCGAGGTGCGCTACTCGACCCCCGAGCTCCTCGCCGTCGAACAGGGCATGCTCGAGGCCGCGACCGACCGGGTAAACGCCGGGGTCGCGGTGGTCACCCCCGAGACCCTGCGGGCGACGCTGGCGGCGTTCCCGACGATCGAGGCCGACCAGGCCGCCGCGGTGACTGATCTTGTCCGCTCCGGGGATGGGGTGGCGCTGCTGGTCGGCAGGGCTGGGCACGGCAAGACGTTCGTCGGCGGCGCGGTCCGCCACGCCTACGAGCTCGACGGCTCCCGACTGCTTGGCGCCGCCCCCACCGGCCTGGCCGCCACCGGGCTCGGCAGCGAAGGCTTTGGGGACGTGCGCACGGTCGACCGGCTGCTGGCCGACCTCGACCAGCGCCGCGAGCGGCTCGACCCGAAGACCGTGCTGCTGGTCGACGAGGCCGGCATGGTCGGCACCCGCACGCTCGCCCGCCTCCTCGACCACGCCGCCCACGGCCAGGTGAAGGTGATCTTGGTCGGCGATGACCGGCAGCTGGGCTCGATCGACGCGGGTGGGGGGTTCCGGGGGCTGCGGCTGCGGCTTGGCGCCAGTGAGCTGACTGTCAACCGCCGCCAGCAGGCCGCCTGGGAGCAGCAGGCGCTGGAGCTGGTCCGCGGCTTTCGGGTCGACGAGGCGGTCGCGCTGTACCGCGAGCATGACCGGGTGGTGATGGCCGAGACCAACGACGAGCTCACCCGCGGGCTACTCGGGGACTGGTGGCAGGCCCACCAGGTTGGGGAGGACGTGATCATCCTCGCCCACCGCCGCGAGGACGTGGGCCGGTTCAACTTGGCCTGCCAGCAGCTGCGCGCCGATGCCGGCCAGCTCGGCCCCAAGCGCCTCCACGTTGCCGGGCGCGCCGTCGCGGTCGGGGACCGGGTGGTGTGCGGCAAGAACGCGCTCAAGCGGCTCGGGGTCGCTAACGGCACCCGCGGCACCGTCGTCAGCCTCGACGCGCAGGCGAGGATCCTGACGATCCAGCTCGGCGACAACGCCGACGCGCGAGGGCGCGGCGCACCCGAGGGCGCGACCGTCACGCTGCCGGCCAGCTACCTGGATGGGCGGGACCGGCCCGGCGCGCCACCCCGGATCGACCTGGCCTATGCGACCACCGGGCACAAGTCGCAGGGGCTGACCAAGTGGACCTCGCTGCCGTTCGTCACTGGCCGCGAGGATGGCCAGTGGTTGTATGTGGTGCTCAGCCGGGCCAAGCACCTGACCCGCATCTACACCGTCACCGGCCCCGAGGAGCGCCCCGCCGACCTCGACCATACCCCCGACAACCGCGCACCTGTGGACGGCTATGAGCGGCTGGCGGCGGCGATGGGCCGCGACCGGGCGGCGACGCTGGCCAGCGACGCGCGGCGGCTCGTGGACCTGCGCGCGCTGGCGACCAGGGCGTTGCGGGCCGAGCGGGACCGGCTCGACGAGGCGCTCGCCGGGGCGCCGCGGGACCGCCAGCAGGAGGCCACCCGGGCCGCCGCAAGGCACGTCGAGCGTGAGCAGCACGTCCGTGAGCTGCGCGTGGCCGGGGCCGGCGCCCACGAGCTGGCGACCGCGACCCGCCGTGCCGACCAAGCCGCGGAGGACGCCCGCAAGCTCCGCCAGCACGAGCAGGGACGAGCGGCCTGGCTGGAAGCCCATGCCGACCTGGTCGCTGAGCGGCAGGCGGTAGCCCGGGAGCTGGCCTGGCGCCGGCGCGCCGACGCCCACGCGCTCGAGCTGGACCCGCCGGCCGACCTGGTTGCGGTCCTCGGCCCGCTGCCCGCCGACCGCAAGGGCCGGCGGGCGTGGCGCGCAGCGGCCAGCCAGGTTGACGGTTATCGGCGCGCCTACGGCATTCGCGGGTTAAGGCGGGCTGAGCATGAAGGGCGAGCGGGGACGGCAGGGGACCGGGGTGAGCGGCCGCCCGGCGGGCAGGCGCGCGCAGAACGGCGGCAGGCCCGCGGCCGGGGCCGCCAGGCTGAGCGGGACGACCGGCTCACCGAGCTGCTCGGCCCGGAACCGACCAGAGACCTCCGGCAGCGGCGAGCATGGCAGGCGGCCCGAACCACGGTCGAGCGCCTACGCGACCGGTCGCACGACCGTGGCGATCGCGACCGCGAAGCTGGGTAGCAGCATGGGTCTAAGCGGATGGTCCTTTTTGACGTTTAAGCGTCAACGAGGTAGTTGCACGGAACTGTCGGACTGTGCGGTTAGACTCTCTGCCACAGATGTCGCCGGCCGAGTCGCCGGATGAAGGAGGTTTGCGGCATGCAACCCAACGAGCTCTCCCGCCACCTTGGTGCGGAGGACGAGCTGCCCGGCGACTTCGGCACCCGGCCAGGCGATACCCTCACCTTCGGATCGGGGTCCTATGTTCGCGCCCTGAGCGTGGGGGAGGCCCACCAGTTCACGCAGGAGCCGCACGCAGAAGCGCTGGTCCGCGGCCCGGCTCCGACTGCCCCGCCAGAGGGGGTGGTGGAGAACCGGCCCGAGCCGCGGGGGCTGAACCGCCCGCTGCGTCGCGGGTGGCGCCGGGCAGGCCGCCAGCGGGTGGCCGCTGCACCCGAGCCGCCACCGCCGGTAGTGGTCGCCCCGCTGGCTCGGCTCACGATCGAGCTCGTGCCCGAGACGAGCTGGTACAACAACGTCCGAGCCCTGGTGGACGAGCCGACCTGGGACCGCATCCGACGCCAGGTCTACCGGCAAGCCCGCTACCGCTGCGAGCTCTGTGGCGGCCGCGGTCCTCAGCATCCGGTGGAGTGCCATGAGGTGTGGCGCTACGATGACCTGACCCGCACGCAAGTACTCGCGCGGATGATCGCGCTGTGCCCGGCGTGCCACGAGGTCAAGCACTTCGGGTTGGCCAACCTGCGCGGCAAGGGTGCGAAGGCCCGTGCCCACCTGATGGGAGTGAACGACTGGACGGCGCGTCAGGTGGACGCCTACATCGAGGCGGCGTTCCGAGTATGGGAGCATCGCAGCCAGGGGCTGTGGACGCTCGATCTCGGTGGTCTCGCCCCCTACGTCACCAGCGAGCAGTTACAGGCCACCCTGCGCCGCGCGGATCGTCCGCAGCTATGACTGGTCGGTCTGTTCCTTGTGCATCCTCTACCGCCTGCTGAAAGCACCTTGCCCATCCTGATGGGGACGGCCGGTGGGTGTGAGGTGACCGCAGCTAGCGACTCGCAGCGCGCACACCTGCGTGATCAGTCGTCGACGTCTCTCAGCGGGCGGGAAGCGGCGGCGCACGGGCGGGCGGCCAGGCGATCGCGTCGCGGGCGAGGCTCCTCCACAGAGCACGAGGCGATCGGCTTCACCACGTCGATGGGCCGCTACCCGCAACCCCGGATCGTCCTGCCAGGGGACAACTTTTCCGGCGCCCCCGAACTGTCTCAGACTCTTGACGCAGGACAACCGCGTATGGCGATAGGCTACGAGGACTTCGAGGGGTAGCGAGTGAGTAGGCCGGACCTCATTCCGGCTACGGTGCGCAATGTCTGTCAGGGTGTCCGTGATGCTCTTCATGTGGGGACCCGGTGAAGCCAGCGGCCAAGGCAGATCAGCGCGCCGGCGGCGCGGTAGACGTCCCGGACGCGGTACAGCAGCCCGCGCCAGCGACGCAGCGCCCAGGCGTTGGCCAGATGGCCGATGACTGCTCCACCAGCGCGCGCAGCCCCGCCTGCACGCGGTTGTAGGCCCGCTGCCCCCCGCTGAGCCGGTCCTTGGTGCGGCGGTCTCCGATCGGCGCATGCCAGTGCTCGCGCGCCTTGGCCAGCCCACGGAACCCCCGGTCCAGGAGACTGACCACCTCGACCTCGTCCAACGCCCCAGCCAGCTCTGCCAGTCCCAGCAGTTCGTGCTCGTGGCAGCTGCCCGGCCAGCCGCCATCGATCCACAAAAGGTCACCCCAGATCGTGGACACCGCCAGGCCCTGGGCGGTGTGGGTGTGCCGCTTGCAGTCGTACAGCACCTTCTGGTTGGCCCACTGGTGGGGTCGTTGCACCCGGGTGGCCAGCCCGTCGACCACGACCGCCTCGCCGGCGCGGGCCATCTCCACCAGCAGCGCACGCAAGTCATCCAGGGTGGTGACGAAGCTGCCGTCGGGCTGGCAGGATCCCACCGCGGCAAGCTCGCCCAGCAGCAGGTCCAGGCTGTCGCCCACCTCGGTCTTGGAGATGCCGAC
>WNGG01019332.1_pt1 | contig 10156 bp, 8 predicted proteins | sample 5400661 | NCBI WGS metagenome assembly WNGG01 (sample SAMN13153372, study PRJNA577476) | soil metagenome | isolation source: 100 cm soil or saprolite under Garry oak tree replicate 1 | place: USA:California | collected 2016-06-15
TTGAGTATGATCCGAGCGGGGTGGAGCGTGACGTTGACACAGTGAGAGTGGATTTGGAATATGGACCAACCGTCGAGGGTAGTAATGTAATTGGACCATGCCGCAGGAGCGGGGAGACTGATGCGGAGAGACTGACCGTTTCGTTGAATCCGTCGGTCCCCTGTATCGTGACCGTGAACGTTGTCGAGCCGCCCCTGCTAACCGAGCTCGAGGACGGGCTAACTGTGAGGGTGAAGTCGGGAGGCTGCGACACTTTGAATGATACGACCGCTGAGTGAGACAAGTTGCCGCTAGTTCCGTAGACGGTGACATTCCTGGATCCGCCAAAAGTCCCCGCGAATATTGTCAGTATCGCTTTGGCCGTCGAGTTGGGTGTTAGATCCACCCTAGTCGGATTTATCGTCCAATAGCTACATTGGGGACTAGGGCAGAGGGGAGAGGGGACGTATAGAGGTTGACAGTCCCATTGAACCCGTTCAGGCTCGTCACAACTATGGTTGACGTGCCGGAGGAGCCGGCGGGAATAGTCAGACTATTCGGGTTGGCTGTCATTGCAAAATCGGATGTGGAACCAGACGGAACAATCGTGAAGGCCACATTGACGGAGTGTGACAGCCTTCCACTCGTCCCTGTTACGCTGACGACCCATGTACTGGCTGGACTGCCCGTCGTAGTGTAGAAGTTGAGGGTTGAGACCGCTGTCCCACCGGGCGAGAGCGTGACACTTGACGGGTTGACGCTCCAGCCGGGGCATGACACGCAGAGAGGTGGAGGAGAGGTTGTGAGGCTTACGTTGCCCCGGAAGCCGTTGATACTGGTGAGGATTATGAGCGATTTTCCAGCGGACCCCTGCACGATCGTGAGCATCTTCGGGTTGGCCGACATTGCGAAGTCGGGAGACGTGCCGGATGAGACAACTTTGAAAGCTACACTGACCGAGTGGGAGAGGCCTCCGCTATTTCCATACACTGTGATGTTGCCGGCGGCTCCCTCGCCCCCAGCAAAAACTGTGAGAGTTGCAGTTCCCGTCGAGTTAGGGGCGACAGCTACATTGGATGGGCTGATTTCCCAGGTGGTACATTGAGGGTTGGGGCAGAGGGGTGATGGCGCGGAGAGGCTGACGGACCCGTTGAAACCATCTACGCTGACGAGAGTAATCGTTGACGTGCCCAAGGCGCCTGCGGGAATCGAGAGACTATCAGGGCTAGCGGACATGGTAAAGTCTGGCGCGGTCGATATGACCTGGGATGGAGCAGATACTGCGGTCGTAACTATCATTCCGGCCAAGAGTGTGAGCAGTAGACAGAGGGGCAATGATGCCAACCTCATGGATAACACAAACACCAGACTTGCGGACACGTTTCCTTGATTAGACTTCCGATTTCAATACAACACAATCGAACACAATCAACTCACAATCCTTCTCGCGATGATCGCTGAATCGGGCGGGCCGACCATTAATCCTGACAAAGATACTTTTCAGCTACCTTTTTCTGGCTCAATCTTGCAAATAAGTACTGGTAGAGACAATGTTCCCGGATTCTTCCCAAAGGCGTGACTCTCCGAAAATGATTATGCCGTCGGTTATCACCGAAGAGATTTTGCCAGCTGAGGATGTCTCACGTTTCTCAGCATTACTGTCTGGGGAAGAGTTCCGCAGAGAACTAGGGCGACTGTTTGTGTCCCAGTGGCGTTGGGGAAAACCAGAAGAGGTGCAGGTTAAGCCTCTGAAGGCGCATAAGGATCGCTGCACCTTCGACGTGAGGGTGAAGACCGAGCAGGGATGGAGAAGTATAATTGGGAAAGTCTACAGTAACGATCGGCCCGACGTAATGATAATGCAAAAGGCAGTGGCACAGTCCGGTTTTGGCCCGGACGGGAAGTTCGCCATCGCTCAACCCCTCGCCTACGTGTCATCTTTGCGTATTCTATTCGAAGAGAAGATTCAGGGAAAGTTGGCAATGGAACTCTTCCTGAACGGCAGTCCAGATGAACAAACTGAGGCTGCTAGGCGGAGCGGAAAATGGCTGGCACGATTCCACTCGTACGCGCCCCGACTGGGCAGGACCACAGCGCCTAAAGAGCTGCTCCCTCAGATCTCTTACTGGTCGGAGAGGATTAAGCGATCCGGAGAACCCTTCGCCAGCAAGAGCGAATCATTGTTTCGCAGGCTGGACTCGACGATGCCGGATTCTGTCGAGTCTTGTTGTGGGCATGGGAGCTTCATTCCCGAGCACGTGTTCTTGAACGGTCCGCAGACGATAGCAATCGATCTGGATGAGCATGACGTGGCCGATCCCAGCCGTGACTTGGCCTGGTTCATTGTCTCCCTAGAACGCTTAGGGCTGAAGCAGGGTCTCTCGCTTCGAGCTCACGATCGGGAAGTGACAGCGTTCCTCGAGACCTACGTTAGCGCGCGTAATCTGGACGCTTCGAAGCAGCTTCCTTTCTTCAAGGCTGTCGAGTGTCTCCACCGGGCACATCGTGATCTGTACAAGCGGACTGTGCCGATTCCGGAATGGTCGGAAGCGATGATTGATGAAGGACTAAGCTCGTTGTAGCATCTCTTTATCGGCGCAACCTCGTCAGAAGAGGCCTAGTCGCTCTCCTACTGAATGAAGCTGAAGTACGGCCTGCATTGCAACAAGCATTTTCTTTGATGCGACTAGTCGCCCTCGTCGTGATACTAGTGGAGACATGACGTTCGGATCTCCCAGCCATCGAAGGTTCATGTAGACTCGGGCAAGTTCAAGTGTCTCCTCGAAACTATCTGGGGCTCTTCCAGACCACCGGGCCCTAACGTATTCTCTTTCACACCTCTGGACCACCTTCTTCGGCCAGGAGTGTGTTAATGCTGCAAGATCGATCTCTCCTGCGGCGATGGCAGTAGACTGCCAGTCAACAGGCCGGCTTGTCCCGTTTTGGTATACTATGTTTGAACCGAAGTATTCGCCGTGGATGATGGTCTCAGGTGCCCTCAACAATCTAGGGATGCGATGTTGGAAACTTGTGCAGATGGGTGGTATCCATGGGAACCGGGAATTGAGCTGTCCGAACAATACGCTGGTTCGTAGTGCCCAGCCCCTGTAGTATTCTGCGTTGTATCTGCGGAGAAACTGTAATCTAGCATCATGGACACGTTTCTCGTTGGCTGCATGGAACCTTCCGATCCAGCGTGCCGAACGGGTCATCGCTTGAGGATCGCGCGACCAGCTTGCAGGGGAGCCCCGAGGCAGATATTCGATTATCAGACCTTCGGCGTCCGACTCATTGTCCTTGTACAAGCCATAGAGAGTGGGTACCGCCACGACCTAAGCGGCTAGCTGTCACCCGTCACTGGAATGCTAGGTGCGGTCATCCCAGATAGGACAGAGGCGACTTCTGTGGTCATTCTGCTTACTCTTCCATCTTCGAGCATTAGTATCATGTCGCAGTTTCTCAGAGTGCTTGCTCGATGAGCGATCATCAGCGTCGTTCTGCCCTTCATCAGATGCTGAATCGTATCGAGAATCGCCGTCTCGTTATGTACGTCAAGTGCACTGGTCGGCTCGTCGAGTATGAGAATAGGCGCGTCCTTGAGAAATGCTCGGGCGAGGGATACGCGCTGGCGCTCGCCACCAGACAGCTTCATCCCCCGCTCTCCCACTATGGTATCGTACCCATCCGGCAGATTTGTAATGAAGTCATGGGCGTTCGCAGCCCTGGCCGCAGCCATGACCTCGTCCATGGTCGCGTCTGGCTTCGCGAAGCGAATGTTCTCAGCTATCGTCGTAGAGAAGAGTACCGTGTCCTGGTGAACGACTGCAAACTGGTTTCGAAGATCGGCCAACCTGTAATTTCGCAGGTCGACGTCATCCAGGGTAATCGCCCCCTCTTTTGGGTCGAAGAAGCGCAACAGTAGACTTGAGATAGTCGTTTTGCCTGAGCCTGTCGGACCCACTATGCCAAGGCAGTTGCCTGCGGGAAGATCGAAAGATACATCCTGAAGCATCGGGTTACCTCGGGTATACTCAAAGGATACGTTCTGGAAGCCGATCTTCCCCTCAGCTCTCGCTAGAGGCAACGCGTTGGGCGCCTCGGGCACGTCCGGTTTCTCGTCAAGGACAGCATGAACTCTCTCTATCCCAGCCAGCGACATCTGCATATCGAGTGCTTTCTGCCCAACGTTTCTTAGAGGCGTGTACAGCTGGGTAACATAGTAATTGACGACAAGCAGATTCCCTAGGGTTAGACTATTCGGACTATTCGGCTGCACGTGGGTTATTCCTATGTAAAGCACTGCTGCCAGCCCAGCAGCCGTCACAATCCCGACGAGCAGGTTGTAGACCGCGCTGTCAACGTAGACCCTAAGCTGGGCTGAAAGGCTCTCATTGTAGTGATAGACTAACTGTTCGCTTTTCTGGTCCTCCTGACCGAATGCTTTCACTACTCTCGAAGCGCCTAGTGTCTCCTGGGCCACTGCCATCGCGGCGCTTTCCGAAGTTTTGAATTTCCGCCATCCCGTGCGCAACCGTGGCTTGAATACGAGCGTAAGGAGGAACATGAAGGGTGACACTAGCAACGAGATAAGGGCAAGCTGCCAGTCGATGTAGAGGATGACAACTATCATCGCCGACAGCATGAGTATGGACGTTGCTAGCGGGATCATGCTGTCGATTCCGAAGGAACGTAGCATGGGAGCGTCGTTCAGAGTACGGTAGGCCGAGTCTGCGGCACCCTTCGTATCGTGATAGGCGATGGAGAGTCTCTGCAACTGGCGGAAGAGGCGAGCTCGAACGTCGAGCGTCATACGATTTCCGATCTTGCTACTCAGCCACACGTTCAGAAGGTTCTGTACGTAGGTCAGGACGGTAGCGCCCAAGAGTATCCCGATCGCTAGCCAGAGCACATAGTCCTTGGAGGCCTGCGCCCCGCCGGGGGCGAGGAGCGTGAGAAAACCCGAGAGAGGCTTGGAGCCGAGAACTGTATCCACCATCAGTTTGATGGGAAGAGGAGTAATCAGCGTTATTGGAATCGCGGATAGCGAGAGCAACGACAGGACGAAGATGGGCCGCAGATAGGGCCGCAGATCTGCCAAGACTCGTCTCAGCACTCCTTGACCTTTGCCAGTACCGCTCTGACTCAGTGGGAAGCTGAGTCGAACGCGATCACGCGATTGTAGATGCGATCGTGGCTTGCCTCTTTTGGTTCTAAGGTCTAAGAGCTTTAGTAGAGTCCAGCCAACTCCTAGAGTCATAACAAACGTGACTGAAAAAACCAGAGAATAAGTGGTAATGTCAGTCATCAGAGCATTGGCTCCGGATCACTTCTGAACGTTTTGCCTTGAGGTAACGGAGCGTAGCCTGTTGTTGGACTATCGGTTTGTCGAGGACGGGAGATAGAATTACAGGTGTTGGTTGCTCGGTCGGGGGGAGGATAGTATGCACAGGGTGATGAACATGGCCAAAGGTGGAGGTGAGAAAGCCACATTGACGCAATCGGAGCCAAATCATTCTCGAAGGCAGACTCCTACATCGCACCCTTACGCTTTAGGAGTTCGCAGAATATCCCAGCGGCGAACCGGGTATCGCTAATCGCCCAGACGATCAATCCTCCAGTTATCAGCCCAGATGCGATGCATGATGCCCAGGCATTGGAGAGAGCGGCTGCAATCGACATCGCCACAAGAGTGGCACAAATAACCAGCCCGAGCCTGGAATAGGCTGGGGTGATCCGGAACCGGAGTAGCTGCCTGCCCGAGACATGATCCTCAGTTGCGAGCAGGAGTCGGCTTCCTCCAAACAGCCCTCCTCTTACTTCGAGGTCCCATGAGTCATAGTTGCCCCCTGTTCCGACTACGGCCCCGGCCTCTCGGAGCACTGTCTGCACTTCGCTCAGAGTAGCCTCCGGTGCTTCCCCGATCTCACGCCATAGCATCATAGTCGATGGCAGCAGGTTGCCTCTTGTTCCATTCCCATGCCTGCGCCATGGGGTGAGCCCTCCTCTGAAGCGCCCCGAGAGGCGAGCTAGGGGTTGGAGCAGATGCAGCAAGAATATCATCGCCCGCAGTCTGAGTGCTTTCCAATCGGTTTTTGGACCGCTACTAAGCCTTGGCCGTTTGGCGTTCAGAGCGGCCTGGGCTACGGGTAGAGCAATTATTGTAGTGAGCAATGCCCCCAATATTGTTACTGGGCCCCAGCCGATGCTGAGCAGTAGCATCAGCGCAAAACCGGCTATGACGAGATACCACTCGGGCATCAGGGCCAGTGACCAGAGAGAGCTAGAAGATCCGTACAATGATTGGAAGGGCGCAGATCCCCAGACGCCATGATAGACCCTCCCTCCTAGAGACGAGAAATCCAGCGAGACGCCTCTGCCATAGATGCGGCCGAGCCAATTCAGATTTCCGAGACCATTGTACTTCTCAGGCCATTTGCGCTCTAGAAGGGCCTCGGCCCTACCATAGCCCACCTGTTGTTTCCAATATTTGTGGATGGATTTGCGACGGTGATGCCAGACCAACGCTGCAGGCGCGAACCCGATTACTCCTCCTCCCTCCCTGAGTCGCCAGCACAGGTCCACATCGTCACCTGCAGCTCGGAAGATCCGGTCGAATCTACCAATCGCCTCCAACGACGCTTTTCTGAAAGCCATGTTACACCCGGGGACGTGTTCAGCGACCGTGTCGGACAGCAGCACCGGGTTGGGTCCAGGCGCATGGGCTATGGCCTCAGACTTCCACCCATCATTCGTTGGTGGAAGATTGGGCCCTCCAACTCCGACGTATCTTCCATCTTTCATGGACAGGGCGAGGTATCGGAGCCAGTGAATGTCTGGATAGGCATCGTCGTCGATGAATGCTATGATCTCGCCATTTGCGGCACTTATCCCGGTGTTGCGTGCCTCGCTGAGCCCACGATTCTCAGTGTTGATGAGCCGAACTGGGTACTCTGATACTATATGCGGGGTCGAGTCTGTGGACCCATCGTTCACAACGATTACTTCATACTCCGGATAGTCGAGCCGCTCCAAGCCATCCAAGGTCTCACGGATCGTTGATGCTCCATTGTGGCTACAGACCACCACAGAGATCATAGGCCAGTCTACCCCAGCTTCTGGAAAGGGCGTTTCAAGGAACGCTCTTCTAACCACGTGGAGGGCCGGTTTGGCTGTTCTCTCGCGTGTGGTCAGTCCAAACTTCCAATCCTCGACCGGAACCGTCCCATGGTACCACTCGTCCGTCCATTGAAAGACTACGACCCCGCAACAGCCATTCCTGAAGATTGTTCGGATCTGCCAATCTAGGGCCTCGGCCTGCTTCTCCTCGCTGTTTCGTAGAGCGTCCAGTCCGATCTCGCTGATTAGTACAGGACGATCCTCGCTTAGGCTGTGTAGTCTCGCGATGTAATCGTCAAAGGCCTTCCTTGACTCTAGGTAGACGTTGAAGCAGATGAAGTCTAGAAAGGGCAGTCGCAAGTACTCAGTGGACGGGTAGTTCACGTATGTAACGAGGCAATCTGGGTCTTCCTCCTTCGCCGCGTTGTAAAGACGCTCGATAAATTTTTCGACTCTACGCCGTCCAGTCCACCGGGCTATGGCTGAGGAAATCTCGTTTCCCACGCTGTAACAGAAAACTGCAGGATGACCTTTACAGCTGCGGACCCATCTTCTGACCCGGTCTTCGATCTCCTGGGGCTTTCCAGGCTCGTCCACGAAGGACATTCGCTCACCCCAGTTGAGTCCAACCATGACTCTAAGACCCTCTTCCATTGCAGCATCCAGAAACCACCTTTGAGGGCATGTGTGGACCCGTACGACGTTGAAGCCGTTCTCCGCCATGCGGGCAAAGTCCCTCTTCACAGCCTCAGGAGTGAGCTGCTCGTTTCCGTCTTCGTCTACTAAGAAGGTACCATAGCTTACGCCCCTAACCCAGAACTTTTCATTCCCGACAAAGAGAAACTTCCCTCTGACTCGAGGACGCTCTACGATGCCACTCCGCTGCTTCGAAGTCTGTTCTGTTACTTGCACGGGATTCAGGCCCGCCGGATTGCAAAGGCGTCGTGGAGACTCATGATCACGAAGAAAGCTTCACCTTGCAACAATGGTTGGCACCGTTCTCTCCATCAAAACTCTGAGCCCGTGTTCAAGATTCACTGTTGACTTGTAGCCCAGCATCTTCTCTGCTTTGGAAGGGTCGCCGATGAACCTTCGAACCTCAAACGAGTTCGACGCCTCACGTATAATCTTGGACCCTGAGCCGACAATGTTGATGGTCATGCGTGCAAGCTCTGACACCGAGACGCCTCTTCCCGTAACGAAATGGAAGTCTTCTCCCAATATGCTGCCATCACCCTCCAATGACACAGAGTACGCTTTCATTATTCCCGAGACCGTATCATCGATGAATGTGAAATCCAAGATCTGTTCGCCGCCATACAACGCGAGGTCCTCGCCTCGCAGGGCCCTGTTCATGAACTTGGGAATTACTCTCTCTGGAAGGTCTCTCTCGCTACCGTAGACATTTGAGAAACGCATAATCACACACTTGACCGGGCGGGCTATGTTGGACTCGTCAGAGTAGGAGAGACAGGCTCTCTCTGCCGAGAGCTTGGTAACCCCGTAGACTGACTTCGGATTCTTCGGATGATCCTCGCCCACTGGAAGGTAGAGCGGCTCCCCGTACACTTCCCGGCTGGACGCTTCCAATAGCACCGGTCTAGAGTCAGCTTTCCTGCAAGCTTCCAGAACGTTGAGAGTGCCCATTTGGTTTGTCAACCAGCAGTTGAACGGGTCCTCCTGCCCCCACGCAACCCGGGAGACTGCTCCAAAATGGAAAACCGCGTCCTTCCCATCAACCGCCTTCTTCACGGTCGGGTAGTCTCTGATGTCCCCTTGAACCTTCTCACAGTTTAGAGATTGGCTGTTGGAGTTAAACTTCAGGTCAAGCAGTGTAACCGAGTCGCCTGCAGCCTCGAGTTTTTCGGCGAGGTGGCTGCCAATCAACCCGTTCCCTCCTGTGACGAGAACCCTAGTGATCCTTCAGCCCCCCTTTACCCTAGCATCGTCAAGCGTTTGATGGTCCATTGCAAACCCCTGAGTACGTGCCGGCAGACCGCATGCCACATGGTCTGTATCTCTAGCAGTACGGCCGTTATATTCATCACGTGTACAATTGCAGTATGCGTACATCTGAAGATAGATGGTCAAGTGCATACACAACTGAATCGCCACTCTTTATAGCCAGATTCGCACTTGTCTGACCGACCAGTTATCATGTTTCTCTATCTCCGTCTATCTCTACAGGAATATATCGCGGGATAATCGGGGGCGGGCGAGCACTGTATGTTGGCTACCGTGCCGACCGCGGCTGCGTATTGGCGAGGTGAAGCGGGTTAGACGCTAAAATGAAGACGAGTTCGGTGAACGGGTTCAGCGAATGCAAGGGTGTCATTACTGCGGGTGGAATTGGGTTCAGGATGCTTCCCTTTTCCAAGGAGATACCAAAGGAGATGTTCCCGATCATTACGTACAATGGAGCTCACAGCCTTGAGCTAAAGCCGCTTGTTCAGGCCATTTTTGAGCAGCTTTACAATCTCGGTGTGAGAGACTTTTACTTCGTCGTCGGAAGGGGAAAGAGGGCTATCGAGGATCACTTTTCTCCAGACCCCGGTTTCTCTGCGTTCTTGAAAGAAAAGGGCCGGAATCCCGAATGCTTGTCTCACTTTTACGAAAAGATACGATCCTCGAACATCGTCTTCCTTAACCAGCCGGAATCTCTTGGATTCGGGGATGCGGTCCTTCTCGGTCGACCCTTTGTGAAGGGGACATTCATCGTCCAGGCAGGAGATACATTCATTCTATCGGAGGGAGAAGAACATCTGAGGCGGCTGGCCCTGATGCACCAGAAATATCAGGCGTCGGCTACGATTCTCCTTCACGAAGTCCCCGATTCGAGACAGTACGGAGTCGTTCAGGGCTCCCCGCTTGAGGATGGGGTGATGAGGATAACGGCTGCCGAGGAAAAGCCGGAGAAGCCTAAGACGAACATCGCCATAATGCCGCTCTATGTCTTCACGGAAGAAATCTTCAACGCATTGTCCGAGACAGAGCCCGGGAAGAATGGCGAACTACAATTAACAGATGCGATTCAGAAGCTCGTCACCGAAGGAAGACCAGT
>WNGG01024805.1_pt1 | contig 10156 bp, 7 predicted proteins | sample 5400661 | NCBI WGS metagenome assembly WNGG01 (sample SAMN13153372, study PRJNA577476) | soil metagenome | isolation source: 100 cm soil or saprolite under Garry oak tree replicate 1 | place: USA:California | collected 2016-06-15
GGACGATAGGCGTGATGGGCCTCGTCGTCTATTACCAGAATGTTCTCCTTTTCTCCCAAGTCGTGCAATACTCTTCGGCAGAACGCTGTATCGGTTTCTTTCGGTCGCTGCATTACGTTACGCTTAGCGCTGTCGTCTTCTGGAGCAAAGAGGTGCCATTTAGTGATCATGATTCTCGCTTTCGTTAGAAGAGCAACCATCGACTGTGGGACCAAGTCAAACTCCGAGTAGAAGTTCCCATCCTCCTCGGGTCGCAGAACCCTGAGGCGTTGTTTGATGGTTAGATTGGGACATACAATTAGGATTGCGTCGCTGAACCTTCGGTCTTGCTTATTGTAGAACTTGTTGAGTACGGACCAAGCGATGATCATCGCCATCACGACCGTTTTTCCGCTCCCAGTTGCCATTTTGCAGCAATATCGGAGCAGAGGCGAGTAACCTTTGTCCACGCTCGGCTGATCTAATGCGTCGTCCTTTGGAATGTTGATTCCCTGCTTGAGGGCGTGTGGAGCCTCAGCTAGCCAAATGATGGTTTCCGCAGCCTCCTTCTCGCAAAAGAACAATCTATGTTTTCCTTCGCGCTCCGGGTCGTTCCAGTGACGAAGAAGGTCCTGGGTTATTCGCGTGGCTCCCGGATAGCCCGTCCTTCTCCATTCCTTTATTCTTGCCCGGATCAAATTGACAGGGGCCATCTTTGGCTGAGAGTCATAGATCACCAGTTGCTCGCGAACCGTCGGTCCCCTACGATCGCGTGTTCGTGGAGCTACAAAGTAGCCAGCCTGACGACGACCGGTCACGAGCTGGGGTTGCCCTTCAGGAAATTCGTAGTACGCAGAAGGTTCTTCGAAAGGGCTGTTAATGATAGGTTTCTCTACGGTGCTCAAATTGTGTCAGTCTTCCAAACTCAGATTACCACTCTCGTTTAGGTTTCGCGTCACCATCACTTCGTTTCCCCGAACATCAATAACTTTCACCGCGATACGCTTGTCCTTTCCTGGCTTGAAAGGCAGCGATTCAAGTCCTCGGAGAGATTCCATTCGTTCTTTGTCGAGGCTGTTGCGAAGAGCGTTTTCCAACTTATCCCAAGGGTTCTTCCGGGTAGCTTCCTTAGGAAAGAAAATCTGAGATGCTCTGAAGGTCAAACCATCGTAATCTTCGTCGAGAAACCAAGCGGGTACATCCGCGCCTTCGGATTGGTGGACCTGACCGGTGACGGGGTCGTAAATATCGACCCCTTGGAGATTTACTACATATTCGTCTCCCGACGCGCGTATTCGAATGTCGGGTTCCCCGAAGACCGTGAACAGTTGACTGCCTCTGGTGGTCTTAAGAAGATCGGCAAGGATAACATCTGGACTGATATTTGCAAAGTGAACTTGAAGCTTGGGGAGGGGCTTCTCTTCTATGACAGCTCGAGCCTCTGGGTCCACTGCGAATCCAGCGAATACTAGCATGTCAAAGCCCGTCCGATTTGCAGAGCGGAGAGCTTCGTCAACTTGTCGAACTCCTACCGGACCGTATCTCGGTCCGAATGACAAGGCCACTCTAAGTGTAGCCCCGTTTTGCCCTGCGGTTCCTTCAGCATGGACGAACCCCGACGATTGCATAGGCCTCAGATTCTCCAGCATGAGCTTTTTTCCTCCCGGGAAGGTCACGCCGTCTTTGCCCAGGATTCCAATGAGGGTATTGATGTAGTCTGATGGTTCGAACTTAGGCCCTTTCGATTCTAAACCGAGGCGGTCCTCCCTGCCGACGATCGAGGCTGGCGGCTCATCCGGTGTGGCAGAGGCAATTGGGATCGCTTCGACAGTGAAAGGACCGGAAACCCGGACCTTGCCTGCTTCAACAATGGGTTTGTCGTACAAGCTTTCCACTGAAGCGGACCCGCTTTGGGCGATTGACTTGAGCGTTCGGTGGGACGCGGTTTCGTACTCAAAACCGCCATAGATGCCTTGCTCTGGGTTTGCCAGTTTGTAGTATGGGAAGACTCCGGTCATTATTCTCTGACGAGCCAAAGAAAGGGCGACTCGGCTAGTGTCGCAAGTTATCCATCTTCTTCCCAGCTTCTCTGAGCTGTATGCCGTCGTCCCGCTACCGCATGTAGGATCGAAAACCAGGTCGCCAGGGTCTGTCGTCATTAAGATGCATCTTTCAACCACCTTTGTAGCTGTCTGAACCGAGTATAGCTTGTCTTCGGTGAAACCCGCAGCCCAAGTGTCATCCCAAATATTGGTCAGCTCAAAATAGGCAAAGTCGTCCATAAGTCGAATGAACTTCAGAGTTCGTCCGTGCGCATAGAGACGCTTCGCATCAGCGAGTCGCTGCATACCATCGGGATCTGTTTTCCATTCCTGCCCGGGTCCCGGCCTGTATGAAGTCCCCTGGAATATGAAAGGCTGTTGTCGAGACTCTTGCGTGCCTTGTGTGAGCAGGGCCATGATGCTTGCAAACTTTGAACCAGTTGAAATCTGAGTCGGGTCTTCGCGTTCCTTGGGCGTGATTCGTCGGACTTTGCCGCCTGGTTCCACAACGTGATCGTACCAAACTGCGCCTGACATACCAACCGATTTCTTCAAGAAGAGTTGCTTGTACTTGCACTTGGAAATGTCTTTGGCATACCATAGGAGGTGGTCTGACGTTGATGCTAGAAACTGGCTTCGCTTTCCGGATGTTTTCCTAAATGATATGATAGCTACTCTATTCTCCTTCCTGAAAATTTCGTCCATCAATAGGGATACGTAGGGAAAGTTCTCTTCTCCTATCTGCACAAAGATCGAACCTGACTCGTGAAGAAGCCTATGACAAAGTAGGAGCCTGTCCCTGAGATAAGTCAGGTAGGAGTGAACGCCAAGGGTCCACGTGTCCCTGTACGCCTTGATCTGTTCCGGTTCCCGTGTTAGAGAGTCATCGTTTGCGTCCTTCACATGGTATGATTTCACAGTCGGCTGGAAATTCGAATTGTAGGCTACCCCATAGGGTGGATCCAAGTAGACCATCTGAACTCTTCCTTCCATAAGTTCCCTTTCGAGTAGCGAGTTTGCGACAAGAAGGCTGTCGCCGAGGATGAGTCGGTTTGCCCAGTCCATCTCGTGTTTGTAGAACTCGATCTGTTTGTCCATTCCCAGTTCAGGCTCTGCGAAGAGTCGTTCCTGCCGCCATGTTGGACGGTGTTGAACGGCTTTGAGGATCGCCTGGGTGGAAATTCTCTCGTGAATATGCAAAGAAACAGTGTCTACGTCGAAGGAGGCATGTTCAGCTTTTCCGGCCCAAGTAAGTTGTGGATCGAGATGTGGGTCGTAGCTATACGAGACCTTCTTGATTTCCTTAAAGTTGTATGTCGCGAGGCCCGCGGAAGGATTGTTCTTCCGCTTCTCTTTGAACCGATAATCTTTCACATCGACCTGGCGAGCACTCTGCTCTGCCTTTGCAGCGTGCGTCCTGGCACTCCGAGAACCCGTGTTGGGCACCACCAAGTCGCTGAGCCACTCCAGATTTAACCGTAGCCGAAGGCATGCGGCGACGGCAGCATAGACCTAATACAGCGAGAGAATAACTCGAGTGTAGAGACTTTCAACAGTATGCCCGAACAGGACTGCTCAGAACCTTCACGATCTCCAGGAAAATTCTCTCTATTATCGATGTGATTCCGGTGCGGAGTCTGACACACTAACCCCTGGCGTTCATCGGAGGACCTTGACTGGAAGCGGTTTGATCAAAGGCTTTGGACCCCCGCCTTAGGATTCTTAGTATCAATTCGTTTTGTCGAATTAGAATCTTGGTCTGGTCGACGAGAGTTGTCAAGAGTCGATCTTCAGGCGAATCCATATCTCCACTCTCCAGAATATCTGGAAAGTCCAACCAGCCGTGGTTTGAGGATGCGCTCTTCAGATCTTTGCGAATTGCTTCCTCGATCTCTTCATCACTCATTTCTGGTGAAAGGAGGACTTCATTTTTCCGCTTCTCTCGCTTAGCATCTCCACCCTCCTTATTCTTGGGCCCTATCTGGTTCGCGCCCTTGACGGAAAGATGATGAAACAATCTCCCGTATCGATATTCCTCGGCGAGTGATTTGCATATCGGGCAGCTGGACCCCTTGGAGAGCTTTGACTTATCAGGACACTTCTCGTTAGAGCAGAGCCATACCAAACTGGGGGCACTCAAGTGTCGGCTCTGAATCTATCACATGTTCTTACCATTAGACAAAAGCTAGGGAGAAGCATTGAGGGGAGCTTCCCCTAATCTAAGAGCACACGGTTCGACATTTGTCTCATGGCGACCAGCTGAGTTTCAGAAGTGTGTCGGATCTGACGGAACTGCAATAGCCGGTTTCGGAATCGCTTGTTTGAACCCAAGATTGTTTGCTTTCACAAAGTCGTCCGGATAGTGTAGGGCTTTGAAGAATAATGGGATGCCCGAGAATGATAATGGTGAGACAGGCCCCACCGTCATGAAAGCATATTCCTTCCGTTTCGGACTGCTCTGGGGATCCTTGAACATTTGGTATAGTCTGATCGCCTCGTCGTTTCCTCCTATGAGTTCTCTGAGAGCTTGCAGCTCTATTCCGTAGGCTAAGCCGAAGCCAAGAATGTATATTCGAATCTGGTTGATTATTTCTCGGTCCAGGCTGGAAAGCGTTTGACTGACAAACGCCCACCCCAACCCATACTTCCTCGTTGTTCTTACGGCGTCCTTTAGAGTGGCCTTCACCAGTTCAAACTCTGGATTTTCCTGCTTCTCGCGTGGAGCAAGTCGATGCGCCTCGTCCAAGACGACAAGTGTATTCAACGTCTTTCCTCGCTTGAAAGCTCCTTGTGCCTCTGCGGTTAGCGATTCTAGGAATTCATTGATAACAATCATTCTCACATCGTCATTCCAGTAGACATCTGCAGGCACGTCCATCTCTGATAGGTTAATGATTATCACCTGCCCGCGGGCCTGTTGCGTCACACTCTTAGTCAACTCCTTGACCTTCATGGAATCGACCTTATCCTCGTACGTGAAAAGGCGCGCCACCCTAGCCCAGTGATCATAGAGGTCGTCCACGTGCGCAGCCTTCATGTTTGCACGAACGCGTTCGCGGAGATCTTGCGTAGTGTATATGTTCGCAAGGATTTGTTCGCTTTGTAGGGCCTGCCAGACGACGTCGAACACTTCTCTCCTGTGATAGTGCCACGGCTTGGTCCCGTCAGGGACGCGAAACAGATCTGCTCGACGCCCGTGTAGAATCGCGTCAATCTGGTCACTTGCCCGGCCCTTGTTATCGTCGTGGATAATGCCCAGGCGGTCTAGGAAGCGAGAGAGAATGAGTACTTTCTTGAACAGTGTGTCTCCTGTCAAGACGAGGTTATGAAGGTCGTATACTCTTACTTCTTTCCCAAGATTGTTCTTCAAGGTGTCTCCAATAACGGGCTCGTCATGAATCTTTGAAAATTCGCCCTGCGGATCCAGAACAAAAATTGTCATCTGTTTGTGTCTAGAGTATCCTAGCATTAGCATCTTCGACAAAACAGATTTTCCAGAGCCAGTTTTTCCAAAGATCCCAATGTGGTATGCTTCTCCTGCCCCGCCTTCTTCGAATCCGAAATGTTTGAACCACATTGGTAGAAGGACATTGGACCCGTAGGCTCTGCCGAGGAAAAAGAGCTCTTTCGAGTACTCAGATAGAAGATCATTCATGATCTGTTCGCTGACCAGCCTTACGGGCGTTCCCGTCGCTGGAACGGTTCCCAACATGCTGGGCTCGAATCCATCAGCTGTCTTGCCAAAGACTGCACTTACGAGTAGAGAGGCTGTGTGAGTGTCCTGTCGTTCGGTGATAGGGTCCACACGACCTTTTTGTCTGATGAGTCCTCGCATTGTTGGATCTTCGCTCCAGACATTTCTGAGCATGATCTCCGTAATCTGGCCGAGGGCATAATGATCGGTCCCGTCTTGAGTGAACCTGAACATGCTAAGTCCTCCAACCAGACCTTTGTCCGCAGCGGTTCCAAGAATATCCATAGCTAGGCTATGGGTGGAAGACGGTGAGCCAACTACTCCGATTCTTTCCGAACTATCGAATGACTTTCTGAGGCTATCTTCCAATGCTTCCTACGACTCCGTTCGGTAGCCGTGCATAGCCATGAAAATACTGCCAACATCAAGTGGCGTGGTGGTTGCTATCTCTTGGGTCGTTGCTCTTCTTATCGCCGGCAAGGCTGTCCCAAGATGTTTGACCATCCTGTCAGCTAGGTATAATGGATACGGTTCCATAATTGCCGCAGCTCCCGACTGTAACTGCAACGACTCCAATAGAATTGAGAGACGGCTTTGGTTTCTCGCAATCGATGGAGCAAGTTCAATTCTTAGAGCAGGAAAATGTTCGTAAGGCCTGTAGTACAACACGTTGAGATCACGAATCAGCGAGATTATCTCGTTGCCCTTGCCAATGAGGTCTTTTGGAAGACCTGAGAAATGCCAGTCTTCGTCGCGTTCAATCATATCTAAGGGCCCAACAAGTTCTCCCCCTTGGAGAGAAAACGATAGCATTGACCGATCTTCGTAGCCCAGTAGTCCAACTTTCCTAGCAACCTCGTTACGACTTGTGTACTTTGGAACACCAGCGTAAATCTTGTCAGACCTCCTGGAAGCCAAAATTTCCTTGTAGTTATCGAGAGCCGATCCCAGCCCGCTCAGGAGACTTTTCGAAAACTCTGCAGGAATTTCGCCTAACCTGGCCAAGGCCTGATTCAGATGAATGACCGGAGTCGTCAGCGATCCATCCATGAAAACGACATCGTGCGGAGCCCTTGCGGCTAATTCCAATTCCATCGTAATCATAATGGCCCTGATGACGAGTCCCGTCGCATCGTTGTGATTGACAGTCATGACCTTGCAAAGATGGTGTGGCTGGGGCCACAGCCTGACCTCAGTCGGCGGGCTGAGACCTTCGACGGCTACCCCCGCTAGGGCGGCCATGTCAGTCGCGAGAAGTCGCTCCAGAGCATATGCGCCATCAACACCACATGTCGTCGGATGGGAATACGAGCGAAGAATCGACGAGTCTCTCCTAAGAAGACCGGCTTTGGACAGAGAAGCCCTAGTCTGCTCCCTCGCAGCTTCCATTTTCTCAAACGACGTAGAAAGTTCTGTACCAAGGCGCTTGTACTCCCCAAGCATCTCTTCAACAAGTGCTTCAGGAAGGTCTTGAAAGGGTGATTCAGAAGATGGGTTTTCCATTTTCTCGTCTTTGAGTAGCAAACAGTGGAAATAAAAAGGGGCAAGGTCAGAGGGGAACTTGCTGGTTTCCAGGTGTCTCTAGAAGCCAAAGACACGTCGCTATTGCCATCCGAATGCCAAGGGCTGCATCCTTTCTAGTCGTGTTGCCGCCTGGATGGGAACCGTGGCCGGAAAGAAACCCATAGGTTTCGCTTACTAACTTCTTCCTACTGCCTTCAACTATTCTAGCTAGTCCATGACGCCAATTCGCGTCTCCCGTAATCTCAGTTACAAGAAGCTCGAGCGCTGAACGACAAGATGCGAGTGACTGCCTGTTCGCGTCCTTTCCACCAAGTGAATACGTGTCGAGTGCTCCTTCCAGCATCTGGGACACTCGCGGATGTGCTGCCAAAGCAGTTTTGATGTGCTCACGGTCTGTAGGCGCCCAACTTCTTTGAGATAGGCTTAGGCGGGAGAGATCTAGAAGTTGTCCGTCTTCCCGAGTACGAAGGATTTCGGGAATCTGTTCATTGTAAACAAGGTCGTCTTCTATGATTGACTCAAGTTCCCCTAAGGCACTGGTAATTTGGGTATCCAAGCGTTTGTATGTCTTCGTCTTGGCAAATCGTCTAGTTAGAACGGAACTGTTCTCTCTGAGGTTGTTTCTGCCTCTAATTACTGAAATTCTTCGGAGCTTCTCCAACACTTCGGAATGCCACTGGAGGAATGCTAATCTAACTGCGTCTGTACGGGTCGTTAATCCAGTGGACCCTATGTACCGTCCGAAGGCCACTATGCTTCTTCGCCCTTCGACACCAAACAGGCCAAGGATGGCACGTCCAGCACTAAGCCTTGGGTTAAGCGCAATTGCGTCGGATCTGATCGCTTCGATTTGCCCAAGAATGCTCCTCCCTGTTTGAAGCAAGGAAGAGAGTTCTTGTTTAGGGTCCTGCAATAGGAGTTACTCGGTCCACGGTGTCAACGAGATTACTCGAGCCGCTCAAGATATTCTTTTCTCGACTCAAATGGGCTCGCTAGTTCGCGCTAATCGATACCCGTTGCGCGGACACTTACTTCTCCTTATCATGATTTCTTAACGAACGCGCAATGAGTGTTTTCTTGACAACGACAGACGCTCTTTCATATAGCCCGTCTAGGAACACTGCGCCTATTACCGCTTCATACGTTTCTCCCATAATCGTTTCCGACTGTGCGAGTGGTCTCTCTCCTTCCGAAATGCGGAGATATCTATGGAGACCCAGTTCTCGGCCAGCATTAGCACACTGCGGGCGGCTTGCAATGCTCTGCCAGGAATCTGTTAGCTCGCCCTTGGAAGCGTCAAATTTCTTTGAGTAAAGGTACTCCGAGACTACGAGGTCTATGAGGGCATCTCCTAGGAATGCTAGTGGTTCGTTGCTTCTTAGTTTGACATTAGGGTTTTGCTGATGCTGCTCGTTTGCGAACGAGCTTCGCGTTAAGGCTTGGAGTAACAGCTCCTTCTTGAGAAAAGAGTATGATAGGTCTTGTTCGAGAATTTCGAGCTCGTTGGGGGACTTGACCAGAAGGATAGCACCCCGCCAACCAAGGTTCACCTCAACCTCGGCAGCAAACTTAGACGCGAATGCATTTTCTACTCTCACAATGCTTCCGGAAATCCCCATGGGTGCGTGCACGCCCCAAAGGTTGAGTCTTACCCTACCGCTCGGATCCTGAAGGAATGCCCTCGTCAACGATGTCCGACCATACTTTGTTTCAATCTCTATGGGCTGATCGGCATCTACTATCGTTCCGGTTAGAACGATCCGGTCCATGCCCGCCTTGACGTCAGTCGCCCTAATCGCCCCGCATCTGCAGACCTCATGACCGCACCTTTGACACCGGTAGACGTAGTCGATGGCTCTAGGCTTGTAGACTGACTGTAGTACCTCATCGCTCAGCTCTCTCCACTTTTCGTAGCGAGACATCTCTCGCACCGCGTGCTATACCACTCAGGTCCAAGAAAAATAACTCTATGCTCGCCGGGTTAGAAGGAGAAGCCTGCCGACGCTATCAAGGAGCGATTCGCCGAGGAGGAGCTTGAGCGGCTCAGACGTCAGATGGCTGGCAGACCCCTGCCACCACTAGTATCTAGTGAAATCAATTAAAATTCCGCGATCACAATCCGGTCGATGCCAAGATCAGACAAAGCCCAACAATTTCATGTGAAGGTGTGGCGTGGGCTGTGGTGGAATAGCCTAGAACACTTCAGCCTAGAGAACAAACTCGCCAGGCACGTTCTTGAAGGATTCATTGTTGGGATAATTGAGAAGAAACCCTTCAACCTCCAGTACAAGGTAACCTGCGATTCTAAGTGGCAGACCCCCCAGGCAGAGATCACAACAACCCGTGGTCAAGAAAGAAAACGGCTCAACCTTGTCGTCGATCAGAAGAGCAGATGGCTGCAGGATGATCATGAGCTAGCACGTGTCAGAGGTGCACGGGATATTGACATTAACATGACTCCGTCGACCAACATGCTTCCGATCAAACGTCTCCACCTGGGCCCTGGAAAGTCAGGCGAGATCACCACCGCCTGGGTCCAGTTCCCGAAGATGACGATCACACCCGGCCAGCAGACCTACACCAGCCTCGGTCACCGAGCATACCAGTACAAGAGCAGCCGGTTCAAGACAGAGATCAAGCTCGACCAGCACGGTATTGTGGAGAATTATCCGCCCTACTGGAATATGGAAGCCTAGCCTGGCTACGGTGGCCCCTAGCGCGGAGAAGGCGACTCGTTTACGTCCGGGTGCCAGAGCGAGGGTAGGTTTGCTAGTTTTTCCCAGCCTTGACCCGGGTCTCCGATATCTTCGACGGTGAGATTGTCAAAGTAATAGTCGAGGACAGCAGCCCTCTCCTGCGCGAGAGGTGGAACACAATAGTCCTCCTCTTCCCATAGAGCAGACCCATCGTCCCGGAG
>WNGG01010292.1_pt1 | contig 10155 bp, 8 predicted proteins | sample 5400661 | NCBI WGS metagenome assembly WNGG01 (sample SAMN13153372, study PRJNA577476) | soil metagenome | isolation source: 100 cm soil or saprolite under Garry oak tree replicate 1 | place: USA:California | collected 2016-06-15
AATCCACCGGGCTAAAGCCACGGTGTTAATGAGATGAACCGCTTAGGTATGAAATATGCGGGCCGGCTCCAGCACAACTTACGCAGTTACTTCGTTACATGAGTTACATCAGCGCCCCGCGCCGCTGGCCTTTGTAGATCATGTACCGGAAGTAGATTGTTCAAGCCGCAACGCACCAGGAGACCGTTAATGGCCAGGCCGGATCTGATTCGTATTATCACCGGGACGGACCCGGCGGTGCGCAACCAATCGCTGGACAGCGTTTGCTCCGGACTTTCGGTGGACGAATTGCTCAGGCAGTGCGCCGAACTGGACACCTTTCGCAGGCGCAGTGACAATCTCTACCAGCGCGTCCGGGCGCTGTTCTTTCTCTACGCGATCCATCGTTTCCATTTGCCGGCTGCTGTCGGAGAGGCATCGCGCCTCACGCGTCACGTGTCATGCTCCGCTGCGCCCAGCAAGTCTTACGTGCCCCTTGCGCCGAAGTCACACGAAAGCGGTTCCCTTTCCCTGATCCCTTTCGCCGGTTACCAGCACTTGCTCCAGCGCCGTTTCGAAGAAGCCATCGATCATTTTCTGGCCGTGCAGCAAACCGAAGGCGCCAGCGACTCAATCTCCAGCGCGCTGGCCGCCGCCTATCATCGGCTGGCTTTCCAAACGCTTGCCGACCAGGTCCGTCGCAGTGTTCGCTCTGTGCGCGGCAACCAATGGATGTTCCGCATGGGCCACCCCGCCGATCAACCGCTGCGGATTCGTCCCGAGCTGCTGCGGCCAAACCCCACTGACGACACTTACCCGATTCTGCGCGAAACCACGCCGGTGCGCATGGACCTGACGCATTGCGGCTGGAGCGATATTTTCTTCCTGGGCATGGATTTTCCCGAAGGGGCGAAGGTCTTGAACGTCTCGATTGACTTGGCGGTGCACGGGCAGGATTCGAGGCCGCGTCCGCCGATCGAGGCGTTCCTGCGCGTCATCGAGGAACCGTTGCTGCGTCTGGTCAGCGTGGACCTCGGCGCGGCAGCCGACATCACAAACCTCGCGGACGTGTTTGATTTTGCGAAGGACTATCTTGGCCTGCTCAAAGCGGCGGTCATCGCCTCGGGCATCGTGCCACCGGGCATCGAAGGTTCGGGCCAAAGTTTGGCTGAACTGCTGGCGCGCATCGTGGGGGCCGGGCGCGGTTTGGAACTGGTCAGCAGCGTGAACAATATCCCCAAAGGTTCGCGCCTGGCGGTTTCGACCAGTCTTCTGGCGGCGCTCATCAGCGCCTGCATGCGCGCGACCGGCCAGGCCGCTTCCCTCGCCGGCCAGTTGCAGGAACCAGAGCGCCGGCTGGTGCTGGCCCGCGCGATCCTCGGCGAATGGCTCGGCGGCTCCGGCGGCGGCTGGCAGGATTCAGGCGGCATTTGGCCGGGCATGAAATTGATCGAAGGCGTGCTGGCCGACGAAGACGATCCGGAATTCCACATCAGCCCGGGCCGGCTCCTGCCTCAACACCGCATCCTCGAGGCAAATGACGCATCGTCCGATACGCGGCGGAAGCTCCAGGAAAGCCTGGTGCTGGTCCACGGCGGGATGGCGCAAAACGTCGGACCGATCCTGGAGATGGTGACCGAGAAATACCTGCTTCGTTGCCCGGCCGAATGGAGGGCGCGCCAAAGCATGCTCGCTATCCTCCAGGAGATCCTTGGCGCGTTGCACTGCGGGGACGTTCGGCGCATCGGCTCGGCGACGACGCGCAACTTCCAGCAGCCCATTCAAGCCATCATACCGTGGGCCACCAATGCCTTCACCGAAACCCTCATCGAGCGGGTGCAGGCGGATTTCGGCGACGCGTTTTGGGGTTTCTGGATGCTCGGCGGCATGTCCGGAGGCGGGATGGGGTTCATCTTCGCGCCTGACAAGAAGGCCCTGGCGCAACGACGCCTGCAAGAGATTATGTCCGAAGCCAAACGCGAGTTGCAATGTGCGTTGCCCTTTGCGATGGAGCCGTTGGTTTATGATTTTGCCATCAATGAACGCGGCACCTTTGCCGAGTTGCTGGAGGGTGCGGCGGCTTTGATGCCAACTGGCTATTACACCTTCACGGTGCCAGACCTGTTGCGACAGGCCCGGCACTCGCTCTCGCCCGTGCGTCGCGCCGAGTTGGATAAGTTTGGCGCAGCCTGCCGCACCAGGCCGGAGTTGCGGGGCATGGTGCAGACGCTCTTCGACGCGATGCTGCCGCGCGGCAGAGCCGAGTCACCCAACGAGCGAACGCTGGCGGACCTTTTGGACCAGCACGGCTTCGACCGGCTGCAGCATGAACAAATCCGGGCGGATCTCAAGGAGGGCCGCATTGGCTTGGCGCAAAATCGTCTGCCGGCCAGCGCAGCAATCGAAGACGTGCAACCCGCCGACGTCGTGGATACGACTGGCTGGGTGGTAAGGACGCAGTCCCCTGCGTCCCTGACTTCCGTGCAACCTGGCGACGTCGTGGACGCGGCTGGTTGGGTGGGTAGCAGCGCAAGCCCCCTGCCCGCTCGACCACCTGCAACCGCGTTGCGTGACCTCGGCCTGAATTCGCTCCGCGAGGGAGAAATCGCCGTGGTCACCCTGGCCGCTGGGGCGGGCAGCCGCTGGACCCAGGGCGCCGGCGTCGTCAAGGCGCTGCATCCTTTTTGCAAACTGGCCGGACGGCACCGGACATTTATGGAGGTCCACCTGGCCAAGAGCCGGCGCGTTTCACGGCAAGTTGGAATCGCCGTTCCGCACGTTTTTACCACCAGCTACCTGACTCATGCGCCCATCCAGCAGTACCTCACCGGCCAAAATCATTACTCTTATGATGGGCCGATCCTGCTTTCGCCGGGTAGATCGGTCGGCTTGCGCCTGGTTCCCACCGTGCGCGACTTGCGTTTCATGTGGGAGGAAATGCCGCAGCAATTGCTCGATGAACAGCAACAAAAGGTGCGCGACAGCCTGCGCCAGGCCTTAATCAACTGGGCGCGAAGCGCAGGCGAAGCCAGCGACTATACCGATAATCTGCCTCTCCAATGCCTGCATCCCGTCGGCCACTGGTACGAAGTGCCCAACCTGCTTCGGAACGGCGTCCTGGCCGCTTTGCTGATCGAACGCCCGCAATTGAAGTATATGCTGCTGCACAATATTGACACCCTCGGCGCAGACGTCGATCCGGCGATTCTGGGCCTGCACATCCGCAGCGGCGCCGGCCTGACGTTTGAAGTGATTGCGCGCCGACTCGAGGACCGGGGCGGCGGCCTTGGGTCCGTCAATGGCCGCGTTCGTCTGGTCGAAGGACTGGCCATGCCGCGTGAAGAAGCTGAGTTTGGCCTGAGCTATTACAACTCCAACACCTGTTGGATCGATCTGGACAAACTCCTCGCTGCTTTTGTTCTCACACGCGCCGACCTCGCAGACGAACCAAAAGTCACCACTGCCATCCGCAATCTCGCCGCCAAAATGCCCACTTACATCACGCTCAAAGACGTTAAGAAGCGCTGGGGCCACGGCCAGGAGGATGTTTTTCCCGTCGCGCAATTCGAGAAGCTCTGGGTGGACATGACCGCGCTGCAGGAGATCGATTCGCGCTTTGCTGTCGTCCCTCGCCTGAGGGGCCAACAACTCAAAGAGCAGGCCCAACTCGATGGCTGGCTGCGCGACGGTTCGGCGGCCTACGTCGAGAGTTTGGGCGAATGGGAATAAACGCTTGGCGGAATACAGCTCTTCAGAGTGCGTGGGAGCAAATGGCCTCCTCTCCACCTGCCTCTCCTCCCGGTGCGGCTTATCATTACCCACAAGTCCGGGATGACATTAAAGGCAATCCCAAAGGGATTGTGTCCTCCAGCCCAGGGTTGCGAGCCTGCGAGCTACCCTGGGATATCGTGCAAACCGCCTCTCAACCCCAACGGGGTTGTGGCCGCGCTCGGCACCCACGCACGCAAGCCCGTTGGGGTTGGTCCGTCTTGACTCGGTGGACCTAGGGTAGCTCGTTGCTCGCAACCCTGGCTTTGTTGCAGAATCCCTTCGGGATTCGCACGATTCCTCACCCGAGTGTGGGTAATCATGAGCGGGGAGGCAAGGGAGGCGATTTTTCACCCACACTCTAAAATTCCTGATCCGATTTCTTTCCAGATTACGCTTTATGTGATATACGGCAAACTCGTTAGCCCGTTGATCCGTGACATGAGTTGCTGTGTCCCAAAGGCCGGCGGCATGGGCGCTGTGACTGTTCAGGTAGCCGCCGACGTCAGTCGGCGCTGATCTGTCTCGGCGCATAATTGTGCCGACTGACGTCACGGCTACGCCAGCGCGGGTCAATCCGTGCGGCTACCTAAGCAGTGACTGGGCGCTTATGTAACTTATGTAACGATGTAACCATGTAACTGGCTCATGAATACACCGAAAGACGAAGAAACCATATTTGCTGCCGCCTTGGCTTTGCCGCCGGAGCAACGGGCCGCTTGCCTCGACCAGGCCTGTGGTGGTGATGCCGCTTTGCGCCATCGCGTTGAAGTCCTGCTCAACGCCCATGCCGCCAGCGATTTCCTTGAAGCACCTGCCGCGCCCGCCGCCATGCCCACCCTTCAAGTCTCCCCGCCTGTCAGCGAGCGGGCCGGCGACCGCATTGGCCGCTACAAACTGCTCCAACAAATCGGTGAAGGCGGCTGCGGCGTGGTCTATATGGCCGAGCAGGATGAGCCGGTGCAGCGGCGAGTGGCGCTGAAGGTCATCAAGCTGGGGATGGACACCAAACAGGTCATCGCTCGCTTCGAAGCCGAGCGCCAGGCCCTGGCCGTGATGGACCATCCGAATATTGCCAAAGTGCTGGACGCTGGAGCGACTGAGAATGGCCGGCCCTATTTCGTGATGGAACTGGTGCGCGGCGTCAAGATCACCGAGTTCTGCGACCACAACAATTTGCCCACTCGCGAGCGCCTGGAGTTGTTCATGCAAGTCTGCCGGGCCATTCAGCACGCGCATCAAAAGGGGATCATCCATCGCGACATCAAGCCGTCGAACATCCTGGTCACGATCAACGACGGGGTGCCCGTGCCCAAAGTCATTGATTTTGGCATCGCCAAAGCCACCCAGGGCCGGCTCACCGACAAGACCCTATTCACCGCGTTCGAGCAATTCATCGGCACACCGGCTTATATGAGCCCGGAGCAGGCGGTAATGACCAGCCTGGACATTGACACCCGCAGCGACATCTACAGTTTAGGAGTGCTGCTGTATGAGTTGCTGACAGGCAAGACCCCCTTCGACAGCAAGGAACTATTGGAAGCGGGTTTGGACGCCATGCGCCGGACGATTTTGGAGAAGGAGCCCGAGCGGCCCTCGACGAAACTGAGCACGATGGTGGAAGGGGAGCTGACCATCACCGCCAAACGCCACCATACAGAGCCGCCTAAGCTGCTGAGTTCCGTGCGGACCTGGACTGGATCGTGATGAAGTGCCTGGAGAAGGACCGGGCGCGCCGCTACGAAACCGCCAACGGTTTGGCCTCCGACCTCCAGCGGCATCTGGACCAGGAGCCGGTCAACGCCTGTCCGCCAAGCAATTTTTATCGGTTTCAAAAGCTGGTTTGGCGCAACAAGCTAGCGTTCGCCGCTGCCGGTGCCGTCGCCGCATCTTTGCTGATGGGCTTGGGCATTTCCACCTGGATGTTCTTCCAGGAAAGAGCAGCCAAACAGGAACAAGCGCGGTTGCGTCTGCAAGCTCAGGCCAACGAGCAAAAAGCCCAGACCGAAGCCGCGAAGAGTGACCAAGTCGCAGGCTTTCTCGAAGAAATGCTCCAGGGCGTCGGCCCATCTGTGGCTTTGGGCAGAGACACAACGATCTTACGCGAGATCATGGAGAAGGCGGCCGCACGTGTCGGCACAGAACTCACTAACCAGCCGGAGGTGGAAATCGATTTGCGAGCCTTGATTGGGAAAGTTTACGGGGAGCTAGGGGACACAGCAAAAGCCGAAGCGATGCACCGTCAAGCAGTGGCGATCGCGAGAAAGGTTTACGGGAGCAGTGATCCAAACCTTGCCTGGCTGTTCGTCATGCTCGCCGACACGCTGAATCATGAACACCGGCCCGAAGAAGGAGAACGTGCCGTTCGCGAAGCGATGGCAATCTTTCGCCAGCAGCCGGACGGTGAGGACAAGGAGAAGGGTATGGCTCAGGCCCTGGAGCGGCTGGGTACCATGCTGCGATCCCAAAGGAAGCTGGAGGAGTCCGAGCAGGCGTACCGCGAGTCCCTGGAAAGGAAGAGAAAGATTTACGGGAACGACAGCCTGGAGTTCGCTGCTGCACTTAACGCCCTGGCCAACGACGTCCGCGAAACGGGAAAGCCCGCCGAGGCTGAGGCCATGCTCCGCGAGTCGCTCGAAATAAGACGCCGGAATCGCGTATCCGAGAACGATCCCTCGGTAGCGATAACTCTCCACAACCTGGCGGTGACTTTCCAGCGCGAGGGCAAGCTTGCCGAGGCGGAAGAAGCGTGCCGTGGGTGCTTGGCGATTTGGAAGAAGCTTGTTGGTGACCGCCCGGATGTGCATCTGGATTTGAACATGGGCGTGTTGAGCCACCTCGGTTACTTGGCCGACATCTTGACGAAGGAGGGCAAGCTCGAGGAAGCCGCCAAGCTGCGGAGTGAGGGTTTGGCGCACCTGCAAAACACGGCGGAGGTACTTGCGCGTCAGATCCAGCCGCAGAACCCCGATCTCCTCTCGGCACGAGGCCAGGTTTTCGCGCGACTTGGTCGCTGGAAGGAGGCTGTGGCCGACCTAACCCGCGTCCGCGAGTTGCGCCCGCAGGACTATTTCGCCTGGGCAGAATTGGCAGCAGTACTCGTGCAAGCCGGCGACGTGGCTGCGTACCGGGAGCATTGCCGAAAGAGCGTGGAGCTGTTCGGGAATACGACGGATCCAAAAGTTGCCGACGGCATCGCCAAGGCCTGCCTGACCCTGCCGTCCTCCGGAACCGATCCCGCCGCGGTCGGCAAAATGGCCGATACGGCTGTCGCAAGGGGTCAGACCGACTATATGACGTGGTTTGAGTTCTGTAAGGGCCTGGCCGAGTACCGCCAGGGCCACTTCTCTGCAGCAGCAGAGTGGACGCAGAAAGTTCTGTCCCGTTCTGGAGACCCTCATGCACCTGTGCCGATGTTTGCGGGGACTGCAGACGTTCCGGAGCGCGATGTGGAGGCCTACGCCGTTCTGGCGATGGCTCGATACCAAATGAAACAGACAAACCAAGCCCGTGTCAGTCTGGCAAAGGGACTTGAGCTGGCCGATCAAAAACTGCCCAAACTCGCCATTGCCGACCTCGGCAGCGACTGGAAGGATTGGATCATCGGCCATGCTCTCCTGCGCGAAGCCAAGGCGCCCATTGAGGGGTCGGACGCGAGCGACGACACTAAGTGAGTGAAGTCACTCTAATGAAATGAACCATCGAAGATGTAAAACACTCTCTCTCAACTTCTTCTTTTTTAAAAAATGGATTCGGCATTTACGCACGGGATTGTTACATATTCATTTCTAACGTATCCGCGAAGATTTTCGCCCACGGATTTCACGGATGGCACGGATATTAGAAATCCGTGTTATCCGTGTCATCCGTGGTTAAATCCATTTTTGGTTCCGGCCACGCCGCGCTGGGAAATATCCAGGCTAGGTGGCTAGGTGCTCTCTCGGCGCTACAGGGATCATGGCGTTGCGGCCGCACCCAAGGCGATCCGCCGAATCGTTGTTGAAAACTCCCGCCATAAACGCGGGTCGCGCCCACAAATCCCTTTACAACCTGCCGGCTCTTTGCCACGCTCCATCGTATGTTCAAGAAATTTCTGCCGCTTCTGTTTCTGCCGCTGTTATTTGTGGGTTGCACAACCACCTTCACGAATCTGACCCCTCAGCAGCAGGCCCGCAACGCCAATAATCTTTATCCTGTTGAGGTCGCGCTGGACACGCGCCAGGCCACGTTGCGCTGGGAGAGCATCCACCCGCAAATCGTCGTCGGCACTGAATTCTATTCCATGCATCCGACGCTGCTGATGACCAATCGCTGGGAAGGGTTGGTGCCGGTGCCCGCAGGAACCAACCTCGTCCATTACCGCTACAAATTTGATTTCAACTATAGCGCCATGGGCAAAACCAAGCCCGACAGCGCCCTCTCACCCGAATACATGCTGCGGGTCGTGGATAAGTAATATTCAAAAGCGCCAGCAGGAGCAGCAACAATCCGGCAAATAGCTCAGGCCCGCGGATTGTCTTGAGCGATGTAACGGACGATTTCCCCCAAACGCTCAATCGCCTGTGGCGCGAAGATTACCTTGCAGCCCATTCACCCACCATGCCTCGCACCTGCTCCAGCGGGATTCCCTTGCCGGAATCAAGGTCGTGTGCGGCCTGGTCGAGCCGGGCGAGCAAGACAGCTTTTTGGGTCTGGGACATCACAGGTTCTTCCTGCGATTGGAGCCAAGCGGTAAGCGTGGATTTCTCTTTGGGCGAAAGCTTTTCAAACGCTTCTTGAATTTCCCTCACGGAACTCATGGGCCGAACCTATCCCATTCTCGCGCCTGTGGCTAGATTTCACGCCTTGGCCCCTTGCTCATTGTCCAAACCATCTGTGCGCAGTTGATGTCATCACGGCGCGCAGTCCACTACCACCTCATCGATTTTTCCATACCATCCGGACCGGGTTTGACACATCCGTGGCTTTCGGTGATCTTATTACGATGACACTGACGATTGACATTCCCGACAAACTGGCTGAGCAACTTGGACCAGAGCGCGAGCGCGTTGCCCAGATCATCGCACGTGGGTTGCGCCGCGATTGGTCTGGAAGCTCTCCACTACGCCGGGAAGTGATTTCTTTCCTTGCGCGCCGGCCCACGGCAGAGCAGATCATTGGCTTCCGCCCTTCCGAGGCTGCGGCAACGCGCCTGGGAGAGCTCCTTAAGAAGAATGACGAGAATCGGCTGGCGCCTGAGGAGGAAGCGGAGTTGGACGAAATGTGTGAGATAGATCGCTTTGTGTCGCTGATCAAAACCGAGGTTCTTCGGCAGACTTCCGGGAAAGCATGAGCCAAGACTGGCTTCCGGAGGCTCTCCGATCAGCAGTTCGCCAACGGGGCGCGGACTCTTGCGAGTATTGCGGCATTCCCGAGGAGGGGACTTTCTTCGCTCACCAGGTCGATCACGTCATTGCGGAACAACACGGTGGAGAAACCACACTCGAGAACCTCGCGCTGGCGTGCGCGCAGTGCAATCGCTTCAAGGGTCCCAACATCGCTTCAATCGATCCTGACACGAAGCGCATGGTCCCTCTGTTTAACCCCAGAACCGACAAATGGTCAGAGCACTTTCGTCAGGAGGGTGGCCGAATCATCCCGCTCACTCCGATCGGCCGAGCCACCGCCCGCCTCCTGAATTTTGGCCATAAAGACCGCGAGGAGGCCAGGCACAACCTCTGGCAGACCGGCCGGCTGCGGGCCTGAGCTCTCGTCGTTGAGGCGACCGCTCGATCTAAAAAAAGCCCAGAACACTGCTCGTGTCACGCGACAACGCAAACGCCCGAAACGGCTGCCCAAGGTACACGAGGGCTGAATTACGTCGACGTAAGGAGTCGTGAGGCCGGTGAACTGCGGTGCCGGTACTCTGGCATTGCTGCTTCGCCCTTTGGAGCGCCACTCAATCCGGGGAGAACCCAAAAACTAAAGTGGCGTTTGACACAGCGTTGGCGTCCGCCGTTCGAGCGCCTGGTGGAGGGCCTCTTTGACGGCCTCAAGGCGCGCAGGCAGTTCGATGGGCTGGTTGGCGTGCTGGGCCGGGAATTGGAGTTGGCGCTGATGATATTTGACCTTCATCTCGACGAACTTGAGCCCGTGCGCAGTCGAGATGACGACGACGCGCTCGGCCCGGTCAATCTTGCCCGCCTTGAGCAATTTGATCAGCACAGCCAGGGCCACACCAGTGTGCGGGCAGTTGAACATGCCGGTGCGGTCGCCCAGCGCCGCGGCGTTGGCCAATTCTTCCTCGGTGGCTTGTTCGACAATGCCGTTGAATGGTTTGAGGGTGCGCACGGCCTTCTGGAAACTGACTGGGTTGCCGATCTGAATGGCGCTGGCCAGCGTCTCCTGCGCTTGAATGGGCTCGAAGGA
>WNGG01020437.1_pt1 | contig 10155 bp, 9 predicted proteins | sample 5400661 | NCBI WGS metagenome assembly WNGG01 (sample SAMN13153372, study PRJNA577476) | soil metagenome | isolation source: 100 cm soil or saprolite under Garry oak tree replicate 1 | place: USA:California | collected 2016-06-15
CTGCCCGGAGAAAGGATCGATACCCGTATGGTACATGCAGGTGGCGAGGGCGCCCGGGGTGTGGGTGAAGTCCTGCACCTGCTCCACTCGAAGCCCGCTCCGCTTGAGGGCGAGGGCCAGTTCAACCATGTCGTCCAGGGTACAGCCCGGGTGGCCGGACATCAGGTAGGGGACAAGGTATTGTTTTTTGCCGAGCCGCGCACTCTCGTCCCGGAACAAGGCGAGAAACCGGTCAAAGGCGCTTCGTCCCGGCTTGCGCATGATGGCCGTCACCCGGTCCACCAGGTGCTCGGGGGCCACCTTCAGGAGCCCACCCACGTGGTGGCTCAGCAGCTCCCGCAGGTACGCGGGCTGGCGTTCGAGGAGGTCGTAGCGAACTCCGGAGGAGACCGCCACGTTTTTTACGCCCTGGACCTTCCGCACCCGCTTCAGAAGCTCGGCGGCACGTCGGTCGTCTACCGCCAGGTTCCGGCAGGGGAGCGGGTAAAGACAGCTCGCCCGCGTGCAGGCCGCCTGCGCCTGCGAGTTGCCACAGCCGGCCCCATACATGTTGGCGGTAGGCCCGCCCACATCGCTCACGCTCCCCCGGAACCACCGCTGCTCTGCCAGCCTTTCGACCTCGGCAAGAATCGACCGCTCGCTCCGGGACTGAATCACCTTCCCCTGGTGGTGGGTGATGGCGCAGAACGCGCAGCCGCCGAAACAACCGCGGTGCGAGGTTATGGAGGTTTTGATCTGCTCATAGGCGGGAATTGGCTCGCCATAGGACGGGTGAGGAGCTTTGGCAAACGGCAGGGCATACACCGCATCCATTTCCTGTCCGGTCAGGGGCGAGGCTGGCGGATTGCAGATCAGCCAGCGGTCGCCGTGTCCTTGAATAATTGGCTTCACCGAGAACGGGTTTTGTTCTCCCGCCATGGTGCGGAAGGCAGCGGCATATTTCGTCTTTTCGTCACGAACCTCTTCAAAGGCGGGAAGGAGCACGGCCGCCGGAGGCGGAGCCTTGGCGCGGTGAGCCGTGCCGCGAATATCGGCGATTTCCGTAAATGCCTCGCCCTTTCGCAACCGCATGGCCAGTTCCAGCAGCGGTCGTTCTCCCATTCCGTAGACCAGGAGGTCAGCCTTGGCATCGAATAGAATGGAGCGGCGCACTTTGTCTTCCCAGAAGTCATAATGGGCGAACCGGCGCAAGCTCGCCTCGATCCCGCCGATCACCACCGGCACGTCCTTGTAGGCCTCCTTGAGACGAGTGGTATAGACGATGGTGGCCCTGTTGGGGCGGGCGCCATGGTGGTTCCCCGGCGTATACGCATCATCGCGGCGGAGCTTTCTGGCAGGGGTATAGTGGGCAACCATGGAGTCCATCGCCCCCGCAGAAACGGCAAAGAAGAGACGCGGCCGGCCGAGCGCCATGAAGGGCTCTTTCGAGCGCCAATCCGGCTGAGGAATGATGCCGACCCTGAAGCCGTGGATTTCCAGCCAGCGGGCAAGGAGGGGCACGCCAAAGGCGGGGTGGTCGATGTAGGCGTCGCCCGTGACGAAGATCACATCCAGCTCGTCCCAGCCGCACTTTTTGGCTTCTTCTTTGTTTATGGGAAGGAATGACATAAACTTCTTTTACCCCTGAGACTCAGGGATATGCCCTGTTCAATTGCTTACGGGAAGAGCGGTAACCCCTCCAATCCAAGATTCTCGGGAAACCCGTTCATGATGTTCATGTTCTGCACCGCCTGCCCCGAAGCCCCCTTCACCAGGTTGTCGATGGCAGAGACTATGATGACCCGGCCGGTTCGGCTATCCACGGTGAGGCCGATGTCACAGAAATTGGAGCCGCGCACATGGGCGGTAGAAGGGAAGCACCCAGCGGGGAGCACCCGGACGAACGGCTCCCCCTTGTAGAAGTCGGCGTAAAGCTTGAGCAGCTCTGGTGTAGTAACAGGCTTCACCGGCGACGCATAGATGGTGGAGAGAATCCCCCGGTCCATCGGGACCAGGTGGGGGGTGAAGGAAATTGTCACCTTTTTCCCCGCCAGATGGGACAACTCCTGCTCGATCTCCGGGATATGCCGGTGCGCTCCGCCGACGCCGTAGGCCTTGAAGCCGTCATTCACCTCGCAGAAAAGGTTGTCTACCTTGGCGCTCCGCCCCGCCCCGGTTACCCCCGATTTACTGTCGGCGATGATTGTCGAAATATCTACCAGCTTCTTTTTGAGCAGCGGCGCCAGGCCGAGAATGACGCTGGTCGGATAGCAGCCGGGGTTGGCCACCAGCTCCGACTCGGCAATTTTAGCCCGTTTAAGCTCGGGGAGCCCATAAACCGCCTGCTTGAGGAGGAGCGGGTTCAGATGCGGCTCATACCACAGTGCATACTCCCTGGCATCCTGGAGCCGGTAGTCGGCGGAGAGATCTACAACCCGCTTGCCGAGTGTGAGAAAGGTGGGAACGACCTCCATGGCCGCCTTGTGGGGAAGCGCAGTAAAGATGAAGTCGGCCTTCCCGGCCACCCGAACCGGTTCCAGGTTCTCCAGCACCAGATCGCACCGATCGCGGAGGGAGGGAAATACCTCCGAGATCCGCTTACCGGCGCTCTGCTCGGAAGTGACACAGGTCACCGCCGCCTCCGGATGCGTATAGAGTATTCTGAGCAGTTCTACCCCGGTGTAACCGCTGGCACCGACGATGGCTACTTTCAGCATGGGATCGTCTCCTTGAGTTTTGCCACGGAGTCACCGCAGCAGATTTCACAAAAACGAAAAGGGGAAAATCCTCTCGGATTCCCCCCTTTATCAAACCACACCGGATGTAAATCCGCAAGCAGATTAACGCTTGGAGAACTGGAAGCTCGCGCGGGCAGCCTTCTTGCCGTATTTCTTCCGCTCCTTGATGCGCGAGTCGCGGGTAACAAAGCCGGCCTTTTTCAGAGTCCCCCGCAGTTCAGCGTCAAATATGAGGAGCGCCTTGGTGATGCCGTGCTTTATGGCGCCCGCCTGGCCGGAGTCCCCGCCACCCTTCACGGTGACAAAGATATCGAATTTATCGATATTCTCGGTCAGCTCCAACGGCTGCTTTACGACCATTTTTGAGGTTTCCCTGCCGAAATAGTCTTCCAGGGTCTTGTTGTTCACCGTAATCGCACCTGCCCCGGGCTTGAGCCAGACCCTGGCGATGGAGGATTTCCTTTTTCCCGTGCCGTAAAAGCTTGTTGCAGCCATTCTCTATCTCCTGGATTAAAGTTGTTTCGTTCCTTGTGCGGGTGCTCGGAACCGGAGTAAATCTTCAGCTTGCTCAGCATATGGTAGGCCAGTTTGTTCTTGGGAAGCATCCCCTTGACCGCGTGCTTGATCAGCGCTTCAGGCTTTTTGTCAAGGAGCTTGCCTGCGGTAATTGACTTGATGCCGCCGGGGTAGCCGGAGTGGCTGTAGTACATTTTGTCCGCGTGCTTGTTGCCGGTCAGTGCTATTTTCTCGGCATTGACGACGATGATGAAATCGCCGGTGTCAACACTGGGGGTAAAGGTCGGCTTGTTCTTGCCGCGCAGCACATTGGCTATGGTCGTGGCAATCCTGCCGAGCACCTGGTTTTCCGCATCGACCAGATACCAGTCCCTGGTCACTTCTTTTGATTTTGCAATGATCGTTTTCATCTAATCCTCACATGCCTATCTGAAGTCGTTCATAAGATTTTACGGGAAGCGTGTAAATTAATTCAATCCAGTCAGCATGTCAAGAAAAATTTTACGGTCAGTAATAAACTTCCATCAGGCAGAGCCCATGGGAAGGGGCGGTGGCGCCCGTCGAAACGCCGGCATCTCCCGCAAGGAGTGCCGCAACGACATCGGGAGAAAGCTTCCCCTGCCCTACCCCTACCAACGTCCCCGCCATGATTCGCACCATGTTTCGCAGAAACCCCGACCCGATCACGTCAATCTGGACGAATTCACCCTGCTCGGTCACATCCACGGCATCGATCCGGCGCACGGTAGTCCTGGAGGCGCAGCCGGTGGTGCGAAACGCAGCAAAGTCGTGTTCTCCGACGAAATGGGCAGCCGCCTCCCGCATGACGGCGATATCCAGTCTCCCCCGCAGGTGCCAGGCATAGAGCCGAGAGAGGGGAGAGCGACGCTTGCCGTTATAGATGGTGTAGCGATAATGCTTCCCCCGGGCGTCATAGCGCGGATTAAACTCCGGGGACATCTCAACGGCATCTTTCACCGCTATATCCGGCGGCAGCAGGACGTTGAGCCCGTCGGAAAAGGCACGAAGCGGCATCCCCCGGTCGGTCCGGAAGGCCGCGACCATCCCCCGGGCGTGGACTCCAGCGTCGGTCCGGCCGGAGGAGTGAAGCCTCGTCGGAGCGCCGAGAATCCGCGTCAGCGCTTCCTCCATCACCTGCTGGACCGCCAGGCCGTTTGGCTGGACCTGCCAGCCGGCGTAGTTGGTGCCGTCGTATTCGATTATCAGCTTTATAGTTCTCATCATCATCTTTGGTATGTAGGGGCGCATGGCATGCGCCCATTTGACGCCGTCGCCCCTTACACGAAGTGAAATCACTTCAAATACTTCTCGATCAGGATCTCGGCGATCTGGACCGCGTTGGTCGCCGCCCCCTTGCGGATATTGTCGGCCACCACCCAGAGGTTGAGCCCGTTCTCGATCGATTCGTCCTCACGTATCCGCCCGACGAAGGTCAGGTCCTGGCCGGCGGCATCGACCGCCATGGGATAAACCCCGTCGGCCGGATCGTCCACCAACTCGACGCCGGCGGCGTTCCGAAGAAGTTCCCGGGCCTTCTCCACGGTGATCTTTTTTCCGGTTTCGATGTTGATCGACTCGGAATGGCCGTAGAATACCGGTACGCGTACTGCGGTGGCGGTGATGCGGATGTCCGCCTCCATGATCTTGCGGGTCTCGTTGACCAGCTTCATCTCTTCCCTGGTGTAGCCGTTGTCGCCGAAGGAGTCTATCTGGGGGAGACAGTTGAAGGCGATCTGGTACGGATAGACGTCGCACTCGGGAGGTTTCCCCTGAAGGAGGTCCTTCACCTGCTGGTCCAGCTCGGCTATCGCCTTCTTGCCGGTGCCGGAGACCGCCTGATAGGTCGAGACCACGACCCGCTTGATGGCGGCATAATCGTGGAGCGGCTTCAGGGCCACCACCATCTGGATGGTGGAGCAGTTCGGGTTGGCGATGATCCCCTTCTTCGCGTACCGGGCGATGGCGTGGGGGTTCACCTCCGGCACCACCAGCGGCACGTCCGGGTCCATCCGCCAGGCGCCCGAGTTGTCGATGCAGACCGCGCCCGCCCGGGCCGCCGAGGGGCAGAACTCTTTCGACCGGTCGCCCCCCGCGGAGAAGAGGGCGATGTCGATCCCCGCGAAGGAGTCGTGGGTCAGCTCCTCCACCAGCACCGCTTTCCCCTTGAACTCCAGGATCTCGCCGGCGCTCCGGGAGCTCGCCAGGTATTTGATCTTCCCGACCGGGAAATCGCGCTCCTCAAGACACTCGATCATCTGGGCACCTACCGCGCCGGTCGCGCCGACAACCGCTATGTTCCACAACTTGCTCATGTGTTTATTCTCCTCTGAAACCACGCCAAAAATGAAAAGCGCCCCGCGGAAGGGGCGACATTTCATAAAACACCTGAATCTATGACGGTTTGGTAGGGGTGCCCCTTGTGGGTACCCTAAAACCGGGCGGGCACGAGACCCGCCCCTACTTTTCCATCAGGATGCGCAGCATCCTCCGCAACGGCTCCGCCGCGCCCCACAGGAGCTGGTCGCCGCAGGTGAAGGCCTGGAGGTAGTGCGGCCCCATCTTCATCTTGCGCACCCGGCCGATGGGGACAGTGAGTGCCCCGGAAACCGCCGCAGGCGTGAGTTGCGCCAGGGTGTCGGCCTTGGTGTTGGGGACGAATTTTACCCACTGGTTGTCGTTCGCGATCAACCCTTCGATCTCGGAAATCGGCACGTCCCTGTTCAACTTGATGGTCAGGGCCTGGCTATGGCAGCGCATGGCACCGACCCGCACGCAGATGCCGTCCACCGGGATCGGCGACGTGGTACCGAGGATCTTGTTGGTCTCGGCAAACCCCTTCCACTCCTCGCGGCTCTGGCCGTCCTCGACCTCCCGGTCGATCCAGGGCAGGACATTCCCCGCCAGGGGGGCGCCGAATTCCTTGGTCGGCATGACGTCGCTCCGCAGGGTGGCAGTGACCTTACGGTCGATCTCCAGGATGGCCGAACCGGGATTCTTCAGCTCTTCGGCCACCACGCCGTTCAGGACCCCCATCTGGGAGAGGAGCTCGCGCATGTTGGGGGCGCCGGCGCCGCTGGCAGCCTGGTAGGTCATGGAGGTAAGCCACTCCACCAGTCCGGCACGGAACAGCCCCCCCAGGGCCATCAGCATCAGGCTCACGGTGCAGTTGCCGCCAATGAAGTCCTTCTCCCCCTTGGCCAGTGCAGCATCGATAACGTTGCGGTTGACCGGGTCGAGGATGATGACCGCATTCGGCTCCATTCGCAGACCGCTGGCGGCGTCGATCCAGTACCCTTGCCACCCCTGCTTGCGCAGCTCGGGGTGCACGCTCTTCGTGTAGTCCCCCCCCTGACAGGTGAGGACCACATCAAGCTTCTTGAGCTCCGCGATGTCCGAAGCGTCCTTGAGCGTCCCGGCGTTCATGGGGGCAGGCTGTCCCGCCTGGGATGTGGAGAAAAATACCGGTTCGATCCCCGCAAAGTCGTTTTCCTCCTGCATCCGCTGGAGAAGAACCGAGCCTACCATGCCGCGCCAACCGATAAGTCCGACTTTCATAGTCCGTTCCTTTCAGAAATTTGGTTTTGGTAGGGGCGGGTCTTGTGCCCGCCCGCTTCCCATAAGGCGGGCAACCACAAGGGTTGCCCCTACGTAGATATATATTTAATTACCGGAGCACCAAATTATTACAGACTGGCAATTATGGCGTCGCCCATTTCTTTGGTATTCACCAGTTTCTCCCCAGGCTTGCCCAGGAAGATGTCGCGGGTGCGAATGCCCTGGTCGAGCACCTTCGCCACCGCGCTGTCGATGGCGTCGGCCGCATCCACCATGCCGAAGGAGAAGCGGAGCATCATCCCGGCCGAGAGGATCTGGGCGATGGGGTTGGCGATCCCCTGCCCGGCGATGTCCGGGGCGCTTCCGCCGGAGGGCTCGTACATGCCGAAGGTCCCTTCGGCCAGGGACGCGCTGGGGAGCATGCCGAGGGAGCCGGTCAGCATCGCCGCCTCGTCGGAGAGGATGTCGCCGAACATGTTTTCGCAGAGGAGCACGTCAAACTGCTTCGGCCACTTGACCAGCTGCATCGCCGCGTTGTCCACGTACATGTGGGAAAGCTCCACGTCCGGGTACTCCCTGGCAACCGTTTCCACTACCTCGCGCCAGAGGACCGACGAGGAAAGGACGTTCGCCTTGTCGATGGAGCATACTTTTTTGCCCCGCTTGCGGGCCGCCTGGAACGCCACGTGGGTGATCCGCTCGATCTCGGGAACGGAATAGCGCATGGTGTCAACGCCGACACGGTCGCGCCCCTCGCCTTCGATCCCCTTGGGCTGGGAAAAGTAGATGCCGCCGGTCAGCTCCCGCACCACGAGGACGTTGAAACCGCCGGCGATCACTTCCTCCTTCAGGGACGAAGCGCCGGTAAGCGAGGGGAAGATGATGGCGGGGCGGAGATTGGCGTAGAGGCCGAAGATCTTCCTGAGCGGCAGGAGCGCTCCCCGTTCGGGCTGCTCTTCCGGGGGTAGCTTCTCCCACTTCGGTCCCCCGACGGAGCCGAACAGAATGGCATCGGCCGCCTTGCAGATATCGATGGTCGTCTGGGGAAGCGCCTTTCCTTCGTTGTCGATCCCGGCGCCCCCCACATTGGCGCGGGTCCGCTCGAATTTGACGCCGAACTTCTGTTCAACCGCATCGAGAACGCGGAGTGCCTCGGCCATCACCTCCGGGCCGATGCCGTCTCCCGGCAGGACCGCCACATTGAAAACCTTTGCCATAAAGAAACCCCTCCAGTTTAAATAAGCATGTGAAATAGTGATTTTATTTGTGAAATGGTCTGCTTGTCAACAAAAAAAGACCCGGCCATTCCCGAAATGACTGAAACATGAAGGGCGATTCACGCGTAAGGTTTACATTTCTCTCCGGATAGGATAATCTTTTGCAGAATATGAACATCCTTTTGCAGATCGCAGGACGAGTAATGAAATTGAACCACCCGACAAAAAAACTCTCGCTTCTCCAAAAGCTCATTGCCAGTTATGCAGCCATCTCCCTGTTTACCCTTGCAGCCCTCGTGACCTCCTACATGGGGCTCTACTCCCTCAACAGAACTGCCCGGGATATCGTAACCAACGACTTCGTGCTGATCAATGCCGCCAACGTGCTCCATGAGTCGATCCTTGCCCAGCAGAGCTACGCCGCCAAATACAACATCCTCAAGGGGCAGGAATTCAGGGAGCTATACCTACAGCGGGAGAAAGAGTTTCTTGAGGTCATGCAGAGATTGCAGGGAACAAGGCACGACCAGCCCCTGGATGAAGTTGCCCGAGCCTTCCGGGATTTCAGGGAGGTCACAGCCCTGCTGTTCCAGGGGATGCCGGGTGCCCCCCGCGCCCTGAAGTCTGCGGCGGACAAGGTATCCGTTCTACTCGAAAGGACCTTGACCGAACGCCAGAAGCTCCTGGAGAAAAAACTCGAAGCCGCCAAGCAGCGGGAACAATCAACCATCAGGTGGACGTTCCTCCTTTCCAGTACCGGCCTCCTGCTGGCGCTCAGCGTAACGGCGCTCCTCATTTTCAACATCTCGACGGCGGTGAGGAAGCTCAAGCGGGCGACCCACCGCATTGCCGAGGGAGACTTCGATTTCGACCCCAACATCCCTCCCGGCGACGAGATCGGCGCCCTTGCCGAGGATTTCATCCGGATGGCGAAAAGGCTCAAGGAGCTGGAACAAATAAGCCTTGACGCAAGCCCGCTCACCCGTCTGCCGGGAAATATCGCCATCGAGCAGGTACTGGTGCGGAGGCTGGACGAAGGAGCGCCTTTTGCCGTCTGCTACGCCGACCTGGACAATTTCAAGGCCTACAACGACCGTTACGGCTACATCCGGGCGAGCGAACTGATCAAGGCCTCCGGGGAGATCATTCATGAAACGGCACATGCGTTGAACGGTCGGGACGCATTTGTCGGCCATGTCGGTGGAGATGACTTCGTCATGGTGGTCGCGCCGGAAAAGGCGGCCGAGGTCTGCAAAGGGGTCATTAACAAGTTCGACCGAATGATCCCGGGGTTCTACTCCCCCGAGGATCGCGCCGTCGGGGCGATCGAGGGAAAGGACCGCTACGGGGTGCACCGCAGGTTCCCAATCATGACGATCTCGATCTCTATTGTCATCTGTCAGAAAGGGGCGTATGATTCCGCCGTCAGCATTGCCAAGGCGGCTGCGGAGATGAAGGATAACCTGAAAGGAAAAGCCGGCAGCAACTACTCCATAAACCGGCGCTTGCAGCCACGATGAAAAAACATATCTTGATCCTGACGGCGGCACTGGCCTTGAGCGGCTGCGCCACCCTGACCCGACCGGGCGGTGCTTTATACTCCTCTGCCCAGGAGAATAAGCTTGAGCGGGCGGTAACGCTCCTGAAGCAGGGAAAGACCTCGGCTGCCGAGGGACTCTTGTCAGCCATCTGCGCCGGACCCGGGGTCGCGGGCGTCACCGACGAGGCGCTGTTCCGGTTGAGCCTTCTCCAGTTCGGCTCCGGCCAGGAAAAGAACGGCGTGACCCAGGCGCTGCGTAACCTGGAGCGGTTGCAGAAAGCATACCCCACCAGTTCATGGGCACCTCTAGCCGCTGGGCTGACCGATTTCCTGGCGTCAGCGGATGAAGTTCGGCAACAGAACAGGAAACTGAAGGATTTGAACTCCAACCTGACGAAAGAGAATAAAGACCTCAGCCAAAGCATCGAGAAGCTGAAAACACTGGAACTGGAACTTGGGAGGGGAAACAAGCGCTAAGGCCAAGCCGTACCCGCCTTTGACATAAATTAATTCCCAGGATGTGGCTTGCCTGAAATGGAACAGAAAGTTTTCTTCGGCAAGTTCGGATACCTGCTGGGGAGACAAACTT
>WNGG01015303.1_pt1 | contig 10154 bp, 12 predicted proteins | sample 5400661 | NCBI WGS metagenome assembly WNGG01 (sample SAMN13153372, study PRJNA577476) | soil metagenome | isolation source: 100 cm soil or saprolite under Garry oak tree replicate 1 | place: USA:California | collected 2016-06-15
CCGTCAGGTCGCAGGAATAGGCTTGCCTTCCCATTGTGCTTCTCATGCCAGTCTTGCTCCTTTTCTTCTCAAATGCTTCTTTTTAGATGGTCTCCTTTCTTTTCTTTCTCGGCTAGGCGACGGCTTTCACACAGGCTCTGATGCTCTGACTGGTACCGGGCCGCTGCCGACTGCACAATCCCTTTGTCGAGTCTCATAAAGTCGTACCTATCTCTTGAGCGAGAAGTCTCACAAAGTCGTGCCCATCAAGTAGTGAACGTACCTAATCCGTTGCCAGGCTTCCAACGAAAATGGGAAGGCTCATCGATAGATCGGTAAGTCTTGCAGAGCCGCAAGCTCACCTATCAACAAGTAGATGAGAGCAAGTGAGCCAAAGCGAAGGAAGGGGTATGACTTTATGAGACTCGACACCCTTATTGTCGGCAACCATCGGCGCGATTGGTCAGAACGGGGCTTTGTAGCCGCAGACATGGAGACGGGCCTTCTCGCAGGTTTTGCCCTGCGAGCGGCAACGATCCGGGTCGTACTAGATAGTCCAGAACATGGCATATCTTCAGACTGGTTGCGGCCCACGAAGGCACTGCTGCAGCCATTTGAATGCCGTAATCTTGTTCAGCATGGTTAGCCCTGATCACCCTTCTGCCTGCGCTGGATTTGCTGCAGGACATAGTCCTCGACGTCGGAGCGTCGAAACCGCCACAGGTCGCCGATTTTGAATGACACGAGTTCACCCCGCTCGGCCAGGCGTATCACGGTGCGAGTGCTCACCTTGAGCATCTCGGCGACCTGTTTAACATCCAATATTTCTTCTGAAGCCATCAGAGCACACAATAACTCCTTCCGTCTCTAGACAACAGGCATGATAGCATGTCATTAGGGTCGTGTCAAGTCTCCTTTGGACAGCTTGAAAATGTGCTGGCATTTTGGGATTGACAAACACGTTTCTAGCAGATATTATAGATGTCATCAGGGACATCTCTAGACACTTAAAATATCGTAAGCTATAAGGAACCATCTACGTCTATTTCCGTCCATCTTAGACAACAGAGGAAATGTCAGACACACTCAGAAGATCGGGAAATTCTGGACAAAGTAAGCAGTATTGGAAAGTTAGGTTACATCTGGACTTTCAAGCAAAGCTTTACAACAGAAAAGGGGGTGATACCGTTTAACCCTGGTGTAGAAAGACGGCAACCCTCCCCACAGAACAGAAAGGAAAAAGGCAATGGCTAGACACGAAAGGGAAGCTAAAGTATACTTTGCTGTAGATGGTGAAGAAGGATATTATATCGGTTCAACAGAACGGCCAAAGGAACGTCGGCGTGACCATGAGCGTTGTGGTAAACGCATCGTAGAAGAGTTTCCCTCAACACGTGAGACTCGTTACGATGATGAATATGAGTTGATAGAATTTGCTGAGGGGATGGGTGTTCCTCTCACCAATACATATCGGAAACATCATGGTAACTTGAAAGGAATAAAACCTAAACCTGACAGGTAGGAGAAGCGATTTCCGCACTTTTTCTGAAATCTATGTTATAATTTTTATATAGATACTATAGATTATAATATGGATTTTATAGTATATAAAAACATGACTTATATATCTAGAGCAGGAAGAAAGGGAAGAGCACTGTGTCCGAATCAAAAGAAATAACTGCGATGGTCCGTGTTCGCCTGAGCGCCAACGACGCTCACTATGGAGGCCAGCTGGTGAATGGAGCGCATCTGCTCTCACTCTTTGGCGATGTGGCAACTGAGCTAGCAATACTCTGCGATGGGGACGAGGGCTTGCTGGCTGCTTACGAGAAAGTAGAGTTCCTGGCCCCTCTCTATGCGGGGGACTTTATAGAAGTGACCGGGTGGATTACAAAGATCGGGCGAACTTCGCGACGTATTGAGTTTGAAGCTCGTAAGGTTATTACTCCCCGACCAGATGTTAGCAACTCCGCCGCCGATGTGTTGGAGACACCTATCCTCGTAGGTCGTGCTATTGGTATAACTGTTGTGAAGGCCGAGCGGCAGCGAAAAACGCATACTGTATAGGAGTATCCCTCCGTTTCGGGTACCTATATCATCAAATCATCAGATTATCAGGTCATCAGGTCACATACAGGTATCTATACACCTGCTTTTCTGATACAATAAAAGTATACCGAGAGAAAAGAGGAAGCGAAAAATGCGGCCAGAAGGCCGTTCAGTGCGAGATGCTATCCTGGCTGCGGCTGTAAAGTTATTTGCAGAGTACGGCTATCATGCGGCACCCCTGCGTGATATTGCACGCCTTGCAGGTATCCAGGCGGCAAGTATCTACTATCATTATGCCAACAAACAGGCTCTGCTGGTCGAAATCATGGAGACCTATATGCAGCGCCTGAATGGCAACCTGGAACGCATTCTGCGAGAGCAGAGCGACCCGCAAAAACGTCTTCACGAGGCGATAGCCAACCATATCCGCCTGCACACAAGCTATAAGTCAGAGTTCTTTATCATTGACACCGAGATTCGTGCCCTGGAAGGTGAGAACCGCGGCCACATTATCGCCCTGCGCGATCACTACGATCATCTGCTGCAGGAGCTCTTGCGCGATGGAATGGAGCGAGGCGTCTTCCGCCAAAGCGACGTGAAGGTCGTATCATATGCCATCATCGCCATGTGTACTGAAGTCGCTACCTGGTTCCGCCCCAATGGACGGCTCAGTGTCCAGCAAATTATTGACATCTACACTCAGATGATCACTCAGGGATTGCTTGCAACGCATAAGCCTGCTGAAATGCCGGGGGAATCAGTGCATACTTAACGCCTTGTTTCTGTAGCAAAAGGTCCAGCACATCCCGTACTGCCGACAGTGGGGCATACGCGCTGATCAGTGCCTCGACATCGACCTGTTGCCCTATGATAAGCTCCAGAGCTTGCTTGAAGTAGGCAGGAGTATGGTGGAAAACACCTTTGAGCGTGAGTTCGCTATAGTGCAGAGGACGGGTCTCCAGGGATACTTGTGTTCCTGATGGGCATCCTCCGAAAAAATTGACAAGCCCACCGGGACGAACAAGTGTGGTCGCGAGCTGCCAGGTCTCCGGTGTGCCGACCGCCTCGACAACGACATCTGCACCTCGTTGAGCATCAGTCTCTTTCAGCACTACCTCCCGTTGCTCTTCGGGAGACATCCCCTGGACATCGATGACAACATCCGCACCAAAATGCCGGGCAAGCTCGAGGCGTTGTGTTCCATGTCCTGTAATGATGACACGCGCTCCGCGTAACTTCGCTACTGCCGTAAGTAATAGCCCTAAAGGCCCGGAACCCAGAATGACCACGGCATCGTCCTGCACAATTTCGCTGGCATCTATACCATGAAGTGCGCACGCCAGTGGTTCGGTCAGGGCTGCTGCTACAAGTGAGGTATTGCCGGGGAGCCGGTAGAGATTCTGGCGTACAATGCGCTCAGGCACTAACAAATACTCGGCATAAGCTCCATTGAGCAAGAGCAGGTCCTCGCATAAGCTCTGCCTTCCCCGTCGGCAATAAAAACAACGCTGACACGGAGCAGAGTTTGCTGCAACAACGGCATCACCCTCCTGGCACTCCGTTACCCCTGTGCCTGTAGCTGCTACCAGCCCGGCAACTTCATGACCAAAGCCTGCCGGAGTCTGACGAAAGAGTAGGGGATGGCCTCGACGATAGGTTTTGACATCTGTGCCGCATGTAGTAGCAGCAGCCACCTGGAGGAGTACCTCTCCTTCTCCTGGTTGAGGGATAGGCCGTTGCTCCAGGCGAATATCCATTGGTCCATAAAACATCGCCGCCAGCATGGATCTATTCATGATTCTGTCTCCCATCAGAAAAAGCTCGGTAATAATAACGTATTGTCCGCCGGTAGAGAAAAGCGTATAATGACGGCGAACACTTTGGCAACCTGAAGTTGCATTATCGCAGATCTGTTAGCCAGGATATGACATCGTCATCCATAGCTTTTTGACATCAGGAGAATTCACCTTGAGTATGCCCAACCGTATATGTAAGCAATGTGGCACGCCCCTTGCTCCCGGAGAGATGTATTGTAGTAACTGCGGAGGACGCTACGACGAACCGGCCATGGTAGAGCCAACGCAGTTTGCAGCACCATCGCCGTATTCAAATCCTCCGTCCCCTGCTGCTCGATCACCGATCGAGCCAACGCAATATGCGCCTCCTCCGTCATCGCCCTACGGCAGTTCTCCATACGGGAGTACATCTTATGGGTCGGAGGCAGGCTATGCTCCACCTCCACCTGCGGGTTCGCCCTACGGAGGGATGCCAGCATATGGCCAACCTCCCATGCAGGCGGGACAGGTGGGCGGTGGATTCGCGCCGGTTCCGCCACCTCAACCCAGAAGAGGCCCAAATGTCGGCTTGATCGTCGGGATGCTTTTCTTGCTCCTGGTATTGGTCGGTGGTGGTATCTTCGCTCTTACCAGGCTGAACCCGGGTGGCAAGAGTAACACTAACACCTCTACCCCCACAGTCCACTCAACAACGGGGACAACACCCTCGCCTGCAATCACACCGACTCCGAAGCCGTTGTTCTCCGATAACTTCGCTAACAATGATAGTGGTTGGAGTGTGGGTACTGGCTCTGGTTTCTCCCATGTGATTGAGAACAACATGCTCACGATGGCGGACTCCAATCATAAAATACTGATCGAGAGTGTGCCAACCAACACGATCGATAACTTCACGGTGACGGCCACGGTTACCCTCTTACAGGGCGACCAAAACGATAGTGTCGGCATCTACATGCGCGGTGATAGCAACCTGGATCATGATTATCGTGTTGACGTCTTTGGTGATGGAACCTACTCTATCGCCAAAGAGTACCTGGACTCCAACAATACTCCCAGAGTCTCCTTCCTGGTAGACCCTTCGTCTTCATCCGCTCTCAAGCCGACCGGACAGGAAAACAAAATCATGGTGATTATGAAAGGCACACAGATCGTCTTGCTGATCAACGATACAGTTGTGCGCTCTATCACGGATAGTACCTACACCAGCAAGGGACAGGTCGCTCTCTTCGTGCAAAATGGCACGACCTCCAGCGGAGTCAAAGCCGCCTTCAGTGGTATCACCATTTCAGCAGCTCCAGACCAGCTGCCGAGCTAAAATGGTGGTTGTTGATTTAGCTGATTTAGCGAACTTACAGACCGCGTCAGTTTAATCCCTGGCTCGGTCTGTAAGCCTATCCAGGTTCCATATTCTGACCAGTAGCGTTATCGAGACGACCTGCCAGCATGCTCACTTGCTCCTTCAACTTGACATAACTCTCAGTGAGACTATCATAGTCCCGCCTCCGTCCATTAAAACGGCCCTGTAAGGCGGCAAGCGCCGCCTCCTGTTGGGATAGGAGAGTGAGCAGCTGCTGCTGTGATGCCTCATGCATGGCCTGCTGCTCGGTTAGTTCCGTACTCAGCTGTGTCACATGGCGGGCAAGTTGCTCTCGGGCCTGAGCTTCATGCTCAGAGAGGGTTTGTTGTCTGGCAGCCTGGCTGGTCATTTCAACCATCTGCAGCGAGAGTTGCTCCACCTGTTGAGATAACTGTATTCTCGCCTCTACTTCCTGTTCGTGCCTGCTCTCTTGCTCGATAAGCTGCCTGGAGAGCTGCTCTGCACGTTCAGCTAGATATGTTCTTGTCTGCACCTCGTGCTCATGCCTGACTTGCAACTCAGCCAGGTGCCCGAAGAGTTGTTCTACCTGCAAGGTGAGTCCCTGGCGTGCCTGCACTTCCTGTTGCAGGTGGGTTGTCAGCATGTCAAACTGTTGTTGGTATTGCTCAGCATTGCGCTGCCATACTTCGGTGAGGGTTTCTATTTTTCGCGAAAGTTCCGCCAATCTATTCAGTGTTGTGGCTATTTGTGTTTCCTGCGCCCGGATTTTCCGCTCGAATTCGGCCTGCTGGCGAGCATGCATTATGTCAACTTCCTTGCGCTGCTGTGCCAGTTCCTCTCGTTGCCGCTGAAATATAGTATCACGCAGAGAGGCCAGGGCTTCCTGCTGTCTTGTCGCCTGTTCCGCCAGAGCCTGTTGCATTGCCTCAGCTTCTTTGCTTAAGCGGCTCTGCAGATCCTCAATCTGTGTCAGTATGTGTTGCTGTGAGGCTTTGATCTGGGCCTGTTGAGTCGGGATACTCGTAAGATCAAGCCGTCCCCGTTCCGAACTGATCGCTCCGGCCGGATCAATAATCGGAGTAAGCACTGCAAGATCGCTTGCCCGCACCAGGCGCGTCCTCTGGTTCAGCCCCACATGCTGCCGACGCACAGGTAGCAGCCCCTTGCTAATCCAGCGCCGAATACTCACATCCTGCCTGCGAGTTGCCCTTGCTGCATCCGTGATAGTCAGCCAGTAGTCATCCGGCCCCGCAAGCTCTTCGACATAGCGTTCCTGGCTCTTCTCCTGCCCCTGAGGGGTTCCATCGTTTTGCATATATTTTCCTTTCTCACACTTTTGGCTGACGATTGTCTCTCAACGAGGAGAGGCTACTCGGATGTTGATGGAAGGTTTGTTACCGATACTGACTGACAGTATATATCTTACCGATAATGGTAGTCAATACCGATATTCAATAAGTTGTGCCCTTGACATTTGTTCACTTCTGCCCTATACTCTAACTAATGAGTAGTTAGTTTCAGTATCACCTGAAAAGAAATGTCGGGGTCCATCACCAAGGTCTTTTAAGGAGATTTAGCCATGATACAATCCCCTGCTACCTACCAGTTTACGCTCGACAAAGCCATTTTTGAATGGCTGCAACAGAAGCACACTCGCACAGGAAGCGAGAAGACCCGCAAGGCCTATATCGACACCATGCGGAGTTTTAGAGAGACTCTACAGAGAGGTGGTCTCGATCTGCTCGACAACCCTATAGATATAGCGCGGGTGGCGGCAATTTGGGCGGGGCTGCGTACTGCTGGTGCAAAGAGGCAAGGTGGTATCTCCCCTGCGACCTATAATCAACGGCTCGCCATCCTCAGTAGTTTCTATACATTCCTCCAAGACACCTACCACCTGGATACACCCAATCCTATTGAGAGCGTCAAGAAGCGTCCCGTCCAAGCATATGCTTCAGCAATGCCTTTGGACGCAGATGAGGTGACTGATCGACTTGCCAGCATTGATAGATCAACTCTACAGGGGAAACGAGACTATGCACTACTTTCAGTTGCGCTAGCCACTGGAAGACGTGCTAGCGAATTAGTAGCACTTCGCGGGAAGCATATTCGCCAATTCGGGAAAAAGATTGTACTCACCTTTGAACACTGCAAGGGCGATAAGACTATGAGAGATACACTCGATCCCGACGTAGCAAAAGTCTTGATGAGTTACCTGCGTGCCATTTACGGAGAGGATTTAGGCAATCTTCTTCCTGAGTCTCCCATCTGGGTCTCATTCTCTCGCCAGAATCGTGGCAAACCAGTATCAACTCATACATTGAACGATCTTTGCGAGAGGTATCTGGGAACAAGCAAGATACACACGCTGCGTCATACCTTTGCAGTGGAGATGGAAAAGGTGGGAGCACCCATCAGCGAAATATCAGCACGACTAGGTCACACTAGCGAGAAAATTACTGGCATCTACTTGAAGCAGATGCGTAGCTCGGAAAATCCGTATGCATCTCGGCTTGCAGCCCGGTTTGGAATAGGAAAGGAACAAGAATGAACGAAGATGCCGTCAAAAATGCCCTTTTAAGTATCGCCAAAACGCCGGAAGAGGCACAAAAACTTGTACAATATCTCACTTCTCTTGATTGGTATCAGGTATTCTCAGACGAGCAAGAAAGCGCTCAACAAGCACTTCAAGCCAGGCAGCAAGAAATCCAGGAAATACTGGCTAGTGGCGGGGGATACTGTAATGAGTGCGATAGGCTTGCTCACAAATTGCTTTCTTTCCAATATCCTAACCCTTACACCGGTAAGTATTGGGATGGCAAGTACTGCCTAAGCTGTATAAAGGAATTCGAAAAAGCATGTGATGTTAGTCCTCAAGAGCGCCTGCACCGCTGCGGAGCTTATATGTGTATGACTATTCTTCCTTTTAAGCTACTTGTCCACCACGAAAAAATAAAGGCTCAAGGGTATGGGTACTGCCCATCTTGCCTGGACAGATTGATCGCAGAGAAGACTATCACCTGCTTATTGCCTCAAAAAACCATACCAGGTTTTAGAGCACTTCGTCCCCTTATCCAAACAGGGAGGTACTAGGGGTGATATGCGCGAAGCTGACATGAAGTGCAAAGTAGCCGCCTGCTTGCTTCCAACTTTTCTGAGCGAATCCCCGGTCCAAGCCGCCTCCCTCTTGCATTTCCCCGCTCTTGCTGGTAGACTGACTCGTAGCAGAAAAGTCGCAGCAGAAGATGCTTTCCGCTGCCAGTTCGTCCACTCTCTTTGGAGAAGCCTCGTTACCCTTTCATCCACCAAGATACATATTGTTACATCATGAGATAAAAGTACTTGTATGTTTGAAAAGTATTGCCATGTTGCTACATCTCTTGCTATTATGAACTCAAGTAGAGAAGATAATTGTTCATCGCATTGATTTCTACCGGACCAAAGTTAAGAGAAGTAGAGAGTGCATGTAAATGAAGCGCCAATGGGATATTGAAGAACTCATTGAGTGTTTTACCCTCGTCGAAGATGATCTCACATTTCTTGCCAATAAGACTGGTTCAACCCGGCTTGGCTGCGCGCTCTTGCTCAAATGCTTCCAATATGAGGGGCGTTTTCCTCCCGCCAAGCACGACATTCCCAGATCCGTGGTGGACTATGTTGCTCACCAACTCAAGCTCGATGCTGCCTTGTATGCCCAGTATGACTGGGAGGGACGCACAGTGAAAGGCCATCGGACACAGATTCGAGAGCACCTCGCGTTTCGGGAGGCTACCAACCTCGATACGGAGGAGATGACGAGTTGGCTCGTCTCGCACGTCCTTGCTGGTGATCAAAACCTGGAGCATCTCAAGGTGGTCGTGACCACACGCTTTCGCGAACGTAAGGTCGAGCCACCCACCACTGACCGCCTCGAACGGCTGATTCGCTCCGGTTGTCATACCCATGAGCAGCAGCTCTTTGCCGAGACCATGCAGCGTCTTCCTCCGTCAACCTGCACCTTGCTCGATGATTTGCTGGCGCGCAGCGTCGCTGTTGCCGAACAGGAAGAACAGATCCAGGATGATGAGCCCCCACTCGCCGCAGCGGAGGCACGTCGGACTCCCATCACCTGGCAGGACTTAAAAACCAACCCTGGAGCGGCCGGTTTGGAAAGCGTGCTGCATGAAATTGACAAGTTGCGCGTGCTCTTGCAGTTAGCTCTTCCTGCTGATCTCTTTGAAAAGGTTTCTCCGAAAGTGGTCAGACTCTATCGGGAACGGGCTGCCACGGAAACGCTCTATGAACTGCGCCGCCATCCTGATGCGACACGCTATGCCTTGCTGGCAGCTTTTTGCCAGCAGCGGACGGGAGAAGTGACCGATAGCCTGGTCGATCTCTTGCTGCTGGTCATCCGCCGCATTGGGGCCAAGGCCGAAAAGCACGTCAAGAAGCAGTATCTTGAGGAGATCCAAACCGTTGAGGGCAAGCAGCGGCTGCTCCGCCAGGTCGCTGAAGCAGCACTGGCAGGGCCAGAGAAGACCATTCGGGCAGGCATTTATCCCGTCATGAGCGAAGAGAAATGCAAAGCCATTCTCAAAGAATACCAGGCGAAGGGAGAGTATCATGAGCAGGTCTATCAGCGCATGCGCGCCTCCTACCGCGATCATTATCGGCGCATGGTGCCGCTTTTAGTCACTATGCTCGATGTGCGTTCCAACAACACGGCACACCGCCCCGTTGCTGATGCGCTCGTCCTGGTCAAACGCTATGCGGGGACTCCTGGCATCTATTATCCGGTTGACGAAACAGTTCCCATTGCTGGGGTCGTCCGTCCGATGTGGCGTGACTTGGTGCTGGAGAAAGATAAGGAGGGTGAGCAGCGCATTAACCGTGTCAACTACGAACTCTGTGTGCTTGATGCGCTCCAGGAGAAGCTGCGCTGTCGTGAGTTATGGGTCGTGGGGGCCAACAAATACCGCAATCCCGATGATGACTTGCCCAAGGACTTCGACGACAAGCGTGTGGAGTACTAC
>WNGG01010295.1_pt1 | contig 10153 bp, 9 predicted proteins | sample 5400661 | NCBI WGS metagenome assembly WNGG01 (sample SAMN13153372, study PRJNA577476) | soil metagenome | isolation source: 100 cm soil or saprolite under Garry oak tree replicate 1 | place: USA:California | collected 2016-06-15
CGCTCAAGAACAGCAATCTTATTGCTCGCGCGCACGTTTTGAAGCCGAAGCAGCACAACTCCTCGGTGCGGACGCCGCAGACGATACACTTCCTCGCCGAAGTCCTTATCATTTGTAATGAGAATCCAATCCTCGTTAGCGCACTTCTTAATAATGTCGGCGTCGCGCATTCCGCGCGCCTCGTCATAAACCGAAAAGACCTCATGCTGCTGCGCGCGCAGCCAGCTCGCTACTGCCGGCCCGGTGCATTCATCGACCAGAAACCGCACTTATGCAGTCTCCACTGCAAGCGGCATGAATGTCGAGTCTTGAAGCGACTTAGCCGCGAATAGCAGGCACGCTTGAATGTCCTCACGGGTGATGCCGTTATACTCTTCCAGGATTTCATCGGGGTTGGCCCCATGCGCGAGCAAGTCGATTATGTATTCGACCGTTAGACGTGTTCCCCTGATCACCGGCTTACCTGTCATGACTTCAGGATCAGAACTGATCCGCTCAAGCAGTTGTTGGTCTGTCATGATCGTTTCCCTCAGGTTCACTCTATCATCTTTCTGCTGCAAATTCCCGACCTGGTCCCAGCGCGGCGGAACCAAGCGACGCTTCCCGTCATCACTCATCGTGATTCCCGGCTCATCCACGTTCACTCTGTCCCAGAGCTTGCACGTCACCTGCTTGTGCATTTGATCGAGCCCTTCACAATAATTCGTATACACGCAGCGGCGGATCTCATCACCGTGCCCCAGCCGCATCTTCAAGAACCAATCCGGATCGGCGAGCGATTGCCGCGCGGCGGCTATGATATCAGCTTCCCCACGTCGAAGAATAGCCTCAGCTTGATCGAAGGTCGCAATTCCGCCTGACGTGACGACCGGGGTCGCGAATCCGGCCTCATTCACAGCTCGCTTGATCGCCGCGGCGAGCGGGACGTTGCGCCCGAATGGACCGCGCTCGTCTGACAACACGGTGGGCATGCATTCGTAACCGCTGCGGCCGGTGTAAGGATAAACCGCCTGCCCTACTTTCGGTTGCTTCGCGTCATCGAACTTGCCGCCTTTTGAAACCGAAAGGTAATCGAAGCCCGCACGCGCGAACTCAACGCCGAAATAAATCGCGTCCTCGAGATGACTGCCCCGCTCGATCACTTCGTCGCTCAGGAACCTGACGCCGACGGTGTAATCGCCGCCGATTCGTTCACGCACAGCGCGATAAACTTCGAGCGGCAGGCGTACACGATTTTCTCTTGGGCCACCGTAGCCGTCGGGGCGATTGTTCTTGGCGCTTAGAAACGACGCCATCGTGTACGCGTGTGCGTAATGTAGCTCGACTCCATCAAAGCCGGCCTCACGGGCTCGCACGGCTGCGGCGGCGAAGATGTCAGGCAGCACTTGCGGCAACTCGCGCACGTGAGGCAAGTCCATATCGGTGACGCGCTCGCGGTAGCCATATCGCAGCGACTCGAGCTCGCGCTCATCGAGCACCTCGTCAAGCATCTCATCGGGCGCTTCGTTCAGATATGCGCGTACACTTGCCTCGCTTGCGTCGAGCCATCGCGCGTCTTCGGTCGCTTCGACGAGCGCCACACGATGATGCTGTTTCACCTCGAAGAACCGAGTGAAGAACTTGTCCTTCGGCGGGCGGCGCTTTACTGCCAAAAAGTCGATGATCTGAATAAACAATCGCGTGTGCCCGCCGCTCTCGCGCCTCACCGTTTCCACCAAATTGCGCAGGCCTGGGATAAACCGGTCGTGCCCGATTCGAAGCAAAGGCCCGCTTGCGATATCTCGGATGCCGGTGGCCTCGACTACAATTGCGCCTGGACGCCCAGCGGCAAATCGGCCGTACCAGTCGATTATGTTTGCAGTGACGAAACCGTCTTCTGTCGCCCGCCAGGGGACCATCGCCGGGACCCAGGTTCGACTTTCAAGCGTGATCGCACCTACTTGAATTGGAGTGAAGAGAAGCGACCTGGCCGCCTCGTCTTCGGAGGGCCAACGAGCTTCGGGAATCGAATGCCTGGTTGGATTCTCGGGATGCCACATAAGAACAGAGGTCAGAAGTCAGTAATCAGAGGTCAGAAGTCAGCGATTCCGACTTTTGGTGCGCGGTCGCGTCGCTGACTTCTGGCTTTTGGTCTTGGACTCCTGTCCTTTTGACCTCGGACTTCTGACTTCTGACTTCTGACCTCTGACTTCTGATCTGTGTCTTCCTGACTTCTGCCTTCTTGCCCATCTGTCGTATGCGGCGACGAACTCAGGATCGCGCTGCTTCAACTTCGCGTGGTCGATCTTCTTGCTTCGGGTCATCAGCTTGTAAGCAACCGGTATCGGGTCGAGATGCATTTCCTCTTCTGCGTTTTCGAAGAACAGCAAGCTCGAACGAGCGGCGTCTTGATACTCGTCAACAACAGGCTTCCTGTTTTTCTGAAACTCTTCCAACGCCGTCCGGACATCTGGTTTCCCTTTGAAGCACTTCGCCAGCGCGATCGCATCTTCAAGCGCAAGCTTGGTTCCCGAGCCGATCGAGAAATGCGCGGTGTGCGCGGCATCGCCCAGAAGCACGACGTTTTTGTGATGCCATCGCTCGTTCCTCACAAGCGGGAAGTTCAGCCATCGGACGAAATCGTTCCCCAACAACCTGCGCCCGCCCAACTCGTTCTTGAACACGTCGGCAAGGTACTGAAGTGTTTCAGGGTCATTCTTCCAATCAAAGCGCGCGTTTCGCCAAGTAGCCTCGCTGCATTCGACGATAAACGTGCTCGTGGAATCGTCGAACTTGTATGCGTGCGCAATGAACAAACCCGCTTCGTGCTGGCAAAAGATCAGTGTCAAACCGTGAAACAACTGACGCGTCCCTAGCCAGATGTATTTGTTCTTGCCAAGCTCGACAGCGGGCTTGAATGCGTCGCGGTAGGCTTGCCTCACGAGGCTGTTCGCTCCGTCGGCGCCCACCAGAAGATCGCACTCGGCAAACTCGGTCAGGTCAGTAACGTTAGTGTTGAATCGAATCTCGACTCCCAGGTCCGCGCATCGCTTGTGAAGAATGTTAAGGAATTCCAGTCGCGAGATTCCCGAAAAGTTGTTGCCGCGAATTGTAACCTTCTGATCTTTGTGGATCACATCGACGTTGTCCCATCGCTGACAAGCGTTGGTGATTTTCTTGAACGAGACGGGATCGTTTTCCTGCAAATAAGAAAATGTTTGATCGGAAAACACGATGCCCCACCCGAATGTATCATCCGGGCCGTCCCGCTCGAGGATAGTTATCTCGTGGGCGCGGTTGAGACGCTTCATCAGTATTGCGAAGTACAGGCCGGAGGGCCCGCCTCCGATGATGTTGATCTTCATGCCAACCTTGTACGGGCGGCCCTCCGTGGCCGCCCCTCTCGACGCAAGCCGACTAATTAAGTTTACCGGGGGCGGCCACGGAGGGCCGCCCTTACATGCTCACTGAGGTATTATAGCGAAAGCATTGAGTGGCGCGCCTGTCGCTCCGCGCAATCTCGGCGGGTTTAGGACGAGGACGAATTCGTAAACCTTCTGCTCGGCGAGCGCCTTCGACAGCCCTTCGAGATTCAAGTTCTCGACCAAATAGATTCCGCTGTCTGCGATCAGGATTCGATGACAAGGGAAGATAGTTCCTTTCTCCGGAACGACCTCGTAGCTCATCTGGTCGTCGCCCGTTAGAAAGATCTTCTTGCCGGCAAGCCAGCGCGCGGCGCCTTCACCCGGACCGGGTCTGAATCCCGAGTAGCGCGCGCGGTCAGTTTCGAAGAACTTTCCGTAGCCGGTTCTGATCAACACCGAATCACCCGGTTGAACCTCGACTCCTTCTGCCTTAGCTGTGGATTCGAGGTCGTCGGCCGTTATCTCCTGACCTGCCGCAAGCGATTCGACCTTCTTGAGACGTGCAACATCCAGCAGCACGGCCCGATTGATCAGCTTGTCTTTTGGATAAACCTCGATCCCCAGGGCGAGCAGCCCCGACGGGCCTTCGCTGGCAACAGCATCCAATCCGCCGAAGAGTTTTCCGTTGTCGGAGATGTGACCCAACGCGTCGATGGTGGGCGCTCCGTGCTGGCCGCTGAAAAACATCATGTCCTCAGCGTAAGCAATACCACCGGGAATCATGCCGGCGGTTTGCTTGTGGGACGAATGCAGCCCGATTGCAAAGGGGGGATTCAGGCTCAGGACCGGCGACTTACTGTCCCACATGAAATTCAACTCGATCACCCGCGCCGACTTAAGCGAGTTAATGAGGTTAGCGGCCACCTTCTTCTTGTCTTGTTGCCCGTGAACCAGAGTTGCGAAACATCCGGCTGCAAAAATCGGTAGAAGGAAGGGAATGGTTCTCTTTTTCATTGGTCCCTCTCTCAGTAGATTCGAAGTTTGCCAGTTGTCGCGTCGCTGCTCTTGCTTTGAGACCTCGCAGAATTTCGTATCGGGTGATGATCGAGAAGGTCAAACGACGGTGTTCCTTCAAATAAAGGTTTGCCTGCGCAACCACTTTATGATTCTTCCTCATTAGAGTTGACAGAATGTCGGTGTCGAGTACAACCTCCGGCGTGCTCATCGGGTCGCCTTGTCTCCGAAGAAGGAACTTCGGTCAAGAGCGATGTGCTCAATCTCGTCAATCTCTTCGTCCGATAAACCCTCATACACTTGCGAAGCCAGTTTGAGCACATTCTCATCGTTCTCGATCGGAGTTTCAACAATCAACCGGACGCGCTGACCAGGTGATAAGGTCAATTTGGCAGGACCCAAAGGCTTGAAGGTTCCGTTCTCAAAGACTGCATCCATGGTTTGCCTCATACTTTTTTCCACCTCCTCTCACGCTCGTAGCAACCAAGTATACTCTATTAAGGAGCCGGTTTCATTTCCACAGCAATAACATTGATGCGTCGCGCTTCAATCACGAGAGAGCCCTTGTGTTAACGCTATGTTAATCGCTGGCCTCGTGTCTCGCGAGCGAAAATCAAAAGAAAAATTCCGAGCACGTAAATCAGACTCACCGCGCTTGCCGCTTTCGCATACGAGCCGAAGAACCCAACAAGCGTGCCCGTGACCAACACTCCGCCAGCGGTCACAATTCTGCCCAGGTTGTAACAGAAGCCGACTCCCGTGGTTCGCACGCGAGTCGGGAACAGCTCGGGCAGGTAGATCGGGAAACCGCTGGTAGCCCCAAGCGTGATGAATCCAACCAGCGGCAGCAGCCAGAACATCTGCCCGACGCCGCGCGCCAACAAGAACGTGACCGGAAACACAAAAATTCCTACGGCGAAGTAGCACAAGAAAGCTGCCCGCCGTCCTAACCGGTCAGCCAACGGTCCGAAACTCAAATTGCCCAACAATGCCCCGCCGTTGAGCAGCATCACGCCATAGGCGGCATAACGATTCTGATCAGCCGGGTTGAATCCCTCGCCGCCCGCGACTTCGCGGACTACCGACGGGATCCACATCGTTGCTCCCCAAAGCGCGAGCAGCACCACAAACGCAAGCGAGGACGCTACTATCGTGTCTCGGCGCAGCGCTGCACTAAAGAGCTGTTTGAGTGTGAACGTGTCCAGCTCCGACGAGGGACCTTCGCGACGGGCGACCCGGCGCCTCTCGCGAACTTCAATCCAGCGCGCGGGCTCTTTCACCATCAATCGCAGAAACAAGACGAACACCGCCGGCAGCGCTCCCACCAGATAAACATACCGCCACGAACCGACGTCCACTGCGCGAGTGATCAAGGCTGCAAAGAAGAACCCGACCGCTCCGGCTGATTGCAGCATCGCCCCGGCGCTCGCGCGCAGGCGATCGGGCCACACCTCTGCCACCAAAGCGGCTCCTGCGGCCCATTCCCCGCCAAGCCCTAATCCCGTGATGAAGCGAAACGCCGCCAACTGCCACCAGGTTCCTGCCGCCGCCGACACTCCTGTAAACAGCGAGTAAATCAAGATCGTCAACGTGAGAGCTTTAGTGCGCCCGATGTAATCTCCGAGTATTCCAAAGCAGATCCCGCCCAACGCCCAGCCCACGAGCATCACCGAAAACACTACGCTGCTGTAGAAGCCTATTGCTGCGTCCGTTGTGCCGGGTCCCATCAGCTCGGTCATTGACGGTTTCTGAACCAGCGAGAACAGAGTTCCGTCCATCGCGTCGAAGACCCATCCGAGCCACGCTACCAAGAGGACCATCCATTGATAGCCGGTAACTTCTGACGGCCACGCGAACCGCGCGACCCGGTCATGCTTCTGAGATGGAACAGCCTTCGAAGCTTCTGACATTCTTGAAGACGCCTTCGATGTTGAGAATCAGCGCGATTATATGACGATAATTGTCGCACTCAAAGCGTAGTTGCGTTGTCGGTCAGGATTCTTTCGTAGTACGATACCGCCGATTTCTTGAGACGGCGGTGATCAATGAAAGCGGCCATCATTCGCGAATACAAGCAACCTCTCCAGATCGAGCAGACGGAAGTACCGAAGCCTGGCTCCGACGAGGTGCTCATCAAAGTCGAAGCTTGCGGCGTGTGCCATTCCGATTTACACATCGCGGAAGGTGATTGGACTCACCTTCTTCGAATCATAAAACGTCCGCTGATTCCGGGCCATGAAGTTGTCGGCCGCGTCGTCGAAAAGGGTAACGCTGTCAGCAACCTCGATAGTGGCGATCGGGTAGGAGTCGCGTGGACCCATTGGACGTGCGGCGAATGCGAGCTGTGCAAAGAAGGCCGCGAGAACCTCTGCGCGGCCCAGATGATCACCGGAGCAACGGTCGACGGCGGCTATGCCGAGTTCATGAAAGCCAAGGCCAGTCACACGTTGAAGGTTCCCGACTCGCTTAGCTCAGAAGAAGCGGCGCCGTTGTTTTGCGCTGGAGTGACCGTCTATCACGCGATAAAAAACTCAGGCGCCAAGCCGCGGCAGCGGTTGGCGGTGTTCGGCGTGGGCGGCCTCGGGCATCTCGCAGTCCAGACCGCGAAGTGTTTCGGCGCTCAGGTGATTGCAGTTGACATCGCTGATGACAAGCTCGAGCTGGCGAAGAGCCTCGGAGCTGACATTACCATCAATGCGGCCGATGAGGTTGTGAAACAGATTCGGAAGATGGGCGGCGCTCACGTGGCGGTGGTCACATCGGCGGCTAAGGCTGCCTACGACCAGGCATTCTATGCTGTGAGGTCAAGCGGGACGTTGATGGTGGTCGGAATGCCGGCCGAAGATTTGTGCTTCCCGGCAATCATGATGCGCGAGATCAGGATTATGTCTGCAGCGACAGGAACTCGGGAGGATATTCGCGAGGTGTTGGAGCTGGCCGCATCGGGACGAATAAAGTGTCGATTCGAAACTCGCCCGCTCGAACAGGTCAATGAGGTGTTTGACGAGATGCGTCGCGGGAAGATCGCCGGCCGAATGGTTCTGACGATGTAAGAGAACGGATGCGTGATGCGTGAAACGTGATGCGTGATTCGTGAAGCGTGATGCGTGATTCGTGAAGCGTGATGCGTGATTCGTGAAGCGTGAACCGTGAAAGGGATCAAGATAAATCACGGGTCACGCTTCACGCATCACGAATCACGGTTCATTTTGCTTTCACCAACGTCACGCTTGTCATCACGTCGCCGGCTCGAAGCTGCTTGACCGCATCCATTCCATCGACAACTCTCCCAAACACCGCGTAGTTCATATCCAGAAAAGCCGCAGGTCCGAGCGTGATGTAGAACTGGGAGGATGCACTGTTTGGATCTTGAGACCTCGCCATCGCGACCGCGCCCGCGTTGCCGTGTTTGAGATCAGGACTGACCTCAAGCTTGATCCTTCGCTCGCGGCCTGTCTGAGGATCGATGAAGCCGCCGGTACCGTTGCCGCGCGGGTCGCCGCCTTGAATGACGAAGCCCGGCTCGTACCGGTGAAATTTTAATCCATCGTAGAATCCGCGCTCGACCAGATCGATAAAGTTGCCGGCGGTTATGGGAGCGTTATCCTCATAGAGTTCGATTGTAATGCTGCCCTTATTCGTTTCGATGACTGCTTTTCGATTCGGCACCCTTTGTCTCCTCTCGCGAAGTTGCACTGACTTTAGCATCGCCTGCGCACGCTCACAAGTTGCCGTGCCGGCATCCGGCAAATATACTGCTCACTCAGCAATCCCGAAATGAGCAGAGCCCAATCTACAACCTGGCGGTGTCCGGTGTGTGCGAGGGAATTCGCGAGAAAGAGCCAGGCTCACTCGTGCAAAGTCGTCACGTTGGAGAGTCACCTGAAGAAAGCGACGCAGGAGACGCTGCAAATCTATTCGGCTCTGGAAGGAGCGCTGCGGCACTGCGGAAAGTACACGACAGTAGCCACCAAGTCGCAGATCACCTTGATGGCTCCGACCTCCTTTGCCGGGTTACATATCCGGCGTGACAGCATATCGCTGGAATTCCTGATGACTCGCAGAATCGAGCACCCGCGAATCTTATCAATGCTGCAGGTATCGCAGCGTACCTTTGCATACAAGGTGCAACTTCGATCGCCAGTCGATGTTGATCGGGAACTGTGCGAGTGGCTGAGCGAAGCGTATCAGGTCGGATTGGCAGCCGGGCGCCGCTGAGCTACATCCATATCAACAAGGAGTAATCGTGAACGTAACTCATCTGTATTGCTCATCGTGTGGCAAACACTACGAACCGCGAGAGGTTCTCAATTTATGCGAGTGCGGCAAGCCGTTGATGGTCGCTTATGATTTGGAAACCGCGGCGAAGACAATGACTCGAGACTCGCTCGCCGGACGCGCCAGGTCGCTTTGGCGTTACCGCGAAGTCCTTCCCGTCGATAAGGACGAAAACATATTGAGTCTCGGCGAAGGAATGTCCCCACTCATCAAAGCTGAGCGGTTGGGCGCCGCGCTCGGGATGAAGAACCTGTTTATCAAAGACGAGTCGCTCAATCCAACCGGTTCGTTCAAAGCGCGCGGGATGGCGGTCGCGATTTCGATGGCCAAAGAGCTGGGCGCAAAGAAGCTCGCCGTGCCTTCGGCCGGAAACGCTGCGGGAGCGCTTGCCGCTTATGCCGCGAAGGCGGGCATCCCGGCGTTCATCTTCATGCCCTGCGACACACCCGAGGCGAATATTGTCGAGTGCCGGCAGATGGGAGCGAACGTAACGCTGATCGACGGCCTGATCACCGACTGCGGAAAGATCGTCGCCGAGCGAAAACAGGCTGAAGGCTGGTTTGACGTCTCGACTCTCAAGGAGCCTTATCGAGTCGAAGGCAAGAAGACGATGGGTTACGAACTCGCGGAACAAATGAGATGGGAACTGCCAGATGTGATCCTTTATCCGACCGGCGGCGGAACGGGCTTGATCGGAATGTGGAAGGCATTCGATGAGATGGAACGAATGGGTTGGATCGGCAGACGGCGACCGCGGATGGTAACGGTGCAGGCAGAGGGCTGTGCGCCAATCGTCAAAGCTTTCGCGTCGGGCGCAACGTCGGGCGTGGATGTTCCCGATGCTCACACGGTAGCTTCCGGGTTGCGCGTGCCGAAGGCGATTGGGGATTTCATAATGCTCGATGTCTTGCGCATGAGCGAGGGCACTGCGGTGTCGGTGACGGACGACGAACTGTTGGCCGCAGTGAAGGAGATCGGTTCGGCCGAAGGCATCTTCGCTGCGCCCGAAGGCGCAGCCTGCTTACCGGCCTTGAAGCAGTTGCTCGCGCGGGGTGAAGTGAGAAGTGATGAGAGAGTCGTCCTGTTCAACACCGGTTCCGGTCTTAAGTATCTTGAGTCTTTCCGATAGCGGCGACTCGGGGAAATGCGGATTATTGACTGCGAAAATGCGCTATGTTAGCTTTCGTTAAAGATGATCACCGGTTTCAACACGGACGTTCCACACGATGGGCAAGTGTATCACGTGCAGACCCAAGACCGTGGAAAAGATAACCCAATCCTTGAATCGCTCGTCTATATCGGCGGAACGGTTGTAGCAAAGAAGCTCACGTCTTATTCGGATCGGCTGATCGAAGGCGCCGGCGAAGGAACGATCGCGTCGTTGCTGAAGCGTCAGCACCAGTTGATCATAGCCGCGATCAAGGCCGGTAAGCAGGCTGCGCCTTCGGGCGCAGCGAAGATGCCTTCGGCCGAACCGATCTCCTTCACTGCGGCCAACAGTTCGTCGTCCGTCACCG
>WNGG01018204.1_pt1 | contig 10152 bp, 9 predicted proteins | sample 5400661 | NCBI WGS metagenome assembly WNGG01 (sample SAMN13153372, study PRJNA577476) | soil metagenome | isolation source: 100 cm soil or saprolite under Garry oak tree replicate 1 | place: USA:California | collected 2016-06-15
TGGCCCCTGCCAGAACACGCCTGACGGCAGGAACCGTGGAGAGCCCGTTGCGTCGAGAGGCGCACGGCGGGTTCGGCGAGCGGCCTGGAGAAACGGGCCAGCGGCAACGCTGGAACCGCGCTCCAGGCCGACTCAGCGAAGAACTCCAGCGGGCGGGCATTGAGGCGCATCTGGCCGAGCCGGCTGACACCGCGGCGGCGCGGGGACGCAAGAAGCGGGCCAAGACCGACCGGGCCGACGCGAGGCTGCTGCGGGACCTGCTGGCGGGAGGCCGGCTGCCCGAATGCTGGGTCCCGCCGGCGCAGATCCTGGAGTACCGGGCGCTGCTGGAGGCCTACCACGCTCTGCGGCGCGAGCACACCGCATGGGCGTTCTCTCGGGGTGCATACTGGGACACACAGGGCGTCTTCCCGGTTTTACCAGGTCGGCGATTGATCAACACTGGGTAGTCATGCCACAGGTGTTGCACCAGACGCCCCGTCCCGAGACGACGAGCGCCAGACCAGCAGCGACAACGAGCACCACACGCCTGGAGGTCTGTTGCAAAAGCTCTCCGCGGAGCCTCCAGTGCCACATCGTGCGACAGGCTGGGGACCCCCGGAGAATGGGTGCAGCGCATCCACGCGGTCCTGTTTCACCAGGGCGCGCCGGTGTTCCATGACCTGGGCCGCGCGGACGCACCGCAGGAGCTGGCCGCGCTGGCCCGCGCGCGCCTGTCGCCGGCCGGCCAGCAGCAGATCGCCTTGTACCTGCGGATGCTGGAGGTGACCGGAGCCGAGATCGACGCCCTGCGCCGTCAGCTGGTCCGCGCCGCCGGCCAGCTGCGCGGCGCCAGGGCGCTGGCCGGTCAGCTGTACGGCGTCGGGCCGATCACCGCGCTGGCGCTGACCTGCTGGCTGGGCGGCGCCGGGCGGTTCTCCTCCGCGCGCAAGGCGGTCCGGTTCACCGGGCTGGATGTCACCGTCTACTCCAGCGACGGCAAGCGCTCTCCCGGGCACCTGTCGCGGCAGGGACCGGCGGTGCTGCGCTGGTGCGCGTACGAGGCCGGCAAGACCCACGCCCGGGCCGGCGCGCCCGATCACGGCTACTACGCGACGGTGAAGGACCGCAAGGGCGGCAAGCGCGCCGCCCTGTCTGAAGCCCGCAAGATCGTCCGCAGGGCATGCCACCTGCTGGGCGAACTCGGCGACGACGCGTTCGCCACGGCGTGACCCGGCCCCGGTGATCACCGGTGGCGTGGATGGATGCGCGAGGGGTGCCATCATCATCCGATGGGGCCCGCAACCGCGGCCGGCTCCCGAGAGCCCCCTGTCAGACCGCCCGTGCCCTGCGGTGCAGGGCCAAGCCCGCGGACGGCCTCAAAAGAATGAGCGGCCGCATCCCCCGCAGGCGGGGGACACCCAATCCATCATCATGTGACCGGACCGGATGATCTCCGAGTCCGCGCGCCAGGGTAAGGCTGGCTGCCCGCGCCGCCCGGACCGCACCGCCCGTGAACCACCCGAACCTGAGCACGCCCTGCCACCCCCCTGGAAGCACCTGGAGGCCCCGGCCCCTTCCTCAGCGCGCCAGGACACCCGAGCCCTCCCCGCCCCCGCAGCCCGATCATCGGATGGGCCAGCCGGCCGCGTCCAGGGCGCCCCTGCCGGGGCGTCGCTGACGCGAGCGCTCCGCGCCCCTTGACCCGTCCACCCGGCCCATCCGGACCCGGCAGCTATCAGGGGGCATGGGAGGAGAATGGGGCATGCCCTCCACATGATCAAGGAACCATCAGAAACAGCCTGAAACCGCCCAGTTGCGCTGGCAGGCCGAAACAGGTAAGAGGGAGGACCGTGGTGATCAAGAGCACGGTGCCTGATACGGCGATGACGGGCCCAAGCCCGGTGCTGGCGACTGCCATTCCGGTCAGGGCCGTGCTGATGGGAAGGAGGATGAACCCTCCGGCCGCGTCGAGCGAAGCCACCAGGGAGAGGAGGTGTTCGGGAACCTCCTGCTGGAGGGATGTGCCCCACAGCACGGCAAAGGTTGCGTAACCCCATCCAGTGGCGGCCACGGAGGCGGCGAGCAAGAAGAACGGCAGGTCGCTGGCGAGGAGGATGAGCTCCGGCGCGACGCCGAGAATCGCCAGCACGGCAGCTAGGCCCGGTCTCTGCGGTTTCCAGCGCGACGCGAAGGCGGCGCCTGCTACCGTCCCGAGCCCTTGGATGGCGAGTATCCATCCGTAGCCTGCCAGGTGTCCTCTGCGGTGCAGGACGAGCGGGAGGAGTATCACTTCCGGGCCGATGACGAAGGCCATCTGGAGGGCGCCCTGGAGGATCACGACGCCGATCCAGCGGGCCTGTCCTGATACCGCCTTGAGGCCGCCGAGCGCTGACTGCAGTATTCCCTCGTCCGGCGCTGCCGGCTTCGAGCAGGACAACGCCGAGGGCAACGGAGCCGCGGCCCTCGCGCAAGACGGCGAGGGCGAGGGCCACCGGGGAAACTCCGTGGCCTACCCCGCTGATTGCCTGGCCGAGCCAGACTCGCCGAAACAAGCGGTAGCGCAGCGGAGCAGCATGCCCGGCAGGCGCAATCGCAACTGTGACTCTGTTCGTGTCTTCGGGCAGCGAGGCAGTGTCATGCCCGGGTCCGCCGCGGGTCCGCCGCGGGTCCGGCTGTGCCCGTGATGCGGCCTTCGCAGGTTCCGGCCTAGGCGCCGTCAGTTGGAAAGGCAGCGCGGCTTCGCCCGTCACGGGGCTTGGTCAACCCATGGCGCTTGCGGCTCTTGGCGGTCATCAGCTCGATCTGTGTCCATCGCCGGACGATCGCGCTGACTTCACGTGGCCCGCTCACCGGGATGGCGGCACCCGCCCCGTCGTGGCGCGGGCGGGCCTGGCCTCGCCGCACGTCCTAACGCCCGGGGGCCGGCTGCCATGGCGACCCGGGGCCCGTCTGTGATCAAGCCATAGTGCTCACGATCTCACGCACCGGGTGTGAGTCAGGGCCGCCTGCCCGGACCCTGGAGCGCGGTCATCAGGGCCGTGCCTCGCGTACCGGTAGCGGCTGCCGGCGTTGGCGGACGCTGCCAACGGCGAGCGACGGGCACGGGCCTGGGGGCGGGCGGCTCGGCAATATGCCATCAACGCCGCGGCGGAACCCCGGGGCTAGGCTCCTGCTGTGCCGATGAGCGCTGCGACGGATGGCTTCCGGCTTGCCTACGACCGGGCCGGTGACCGAGCCGGCGACCAGGCAGGCGGCGGGCCGTCGGCCGTTCTCCTGCACGGCTGGCCAGGGGACCGCCGCGACTACCGCCGGGTGGTCCCCCTGCTGGCCGGCCTCGACGTCGTTGTCCCCGACCTTCGCGGGTTCGGCGAGTCGGACAAGCACCCGGCCGGCCCGGCCGCCGCCTACTCCGCCGCCGCCCAGGCCCGCAGCGTGATCGCGCTGATCGAGGAACTCGGCCTCCGCAACCCGCTGATCGCGGGCTACGACATCGGCAGCCGGATCAGTCAGCGGATCGCGGCGGAGCGGCCTGACCTGCTCCGCGGGCTTGTCGTCGCCCCGCCGCTGCCCGGCATCGGCAGCCGGATTCTCGCCGTCGACGCGCAGCGCGAGTTCTGGTACCAGTCGTTCCACCAGCTCGCGCTGGCGGAGCGGCTCATCGACGGGCAACCGAGCGCGGTGCGCGCCTACCTGGAGCATTTCTGGTCGCACTGGTCGGGCCCGTCGTTCCGGCCGGCCGCCGCCGACCTCGACCGGCTAGCCGGGCTCTATGGGCAGCCGGGGGCGTTCACTGCCTCGATCGCCTGGTACCGCGCGGGCTCAGGCTCGGTTGCGCACTCACTAGCCGAGCAGGCGCCCGGGCCGGCTGACCGGGTGCACGTGCCGACGACTGTGCTCTGGCCGCGGCATGATCCACTGTTCCCGGCCGCATGGTCGGACCGGCTTGACGAGTTCTTCGACGCGGTGCGGCTGCGCTGGCTGCCGGAGTCCGGTCACTTCTCGCCGATGGAGGCGCCGGAGGTGTTCGCCGCGGAGATCCTGGCGGCCGCGGCAGCCTAGCCGCCCCAGCCGCCGGGCCCGACCGCCGGGCCCGACTACCGAGGCTGGCGGGCCTGGCCGACTCCGGGCTGCCGGCTGACGCCGCCGATGGTCAGCGGCCGGCCGACGCGTCCGCCAGGGTGCCCGGCGCGTCCAGCAGGGCGGCCGCGGCGGCCCGTGCCATGGCGGCGGCGGCCGGGTCGCGGTCCATCCTCGCCGCGACCGACGCCCCGTCGTAGAGCAGCATGAGCTGGCGGGCGAGCCGCTCGGGATCGGCGGCGCCGGCCGCCCGCGCGAGGTCGGCGAGCAGCGCCAGCATCCAGGCGCGGGACTCGTCCGACACCTGCACGGCAGCGCTGCCCGGCGGGGCTTCCGCGCTGGCATTGGCGAACGCGCAGCCGCGGAATCCCGGCTCCGCGATCGCCTCGCCGAGCACGTCGAACACGCCGAGCAGCCGGCTCCTCGGCGTCTCGTAGCGGGCAAGGCCCCGGGTGATGCGCTGCTTCCTGGCCTCGTGGCGGGCGGTGAGGTAGGACCGGATGAGCTCGTCCTTGCTGCCGAAGATGCTGTAGAGGCTCGCCTTCGCCACGCCGGCCCGCTCGATCACCCGGTCGATGCCGACGGTGTGCACGCCGCCCTCGTAGAACAGCTCGTCGGCGGCGGCCAGCAGCCGCTCGCGCGCCGAGGCCCGGGGCGGGGCCTGAGTCTTCGCTGACATAATGACTTGACTTTAACAGACCGATCTGTCTACTGTCACTAGCTAGACAGACTTGTCTGTTGATGACAGGACCGCCCACGGCAAGACCGCCGGGCCGCAGGACCGCCAGCGGCGAGACCACCGGACCAGCCCCAGCAGCCCCAAAGGAAAGCTCGGATGTCTTCCCTCTCTGTCACGCCCGCCACCTGCCCGGACACCTCGCACGTCGCGGGCAGCGGGCACCTCGCGCGGGCCGCCCGCCGCAGGCGCCTGTCCCGGCCCGCCGCCTTCTCGGCCATCACCGCGATCTTCGTCATGTTCGCCGCCGCGGCCAGCGCCCCGTCCCCGCTCTACGTCGTCTACCAGCAGGAATGGGGATTCTCCGCGACGACGCTGACGATCGTGTTCGCGGTGTACGTGCTGGCTCTGATTCTTTCCCTGCTGGTGCTCGGCGCGCTGTCGGACCATGTCGGCCGCCGCCCGGTGCTGGCGGCGGCGATCGCGCTTGAGGCGATCGCGCTGGTGCTCTTCATCGCCGCCGGCGGCGTCGGCGTGCTGCTGCTCGCCCGCATCGCGCAGGGCATCGCCACCGGCGTCGCGCTGACCACGCTCGGCGCGGCGCTGGTGGACCTGAACCCGCCGCACTCGCCCGGCCGGGCCGGGGTGGTGAACGGCGTCGCGCCGATCAGCGGGCTGGCGCTTGGCGCGCTCGGCTGCGGCGCGCTCGTGCAGTTCGCGCCCGCGCCCACCCGCCTGGTCTACGCGCTGCTGCTAGCCGGCATGGGCGTCGCCGCCGTGGTGGTGGCCGCCATGCCAGAGACGTCGGCGCGGCGGCCCGGCGGCCTCGCCTCGCTCGCCCCGCGGCTCGGCGTTCCGCCCCGGCTCCGCCCCGATGTCCTCGCGCTGCTGCCGATCCTGGTGGCCAGCTGGGCACTCGGCGGGCTGTACCTTTCCCTCGGCCCGTCGGTCGCCGCCAGCCTGTTCGGCCTCGGCAGCCATCTCATCGGCGGGCTCGTCGTCACGCTGCTGTGCGGGACCGGCGCGGTGACCGCGTTCGCCCTGCGGGCCTGGCCGGCCCGGCGGGTGCTGACCGTCAGCTCCGCCCTGCTCGCGGCGGGAACCGCGCTGACGCTCGGCGGAGTTCAGGCGGACAGCGTGATCGTCGCAGCCGCCGGGACCGCCGTCGCCGGAATCGGCTTCGGCGGATCCGCGCTGGCCAGTTTCGGCACGCTGGCCCGGCTGGCCGCGCCGGCCGAGCGCGGCGAGCTGTTCGCGGTCGCCTACGTCATCGCCTACCTGGCCTTCAGCCTGCCAGCCGTGCTGGCTGGCCTGGCCACCACGTCCTATGGCCTGCACGCCACCGCGATCGTCTATGGCCTGGCAGTCGCCGCGCTGAGCGTTACCGCGCTCACCGCCCAGCGGCTACGACGCGGCCCGGTCAGCGCGCGCTGAACCAGATTCATAAGTTACGCAGTCTCCGCCGGGCAGCGCCTCCCCGCACGCGGGGCTCCGGCCCGCGTGGGCAACCCCGGTCCGAGCACCCGCCCGGTGGCAACCCCGGTCCGAGCGCCCGCCCGGTGTGGACAACCCGGTCCGATTTCACGCCACACAAGCCTCTTTCGTCACACATGCCACTCCGCTCACTAGTCCGCCATGATCTTGGAGACTTTGCGGTGCTCTGAGCCCCCAAAGTCTCCAAGATCACTAAGGCAGGCCAGTCACGAGCGCCGCATCGAGCGGAGACCGGCGACGCCGGGGACGGCCGGGCCGCACGGCGAGATTCCCGCCCGCGGCCATCCGCGCACCAGCCCGCCCCGGGCGGCATCCCGGCCGACGGCGTGGCGCGGGAACTCCGCGTGGTCCGCTGAGGGCTTGTCCCGTTCTGGGCCAAGGACTAGCGCTCGACGACGTAGTAGCCCAGCCCGGGAATGCGCGTAACGAGCCCCTCGGACTCAAGGAGGCGCAGCGCCTTCGCCGCCGTCTGCCTCGCCACGCCGTGTTCCTGTACCAGCGTCGTGATAGACGGCGTAGGTTCCCCCGGTCGCAGCGTCCCGTCTTCGATCTGCTGCCGGAGCTGGCCAGCCACGCGCATGTAAGCGCGCGGGTCCGGTGTCGTCACGCCTCATAAGTACTCGCCGCCCATCTACCATGATCATGCAGCATCGTGAATGCTCGACAGTAGTCGACCATAATCGAGTAGTATAGACTGACCTGGCAGGCAGCCCGGCACCAGGACGCAGTCGGCACCAGGAGACAGCCCGGCACCAGGAGGCATGATGCTCGACAGTGAGGCGCAGAACGCACTGCGGTGGAACTGGGAAGACGCCTACGCCGTCAACTGCGACGGCGAGACCTGGACGGCCATCCCGGCAGCCCAGCCGGACGCGGTGCTGACCGCCGGGACCGCCGCGGAACTGCGCACGGCCATGCAGCACGATTACGCGACCCGCGCGATGCGGGCGAACGCCACCCGGACCCGCTGGGCCGGCTTCTCCAGCACGTAGCGAAGGCGGCGGGGCCGGCCTGATGGAGGCAGCCAGAGCCGGCCTGCGCCGGCGCGGCGGGTCCGCTAGCGGCCAGCGGGTGAGTACTCCCGCCGCCTGGTATTCGATGCCCAGCCACCGTGGGATGCCCGTCCTCCCCTGGCTGGCAACCTCCCCTGGCTGGCTAACCTCCCCTGGCTGGCTAACCTGGTCCCGCAGCCCGGCGACGACATCGATGACCGCGCCGGGACCCGCTGCCCGCGCCCGCGGTTGCCCCGGCGACCCCGAGCACGGCGCGGCGACGGCTGAGGGCATTGCGCCTCCTGGGGCTGGAAGGGCGGATGGGTGCCGGTACTGGCGCAGCCGGGTGCCTGCGGGTCAGGCCTGCGGCGAGGCCAATCGCAGCTCGGTGCCGGTGAGGTCTTCGAGCAGCTTGATCGGGAGCATTTCCCCGCCGCCGTCGCCGTACTGTGCCCGGGCCCGCCGGTAGACCTGCTCGACGACCGCGCTGACCTCGACCGGCACCCCGGTCTCGCGGGCCAGGTCGACCGCGAGGCCAAGGTCCTTGCAGGCGAGCGCGAGCGCGAAGGACTCGTCGTAGTCCCCGTGCCGCAGCACCTGAAGCACGTCGCGCTCGAGCAAGTTGCTCGCCGCCGGGCTGGCCAGCAGGCACCGGCGCAAGGTGGCCAGGTCGACGCCGGCCAGCGTGCCGACCGTGAGCACCTCGGCGGTGGCGGTCAGGTGCGCGAACCAGAGCAGGTTGATCATCAGCTTGACGGTGTAGCCGGCCCCGTGCCCGCCGACGTGCAGGATCCGCTCCGGGTCGCCCATCGCCGTGAGCAGCGGCAGCACGGCGCGGAAGGTCTGCTCGTCGCCGCCGGCGAAGATCTGCAGCGTGCCCGCGCGGGCGCCGCTGGCCATGCCGCTGACCGGGGCGTCGAGTACCTCGATGCCGCGGGGCCCCGCGAGCGCCCGGATCCGGCCGGCGACCGCGGGGGTGCTGGTGGACATGTCGATCCAGACGGCGCCCGGGCGCAGCCCGGCCAGCAGCCCGTCCGGCCCGGGCAGGACCTGTTCCACCTGCGGCGGCCCGGGCAGCATGGTGATGGCCACGTCCCGGCCCGCGGCTGCCTCGCGCGGCGACGCCGCCCACCCGGCGCCGCCGGCCAGCAGCCCTGCCGCGGTTTCGCGGCGCAGGTCGTGGACGACGAGGTCGTGACCGGCAGCCAGGATGTTCCGGCTCATCGGCCCGCCCATATGACCAAGGCCAACGAAAGCTACCTTCATCGCCCCTCCCGCCCGTCAGTGCCGGACCGCGCTTTGGCTTTCCCGCGGCTGACGCTCATCCCCCGCTGCTGCCCGAGGCCCGGCCTGCGCATGGGGCGCGCCCGTCATGGCCAGGAAGAAGTCCCGCCGCCCGGCGGTCCAGCCGGGCGGGTCCCAGGGGTACTCCAGATAGGGCCCGCCGCCCACGCCCGCGGCGACGTGCAGGTTGGCCAGCAGTCCGAGCCCGTTCGTCCAGGTGTGCGGGGTGAACCAGCGATGGCGCGTGCGGGCGACCTCGGCGACGGTCCTGGCGCGGAGCATGCCGACCGACAGCACGACGTCGGGCTGGACCACGTCGAGCGCGCCGGCCGCCAGGGCGTCAAGCAGCTCCGCCTGGGTGCGCGCCATCTCCCCGCCCGCGACCCGGATTCCGGTCTGCTCCCGGAGCGTCCGCATGCCGTCCAGGTCGTCCCCCGGCAGCGGCTCCTCCAGCCACAGCACGCCGAGTTCGGCGAGCTCGGCGGCGAGCCTGCGCACGGCCGGCAGGTCAAGCGGCTCGGTGATGTCGCCGGGCATCCGCCACCACTGGTTGAGGTCCACCATGATCGCGAGTTCCGGCCCGGCCGCCTCCCTGGCGGCCCGCACCGCTGCGAGCCCAGCCGTGGCGTCCGCCCGGCTGATCCGGATCTTGACCGCCCGGAAGCCGGCCTCCACCGCGGCGACCGCCGCCTCCGCCCGCTCCGCCGGGCTCCTGGCCTCGCCGAACGAGGCGTACGCCGGGATGCGGCTGGCCGCGGCGCCGAACAGGGCGGACACCGGCTGCCCCGATGCCTTGCCGATGATGTCCCACAGTGCCGCCTCAAGCGGCCAGTACCGGCCGGCGTGGAAGCCGATCGTCTCGATCACCTTGACGTGCCGGGCGATGTGCCGGGGGTCCCGGCCGATGAACAGGCCGGCGTAGGAGTCGAAGCCGTCCATGGTGTCGCCCGAGCCGTATCCGGTGACGCCCTCGTCGGTGGCGACCCTGACCAGGGTGGCGTCGAAATGGCGGCGCGGTACCGGGTCCCAGGCGGCGCGGAATGGCGGGTCGAGCGGCAGTCGCATCCGGTCCAGCCGGATGGCCGTGATCTTCACTGCGCGGGCAGCACGGGGTCTGGGCTGAGCGGGGAGGCGGAGTAGTAGGGATTCGCCGGGTACTCGCGGCCAGCCAGCACGTCGGCGACGGCCGGCCCGCCGACGGCGCCCGCCCGCAGCGCCTCCCTGGTCGCAGTGCGGTTGTTGCGGTAGACGAGATCGGCGTCCCGGGCGGCTGGATTCACCCAGACGGCAGCGATGAGCAGCAGCTCGTCGGCGTCAGCGGCGCTGATGATCTCGTCGGCGACGGCGTCGGCGACCCCGCCGGCCACGCCGGCCTGTGCCGCCCCCCAGGTGAGCGCGCCGTGCTCGTCGCTGGCGATCGATGCCTTGTTGACGAACAGCGTCAGCGGCTTGGCCGGCAGGCCAAGCCGCAGCACCGCGACGAACGCCGTATGCCCGCGCCGCGGGCTGGCCAGCGCCGACGCCCAGGCCGCGCCGACCGGGCCGGCCCGGTGGCCGAGCACGGTGTTGATGTGCGCGGCGTCGGCACCCGCGCCGATGAAGCTCTCGCCGACTTGCATCACCGGCGCGTCATCCCGCATGATCACG
>WNGG01010299.1_pt1 | contig 10151 bp, 7 predicted proteins | sample 5400661 | NCBI WGS metagenome assembly WNGG01 (sample SAMN13153372, study PRJNA577476) | soil metagenome | isolation source: 100 cm soil or saprolite under Garry oak tree replicate 1 | place: USA:California | collected 2016-06-15
AAGGACCAATCGTGGACCGAAGCAGCCAACTGGATGCAGCAATTCGTAGCCACGCGGCCCACTTCACTTGGCCATTTTTGGGCAATGCTTGGAGACTACCGGCTGGCTGCTGAGCAATTGGATGACGGCATCCGCGCGCTGGAGACCGCGCTCACCGTGGATCCTTATGTCTACTGGGGACACTATCGCATGGCGCGCGTTTTCGAGCAGAAAAAGGACATGGAAAGCGCCGCAAAAGAATATGAGTACCTCGTGAAATACGCCTTCGATCGTGACGCCGATGTCTACTTGAAGCTTGGTAACATTTACAAAGATGCCGGCCGCAGGCGTGACGCGCTGCGGGTTCTCGCAAAAGGGACAAGAATTCTCTCGACAAATGCCGGGATCTATCGTCTATACCGGGAGGTTCAGGAGGGACGTTGAAATCCAAACTATTGGAAATCGCAAATTGGAATTTGTGCTCCATCCGAAGATCTGCAATGAAGCAACTTCCAATCTTGGAATTTTCAGTGCTTGTATGTCTCCTCTTGCCCCCTCTCATCTACGGGCAAACCCTGAAAGTCGACGTCAACCTCGTCAATGTCTTTGCAACAGTCAAAGACGATCGCGGCAATTTCATCACGGATCTCTCGAAAGAGGACTTTCGCGTTTATGACGACGATCAACTTCAGGACGTGCGGGTCTTCGAAAAACAGGACAAGGTCGAATCCTCGATCGGTCTGCTCGTGGACACGAGCGGAAGTATGATTGACATCATTCCGTATGTGAGGCGAGGCGTCCGCGATTTCACTCGGGCGCTGCCGAAGAATGATGATTTCTTCCTCGTTTCATTCGGAACGACAGTAAAGCTGCTCCATACCTCAAAGCAGCCGCTGAAGCATCTGGAAGAGAGCTTGGCAGGGCTAAGGGCTTGGGGGACATCGTCGCTCTATGACGGGCTTTTATACTCGATGGAGAAGATCGAAAAATCGGATCATCCCCGAAAGGCCCTCATTGCTTTTACCGATGGCAATGACAACGGCAGTACCATTCGGCATGACCGGGTCGTCCAGGAGATCCAGGAATCGGCTGTCTTGGTGTACTTCGTCGCGATCGGGTCCGCCGTTCTCGTGGATTCCCACACGCTGGAATCATTATCCGACATCAGCGGTGGCCGCACTCTTTACGTTCCGAAGCAAGACGCGATTGCACCCGTTCTTGAAGAGGTCCGGACGGAACTGGGACGCCAATACTACATCGGCTATTATGTGCCGCGCCGCGCCGGGTTTCATCACATTCGCATAGAGGTTCCGGGCCGTGACGTGAAGATTAGGGCGAAGACCGGCTATAGCGGCGGCTGAGGATCTTCCACTCAGGCCGTATCTTCGCACCGGAACACCTGTTTTGGACCAGCCTCGTGGTATCCGTTCCACTGCGCTTCGAACGACTCATCATCGATCTTGTAAATCCTGAACAAAGGTAGGGGATTGCACACGGAGTGGGTCGGACATGTTTGCTTGATCTGCAACACCGTGAAAGCCGGCGCGGTGGCGAGTTTGCGAACCAGCTTGAGCTCGGCATCGGTGAAGGTGGTCATCCCGTTTATGTTAATTGAAATTGGACCACATCTGTCCGGTTGCCGCGTGATAACACAAATAGTTGTTGGAAAACGTGGAGGAGGCAATATAGATGATCGAGCTACGATTTCGCATCCGGAACAACGTTTTCAATCCCCAGGATTCGCCCCGAAAATCGACGATTCGTCCGCTGTCGCTGTGTTTGCCGTCGGTAGAAGAAGCGGCCCTGCTCGGTGAAGTGGATGAAGGCGGACGCGTCATCCCAAGGCGTGGGGTGTTCTTTCTGACGAACCTGCGAACAGGACCGGTAATCGAAGGCTTTGAAGATTGTGCTCTCGGCGAATTCGTGAAAGCGCAGATCGAGGCGCTATCTCAAAACGGTGAGCCGCCCGCGAAATGCGAAGTCCTTGGGCTGGATCCCTTCTTGGAGCTGGCAGAACCGGATCAGGCAGACCGGCTTCGCGATTTGATCAGCGTGTGCGAATTCCGGTCCAATGAATTCACTCCAGAATCCGCAGTCCGGTTTTTGAAAGAAAGCGGATTTTTCGACGAGTACATCATCGTCGGTGTAAAACGTGGCAATGGCTGGCGCCGGTCTCGTTGCATCACGACCTTTGAAGGCCGGCCTTCGGATGCCGCAACGATCCTCGGCCACCTCGCGGAGTATTTCGGAAAAGAACAACAAGACGACAAGCCCCATGATGACCGGCACATGTAACGAATCAATGGTGGAGAAAATCGAACGTACTTGCCCAAACTGCGGGGCACAACTGGACGAACAGAAATGTAAGCTCGTGTGCCCCCGCTGCTCCTACTTCAAATCGTGCAGCGATTTCTAGGCATGAGGGATCCAACTGTAGGGGCGGTCTATGACCGCCCGCGATCTCTCGGTTTCGACGTCGGGGGCGGTCGTAGACCGCCCCTACAGTACTGTTTCAGCATGAGCGCAAACGGATAGTCAGGCTGCTCGCGCAGTAATTCATCGAGTTTGCGGTTGGCTGCGGCTTCTTGACCCGTATCGAACAACTTCGCGGCTTCGAGATATTTCTTGTTTGCGGCATAGAGGCGTTCCAGACTTGCCCATGGCTCTGGCGACCCGGTCTCTTTGTGCTTTGGTGTCTTCGAGCGCTTTAAGAACCCGTCGAGGATCTCTCGTACCGTGTGCGGCGTCTCGTCGCTATTCAACACCTGCAAAATTTTTCGTTCCGTCTCCGGATCGCGCGCTTGCCCGAGAAGCTCCATGAGAACCAACAGATCTTCGCGATAACCCGGATGGTTTGCGTGCGCCAGAACCTCTTCCAGGATCCGATCAACCGCCGAGGCTTCGCCGCAGTCGATCAGGAGTTGAAACCATCGAAAGGGAATGTCCTCGTGCGCGTGCGGCTTCAAGGAGTAGAAGATGTATGGGCGAGCCAGCGGCCACATCGCGCGCACCAAGGTATAGGCTTTCATCTCGAGGTCTTCCTCAAGGACGGGCTCGGAAATCACGTACGCAAGGACGCGAGCGCTTGCGGCGGATCGAATTGAACCTAGAGTCTCCATAGCTGCTTCCGCAGCTGAACGGTCTTCGGGAGATTCCAGCAAGAGATCCGCGGCAGCTTCGACTTTCTCATCGGGTTTCTCATCCACGCATTGTTCGAGTCTGCGGATGAGGTAAGCCACGTAGCTCTGAATGATTGTTGGAACATCGTGTAAAGGCGCTTCGATATCTTCGACGAACCGCAACACGCGTACGGGTGCGGATCGCAATTTCCGGAGGTGTGCTGCTATCTCGGTCCGGATCTCGAGCCGCCTTTCGACATGTTCGTGGATGCCGGCATCGATAAGCCGGCGAAATTCTTCATCGTCAAGCGAGGCCCGATCCTCTTCGACCAGCCGGCCCAACTCGTAGAGGAAAAAGTCGTCGCATGGGATGCGGTAATCGAAGTTCTCCAGCGGATTCTTCATTGAGGGAATTTATACAGCCCGGAACCGTACCTCTCCCTTCGCGGGATCGATTGTTTCAATCCGGACGTCGACCATCTCGCCCGGCCGGAGTTTTACCGGGCCTGAAACTCTTCCTCGTAAGTAGTAGTCCTGCAGTTCGATATTTCCCTTTGGATCCAGAACCACCGCAGCAAGCGATTCCCCTCTCTTATATCGTGCCAGGTATTCCAGCAACCAGTAGTTCGTTGAGCGGTCTTCGATGGCCCGGATCTCCTGTTCTGCAGTTTCTGCGGCAGCGAGAATTTGCAGCAGTTCCTCGCGGCCGTATGGTACGGGAACACCGCTGAGCATGGCCGTGAATTGGCGCTGGGTCACCAGATCGGCATAGCGGCGGATCGGCGACGACGCCTGCGTATACGCGCCAAGCCCAAGGCCTGAATGCAACCCTGGTGTGAGGGATAGGCGGGAGCGCTTGAACGTTTTTCTCAATCGTTCGAAAGCCAATGCCTCCACAGCTTTATAAGTCCCGCTGAGCGCAATGTCAGGTCCGCGGAGCCGTCCCGCCGTGGAGTCGACAGCATCCAGTGCGGGACTTATTAAGTCCCGTTGAGGATCACGTCGAATCGACGGAGCCGTTTTCGTGGAGTCGCCGGCATCCAGTGCGGCGCTTAGAGTGTCTTCGACTGCCAGCGCTTCGCGGGGCTCTTGCGTCCGATAGATTACGGGAATGCTGTTTACGGATGCGAAATCCGCCGCCAGTCCGTTTGCCAGAATCATCATTTCGCTGACAACGAATCGTGAAGGCGAGTTGGGATTGATCTTCGTGATTTGAATCTCGTCACCTTTTACGCGGATCTTGAGCTCAGCGCGGCGGAATGTGATTGCGCCGCGGTTCGAGCGTGCGTCGCGCAACTGTTTCGCGATGCGGTGAAGTGTGTAGAGAGCGGGGTCGCTTTCTATAATTTGGTCCGCCTCGTCATAGGAAAGCCGCTTTTGGACATTAATCGTGGAGAGCGCGATTCGATAGCCGGCGCGGTTTGCTTGCTTGTCAAATCGCACTTCGACCGTGAAGGCTGGCCGGGGCACTGCGGTCCGCAGGCTTGCCAGGTCCGTCGACAGGTGCTCTGGAAACATTGGAACCGTGATGGATGGCAAGTAAATGGTCGAAGATCGACGCGAGGCTTCTGCATCGAGGATATCGCCTTTCGTGACGAAAGCGGAAACGTCCGCAATGTGAATACCGACGACAATTTCATCTCCTTCCCATCGAACGGTGAGCGCATCATCGACCTCTTGCGTATCCTCGTCGTCGATGGTGAAAGCCGGAGAGTCTTGATAGTCAAGACGGGCAGGAATGTGTGTATACGGCGTGAGTTGCGCGGCCGCCTCGATTAGCGTAGGGGAAAAATGAGGGTCAATACCGGCTGTGACGAGAAACCGGTCAAGTGTGGGGTCTACACGGCCGGCTCGCAGCAAGATGTCATAGGCTGCGTCGCGCGCTTTTGCGGCACCGGCGATCTCTTCCAGGATGAGGCCGATTTCATCGCCGGTTTTGAACCGCAACCAATTCTGAATCCGGTCAAGGATGACACCCGATTCTTCGGGAATATCGGTGTTCTTTTTCAGGAGTTGTTCCAGGACCTTTACGACATGCTCCCGGAATTCCTCCCGCGCTCGCTGGCGCTGACGGCGTGTCCGCTCGCTCGAAACCTGTTCCTCGGTTTTGGGAAGAAATTGCGCGCCTTTGCGCTTGAAGAACAGATTGTCTTCCGAGAGTGCGCGAAAGACTGCAGACTCGGCCTCCGGCGTCGTTTCGGCGAAAAATAATTCGGCAAGCTCGGACGGGTTCAGTTCGCGCTGTCTCGTTCCAACCGATTGCCAAAGCAGTTCGACGTCGACCTCGGATTGGCGTGCGGACACCTTTTCCGAGATTTGGCGCGCGAGAGCCGGAAATTCTCCTTCAGTTGACGGACGGTGCACGATGACCACACGATCCCCATGTACCGTCGAGTTGCGCCCGCGCGGGTCAATCACATGCAGGCGGTCGCGTTCCTGTTTTCGCACGTAAGCGAGACGCAGTTCTTCCGCATCGAGGAATTCAATAATCCGTCCTTCCAGCAACATGCCTATAATTCTGTCATGATGCGGAATGAGATGCTCAGCCCATTGTCCGGCTCCGCGCTGCGGGTCGAGACCAAGGAACAACTGGACGACTTTCTGGCGCGGCCGGATGCGGCACAGACGGTGAAGGCTGCGTCGTTCGAGGAAATTTTTTTTACTGTTAAGGGTGTTGGATTAGCCGATAGTCTCGACCTCCTGCCGCTGGTTTCTGGAAAGCAGATTCGTGGCTTTATCGATCTGGACTGCTGGCGCAAAGACACGTTTGTGCGTAAGCCGTTCATGGAATGGATGGGCGCATTTATTCAGGCGGGCCCCGAAGAAACGATGAAGGCCATTTCGGGTGTCGACGACACGGTGATCTCGCTGTTCTTGAAGGACCTCACTCACGTCTACGAAGTCGATCGTGACGACCCGCCCACCGGTACGCAATTAATCTTCACACCTGATAATCGTTTCGCTGTCGAGCCTCTCGAACAAGGTGAAGCCACCACGATTGGGATGCTCATCCTGGACGCGCTTTTCAAGTACAACCCCCACCTCGGGACACAGATTTTGGCGAAGGTCCGCTACACGACGCGCGTCGAACTGGAAGAGACGGCATACGACAACAAGAACCGCCGGCTTGAAGCACACGGTTTTGTCGATTACTACGATGCGCTTTCCATCTATGCGCCAGAGGCGGTGGGTGAGAGCCATCCGCCCGCCGATCGTGAACGGCCGGTCGAGGAAATTCCGGGCGAGGAAAATCCGGGCAACCTGCCGGCCGTTTTCGCAGATTCGTTGCGCGGCGGCGCTTTTCTAACGAAGGCTTTCGAACAGATCACCGATCCCGCGGAGGCCGGCCGATTTGGGCAGGAATTAACGGCTCTGGGGAATCGAATTCTTTCGGCGAATCTCGTCAATCTTGGCGAACTCGAGGGTATTCGCCCGGCGCTCGAGGAGATGCGCGATTTCCTCACGATCGGGCTCGAGCGCCTGACCGGCGGCAACGCAGAAATCGCGCCTGATGCGCTGCGCAAGAACTATATACAGACGGTGTTCAAATTCGGTTTCGATCAAGTGGCGCGTTTGCGTGACGAAGCCGACCGGTTGGCCGGCATCCGTGGTTTTCGGGTCTCGGTGCTCGATGAATCCGATCAGCAATTCATTGAAGGACTCCGCCGGTTCAAGCCCCTGCTGGCCGAAAACCTCCGGTACCGGAATTTCCAGTCCACGGCCGACGTCGAGCGAGCGCGCGCTCGTTTGGACGAACTCGCCCGCATGGTCGGGGTGTTTGTGCAAACGTTTCCCATCATTCGGGAATCGCTGGCCAAAACGTTCAATACCGCAACCGTGCAGTTCGCCGTCAGCGGAAAGTTCGAGGCAATCCCCATAAAAATTCGTGAACTCGAACAATTTCTAAGTCAAGGGATGACACTGCCGGCGATTGATGTGCCCGCGGCGATGCGTCCGTTCGCGGGTCGTTGGTGGGAGGAATTGCGGGCGGAGTTGGAACCACTCGCCGGTAAATCGATTGATCCGAGATTCATTGCCAGCATTCACGTAGGGGGTACACCATAAAAGGTAAGGTTGTGATCCTGCCTGGAGGTTCGGGAGGCCTTGGCGCCGCGGTTGCGGAGGCTGTTGCCAAGGCGGGCGCCATACCGGTCATCGGATGTCTCGGCAACCTCGAGCGTGCAGAAAGCATCGGGGGGAGACTTTCAGAGAAATACGAGGTTGACGCTCCCCTCGTTGTAGGCGACATCCTCGATGCCTCTGTCCGCCAGCGGCTTATCGACGAAGCACAACGCGCTGGTGAGCTATACGGCCTCGTACCGCTCGTCGGCAACCCGGCGCGGGTTCCGATTGAGACGGCCACGGAGCAAGATTTGATCGATTCGATGCGAACCAACTTCATCGGACCGGTCCTGTTGGCGCGCGATTTTGCCGCTGCTGCCGGTGATCGCGACGCATCAATCGTGTTCATCTCAACTATGCAGGGCACCGCCGTGTTTGCAGGCAGTACCACATATGCGGCGCCCAAGGCGGCGCTCGTCCATACGGCGCGCATTTTGGCAAAGCAGTGGAAAATCCGGGTCAATGTCGTGGCGCCCGGAGTCAATAATGCCGGAATGGCCGAACAAAGCGTTCAAAGCGGAAAATATGATTCCTTCATCGAGAAGAAAGTCATCCCCCGATTTGGGCGCCCCGAAGATGTCGCTCGCGCGGTCTTGTTCTTCCTCGAGCCGAACAATTACGTGACGGGGCAAGTGCTGACCGTGGACGGTGGACTGAGCTTGAAGATGTGAGGGAACTGTAGCGGCGGTCTATGACCGCCGGTATTCCGTTGATTCTGCGAGAAACCGGCGCTCATAGAGCGCCGCTACAACTTTCCAATCTAAAACTGATACCGCAACGCGAAAAAGACACGCCGGTTGCCGCCGTCGGTTCCCCATTGATTGAGGAAGTTGGAGGAATTGACACGCCCTTCAGGGATGCCGAAATTGCGCGAGTTGGTCGCATTGTACATTTCCGCACGGAACTGAAGATTATGGCCCTCAGCGATGCGGGTATTTTTTATGAAGCCCATGTCGATCTGGCCAAGGCGATCGGCACGCAACGGGTTTCGGCCGACATTACCGACACGCACTCCAGGCGGGAGTGTGCTGAACAGCGAACGTCCTCCAGCCTTCAACAGTTCCGTGACGGACATTCTGGACGTATCGAGCGTCGTGTTCAGGTTTGGACGAATAGCAAGGCCGACCAACCCAGCGATTCCGTTTAGCGCGCCCGTCGGATCCGAACCGTTGAGTACGGTGAAAGGCTGCCCGCTCTGGAATGTAAAGAATGAGTTGATCTGCCAGCCGCCCAGGATGTGCCCAATCACGCCAGGCTGATTGCGGAGGGCCGGAATTTCATACACAAAGTTTCCCGTAAAGCGATTTGGACGATCGTAGGAAGAGCGGCCGCGATCCGCGAGCCGGTTGAAGGAATCCTGCGATACGGCCACTTCGCCCGAGGACGGGTTGAAGATCTCGGAGGCAGTGTCGATAAATGCGCTCCACGTGTAATGGAATCCGGCGCTGAATCCTCGCGTCAGTCTCTTTTCAGTACTGAGCTGGAGAGAGTGATAGATGGAGGAAGCGGCATTGGCTCTGAGGCGGCGGATGCCGATTGTCGGGTCCACACGCTGCGTCGAGGTTGAGCAGAACCCCGCCGCATTGCAGTTTGGCGCGTCCGGGTTGCCGTCGATGGTTTGAAACAGCGATGTGCCTTTGGTGCCGACGTATCCCACTCTGAAGACGAGGTCTCTTGCGAGTTCACGCTGGATCTCCAAACTGAATTGGTCGGCGGCGGGCGAGCGGAAATCCCCTCCGACGATTGTGCGCGTGAGCTGCAGCGGATCGAGAGCAAAAGGTTGGATCGACGGTAATGAGGTGAAGGCGTTGACCGCTCCGCGTCCTCCCCCCGGCAGGGTTATGGTCGGCAGGGGAACAGAGGCCACAAATGGGAATGCGCTGAAGATGTTCAGGTTGATGTTGAGAAACGCATAATCGTAGGTTCTCGAATATCCGCCACGGAGGACGAACTTGTCTCCGCCCGTAAGCAAGCCTAAGGGATTGCCCGTACCGGTGCGGGGATTCCAGTTGAATCCGACACGAGGTTGGAAATTATTGGTATCCCGTTTCGGAACAGGCCCAAAGCGATAGCGCTCATCACCGCCCGCAGCCTGGACGATACGGTTGTTCACGGGCACCAGATCATTGAACGTGTTCCCCGGGACTTCATAGCGCAACCCATAGTTGAGTGTGAAACTGCGAGAGACCTTCCACTCGTCCTGCCCGAAGAAAAACAGATCGTACCATTTGTAATACTGGAGCGTCTGACCGCCAGGGAGGGGCCGGTTGATCGTGGCTGCGTTGTCGGCAATATCGTCGACGAAACGCTGGAGATTCGAATACGCCAAAATCCCGCGGGTGGCAGGTACGAAGAAACTCTTGATCTCCGACCGCCGGAAGTCGGCTCCGAACTTCAACGCGTGAGCGCCGCGGATCAACGAGAGGTTGTCCTGGATTTGATAGATATTGTTGAATCGGTACTGCGGCAGATTTGACGCCAAACCGATCGCGGTGCGCTGGTCACCGGCATTGAAGCCGGTGAGTCCCAGTTCGGAAATTTCGATCGAAGGGATTTCCTGAGACGCGGTATTTTGCGCCGTCGTTGTCGTGGCATATCGCTGATACGCTGTGCGCACTTCGTTGACCATCGTGTTCGAAAGAGTGCTCGTCAACCACACGTTGGCGGCCTGTTGACGCGTGGGGACCAGTGTTGTCAGTCCCGGCGGAGTTTTCTGGCCCTGTCCGGCATCCTTGTCGTCGGTGAACATGTACCGGCCGCTGAGCGTGTGGCGGTCGTTGAGCTGGTGATCGACACGGGTTGAGAACTGGTGGTTATCGATTCTACGGCCCGCGGATCCGGTAAGCGAACCGAGTGGAACGGCATAAGTCGTACCGCCCGCCATAAATGAAAGCGACTGGCCGATTGGGGCTTGCGCAGCGGGCAAGAACT
>WNGG01010300.1_pt1 | contig 10151 bp, 11 predicted proteins | sample 5400661 | NCBI WGS metagenome assembly WNGG01 (sample SAMN13153372, study PRJNA577476) | soil metagenome | isolation source: 100 cm soil or saprolite under Garry oak tree replicate 1 | place: USA:California | collected 2016-06-15
AGAAGATGGAGCCTAAGACCAAGTAGCAAAGCCCAAGAGCCGTGTGCGGTGAAAGTCGCAAGCACGGTTCCGAGGGGGGGAAAGTGTCGTGAGACATCTACCTATCCCGACAAGCACGAGCGCGCAACGATGGCACCGGTGACACAAGCGTGAGGCGGTGTGTGACGGATACCCGAATGGGGCGAGGTCCTCGTTTGCCACGGCGCTAGAGCGCGCCTCTGCGTTCGTCCTCAGGGGTGTCATCGGCGCATGGGGTGTGTCCCTCGCGGCATTCGACAAGGCTTGGAAAGCTGTTGCCACTCAATCCAAAAGGTAGTGCGGCGCGTTTTCACTCGCGTTGCCCCAACTCCTGACTACTGCGGTTCCCCGGCTCAGCGACACGCTTGGTCTCGTCTCGCTTCGCGCCCTCTGGATCTCACTGCACTCTCCGACCTGAACCGCCGAGTGCGGACCCGCAGGCTAGGTGGTGCGGGGGCTGGGGAGGGGGACCTCCCCGGCTACCCGATTGAGCTGGAGCTACACCCGGTAACGGATCTGCGGATCATGGAGATAGCGGAGGATGTACATGGTTTTGACGGTTCAGGCTGCGATTGCCAAAGAGATCCTCTGAGCAGGCCTGCGGTTTCATGCAGGAGTCCAACTTCTTGAGCTTCGCTGTCAACGCGAGGTTTTCCCGATAATCCACCGGACAGTCGATCACCACCGGCCCCTTCTGCACGAACGCCTCTTGCAGGACATATGGCAGGTCGTCCGCTGCCTCCACCCGATAGCCCCTCGCGCCAAAGCTCTCGGCATAACGGACAAAGTCGGGATTGCCGAAGTTGACGAAGGCCTCACGGCCAAAGCGTGTCTGTTGCTTCCACCTGATCAGACCGTAGCCGCCGTCGTTGCAAATCACGGTCACCAGGGCGAGGCCCAGCCGGACCGCCGTCTCCAACTCCTGTGAGTTCATCAGAAAGCCGCCATCCCCAGTCACCGCCGCCACCTTCCGGTGGGGGGAGAGCAGCTTGGCCGCCACCGCGCCAGGCAGGGCGATGCCCATAGAGGCAAAACCGTTCGAGATAATACAGGTGTTGGGCCGCTCACAGGGATAGAGGCGGGCAATCCACAGTTTGTGCGCGCCGACGTCAGAGATCAGAATGTCCTCTGTCGCCATCGCGACCCGCAACTCATACAGCAATCGCTGCGGTTTGACCGGAAAGCTCTGATCCCTGTGGCCCTCTGCGAGTTCGGTTACGAGGGCTTCTCGCAGCGTCCAGGGGCAGACGGCCTGGCTGGGGGTAGCCCTCATAGAAAGTGCAGACAGAGAGGGACTGAGGTCGCCAATGACCTCGACGACTACCGTGTAAGCGGCATCGACCTCAGCGGGAGAAAGATCAAGGTGGACGATCTTTTTGTCCCGGCGGGGATTCCACCGCGCGGGCGCATACTCGACGAGATCATAGCCGACGGCGACGACCACATCCGCCCGATCCAGCCACCAGGAAACAGAGTCCCGGCTCTGCAGGCCAATAACACCAAGCGCCAGTGGGTGACCGGAGGGGATAGTCCCCTTGGCCATAAAGGTGGTAGCAACCGGGAGGTTGAGGGCCTCAGCAAAGCGCACGAGCGCCGCACTCGCCCCGGCCCGCGCCACCCCGTTGCCAGCTACAACAAGGGGGTATCGCGCGGTTGAGATGAGCTGGGCTGCCCGCTCCAGTTGACAGGCAAGGGGGACGGATGGAGGAGAGAGTCCTGGCTCCTGCAGCGGTTCCTCATCTACGTCCATCTTGGCAATGTCTTCCGGGAGGTCGAGGTGGGTGGCCCCAGGTTTTTCCGTTTGCGCCACGGTGAAGGCTTTCCGCACTGCCTCCGGGATGGTCTCGGCTTTTTTAATCTGCGCACTCCACTTGGTGATGGGACGGAAGAGGGTCTCGAGGTCCAGACACTGGTGGGACTCCTTGTGCATGCGGCCCAGGCTCACCTGCCCGGTGAGGGCGACGACCGGACTATGGTCCATAGTGGCATCGGCCACTCCTGTCATGAGATTGGTCGCCCCAGGACCAAGCGTGGACAGGCACACCCCGGCTTTGCCGCTCAGTCTCCCATAGACATCGGCCATAAAAGCGGCCCCCTGTTCGTGACGGGTGGGAACAAAGGTGATCGTTGAGTCTCGGAGGGAGTCGAGCAGATCCATAATCTCCTCGCCGGGCACACCAAAGATGTACCGCACTCCTTCATTTTCCAGACATCGCACCAACAGTTCAGTAGCCTTCACAGCAGCCTCCTCTATAACGGTTATAACGTCAGCGACACTCGCACTGCCTGTCCTCCGTATGGCGGACAACCTCAGGAAAGATGACCGCAGGGAAATAGGAGCCCAGAGACCGGGCGAGCATCCCTCCCAGACTGTGACCCACCATAATGACGGGGCTACCCGTCTCCTTGACAATGTAGATGAGCCTCCGGGCCAGGAGTTCTCCTGTTCGCTCGGGAGCGCGCACGTTCCAGTCAATGCCCGACAGGTACGGGCGATAACCCAAGCGGCGTAGCCACCTCTGTCAGACCATACGGACCTGTGGGGGTAGCACGCGGAAAATCCATCCAGACCTCCCCTTTTCTCCGACAGGCGAAGGAGCTGCTTCGCTCCTGCCCTGCGGTCCCCCAAGCAGAGAGGTCCCTTCGGTCATGATCCCACGCAAGGCTCTTCATCCTATTCCTGGAGAACATGGACACCAAAGAAGGGTTCTTCTTCTCGGTCATAGTCGTTGCTCCTTCGCTGGGCGGGATCACCGCCTGTCGTCGTCGGCCTTTTCTCCCGCGCGTGCCGGCTGATGGCATGGTGAGTTCTCTCTGTTCAGTGCGTGGGCGTGTCAGAGGACCACGACGTCCTCAGCACGGGGAGCTACGCAGAGCGGGCCTTCAGCCACTGCCCGACTTGGGGCCAGAGTTTCTTGTGCGCCGCGGCGCTCACCGCTACACCGATATGGCCGGTGGGGAAGAGCAAATTCGCCTTATCAGCGCTGCCGACACACTCAAGGAACGGCAGGCTGGACTGAGGATGCACCACATCATCATATTCACCGACCACGTTGAGCACCGGGCAGGTGATGCGCCGCAGGTCCACCGCCTCTCCTCCCACACGCAGGCGATTTTGCATCAAGAGGTTCCGTTGAAAGATGTCCTGTGTCACCTCGCGGAAGATCCGGCCGGCCAGCGGTACGTCGCTGTTCATCCAGCGCTCGAACAGCGCAAACATCTCCGCATAGCCTTCCTTGTCCTGGTTCCGATAGAGGCCCACATACTTATCCAGCGCGTGGTGTATGGGAGACATGGCAGTGAACCCGGCTTTGATAAACCAGGCGGAGCAGTTCCCATACGTAGCGGTGATGAGGTCGATGGTCTCAGGGCGTAGCCTGGCCAACAGACTAAAGAGGGGAATCTTCCGCACACTCATATCCAGGGGGAGGGTGAGGGTGATGAGATTTTCGACCATCTCGGGATGGAGGGCGGTGTAAATGGTGGTGAGCAGACCGCCAAAGCAGTACCCGAGGAGCGAGACCTGCTCGACACCGGTATGGATCTGCACCGTGCGCACTGCATTGGCCAGATCTCCATTGACATAGGCGTCGAACCCGCGCCAGCTATCGGCTCGGGTGGGCGGAATCCAGTCCGTCAGATAGACATCAATCCCCTGGTTGAGCAGGCTCTGTATGACGCTTTTGCCCGGCAACAGGTCCAGGACATAGGGGCGTTTGATCAGGGCGTACACGAGTAGCAACGGGATGGATTGGGACGTTCCTGCTGCCCGGTAGTAGCGCAGCCGGACCTTGCCTTCTTCGTAAATCACCTCGTAGGGCGTGACCGGGGGAGTATCCTCGCTAAGCGGAAATGGCTCAGTCAGGCCATTGCGCAGACCCTCCAGGTAGCGAATGGCCCCATCCCTCCAGTATTGAGGAAGGTGGCTGAACAGGGGCAGCATACTCTACTCCTTTCTGTGGTGGCCGCTGTTTTCTGCGGAGACCGGAGAGGTGGCGACCGCTTCACATGTCGGGTTTAGGACGTTCGGTAGCCCTCGGGGTTTGCCGGGCGATGAGGCAACGCTGAAGTGTCCACGAAAGCCGGTTTCGTATCCTGTTGTTAGCAAAGAGCAGGCCACGTAAGCGACGAGAACCGTGAAGCCGGGTAAGTAGGCAGAGGGGAACAGGTTTTCCCCTCTTGGCATAGGGTGGGGCTCAGTCGGGAAGGGAGAGCGTGTGGTGATAGTGAGCATGTCAGCAGCAATCTGCTGCCAGAGCAACAAGACGTTCAGTTCTGGAGAAGCAACAAAGACAGCAGATGAGGAAGGCCCGCAGGAAGGAGGGTAAACCTACGGGCCTTCTGACACCGCCCGATCGGGGAGAGCCTCAGGCGGCGCACTGCGCACAATTCTTCACTCGCTTTCGAGAAAGCCCCAAGCGGTGAGCAAGTTCCCTGGCTCCCCCACCTGGCTGCCCTCCCTGACCCTGTAGCCGCAAGCTTTTCTCAGCCTCGGCTTCCCCTCAGTGCTCTCCCGCCCTCTCCTCGTGTGTACACGTGCTCTCAACTACGAGGCGTGAGAACCAGGGCAGCGAGCGGATCAGGTCAGGCATTTCTGTCCGACGCTTGGGGCAGGTTTGCCCGAGACGGAGAACACCCGAAGCGGCTAAGTGCTGAAAAAATATGAGGTCGCGGGTGGGCACAGATTGTGCTGCCAGAAACCTGCAGAGACGAGGCAAGCCGGGCGGACTGGGACACCAGAGTCGCCCAGCACCCCACAGACGCAGAGCTCCAAACTCTCCACGCGCTGTGGCTGGGCTTATGTGTGAAGGTCGAGCGGGGGGATATGGCTCTTGAGGAGGCAAGTACCATCTTTGAGAAAGTACGAGGGACCCTAGTGAGGAACCGCCTTGAGGAAAGGCAGGACAAGGCAGAGTCGTCTGCCTTGTAGTGAGGGAGAGCAATCTTCTCTGTGGCACTCTTAACACCGCCTCCCTCGGGGGGCAGCGGGAAAGCAATGGGGCATCTCTCCTCTAGTGTGGTCTACCCTCTGTTTCTCTTGAACGTCGTGCTGCAGCTCTTTGACGGCCTGAGCACGTACCAAGGCATCCACCTGGGGTGGCAAGAGGGCAACCCCCTGGTGCACGCAGTGATGGTCCATTGGGGGGCGGGCTGGGCGCTGCTGGGCGTTAAATCCGCCGCCTGTGCCTTGCTGCTGCTCTTGTATTGCTTGGGCACTCACCCACTCAGTGCGTGGGCGCTGACCCTGACAGCGGCGTACTACTTTACCCTCTCTTTTCTCCCCTGGGTGTCCGTGCTGCTGCTCTGTGCGGCTGGCTGAGTTCGTCCCTCTGTTTGCCCTGCCTCTCAACCCTAGTCAGCGCCGTAAACTTTGAGTGAGCAGGGCCAGGCCGTTTTCCATACTGACCCTGGTGGCAAACAGGTGCATTGTTGCCCGACCGGTCAAGAGTGTCCTGAGGGTTACTCACTGCATCTGACAGGGCTTTTGCGCTGGTTAGGGCAGCCCAGCCCGGTTTCCCGACTCCCCACAGAATCACCGTGGTGTCTAAGTACTGAAAAAATCTGAGGGAATGCTTGAGGCACAGATTGTGCTGTCAGCAGACCTCCAAGATGAATCGCCACGTATGCAGTCTCCTTTTGGCTATCCTCGCCCTGGTTGGGGGTGCCTGGACGGCGCTGGCTCATGACACCCTCGGGCACGCGCAGGCCATAGTAGCAGTTTACCAGCCGACGACTCGCCTTCACCCTGGCCCTGCTGAGTTGGACTACTACCGGGGGGTGACTTATGGCAAGCGTGGGCACTGGCAGGACGCGGTAGCGGCATTCCAGGAGGGGATTCGCCTCAAGCCGGACTATGCTGAGGCACACTCCGGCCTGGGGGAAGCGTATGGCAAGCTCGGCCGCTTACCGGATGCGGTTGCCGCGCTCCAGCAAGCGATTCGCCTGAAGCCCAAGCTGGCCGTGGCCCACAACAATCTGGGGGTGGCCTATAGCACCCTGGGGCACTGGCAGGACGCGGTAGCGGCGTTCCAGCAGGCGACTCGGCTCCAACCTGCGGATGCCCAGGCGCACTACAACCTGGGAGTGGCCTATACCAACCTCAGGCGCTTACCGGAGGCGGTAGCGGCGTTCCAGCAAGCGACTCGCCTCCAGCCCAAGGATGCCCAGGCGCACTACAACCTGGGAGTGACGTATCTCATGCTGGGCGACCAGGGGTCAGCCCGTGAGGAATATAAAATGCTCAAGCCCTTAGACCAGCATTTAGCGACTGCCCTCCTCAGGTCCTTGAACAATGAATCGTAATGACCTGAAGAGCGCCCTACCCGACAAGTGAGGAAAGGCAGGAAAAGAAAGAGCCGTCTGCCTGGTAGTGAGGGAGAATGTCTTCCTACCCATGCTTGATCCGACCTTGCTCTCTGGAGGATACACCGTCATGCCGCCGGCCTTCATTGCTGCTCTGCTCTTGACCCTCGCGCTTGGGGGCGTGACTACCACCGCGTTGCCCTACATCTTCTGGCGTACCCCCCAGACCCGCTTTGCCTTGGTGGTTGCTCTGCTTCTGGTGTTTGCGCTCCTCACCCTGGCATCGCTGGTGGTCCTGCGGCCGCTCCTGCCGCGGTAGGCGTCTCCCTTGCTGCTGCACTGTTCGACCTCTCTGACCCATGCCTGTTAGTGCGCCGTGCCTCCGGCTTTGCCGATCTCGAAGCGCCGAATGAGGAACGCCAGCGGCAGGCCGATACTCACCACCAGCCCCAGCAGGCGAAAACAATCCATAAAAGCCAGCATGTGAGCCTGCTGACTCATGAGGCTCGCAACGAGTCCGTACGACTGCTGGATCGCATCTGGCCCACTGGTTCCGCGTGTCATCAGGTAATGGCTCGACGTGTTCACAAATCCCTGCATCGTTGCGTCGGCGGAGGTGAGGTGGCTCACCAAGATGCTCTGGTGATACTGCGTCCGCCGCTCCAGCATCGTCGTGACGAACGCGATGCCAAAACTTCCGCCCCAATTCCGGCAGAGGTTTGTGAGGCTCGACCCCTTATTGTTCTTGTTCTTCGGCAGATACGAGTAGGCCAGCTGGCTCACCGGCACGAACATGAACGCATAGCCAAAGCCCTGGAAGCACCGCGCCAGCATAAAGTGGATATAATCGGTCTGCGATGTGAAGCTGCTGTAGTGCGACAGCGCGAGGCCGGCAAGCGTAAAGCTGAAGCCGAGCAGTCGCGCGGCGCCGATTTTCGGCACGAGGCGCACGACCACAGGAGCAAGCAGTGTGATCACCGCCGCGCCGGGACCCAGAACCAAGCCCGCATCGGTTGCGGTATAGCCGAACAGCGTCTGCAACATCTCTGGTATCAAAACCGTGCTGCCAAAGAGCCCGAAGGCGAAGAGAAAGTAGTACACATTAGCGAGGGCGAAATTGCGCTCACGCAGCAGCGTTAGTTCGACGACGGGATCGTCATGCCGCCATTCCCACCACATCGCGAGCGCGATCGCGACGACGGCGATAACAAGAAAACTGGTGATGAAGTGACTTTCCAGCCAGTCGTCACGCGCGCCGCGATCCAACACGACCGCCACGGTCAAGCTGCCGCGGAACTCGTGAAAAAGAGCGGGTTCCTGGGTGCTCAGCGGAAGGGTTCGACGGGATGGGGGAGAGGGTGACAAAGAAACGCTGCCGAGATGTCGGCACGCGCCATGAGTGTCACGACGCTGCGCGTGCCGGGAAGGATTGGGAAGGCAGTGTCAACTGAACTTACTGTGATGTGCTCGCGCCCTGCCCGCTGGCGGCCGCAGGTGCCCGAGGCGGCGAACCCGGTTGCAACTCGCCACGTTGGGAAGCGCTGGATCATTTCCTGGCCGTACTCCGGCGCCCGCAATCGGTGACGGCCAGGACGGAAGTGGGACACAATACTACCATGGGCAGAGAGGAAGCGCTCGAGTAACTTACGAAAGAACCGCCTGGCGGCTGCCGTATCCCTGCGCGTCTGCGCCAGGATATCCAAGACTATGCCTCCTGATCCACCGCCCGCCCCACTTTCTCAGATGCCTTGGCGATGGTGAGACGGGAGTTGTGGAGCTGCTGCCATTTTTCCACGTCGGGGTCCGCCCCTGAGATGGTGAAAATCCCACGCTCTGTACTCGACCGGTTGACTGATACGGTTTGTTATGCCGCATGAATGGATAAAGTCGAGCTAAGCAAATTTCTGGAACATTGGAAGCAGCGTGGGACGACGCACGCTATCATTGACTGCTCATTCCAGAATCAGTAGGGTAGCCGCGTTAAAGCCTGCCAAGTCGGCCTCGCCTTAGACATAACAACAGCCAGGAGGGCGCAGAGATTATGGATGTTCAGACTAAGGCCTTTGTCTTGCGCGATATGATCCGCCGCATGGCGGCTGGGGGAGGGGACATCACCTCTACGGATTGGCTGCAGTTTGCCGAGGCGCAAAACGACGGGTATCGGACCGGGCCTGAAGTTGGGGAGAAGGTGCCGGACTTCTCCTTGCCCGATCAGCATGGCAGGCGTTGGGCCCTTCAGGAGCTGATGGGACCCAACGGGCTGCTCCTCGTCTTTAGCCGCAGCGCCGATTGGTGACCCTACTGCCGCAACCAGCTCGTCGAGCTGCAACTCTCCCTCGATCAGTTACAAGCCTGCGGCATCCACGCCGCGTCGATCACCTATGACTCGTCCGAGGTTCTGCGTGCCTTTGGCGACGCCAACCATATCGCCTATCCGCTCTTGTCGGACGTGGGTAGCAACGTCATTCGCGCCTTTGGCATCTTCAACACGAACGTGCCGGCGGATCACCAATTCATGTACGGGATGCCGTGGCCGGGGGATTACCTCATTGCTCCTGATGGCACAGTACGAGACAAGCTTTTCCTGCGCGACTATCAACTGCGTCCGTCCGCGTCGGCGGTGATACTCCGACATTTTGCGGACAAAGCCGGTGGGAACTGTGTCGAAATCAACACCGACGTGCTCCGTGCGACGATCAGCCTCTCGACTGATCGCTGCTTTCCTGGGCAGGAACTCGGGGTGTCGCTGCAAATACGCCTGCAGCCAGGCTGGCACGTGTACGGCAAGCCCTTGCCTGGCAACTATCAGGCAACCGAACTCGTCTTCGACAGTCCGTTAGTCGGGGAACACTCGCTGGAGCTGCCGCCCCCCAAACCGACGCTGCTCCAAGCGTTGGGAGAAACCCTGCCCGTCTACGAAGGCGAGATGCGCGCAGTGGGCAAGCTGGGGATCAAGTGGAGCCCCCCGAGGCCGGCACCGTTTCTGGAACCACTGGGCAAGCGGATCGAGCCCGGGGTCTACACGATCAAGGGTGAGCTGCGGTTTCAGGCGTGTGGCACCGAGGTCTGCAAGGCACCGCAAGCCATCCCCTTCGAGCTGCCGCTGGAAGTAGAAGCCGGGATTCCGCCGGCGCCAAAAAAGCCAGTGTAGGACGCTAGGCAGGCAGCACGGGCAACCGCTCCACCCGGTAATCCTCACTCTGCATAGGTGAAAGGCCAGAACTGGTGAGAGAACTGCTCACCCGAGCACGGAAGACGCTGCGCCTCGATGACCGCTCAAAAGCGACGTGTGCAGTAAGAATGTTGCCCGAGAAGCTGAAGTAGGAATTGTGTAGTACATCTTTGACAGGTTGTTCGGCTTTGGGCAGATCGCGGCAGCGGGCACGACCACGTACTCGGCATGCGTGCCGCCCAGATCGTGGGCTTTCACGTCCGTGCCGACACAAAACGCGCGGTCACCCGCGCCGGTGAGAATACCGACGCGCAGCACCGGATCGTCGCGAAACTCGCGCCAGACCTCGGTGAGCCTGCGGTAGGTTTCACCATCACAGGCATTGAGCCGCTCGGGACGATTGATGGTCACGTACGCCACCGGGCCTTTTGTTTCGCACAGGACTTTCATGCGCGCATTCCCAGCTTTTTCTTCAGAAAGGCTCGATCAACTCCAGGAACGTTCCGTCAGGGTCCTTGAAGCAACAAAACTTGCCCCCGGCCTTGTTGCCAAAACGAATGACCACCGGCTCGGAGACGAACTCAACGCCAGTCGCCCGGAGCCGCTGATACTCCTCGTCGAGATTTTTCGTGAACAGCGCTATCCGGGCAATGCCGGT
>WNGG01012651.1_pt1 | contig 10151 bp, 12 predicted proteins | sample 5400661 | NCBI WGS metagenome assembly WNGG01 (sample SAMN13153372, study PRJNA577476) | soil metagenome | isolation source: 100 cm soil or saprolite under Garry oak tree replicate 1 | place: USA:California | collected 2016-06-15
TACTGTTCATGATTCCGACCATTATCGCCGCCGCGTTCACCGCCGCAATCGGACCGGCTGAATCCGCAGTGCGAGGCACACTTGTGGAGGCGCTGGAATGTGAGTAAAAGACTCAGCCGCGAATGGCGCCATCCGCGGAGGGTCAACCCAACAAATCTTCGACTTTGAATGTGATTTCCGGAAAAGCCGTGACGAACAGCGGATCGCCGCGATGCAGAGTAAGATTTGTCTGGTACGAGTTGCCTCGGGGGTCTCTGAAGACGAGGAGTCGATCATGCTGGAGATCTCCAATCCAGACCTCGGGAATTCCAAGCCTGGCATAGATTGGGACCTTAAGATTCCGATCCTTGCGCAAAGTGGTATCCGCGATTTCCACGGCGAGATAAATATCTTCACCAGTCGGATGTTTCGATGCGTAGTAGTCGGCTCGTCGCTTTGCGAGCAGGAGATCCGGCTGGGGCTCATTGTATTCGTTAAGCCGAGCTGGGTTCTGAACGGTCACGATCGCTTTGCCTCTGAACAGAAATGTGAACAGGTCGTTGGCGCGATTGACGCATCCGGCATGTCTATTCCCAATGGGGCTCATCTCGAGGATTTCTCCTTCGATAAGCTCCACGCGATCCTCCGGCTTGAGAATGCCTGCTTCGGCCATTCGGTAATAGTCATCCACCGTGAAGAGTTTCTTAGTGACGTCTGCTCGCATGTTGCCTCTTTCCACTGGCCATAGCTTATCACGCGCCTGTATGTGCAATTCTGAGCCCGCCCCCATGTCCTTGTCCAGGGCGCATGCGAACCTCGCGATCGAGAAAATATCTTCGAAAATGCGGAGAATATAATCGCGTTTTCGCCGATATCGTGGGCCTCTTTTTATGTGCCTTTTGTGGCTCGATTTTTGTTAAAAGGTAACGATGTCTTTCGATCCGGCATTGCGCCATCTCATCCATACGTTCAGGCAGTCACCGAATTGGGACAGGCAGCTCGACCTGGAGCTTCTTCAGAAACTGTGGCCGGCGTTAGTCGGGCCGAATCTGGCGCAAGCGACGACAGCCACTGCCGTTCAGGGCTCGCGTGTTGTGGTGAACGTGCCGGATCAAATCTGGCGCAAGCAGCTTGTCAAAATGAGGCCTCAGCTATTGGCCCGGATCAATGAACCATGGGCGACACCGTGGATCAAGGAGATCGCGTTTACTTATGAAAATTAGCGAAGAGGATGTCGAGTACGTGGCGAAGCTCGCAATGCTGGAAGTTGCAGACGATGAAAAGAAGCCGCTGGCCGAACAGCTCAGCCGGATCGTGCAGTACATCGACAAGCTGAACGTGCTCGACCTCAGTGGAATTGAGCCGACGCCGCAAGTTGTGACGAGCGTGAAGCATGCGGTTCGCGACGATCGTGTCGCGCCGAGAACGGGCAGCTCCGAGGCCGGCCGCACCGTCAAGCTGTTCAAAGTGCCGAAAGTCATTACCGAACGATGAACCTCAAGGACATCACCGCGGACAAGCTGGTTGCCCTTTACAAGAATCGCGATCTTTCCGTGACCGAAGTCATCAAGAGCGTGTATGAGGAGATCGACCGCGTGGACAAACAGGTTCGCGCGTTCATTACGATCTGTCCCGAGCGCGCGCTCGATGAGGCTCGCCGCATTGACGCAAAAATCCTTTCCGGCGAGCCGATGGAACCACTGGAGGGCGTGCCTGTCGCTATCAAGGACAACATCACGATTCGCGATCTTCGAACGACTTGCGGATCGCGCATTCTTGAAAACTACATCCCGTCCTATACAGCCACGGTTGTCGAGCGGTTGCGCAGCGCTGGCGCCATCGTTGTCGGAAAAACGAACTGTGATGAATTCGCCATGGGGTCCACGACGGAGAATTCTGGATTCTTTGTCACGCGGAATCCACACAACCTTGAGCGCGTGCCTGGCGGTTCCAGCGGCGGGTCCGCGGTGAGCGTGGCGTCGGGAACATCTCTGATCGCGCTGGGCTCCGACACCGGCGGTTCGGTTCGCACACCCGCGGCGTTTTGCGGTGTTGTCGGCCTGAAGCCCACATACGGCCGTGTGTCGCGGTACGGGCTCGTCGCTTTCGCTTCATCGCTCGATCAAATCGGCCCACTGTCTAAATCGGTCCGCGAATCGGCGCAGGCGCTCGAGGTCATCTGTGGGTTTGATCACTTCGATTCGACGTCTGCCGGCGCTGCGCCCGAGGAATTCGTGAAGAACCTGGATCAGCCGATCAAAGGCACTCGCATCGGCATACCGAAGGAGTATTTCGTCGGCGGTCTCGATAAGGAAGTGAAAGCGAAGATCGAAGCCGGCATTCGCGTTTATGAAAGTCTGGGATGCGAGACGCAGGAAATCAGCTTGCCTCACACAGAGTACGCCGTAGCGACTTACTATCTCGTCGCCACAGCTGAAGCCAGCTCCAATCTCGCCCGCTATGACGGTGTGCGGTACGGCCTTCGCGAAGGCGGCAATTCGACGCTCCAAGAGATGTACCGGCGCACACGGCACAACGGCTTCGGTAGCGAAGTCAAGCGGCGGATCCTGCTTGGCACGTACGCGCTCAGTGCCGGCTATTACGATGCCTATTATCTCAAGGCTTTAAAAGTCCGAACGCTGATACTGAAGGATTTCAAAAAGGCATTCGATAGCGTGGACGTCATCCTCACGCCGTCGTCGCCGACGGTCGCATTCAAGATCGGCGAGAAAACCGGGGACCCGCTGTCGATGTACCTATCGGACATTTTTACGATCACGCAGCCTTTAGCGGGCATCCCCGCGATCTCGATTCCATGCGGCAAAAACTCCGAGGGCCTTCCCATTGGAATGCAGCTCATGACGAATCACTTCAAGGAATCGCTGCTGCTGCGTGTCGCCCACCATTTTGAGAAAGCAGGAGGTTTCACGCTCTAGCCCGCTGATTCCGTTTGCGTTTGTAGCGGGCTTCGCGGCTAAAATAGGGTCATGAATCGGCTAAAATTACCCATTGCGGTGCTCAGCACTCTTCTAATCTCAACCCTTCCCGTCAGAGCCCAAAACTCTAAAGTTGGCGTCGTGGATTTCGAACGGGCGGTTGTGGAAAGCGTAGAAGGCAAGAAGTCATCGGAAAAATTCAATGCCCAGCTGCAAGCGAAGCAAACCGATATCGAAAAAAAGAAAAAAGAACTTGATGACCAGCAAAAGAAGCTTCAAAACGGGGCGCGCACACTGAGCGATCCGGCCAAAGCGGATATTCAGAGGGACATCGACCGGAGAACAACGGAACTGCAACGCATCAATGAAGACGCTCAAAAAGAACTGCAGGCGATGCGCGACGAACTTCTCCGCCCCATCGCCGAACGCGCGACGGCAATATTGAATGCGATGGCAGCGGAGCAAAGCTACACGATGGTCATCGACGTCTCGAATCCGGAGAACAACGTTGTCTGGTTTAACCCGAAGAACGACATCACACCGGATCTGATTCGCCGCATCGATGCCCAGACTCCGAAGACGGAGCCCGCAAAGACGGAAGCTCCGAAAACTCCTGTCCCGACTACCGCGCGGCCGGCTACTCCAGCGCCCACACCGAGACCGGCAACGCCAACTCCGGCCCCGGCAACGCCGAAACCGTAGCGGTCTGACGTAAGAAAGAAAGGAACCACAAAAAGCACAAGAGGCACAAAAGAACCAGCTTTTGTGCCTCTTGTGCTTTTTGTGGTTTCTTCCTTCTTCTTTCGTGTTCGTCTCGTTGCATATACTGGATTCAATGGCCGAGCAAACCTCAGGCGGCGACCTCGACTACAAGGGTTACATCAAACTCGATGACCTGTTGCAACTGCAGCAGCCGCTCGCGCAGCCGCCGTGTCACGACGAGACGCTGTTTATCATCGTCCATCAGGTTTTCGAATTGTGGTTCCGCCTGCTCCTCCACGAAATCGACAAGATCTTCGAACTGCTGGATGAAGGTGATGTTATCGAAAGTGAACGCCTTATCCGGCGCCTGACTTCCATCGTTCGCTTGTTCATTCCCAAGCTCAGCGTGCTCGAAACCATGATGCCTTCCGACTTCATTCAGTTTCGAGACCGCTTGAAACCGGCGAGCGGATTCCAGTCGGTTCAATTCCGGGAGATCGAATTCGCGTCGGGCTTGAAGGACCGAAGATACTTCGGCATGTTCAAAGGCGATCCCGAAGCTACCGCGCGATTGGAGAAACGATTCACCGAACCGGCGTTCTGGGAGCACTTTGCCGGGCTGCTCAAGCGATACGGCTACAACGTCGATGATGAAACCGCCCAGCGCCGAGCGATCGTCGAAATCTACGAGCGCGGTGGCGATCACAGCCTGCGCATCCTCTGCGAAGCCATGATCGAATATGACGAGATGTTCTCGCTTTGGCGCGAGCATCACATCCGCATGGCGCAGCGCATGATCGGGTCCAAGCCGGGTACAGGCCAGGGAATCGTGGAATCCACCTATGGCAAAGCTGCCCCCATGGGCGCGATGGGCGTGGACTACCTGGCTCAAACACTGACGAAAAAGTTTTTCCCTATACTCTGGGCGGCGCGGACGGAGATGTGATCGGGGGAAAGGAAGCCGAGAAGCCAGAAGCCGAGAAGCCAGAAGAGCGTTCCCATTCTGGCTTCTCGGCTTCTGGCTTCTGGCTTCTGGCTTCTTTGTGGCTAATGAATGCGGTAGATGGGATTCACTTTGGAAGACGAAAGGTTCGTCACCACGTCGATTCGATGAAGCAGGTGGCTCGCCAGTTCCTCGAAGTTTTCGACCTCGCAGATCTTGTCCATTTCATCGATGATGCGGTTCAAGACGGACTCGATCTCCTCATAAGTTTTCTCTTGAAAGAACGTCCGCTGGCATTCCAGCCGGCACTTGTGGCGGAGAAACTCTTCCTTGTAGAAATCGGCGATTTGTCTTTTTTTGCGTTCTGCGATTTCCATGAAGGGCGGACTATAACTCCGAATTGTTCAACCCGCAAGCCTCTTTCTGAGAATCTCATTTACCGTTTGCGGATTGGCCCGGCCGCCGGTTGCCTTCATCACCTGACCGACGAAAAATCCGAAGTTTCCGGTCTTGCCTTGACGGTACTGTTCGGCCGGTTTGGGATTTTCTTCAATGACTTTCGTCACGATTTTCTCGATCTCGCTGGTGTTTGAGATCTGAACAAGTCCCTTCTCTTGGATGATCGCTTGCGGCGCTTTGCCCGTAGCGCACATTTCTTCCATAACCGTCTTCGCGATTTTTCCGGAGATGGTTCCCTTTTCAACCAGTGAGATCATCTCGGCCAGCATCATCGGCTTTACCGGCGAATGCGAGAGATCCTTCACATCCGTATTGCTGTCTTTATAGAACCGCAGGAGATCGCCCATGATCCAGTTGGCCGCAGTCTTCGGTTGGCCGCTGAGTTTCGCCGTGTCTTCGAAGAAGTCGGCTAGCGCGCGGGTGGTCGCCAGAACGCCGGCGTCGTATTCCGGCAGGGCGTATTCTTCGACGAAGCGGCGCCGCCGCGCTTCCGGCAATTCCGGCATCGACCGCTCAATGGTCCCGATCCATTCGCGATCGAGGACGAGTAAGGGAAGATCCGGATCGGGGAAGTATCGGTAGTCGTGCGCCTCTTCCTTGCTGCGCATCGAAACAGTGTGCTCTTCCACGCTATTCCAGAGGCGTGTTTCCTGGATCACGCGGCCGCCGCCCTCAATCACTTCGATCTGGCGATTCACTTCGAAGTCGATCGCCTTTTGCACAAATCGAAATGAGTTCATGTTCTTAAGCTCGGTGCGCGTTCCGAATTTCTGCTCGCCGGCCTTGCGCACGGAAACGTTGGCATCGCAGCGAAGACTGCCCTCTTCCATGTTGCCGTCGTTGACTTCGAGGTACTCGAGAATTTCCTTAAGCCGTGAGAGATACTCATGCGCTTCAGCGGAGGAACGAAGGTCGGGATTGGTCACGATTTCGACCAGCGGCACACCGCTTCGATTGAAGTCCAGATAAGTGTTCCTGCTCGAATCCGGAAAACCTTCGTGCAGCGACTTGCCCGCATCCTCTTCCATATGGATCCGCTGCACGCTTATTTTCTTTCGCGTTCCATTGACGGAGATCTCGACGAAACCGTGCTGCGCCAGCGGCCGGTCGTATTGCGAAATCTGATAGCCCTTCGGCAGGTCCGGATAAAAGTAGTTTTTACGAGCCCATTGCGACTCGGTGTTGATCTTGCAACCGAGACCCAACGCCGCGCGCACCGCCATCGCTACAGCGACGCGATTCAGAACCGGCAACGCGCCCGGCAGGCCAAGACATACCGGACACGTATTCATATTCGGAGCTTCCCCGAACTTCGTTGAACACGAGCAAAAGAGCTTTGAATTCGTGAGCAGCTGCGCGTGACACTCCAATCCAATAACGGCTTCGTAGTTGTGGTTCATAGAACAAAACTGTAGGCGCGGTCTGTGACCGCGCATTCTCCTTGAAACGAGACAAGGGACGCGCGGTCACAGACCGCGCCTACAACCTTAAGACTCTAGCATATTTCGCGCTATCGCTGGATTGGACAGGAAATGAAGGTGAATATAGGAGGCGATACCATTTGGAAACGAAAATCCTTCGGAGTATTCGCGTGCACCCTGACGGACACTGTATGCATCGCCCACCCTTGGGCAACGTGAGTAGTGAAACTGATGCCCCCGCGCCGTGGTGCCGGCCGGTCCCAGAACCGAATCATGGCGTGTCGTAATTTCGCAGTAACCGAAATCCACAAGACGTCCGGTCATTTCGATTTTTGCAGGAACGATGCCGGCCATTTCCACGCCGTCGATCGATTGCGCGAGATACATCAGACCGCCGCATTCCGCGTAAAACTTCTTGCCCGACTCGATGAACCGCCGGACCGAAGCGAGCATGGATATGTTCGCCGCGAGTTCATTGCGATAGATCTCCGGATAACCTCCGCCGATATAAAGGAGGTCCGCCTCCGGCACTTCGCGATCCATCAGCGGTGAGAACTCGATGATCTCCGCTCCGGCTTGCTCGAGAGCAATTCGATTCGCGTGGTAATAAAACGAAAACGCCTTGTCGTGTGCGAGGGCAACGCGCTTGCCTTTACGAGAAGCGCCTTGGACAAAACTCAACGAGCTAGCCGGCGGCAATCGGTCCAGCACCGCTTCGGCGTTAATGTGTTTCTCGAAGAACGCCCCGATCGCGCCGATTCGCGCTGTCGTCATATCCTCGTGCGCCGTGAACAGGCCAAGGTGTCGCTCTGGAATCCCGATAGACGAATCTTCAGGCAGCCAACCGAGGATCGGCGTATCCGCGACAGCGTCCGCTAGAATGCGGTGATGGCCGGCGCCGGCAAGCCGGTTGAATATCACTCCGGCAATTTTTACCGCAGGATCGAAGGATCGAAAACCGTGCACCAGGGCGGCTGCGCTGCGAGCCATCGCGTGCGCATCGATGACAAGAATAACCGGCAAATCGAGCCACTTGGCCATCTCGGCGGTACTGCCAATCTCGGACTTGCCGTCGAAGCCGTCAAACAGTCCCATTACGCCCTCGACCACAGCGAGTTCGAATCCCTTACACGAGTGCGCGAACAACAATTCGTTGGTTTTGCGCGTGAGCATCCATCCATCGAGGTTGTGAGAGGGAACTCCCGCAGCGATTTCGTGGAGTCCGGGATCGATAAAGTCCGGTCCCACCTTGAAAGGCTGGACGGCGATTCCGCGACTTCTCAGCGCTGCCAGCAGTCCCAGCGTCACCGTGGTCTTGCCCGAACCCGTCATTGGGGCCGAAATAATGCAACCTTTCATGATGCTAGAATAACGAAGGAAGCCGGAAGCCAGAAGCCAGAAGCCAGAATCGCAAATTTAGCGATTCCGGCTTCTGGCTACTGGCTTCTGGCTTCCTCTTCCAAAATGGCAATCAAGACCATGGAGTGGACAGGCGAAGGCGTGCGAATGATCGACCAGAGGAAGTTACCTGCGGTCGAGGAATATCCCGTCTTCAAAACATATCAGGAAGTGGCTGAGGCGATTCGCGTCATGGTCGTCCGCGGCGCGCCCGCTATCGGCGTGGCAGCCGCCATGGGCGTGGCTCTCGGCGTTCGCGATTCCAGGAGCTCGAACATGGCCGGGCTTCGCGAGGATTTCAAACAAATCACCGATACGCTGGCCTCCACGCGGCCGACGGCCGTGAATTTGTTTTGGGCGATCGAGCGCATGAAGCGGCTCTTCGACGACATTGCGGTTGAGGGCGCGGACAAACGAGTCATAGCGGATCGCCTCATCAAAGAAGCTTTGGCGATCCAGACCGAAGACATCGAGAGCAACAAGCGCATGGGCCAGTTCGGCCAGGAGTTGCTGCCGGTTTCCGGAACCATCCTCACGCATTGCAACGCGGGCGCGCTTGCGACGGCCGGATACGGAACGGCACTCGGAGTTATTCGAGCGGCTGTCGAACATGGAAAGCGTCTCCGGGTGCTTGCCGATGAGACCCGGCCGTTTCTGCAGGGCGCTCGCCTGACCGCGTGGGAACTCTGGAAGGACGGCATCGACGTCCGCGTGATTGCGGACAACATGGCGGGCTCATTCATGCTCCAGGGGCTGATCGATGCCGTGATCGTCGGCGCAGATCGGATTGCAGCTAACGGTGATGTCGCGAACAAAATCGGGACATATCCTGTTGCAGTGCTCGCGAAGCAGCATGAGATTCCGTTTTATGTTGCGGCGCCGTTTTCGACACTGGACCTGAACATGCCCGACGGATCGCATATTCCAATCGAGCAGCGCGACCCGGCGGAAGTCACGCATATCGGCGGAACGCGCGTGGTCCCCGATGGCGTCAAAGTATTCAATCCCGCTTTCGATGTAACACCTCACCAGTTTGTGACCGCCATCATCACGGACCGCGGTGTGGCGCAGCCTCCATATGCGCAGACCTTGATCAGGTTGAGAGACTTGTAATGTTGGTTCTTGGGATCGAAACATCTTGCGACGAGACCGCGGCGGCGATCGTGCGGGATGGAAGAGAAATTCTGTCCAATGTCATTTACTCGCAGGATCGTGCAGGATGGAAGAGAAATTCTGTCCAATGTCATTTACTCGCAGGTGAAGACGCACACGCCCTACGGCGGCGTTGTGCCGGAGCTCGCCTCGCGAGAGCATTTGTTGAAGATACGGCCCATCGTCGATCAAGCGCTCAGCGACGCGGATCGGACTCTCGACGACATCGACGGCATCGCCGCAACGTCTGGCCCTGGCCTGATCGGCTCGCTTCTGGTTGGCCTCACGTACGCGAAGGCCCTGGCCTTCGCCAAGAACAAGCCGCTCGCCGCAGTGAACCATATCGAAGGACACATCTACTCGGTTTCGTTCGAGCATCCCGGCGCGGAATTTCCCGCGCTCGCGCTGGTTGTTTCGGGGGGTCATACGAATCTTTTCTGGGTGGAATCCGAATCGGGTGGCTTCCGCCATCTGAAATACAAACTCGTCGGCAAGACGCGCGACGACGCGGCAGGCGAGGCGTACGACAAGGTGGCGAAACTGATCGGGCTGCCATACCCGGGCGGCCCTGTCATTGACCGGCTTGCGAGGACCGGCAATCGCGCAGCGATTCCGTTTTCGATGGCGAAGATTACCGACGGGTCACTCGACTTTAGTTTCAGTGGAATCAAAACGGCAGTGCTGCGGATGGTGAAAGAGAATGAGAGATTAAAGGAAGATCCTCTGCGGCTGGACTTGTGTGCCAGCTTTCAGGAAGCCGTCGTCAACATGCTCTGGTCCACCACGCTAAAGGCCGCCGATCGTTTGCAGCCGCGCTCGATCATGCTTTCCGGCGGTGTCGCCGCCAACAGCCGGCTCCGCGATGTGTTCCGAGAGCGCAGCGCCGAATCGGGCCTCAAGTTGTATTATCCCGAGCCCATCCTCACCACCGACAACGCCGCCATGATTGCCGCCGCCGGCGCCGCAAAATTGATGCGGGGCGAGACCGCGAGTCTCGACGTCAATGCCGATCCTAACCTGCGCCTCGCCGTCTCCGACCGGCCGCTCCCCAATAGGAGATGGAAGATTTAGCCACAGTTTGGACAAGTGTCTCAGTCAAGTATGTAGTCGCGTGGCTTTAGCCCGCGTTCGGGCCGGCCTGAACGCGGGCTAAAGCCACGC
>WNGG01013580.1_pt1 | contig 10151 bp, 9 predicted proteins | sample 5400661 | NCBI WGS metagenome assembly WNGG01 (sample SAMN13153372, study PRJNA577476) | soil metagenome | isolation source: 100 cm soil or saprolite under Garry oak tree replicate 1 | place: USA:California | collected 2016-06-15
CCCGCCTACTTCGCTCACTGGATCTGGGCACCCCCGGCAGGGGCCAGGACCGGAGCGACAAGAGCCGTATAACGGGAGACTGTTACGTACGGATCTGTGGGAGCCCGGGGGTGAGATCCCCCCGGGCGACCCGACCGTGCCGTAGCCGGTCATGCGCCAGTAGCGGGCGGTCGAGTCGCTGACGCGGCACCGCTCGGCTACCTCGCCCGTCGTGAGCAGGCGGTCATCTGTCGCTGCCGTCATCGTCACTCCCTATCGCCCGTTGGCGTTGGTTATTGGCGATGGTGCGCGCACCGCCTAGTCTTTGTCGCATGGTGACACCAAAGACGGAAGGGTCGCTCTTCCTCGTGGACTGGTCGCTCGACTGGGATGAGCGCCGGTTTGACTACATCGCGTGCGAGCTGGACGGCTACCCGGGCTGGCGGGTCCTGCCCGAGGTGGACGTGACGGACGCGGGCCTGCGGCTGCGCCGGCTGGTCATCGAGCCCGCCGGGCCGGTGACGCCGGATGCAGGGATCACGACGCGGATGCTGCGCCAGATCCGCACGGGGCTGCTCATCGCGTCGCTGCGGGCCGCGTCACGGCAGGCGATGCGATACGGCGGCCGGGCACCGGACCTGTCGGTGGCTACCCGCGTCGGCCGCCGCGGCCGGGACGAGTCCTACTACGCGCGGTGGGCTGCCGAGTACGTCGGCGCGCTCACCAGATCCGGTAACCCGGCCGCGGACCTGGCCGCCCGGCACAACCTCAGCGCGTCCCAGGTCCGCAACCTCGTGCACGCCTGCCGCAAGCGCGGGATGCTCACCGCCGCACCGCCCGGCCGCGCCGGGGGCGAGCTGACCGCCCGCGCCATTGAGCTACTCAAGGAGGGCTGAGCCATGGCCAGCATCAAGAGACGGCCGGATGGCCAGTGGCGGGCGCGGTACCGCCGACCTGGCGGGCAGGGAGCACGCGAGGCACTTCGCCCGCAAGACGGACGCGCAGCGGTGGCTGGATGACGTGACGGCCAGTGTCATCACCGGGACCTATGTCAGCCCGAGGACCGCGCGGACCACCGTGAGCGAGTGGTGCGAGACCTGGCTGGCCGGGTATGCCACCCGGCGCCCGTCGACGGTGCGGCAGGCCCGCGTGCACGCCCGCCAGATCATCGCCGAGTTCGGGGCGATGCCGCTGTCAGCCGTCCGCCCGTCGCACGTGAAGTCCTGGACCTCGCGGCTGCGCGCGGAGCACCTGTCCGCCAGCTACGTCTACGCGCTGCACGCCCGGCTCGCGCAGCTGTTCGCCGACGCGGTGCACGACGGGATCGTGCCGCGGTCGCCGTGCTCGCGGCGTACCTCGCCCGGCGCCGGGAAGCAGCGGCCCTACTGCGCGACCACGGCGCAAGTCTGGGCGCTGCTCGGCGCGATGCCGGAGCGGCTGCGCGCCGCGGTCCTGCTCGGCGCGTTCGCCGGGCTGCGCGTGGCCGAGGCGACTTCATGCGCGGCGTCATCACCCCCGCCGTGCAGTTCCCGGCCGAGGAACTGAAGACCGAGATCAGCCGGACGCCGGTCCCGGTCCCGCGGTCGCTCGCGCTGGAGCTGGCCGCGCACGTGGAGCGCTGGCCGTCAGGCGGCGGGTCGCTGCTGACGGGCGCGGACGGCGGCCAGCTCTCCACCTGGGCGCTGGAACGTGCCATGCGCGCGGCCAGGGCGAAGGTGCCGGGCCTGCCAGCCGGTTTCCGGTACCACGACCTGAGGCACTACTTCGCGTCGCTGCTGATCGCCTCGGGCGCCGACGTCAAGACGGTGCAGGCACGGCTGCGGCATGCCTCGGCCAAGACCACGCTCGACGACTACGGGCACCTGTGGCCGGACAAGGACGAGTCGACCCGCGCGGCGGTGGACGCGGTGCTGCAAGATCGTGCGGACTCCCTGCGGACTAGCAGTTCTGGCGCGGCGCTCCCGCGCAGGTCAGGCGGCGCGTGATGGCTAGCAGTCGAAGTACAGCTCGAACTCGTGCGGGTGCGGGCGGAGCCTGATCGGGTCGATCTCGCTGGAGCGCTTGTACGAGATCCAGGTCTCGATCACGTCCGGGGTGAACACGCCGCCGTCGAGCAGGTACTCGTGATCGGCCGCCAGCGTGTCGAGCACCTCCTCCAGCGACCCGGGCACCTGCGGGATGGCCAGCGCCTCGTCCGGCGGCAGCTCGTACAGGTCCTTGTCCACCGGCTCGGGCGGCTCGATCTTGTTCTTGATGCCGTCCAGCCCGGCCATCAGCATCGCCGAGAACGCGAGGTACGGGTTACAGGACGGATCCGGCACCCGGAACTCCAGCCGCTTGGCCTTCGGGTTGGCCCCGGTGATCGGGATGCGGACGCAGGCGGAGCGGTTCCGCTGCGAGTACACCAGGTTGACCGGCGCCTCGAAGCCCGGCACCAGCCGGTGGTAGGAGTTCATGGTGGGGTTGGTGAACGCGAGCAGCGACGGGGCATGCCTGAGCAGGCCGCCGACGTAGTGCCGGCCCGCGTCCGATAGCCCGGCGTAGCCGACCTCGTCGTAGAACAGCGGCGCGCCGTCCTTCCACAGGCTCTGGTGGCAGTGCATGCCGGAGCCGTTGTCGCCGAACAGCGGCTTGGGCATGAACGTCACGGTCTTGCCGGCGGCCCGGGCGACGCTCTTCACCACGTACTTGTAGAGCATCAGCTTGTCGGCCATGGCCCGCATCGTGTCGAACCTGATGTCGATCTCGGCCTGGCCGGCCGTGCCGACCTCGTGGTGCTGCATCTCCACGGTGACGCCGCAGGCGATCAGCGTGCGGACCATCTCCGACCGCAGGTCGGTGTAGTGGTCGGTCGGCGGGACGGGGAAGTAGCCGCCCTTGTACCTGGGCTTGCCCGCCAGGTTGCCGCCCGGCTCGTCACGCCCGGTGTTCCAGGCTCCCTCGACCGAGTCCAGGTAGTAGTACCCGGCGTTCGGCGAGGTCTCGAACCGGGCCGAGTCGAAGATGTAGAACTCGGCCTCCGGCCCGAAGTACGCGGTGTCGGCGATGCCGCTGCCGCGCAGGTAGTCCTCCGCCTTGCGGGCGATGTTGCGCGGGTCCCTGGTATAAGGCTCGCCGGTCAGCGGGTCGTGCACGAAGAACGTGAGGTTGAGCGTCTTGTGCGCGCGGAACGGGTCGACCACGGCGGTGCTGGCGTCCGGTATCAGCAGCATGTCCGACTCGTGGATCTCCTGGAATCCGCGGATCGAGGAGCCGTCGAACATCAGCCCGTCGGTGAACACCTTCTCGTCGAAGGACTCGGCGGGAACCGTGAAGTGCTGCATCGTCCCCGGCAGGTCGCAGAACCTGACATCGATGAACAAGATTCCCTCGTCGCCGACATAGCGCAGGACTTCATCGCCGCTGCTGAACATCAACCCTCCCTCGCTGGCCCGCCGTCCGCGCCCGGCCGCCGAGCCGGGCACGGCTGCGAGCTTAGGGGAACGCCGTTTCCTGCCGGTGTCCCCGATGTTTCGCACGTGTTACGCGCGTGCCGCGAAAGCGTAAGCATGCCAGCCGCGGCGCGGCCCGCGCGGCTCCGCGCCGCCTTACCCGGATACGGTGTATTCGTGACCGAGCGACGCTGGACGGGATCCTGGCTGTCCGGCAGCAGGGCTGCCCGGGACGAGAACGCGTACCCGGGGGAGCATTTCGGGCTGCCCGAGGAGGGCCCGCGGTCGGTGGCCGGAGTCGGCCGCCGGATCGGCGCGCTGTGCATCGACTGGCTGGCCTGCATGCTCATCTCGCTTGGCGCGTTCCACACCCAGTTCCTGACGATCGCGGTGTTCGCCGTCGAGGTCTACCTGCTGACCGCGCTCACCGGGTTCACCGTGGGCAAGCGACTGGTCGGCGTGCGGGTCGTCCGGCTGGACGGCAAGCCGATCGGGTTCTGGTGGGCGCTGGTCCGCACCGTGCTGCTGCTCGCCGTGGTGCCGCCGCTGGTGTTCGACAGCGACCTGCGCGGCCTGCATGACAAGGCGGCCAACACGCTGGTCATCCGGATCTGACCGGAACCGGGGAAACGGCCAGTGCAGTCAGCCGGGCAGCGTCCCGCCGCGCAGTCAGCCGGGCAGCGCCCCGCCGGGCCGGCGCCGGACTGGCCGCGGGAGCCGCCGCTCGCCTACAACGGCCTGGCCATCGACCGCGCAGCGGGCCGCCGCGGCGACGAGGCCTGGCTGCGCGACATCGCCCGGCGTCCCGGCTCCCAGCTGCTCGCCCTCTGGCGGGACAAGTGCCTGGTGGACGCATCCGGCCAGCAGCCGGTCGTGATCTCGATGAGCGACGCGGGCCCGCTGGGCGGCGCGCTGCTCGGCGCGCAGGCCAGGGCCGGCGCGCTGGCCACGGCGGCGGCCCCGGACGGCGCCGCCGGCCGCCGCGAGCCGGTGTTCCTCGGGCTCGACGGCAGCGCCGGCGTCTTCGCCGTCGACCTGTCCGACCTGGACGAGGCGGCCGCGGCGAAGCTGGCCGGGGCCGCCGCGGCGGTCGACACCCGCAAGCTGTTCGCCGTGCTCGGCGCCCAGCGCGCCGCGGCGCTCGCCTACGCCCGCGGGCTGCTGCGCTGGCACCGGGACCAGCGCTTCTGCGGCGCCTGCGGCGCGCCGTCGGTGCCCGGCGACGGCGGGCACCAGCGGACCTGCACCGGCTGCGGCAGGCTGCTCTTCCCCCGGATCGAGCCGGCCGTGATCGTGGTGGTGGAGGCACCGGGAGCGCCGCCGCGGTGCCTGCTCGGCCGGCCTGCCGGCGCCGAGCCCGGCGCGTTCGCGCTGATCGCCGGCTTCGTGGACATCGGCGAGAGCCTGGAGGACGCGGTGCGCAGGGAGGTCGCCGAGGAGGCCGGCGTGCCGGTCGGCGAGGTCCGCTACGCGGGCTCGCAGGCCTGGCCGTACCCGGCCGGGCTGATGGTCGGCTTCCGCGCCCGCGCGACCGGCGAAGCGATCCGCGTCGACGAGCACGAACTCGCCGAGGCCCGCTGGTTCACCCGCGCCGACCTGGCCGCGCACCTCAGCGCCCGGCCGCGCACGCACCGCGACTCGATCGGCAGCTACCTGCTTGATGCCTGGCTGGCCCAAGGCGGCTGACGCCCGCGGATTCCGTTATCAGGAAATTCTTGCATCCCGGCGGTCAGCGGAACCTCGGCCGCGGCGGCTTGGGCATCCGGCCGGTGCGCGGCATCGGGCCCTTCGGCATCTGCAGGGACTGCGGCAGTGCCTTCAGCCGGTAGTTCAGGTCAGCGACGGCCTGCCCCTTGAGGTTGCGCGGCAGCTTCATGATGTGCCGCTGCAGCCGCCTGATCGGGATCTGCCCTTCCTCGTCGCCGACCTGGATGTCGTAAATCGGCACGTCAAGCGCGACCCGGGAAACCCGCTTCTTCTCCGCCGCCAGCAGGCTCGGCAGCCGGCTGGGCGAGCCCTCGCCGACCAGGATCACGCCCGGCCTGCCGACCGTCCGGTGCACGATGTCCATGCTCTTGTTCGCGGCGATGGCCGGCGTGACCGTCCAGTTGCCGCGCATGCTCTGCAAGATCGCGGCCGCCGCGCCGGGCTGGCCCGCGATCGTCGAGTACTGCGCGGCCTGCGCGAACCGGCCGAACGCGATCATCCCGCCGAGCAGCCCGAGCATGACGCCGAGCGGAATCAGGAACGGCGCCGTGCCGGTGACCAGGCCGAGCACGACCGTCAGCGCGATTACGCCGATCACGATGCCGAACACGATCGGCATGGCGCGCGGATTGGCCTTCCTGACGATGCCCGCGACCATGCGGATCTGCTTGAGACGGCCGACCGAATCGGCGCCGGCGGCAGCCTTCTTGGACGCCGCGGCGCCGGGCTTGTTCACCATGCAGGTGAGGATACGAGCCCCCGGGCCGCAGCGCGACATGCGGTCCCGTTAACGGACTTCCGGAATGGCCGGCTTCCGGAATGGCCGGCCGTCCGGGGGCCGCTCAGAGCCCGGGCGGCCGGCTCCCGCGGGGCCGCTCAGAGCCCGGGCGCCTGCCCGGCGCCGGTCAGCGGCCGGCCGCCTGCCGGTCGATCGCCTGCCGGTAGAGCCGGCCGGCCCGGTAGGACGACCTGACCAGCGGCCCGGCCATGACGCCGGCGAAGCCGAGCTCCCGGGCCTCGGCGCCGATCTCGTCGAGCTCGGCCGGCGGCAGCCACCGCTCGACTGGGTGGTGGCGCACCGACGGCCGCAGGTACTGCGTGATCGTGAGCAGGTCGCAGCCGGCGGCGCGCAGGCTGGCCATGGCCTCGCTGATCTCGTGCCGCTGCTCGCCCAGGCCGAGGATGAGGTTCGACTTGGTGATCAGCCCGGCGCCGCAGGCCTGGCTGATCACCTCGAGCGAGCGGTCGTAGCGGAAGCCGGGCCGGATCCGGCGGAAGATCCGCGGCACGGTCTCGACGTTGTGCGCGAGCACCTCCGGCCGCGCGCCGAACACCTCGGCCAGCCGGTCAGGCACCGCGTCGAAGTCCGGGATCAGCAGCTCGACCCCGCAGCCAGGTACCGCCCGGTGAATCTCCCGGCAGGTCTGCGCGTACAGCCAGGCCCCGCCGTCCGGCAGGTCGTCGCGGGCAACGCCGGTCACCGTGGCGTAGCGCAGCCCCATCGCCGCCACCGACTCGGCCACTCGGAGCGGCTCGTCCGCGTCAAGCGGGCTCGGCTTCCCGGTCGCGATCTGGCAGAAGTCGCACCGCCGGGTGCACACCTCGCCGCCGATCAGGAACGTGGCCTCGCGGTCCTCCCAGCATTCGAAGATGTTCGGGCAGCCCGCCTCCTCGCAGACCGTGTGCAGGCCGTTGCTGCGAACCAGCTGCTTCAGCTCGGCGTACTGCGGCCCGGTGCGCAGCCGGGTCTTGATCCACGGCGGCTTCCGCTCGATCGGGGTCTGGCTGTTGCGCGCCTCCAGGCGCAGCATCCGCCGTCCGTCAGGTGCGAGTACCACGTTCCCACCCTACGTGCGCCGCGGCCGCGGCGGTGACCGGTGCCCGGCGGCGCAGGTGCTCCCGCCGAGGCGGCCGGGGAATTCCGTCTGTAACGGCATTGCCCGCAGTCGGCCGCCCGCGTCACTCGCCGGCGTCTGGCTGGGCGGCGGCCAGCTCCCATTTCTGCTCGATCTTGCCGAAGTGCCAGATAGCCAGCGCGACGGCCCAGGTCAGGACGAACATGCCGACGATGACGAACCCGGCCTTGTTCACGTCGAACCCGGCCATGAAGTCCCAGAACCCGCCGCTGAGCCTGGCTTCCTGGCCGATCAGGCCGAGGAACTCGATGGTGCCGACGAACAGCGCGACGAACACCGACAGGCCGGTGATGGTCAGGTTGTAGAACACCTTGCGCACCGGGCGCGCGAACGCCCAGTCGTAGGCGAAGTTCATGAAGCAGCCGTCGATGGTGTCGAGCAGCGACATGCCCGCGGCGAACAGGATCGGCAGCGAGAGGATCGCGTAGAACGGCAGGCCGCTGGCCGCCGCAGTGCCCGCCAGCACCAGCAGGGCGACCTCGGTGGCGGTGTCGAAGCCCAGGCCGAACAGCACGCCGATCGGGTACATCTTCCACGGCGCGTCCACCCGGCGGGCCAGCGGGCCGAAGAAGCGGTTCATCAGGCCCCGCTTGTTCAGCTGCTCCTCAAGCTGCTCGTCGTCGTACCGGCCGGCCCGCATCTGCCTGAGCACGGTGACGATGCCGGCCAGCACCACGAGGTTGAGCGCGGCGATGACGTAGAGGAACGTGCCGGACACCGTCGTGCCGACGACCCCGGTCACGCTGTGCAGGCCGGAGCTGCCGGTGCGCAGCTGGCTGTCCAGCGACCTGATGCCCAGGTTCAGCAGCATGGCCAGCACGAACACGACGCTGGAGTGCCCGAGGGAGAAGAAGAAGCCGACCGAAAGCGGCCGCTTCCCGTCCTGGACGAGCTTCCGGGTGGTGTTGTCGATGGCCGCGATGTGATCGGCGTCGAAGGCGTGCCGCGCGCCCAGCGTGTAGGCGAGTATCCCGGTGCCGACCCCGAAGATCTTGTTCGAGCTGATGTGGTAGTGCCCGGCGACGGCGGCCGCCAGCATCGCCCAGCCGGCCACGTTCAGGCCGATGACGACGCCGGCCATCACCGCCGCGCGGGCCCACTCGCGCGGTGTCAGCCCGCCCCGGATCCTGGCAAGCCGGGAGCCCGGGTTCCTGGCGGGCCGGGAACTCGGAACGGACATCTGCGCGCACCTCCGGGATCCCCGGTGTTCACCAGGGCAGAGCCAGCTGCAAGGGACTTGCAATAGCATCTCATAGGTACCTGCGGTAGGAGCGCCCGATGTGGCGATGCGGGATGCGGCCGCGCGGAAGCCGCGGCCCGGCCCGGCGAACCGCCCGCCGCAGCGGGCCGATGTGACGTGAGCCACCCGAGTCGGGGAGCATAGGCGCATGCCAACGCAGTTCGACCCGCCGTCGGGTACCCGTGACTTCCTCGCCGCCGAGTTCGAGACCAGGGAACGGGCGTTCGCGGTGATCCATGCGGTGTACTCGGGCTACGGGTTCGAGCCGCTGCAGACCCCGGCGTTCGAGCGGCTGGACGTGCTGCTCGGCAAGTACGGCGACGAGGGCGACAAGCTTGTCTTCAAGATCCTGCGCCGCGGCGATCACGAGGCGTCCGGCGAGGCGGACCTGGCCCTGCGGTATGACCTGACCGTCCCGCTGGCGCGGGTCGCCGCCGCCTACGGCAGCCAGCTACCGTCGCCGTACAAGCGCTACGCGATCGGCTCGGTCTGGCGGGCCGACCGGCCGGGCAAGGGCCGTTATCGCGAGTTCGTGCAGTGTGACCTTGACACGCTCGGCTCCACCTCGCTGATGGCTGACGCGGAGGTGCTGTGCGCGCAGCATGACGTGCTCGGTGAGCTGGGCCTGCGCCAGTTCACCCTGCAGCTGAACTCGCGCCTGGTGCTGTCCGGCCTGCTGGAGGTGTTCGGTGTCCCGGCCGATCTGGGGCCAGGCGTCCTGGCCGCGCTGGACAAGCTGGACAAGCTGGCGCCCGCCGACGTGCGGGCCGAGCTGGCCGGGCGCGGCCTCGCCGCGGACCGGGCGGGGGAGCTGGTGGAGGTGCTGGCCGCGCCCGATTCCGCCGACCGGGTGCGGGACGCGCTCAAGCCCAGCGAGGAGGGCGCGGCCGGGCTCGAGCAGGTCGACCGTCTGCTGTCGCTGGTGGCCGGCCAGGTGCCGGACGGCCGGATCGTCTTTACCCCGCGGATGGTGCGCGGCCTCAGCTACTACACCGGGCCGATCTGGGAGGCGACCGCGCCGGACGTGCCGGGCTCGATCGCCGGCGGCGGACGCTACGACCGGCTGATCGCCGACCTGGGCGGTCCTGACCTGCCGGGCACCGGCGGATCACTGGGCATCGAGCGGATCCTGCAGCTGATGCCCGGCGATCAGGCGGGCCGTCGCCGGCGGCTCGACGTGGCTGTCACCGTGATGAGCGATGAGCTGGCCGGGCGCAGCTTCGCCCTGGCCGGCGCGGCCCGCGCGGCAGGCCTGCGGGCCGGGATGTACCTTGGCTCCTCCAGGAAGCTGGGCAGGCAGCTGAAGTGGGCCAGTGACCAGGGCGCCCGCTGGTGCCTGATCTACGGGGCGGCGGAGGACGCAGCGGGCACGGTGACCGTGCGCGACATGGATAGCAAGGCGCAGTCCGCCGTGCCCGTCGCCGGGCTCACCAGTCACCTGGCCGGCCTGGCGGCGGCCCGGCCTGCCGAGCGGCCATGACGGCCGGGCAGTTCTACGCCGATCATGACGAGTGGTTCGCGCAGCTGCCGGGCGTGGTGGTGGCAGCCGGGGCGCTGATCACGGATCCGGCGGGGAACGTGCTGATCGTCAAGCCGAACTACCGTGACCACTGGACGCTGCCTGGCGGCGTCTGCGAGCACGGCGAGCCGCCGCACGTCGGCTGCTTCCGCGAGGTGGCCGAGGAGATCGGGCTGGTCCTGCCGGTGGGCTCGCTGCTCGCGGTGGACTGGTCGCAGCCCTATGGTCAGGGCGCCCGGCCGATCATGCATTTCGTGTTTGACGGCGGTACCGCCCCGGCAGGCACGCGCATCGTCGTGCAGGAGGCGGAGCTTGATGCCTATCAGTTCGCCGATCCAGGCGGGATGGACCGCTATGCG
>WNGG01010303.1_pt1 | contig 10150 bp, 8 predicted proteins | sample 5400661 | NCBI WGS metagenome assembly WNGG01 (sample SAMN13153372, study PRJNA577476) | soil metagenome | isolation source: 100 cm soil or saprolite under Garry oak tree replicate 1 | place: USA:California | collected 2016-06-15
CGGGCCTTGTTCGGCGGCGCGCCCAACATCGAGCGCGTCGACCGCCTGGTGAAAACCATCGCAGCGCAGAAGGGCATGCGGTCCGACGCCGTCGACGAAATAGTTGCCCTGGTCGATGCACGCCTGGAGGCGAATCGGCGCGCAGCCGCGCGACCCACCGGCAAAACCGCTGTGGGTTAGCTTTCCGGTTCTGGGTCGTCTTCGATCCCCAGCTCCTGGATTTTCCGTGTGATGGTATTGCGGCCCATGCCCAGCAGGTTGGCCGCTTCGATGCGCCGGCCGCCGGTGCGCTGCAGCGCCTTCGAGATCAGCGTGCGCTCGAACTGCCGGCCCAGATCATCAAGGATTCCCGTCTGCCCGCGCGCGAGCCGGCGCTCGGCTTCCTGCTCGAGCGCCGAGAGCCAGTCCGAGGCGACGGCGGTGGACTGATCGCGGAACTCCGCCGGGAGATCGCCCACCTCGATCACCTGCCCCGGCGCCATCACCGTCAGCCAATGGCACAGGTTTTCCAGCTGGCGGACGTTGCCGGGCAGCTCGAGCCGCGACAGGTGCTGCAGCGCCTCGTCGGCGAGTCGCTTCGGCTCGACGCCGAGCTGCTGCGCGCTAGCGGCAAGAAAATGTTTTGATAATAAAGGTATGTCTTCCGCGCGTTCGCGCAAACTCGGCAGCCGCAGGCGAATCACGTTCAGCCGGTGAAACAGGTCCTCGCGGAAGGAGCCGTCGCGCACGCGCTGCTCCAGGTTCTGGTGCGTGGCAGCGATGACGCGCACGTTGACCTTCATCTGCTGGTGGCCGCCGACGCGGTAGAACGTGCCGTCGGAGAGCACCCGCAGCAGCCGCGTCTGCAGCTCGGCCGGCATGTCGCCGATCTCGTCCAGGAACAGCGTGCCGCCCTCGGCCTGCTCGAAGCGCCCGCGCCGCTGCTGCTGCGCGCCGGTGAATGAGCCGCGCTCGTGGCCGAACAGCTCCGACTCGAGCAGGTCCTTCGGGCTCGCCGCGGTGTTGATCGCCACGAACGGCCGCGACGCGCGCGCACTGTGCCGGTGCAAGGCGCGCGCCACAAGCTCCTTTCCGGTTCCTGATTCGCCGGTGATCAGCACCGTCGCGCTCGATTGTGAAAGCCGCCCGATGGCGCGGAACACGTCCTGCATGGCAGGGGCATGCCCCAGGATCTCGGGCGCCTCGCCCATGGGCTCTATCGCTTCGGATTCCCTTCTGCTCTCGTCGAGCGCGCGGCGGATGAGCTCCACCGCCTGGTCGACGTCGAAGGGCTTGGGCAGATATTCGTAGGCGCCGCCCTGGAACGCGGCCACCGCGGAATCGAGATCCGAATAGGCGGTCATCACGATGACCGGCACCGCGGGATGCCGCTGCTTGACTGCCTGCAGCAGCTCCAGCCCCGAAAGCCCGGGCATGCGGATATCCGAGACCAGGACCTCCGGTGCACCGCCGGAGAGCGCATCGAGCGCCTCCTGCGCGGAGGAAAACGAGTTGAAGGCGATGCCTTCGCGGCTGAGCGCCTTTTCGATCACCCAGCGGATGGAGCGATCGTCGTCGACGATCCAGACCGGTTTCATGTTATCGGCAGCAGGATCCTGAATGTGGTGCGGCCCGGACGGGACTCGAACTCGATCACGCCCTGGTGATACTGGATGAACGTCTGCGCGAGCGAGAGTCCCAAGCCGCTACCGCCTTCCCTCCCGGACACCAGCGGACTGAAGATCCGGTCCTGGATCTCTTCCGGCACGCCGGGGCCGTCGTCGACTACCTGCAATTCTAGTGCCAGCTTGAAGCGCTGGCGCAGGATGGTGATCTGGCGCACGGCGCGCGTGCGAAAGATGATGTTCTTGCCGCCCGCCTGGGCCGCATTGCGCGCGATGTTGAGCAGGGCCTGGATCAGCTGCTCGCGGTCACCGAGCATTTCCGGCAGGCTCGGGTCGTAGTCCCGGTAAATTTCAATTCCATATTCCGATTTGACCAGGATGCGCACCCGCTCGAGTACCTCGTGGATGCCGAGCGGCTCGACGCGCGGCGCGCGATGCGGCGTGAGCATGCGGTCCATCAGCGCCTGCAGCCGGTCGGCCTCCTTGATGATCACCTGCGTGTATTCGCGCAGCTCGGGCCGCCCGAGCTCGCGCTCTAGCAGCTGCGCCGAGCCGCGCAGGCCGCCGAGCGGATTCTTGATCTCGTGCGCGAGATTGCGGATCAGCTCGCGGTTGGTCTGCTGCTCGAACACCATGCGCTCTTCGCGCGCCTGGCGCAGCTGCCGGTCGAGCGGGCGCAGCTCGGCGAGCAACGCCAGGCCCTGCGCTTCGATGCGGGTGACGATGCACGAAAGCGGCAATCCGGTCCGGGCGTAGGTCGCGTCCTGCGCCGAGTAATCCCAATGCGTGACGCGCGCCTCGTCGAGCGTGCGCTCGAGCTCGGCGCGCTCCGAGAAAAGGCCGAGAAAAGGCTGGCCGATCAGGCTGCGCGCGCCCGTGGCCAGCAGATTTTCAGCCGCGGGATTGGCGTAGCGCACGACAAAGCTGTCGTCGAGCGCCACCACCGCCGTGGCGAGCAGATCCAGGCCGGGGAACGAGGCCACCTAGCGGTTGAGGTTGCCGAGCTCTCGGCGCAGCGCTTCTACGTTTTTCTGATGGACTTCGAGGCTGTCTTTGTACGGCTGCAGCCGCTCCAGCACGCGCGCGTAATTGCGCTCGTCGCCCGAGCGCACCGATTCCTGCTCCGCCAGGTCCTGCTGCGCCTTTGCCAGAAGCTGCTGCTCGGTGGCGAGCTCCTTTTCCAGGATTTCGCGCTGGCGCTCCTTCGCGTTGGCGCGATCCGAGGCCGACTCCCTCGGGAAGCCGGATCTGGAGTTGGAGGCCGACGGCCTCTGCACCGGGATCTGCTGGGCCGGGACTACATTGATCTCGCGCGACACAAGGTCGCACTTCTTGCCCGCCGTGTCGCGTTTCTCGCTGGTGTACAGCGGCCGGCCGGTCCCATCGACGCACTTGTAGATTTCCGTGACCTGGGCGTAGGCGGGCGCGGCCAACACGCCGATCACCATCCATCCCAGCGCCCACGCGCGGTGCATGAGCTAAGTCTATCAAACAAAAAGAAAAGGGGCGGACAAACCGCCCCTTTCCTGCACCGGAAACCGTCAAGAAGAGTAATACATGTCGAATTCGACCGGGTGAGTGGTCATGCGGAAGCGGGTCAGCTCCTCTTCCTTGAGGGTCATGTAGGACTCCAGGAAGTCGTCCGAGAACACGCCGCCCTTGGTCAGGAACGCGTGGTCGTCGCGCAGGCAATCGAGCGCCTGCTCGAGCGAGGCGCAGACGTGCGGCACCTTGGCCGCCTCCTCGGGCGGCAGGTCGTACATGTTCTTGTCGATCGGGTCGCCCGGGTGGATCTTGTTCTGCACGCCGTCCAGGCCCGCCAGCAGCATCGCGGCGAACGCCAGATAGGAATTCGTCGTGGGGTCGGGAAAGCGCACTTCGACGCGCCGGCCGTTCGGGCTCGACACGTAAGGGATGCGGCATGCCGCGGAGCGGTTACGCGCCGAGTAGGCGAGGTTGATCGGCGCCTCGAAGCCCGGCACCAGCCGCTTGTACGAGTTGGTGCCCGGGTTGGTGATGGCGTTGAGCGCGTTGGCGTGCTTGATGATGCCGCCGATGTAGTACACGGCGAAGTCCGACAGCCCGGCGTAGCCGTTGCCGGCGAACAGGTTCTTGCCGCCCTTCCATACCGACTGGTGCACATGCATCCCCGAGCCGTTGTCGCCGACCACCGGTTTGGGCATGAAGGTCGCGGTCTTGCCGTAGGACTGCGCCACGTTCCACACCGTGTACTTGTAGATCTGCATCCAGTCGGCGCGCTGCACCAGCGGCGCAAAACGCGTGCCGATCTCGTTCTGGCCCATCGCGCCCACCTCGTGGTGATGCACTTCGACGTCCACGCCCTGCTGCTCCATCGCGAGCGCCATCGCGTTGCGGATGTCGAGCAGCGTGTCGGTCGGCGGCACCGGGAAGTAGCCGCCCTTGACCGGCGCGCGGTGGCCCATGTTGCCCGACTCGTAGTCGATGCCCGAGGACCAGGGCGCTTCTTCGGACTTGATCTTCACGAAGCAGCCCGACATGTCGACGTTCCAGGTGACGCCGTCGAAGATGAAGAACTCGGGCTCCGGGCCGAAGTACGCCACTTCGCCGAGGCCGGTCGACTTGAGGTAGGCCTCGGCGCGCTTGGCGATCGAGCGCGGGTCGCGGTCGTAGGGCTTGCCGTCCATCGGCTCGTACACGTCGCAGGTGATGTTGAGCACCGGCTCATCGGTGAACGGGTCCATGCGCGCGCTGACCGCGTCGGGCATCAGCAGCATGTCGGAAGACTGGATGCCCTTCCAGCCGGCGATCGACGAGCCGTCGAAGGCGTGGCCGAGCTCGAACTTGTCCTTGGTGAAGTGCTTGACCGGGACGGTGACGTGCTGCTCCTTGCCGCGCGTATCGGTGAAGCGGAGGTCGACGAACTTCACCTCCTTGTCCTTGATAAGCTTCAACACGTCATCGGGCGTCATCGCCATCTGCGGTTCTCCTGGCTTGGTGGGGATTGCGAGTAGGTGTAGTAGGTAAGTCGGCGGTGAGCAGTTTCCATGCCTAATGTCACCGCCCGGAGCCGGGGCATTTTACCCGCCCGCGGCGCACCGTCTAGGGGCATTTTGAGGTTTCGCGCACTATAATGCGGCAGCACATGGACGACATCAAAAAAAAGGCCGCCGAGCGTGCCCGGAAAATGGGGCTGCCGTACGCCGGCGCTCTGCTTCCTTCCGAAGCGCACGCGCTGATGAAGGCCGGCGCCAAGCTGGTCGACGTACGCACGAAGCCCGAGCTGCTGTACGTCGGCCACATCCCCGGGAGTATCGCCCTCGAGTGGCAGACCTATCCCGGCAACCGGCCGAACCCCGAGTTCATCGGCGAGCTGGCAGCGGTAACGAAAAAGGACGAACCGGTCATGTTCATCTGCCGCTCAGGAGCACGCTCGCACGGCGCTGCCGAAGCCGCGATGCAGGCCGGATGGCACGAGACCTACAACGTGCTCGAAGGCTTCGAGGGCGACAAGGACGACCAGCAGCATCGCAACACCGTCGGCGGCTGGCGCAAGGCCGGCCTGCCCTGGGTGCAAGGATAATCAGGGACAGACCACGTTTTTCCTACGCCCAGCTGCGAAAAACGTGGTCTGTCCCTGTTTTTCAGGCTCTCCAATTCACCCATCCGAAGTAAGCCGTTAACAGCACCACCGCGCCGAACACGATCCGGTACCACGCGAACGGCCGGAAGTCGTGGGTCGCGACGTAGCGGATCAGCCAGCGGATGACGACGAAAGCGGAGACGAAGGCGGCCGCGAGGCCGACCGCGAACATCGGCAGATCGCGCGCCGCAAAGAGCGCGCGGTTTTTCCACAGGTCGTAGGCGCCTGCCGCGAGCAGGGTCGGCACGGCGAGAAAAAAGGAGAACTCGGTCGCGTCGCGGCGCGACAGGCCGAACAGCATGCCGCCGATGATCGTCGCCCCCGAGCGCGAGGTGCCGGGGATCAGGGCGAAGCATTGAGCGATGCCGACCTTGAGCGCATCGAGCCAGGTCATCGCTTCAGTGCCGCCGACCCGGGAGGAAAGCTTTTTTCTTTCGACAAAAAGAATGATCAGGCCGCCGACGATGAACGCCGAAGCGACCGGTACCGCGCTGAACAGATGCGCCTTGATGTACGCGCCGAAGGCAAGGCCGAGCACCGCGGCCGGGATGAAGGCCACGATCAGGTTCAGCCACAGCTTCGGGTCGACGCGGAAGAGGCGCGCACGGTATTCCCAGATCACCGCGAGGACTGCGCCGGTCTGGATCGCGATGTCGAACACCTTGCCGCGCTCGTCGTTCGCGCCGAGGAGGTCGCTTGCCAGGATCAGGTGCCCGGTGCTCGAGATCGGCAGGAACTCGGTCAGCCCTTCGACGACGCCGAGGATCAGCGCGTCAAGAATTTCCATATGTTTTCCCAGAATGCGGGCGCGCTGTCCGTACTATTGTGCCCGGCGCCCTGCAGTTCGACCCACTGCTTTGGTCCCCCCCAGGCCGCATACAGCCGGCGCGAGTGCTCGGCGGGAATGATCTGGTCGTCCGCCGCGACCAGGCAGAGCAGCGGCACGGCGATCTTCGGCGCCCGGCCGATCGAGTCGAAGCGATGCTTCAGCATCCAGTCCACCGGGAGGTACGGGTAATGGCGCTTTGCCACTTCAACCAGGCTGTCGAACGGCGCGACCAGGATCACCCCGGCCAGCGGGCGCTCTGCGGCTAGCTGCACCGCTACACCGCTGCCCAGGCTGCGGCCGAAAAGAAACAGCTTGCTCGCTTTCAGCGTCCCGGTGGCGTAGTCATACCAGGCGAGCCCGTCGGAAGTGAGCGCCGCCTCGGAAGGCGAGCCCTCGCTCGAGCCGTAGCCGCGGTAGTCGATCAGCAGCCAGCCGACGCCCGGCGCGCGTCGCGGCGCCTCCTCGAGCATCCAGGAGACTTCCTCGGCGTTGCCGCCGAAGTAAAGCACCAGCGGGGATCCCCGGATGTGCCAGGCGTGCAGGCGCACGTCGGCTTGGATGAAGACGCTTTCAACGGCGGGAAAGCGCCGCGCGATCGAGTCGCGTTGCGCCTCGTGCACCGGCTTGCGGAAAAAGATCAGCGAGTCCTGCATCAGGTACATGAGCAGCGGAAACCCGACGACGACGGCGCCTACGGCAATGAGCGAGGCGACCAACTAGGCGCGTCCGAGGGCGTGCGCCACGGCTTCGAGGATGCGCGCGCGCGAATCGCTCTTCAGGAGCCAGTCGACGACCCCCACGCGCTGCGGCTCGCTCACGTAGCCCTCATCGCTGCGCGTGCTCGCCAGCATGATGATCGGCGTAGCGCCCAGGCGCGGTTTCACTTCGGCGATCAGGGCGAGCGGGTCCTCGGCGTCGCGCAGCCTGCGGGCAAGCAGCCAGACGGCGTACTTCCATCGTCCGAGCAGCTCACGCGAGGCGCTCGCGTCAGGCGCGGCGTCGACGCGATAGCCGCCTTTCTCGAGGACCATCGAGAGGTACTCGGCGGCGACCGTGTCGTGCTCGGTGAGGAGCACCCGGGGGGCCGCCTTGGCGGCGGTCTCTTCCGGCGGCATGACGGGCAGCTCGAAAAAGAACGTAGTGCCGCCGCCTTCCCGGTCCTCGAAGCCGATGCGCCCCTGCATCATTTCCACCAGCCGCTTGCAGATGGCGAGCCCCAGGCCGGTACCGCCCTTGACGCGCGAATCGGCCGAATCGGCCTGCGCGAAGCGGCCGAAGATGCGGCCGCGAAAGGCCTCGGGAATGCCCGGCCCCCGGTCGCTCACCTCCACGCGCACCACCGCCTCCTTCTGCGCGACGGTCACGTCGACGGCGCTGTTCGGCGGCGAGAACTTGGCGGCGTTCGACAGCAGGTTGGTCATCACCTGCATCAGGCGCTTTCGGTCCGCCCGCACCACGACCTGGGGGACCTCCCCGTGCAGCGCGAGGTTGGCGCGAAAGCGGTCGGCGTAACCCTGGTTGAGCCGCAGCGACTCGCCCAGCAGCGCATCGAGCGGCATGGGCTCGGGCACCAGCGTCAGCTGCCCCGACTCGATCTTCTCGATGTCCAGCACCTCGTTGATCAGGTCGAGCAGGCGCTGGCTGTTCTTCTCGGCGATCTCGACCATCTCGTCCTGCTCCTTGGAGACCTCGCCGATCGCCCCGGCGCGCAGCAGCTGCAGCGAGCCGATGATCGAAGTGAGCGGCGTGCGCAGCTCGTGGCTCAAGGTGGAGGTGAACTCGCTTCGCATGCGCTCGGCCGCGCGCTGCTGCGTGATGTCGCGGCCCTGCAGGATGACCGAGATGACCCGGTTGTCGTCGTCGACGAGCGGCGTCATCGTCCACTCGCAGGCGAGCTCCAGGCCGTCGCGCCGCAGGCAGCGCTCGGCGACCACGGTGGCCGGCCGGCCCTGCGCGACGAGCTCGGCCCACCACTTGTCGGTGCTCTCGCGATCGTCCGGATTGAGCAGCATGCTGATGCAGTTTCGCCCTACCATCTCCGGCGCCGCGTAGCCGAACAGGTTCTCGGCCGCCGGATTCATGTCGAGGATCGTGGCGTGCGGGTCCACCTCGAACACCGCGATCGGCGCCCGTTCGGAAAACAGGGCGAGCTTGCGGCCGAAAGCCTGCACCTCGCGATGCGCCTCGAGCAGGCTGTCGAGCTGCTCGCCGAGCTGCGCCTGGGTATCGGCGTTGTCGGCCGAGAGCCGCTCGTAGGCGCTGCGCAGCCCATAGGCGCTGCTGAACGCCTTGCCGAGCTGATACGCGGTAGCGACGTTCGCGATATAGAGGAGCGGCACCGCGGCGCCGAGCAGATGGAAAAAATCCGTGCCATACGCGAACAGCACGCCGTTGAAGGGGATCATCACGCCTGCCGCATAGAGGGCGTAGATCCACCAGACGGTGGAGAACATCGGCAGCCCGCCCGCAGTCACCAGCGCCACGACAAAGGCGATGAATACCTGCTGATAATCGCCGCCCGGGAAGAACACCGCCGTCGCGAACCCCCACGCGGCGCCGAGCGCCGCCGCGCCGAACGCCGCCCGCCGGATCCACGGCTGCGGATGCTCGCGCGAGTCGCCGCTGCGCTGGTAAGCGAGCGCCAGCGCCCAGTATCCCGCCGCGATGAGCAGGATTGCGGTCTGCCAGAGCAGGATCAGCTCGGTCGGGCTCGATGGCCACAGGAAGGCGCTCAGCAGCAGGCTCAGCACTGCGGTCGCCCCAACCGCCGGCAGGATCCTGCGATAAATGTACTCGCAGCGCTCCTTCAGCACCTCGGGCGCGTCCGCATCCTGAAGCGGCTCGGGCATGCGGTAATCTTACACAGATGAAGAAAAGCGTTCCGGTCGCTGAGTTGAAAATGGGCATGTACGTAGCGGAGCTCGACCGGCCCTGGACCGAGACACCGTTCATGTTCCAGGGGTTCTACCTGGAGACCGACGAGCAGCTCGAGACGCTGAAGCAGTACTGCAAGACGGTGTTCGTCGATCCCGATCCGCCCAAGCTGGCCGAGCCGATCGCGCTGAAGCCGCTCGCGACGCCGCGGCCGGCGGCGCGCAGCGGGGCAAGCCAGCTCGATCTGTCGCGCATCGGCAAGGTGCGCTACGTCGAGCAGGCGCCGGTGGAGCGCGAGGTAAAGCAGGCGGAGGTCGCTTATAAAGACACTACCAAGCTCGCCAGCGAGGCGGTAGAAGCGGTGCGCGCCGGCCGCACCCTGGACGCGCCGCGCGTCGAGCAGGCGGTCCGCAGCATGACCGAGAGCGTGCTGCGCAACCCGGACGCGCTGCTCCTCTTCTCGCAATTGAAGCAGAAAGGCGACTACACGACTTCGCACGCGGTCGATGTCGCGGTGTACATGACGGCCTTTGCGCGCTTTCTGCAGTTGCCGCCCGAGGACATCAGCCTGCTCGGCTACCTGGGCCTGCTGCAGGACGTTGGCAAGACCAGGCTGCCGACCGAGCTCCTGAACAAGCGCAACCGCCTGAGCGAAGCCGAATTCGCGCAGGCGAAGCAGCACGTGCAGTACTCCGTCGAGATCCTAAGCGAGACGCCGAGGCTGCCGCCTGGCCTGGCCGAGCTCGCGCTGCTCCACCACGAGCGCCAGGACGGCAGCGGCTACCCGAAGGGCCTCAAGGGCAGGGACGTCGGGCTGCTCGGCTCGATCGCCGGCATCGTCGACACCTTCGATGCGCTCACCGCGCGCCGGCCCTACGCCGAGCCGGTGCCGCCGTCGGCCGCGCTCAGCATGCTGTACAAGTGGCGCGGCAGCTTCTTCGATCCGGTGCTGATCGAGCAATTCATCCGCTGCATCGGCATTTTCCCGCTCGGCAGCACGGTGGAGCTCAACAGCGGCGAGATCGGCATCGTCATCGCGCAGAACCTGGAGAAACGCCTTCAGCCGCGCGTGATGGTGATCCGCGACGCGGCGGGCAACCCGCTAAAGCCGCAGAAGCTCCTCGACCTGTCGCGCGGGCTCAAGGCTCCCGACGGCGAACCTTACCGCATCCGCCGCACCCTCGAGTACGGCCGCATCCCGGTCACCGCCGAAAGCCTGTT
>WNGG01010304.1_pt1 | contig 10149 bp, 7 predicted proteins | sample 5400661 | NCBI WGS metagenome assembly WNGG01 (sample SAMN13153372, study PRJNA577476) | soil metagenome | isolation source: 100 cm soil or saprolite under Garry oak tree replicate 1 | place: USA:California | collected 2016-06-15
TCTTGGCCGCGGGGTCGTTCGAGGCCACGAGCGGCATGTGGCAGTCCGCGCACTTCTGCGCCTTGGCCGGGTAGTAGAACGACCGCGCCCCCTGGCCGGAGACCCCCGAGGCCTGCCAGTTGTCGTACTCGTTGAAGCCGCGGAACCAGCGGTAGGCATTCACCGGCACGTCGAGGTGGACCTTGTGACAAGACGAGCAGAACTCCGCGGTCTGGCCGGTGTGGAAGCTCTTCAGGAAGGTCCGCTTGTGCGGCCCGGGGTCGAGCTTCAGGAGGTAGTCGTGGCCGGCCGCGAGAACGGGGTTCTCGCTCGCCGCCAGGTCGTGGAGCGGCGGGTACTCGATCGTGAAGTCGCCCTGCCCCATCGAGCTCTTCACGTGGACGATCGAGTGGCAGGAGAGGCAGCCCAGGCCGTTCTGCGCCTCCGGGGTGTGGATCTGCTCCTTGATCGGCCGATCGAAGCGGCCGTTGAAGAAGACCGCGTGGTCGTGGCAGCCCGCGCACCACCGGGAGGGCTTGGTCCCCACCACGTCCTGCATGTACTCGACGGACTTCCGGTACCACTGGTTGTTGAAGGACGAGAAGTGGTGGGCCGAGCTGTTCCACTGGTCGTAGATGTCCTTGTGGCAGCGGCCGCAGGCCTGGCTGGTCATGAAGAAGGTGGCGGGGATGGTCCCGCCCACGTTGGTCTCGGAGGACGAAGGGAAGAACGGGCTCTTCGGCCCCGCCCCTTCTCCCTCCATCGTCTCCGGGGGCAGGGCCGGGTTCACGATGCGATGCTCGGGCGGGAAGCGGTCCGCGGCGTAGCGCGCGAGGGGAGCGAAGAGGGCCAGGAGGCACGCGGTGGCGACCGCGGGGCGGGCGGGACGGGGAAGCGCGGCGCGCCGCCCGTGCACGAGGAGGAGAAGGGCGGCCAGGCCGGCCAGCACGATGTGCGTCCAGAGGGCCCAGCGCCAGGGCCGGGTGGCCCCGACCACCATCAGGAAGGCGCCGAAAGCGCTCGCCCCCGCGAAGGCCACGGCGGCCGCGCGGAGGAGCCCGGGCAGCGAGGCCCAGTGCCGTCGGACCAGACGCCCGGCTGCCGCCGCCACCGCGAGGCCGAGGGCCAGGTGCAGCCCGACGTTCGCGAAATAGAAGAGGCTCGCGTCGCTCCGCGCCGCCAGGTAGAGGCTGTTCAGGGCCAGGGCGAGGAAGCCGCCCAGCCGCAGCCGTTCGGGTCGTTGCACGCACACCGCCTTGGCATTCAGCCTAGCAAGGAGCAGGCCGGGGCGTCTCGGGCTCGGCCCTTCGACGAATCGTCCACGATCCACGCCACTTGCCGAGCGAGGGTGGGACCGACGACGTTGGCGGGCCGTCTCGCCTCCCCGTAGGAATCACGAGCGGCGCGTAGAGAGAACGGCCCGCTACTCCGCTCGGACGGCGTCCAGGTAGAACACCCCTCCGCCGCTGAACCAGACGTAGATCGCGTGCAGCTTGCTCAGGTCGCCGGCGCCGCACGACAGGTTCAACATGTCCATGTCGACGGTCGTGGTGGTGCCTGGATTGATCCAGCCCCAGGGCCCCTGGCACCACTGCCAGCCATCACCGAGCTGGAGGGCCGCGTTCTGTGAGGTGCCACCCGCCAGGGTCTTGATCTCGAACTTGAAGCGCGTCTTGCCGGTCAGGTCGACGGGAGACGGCAAGACCACGCCGAACCACCCTCCGTCGGCCGTGGTGACCTTCAGGCTGTGGCCGCCCTCGCTGTGATAGTCAGCGGATTGCTCCACGGTGCCGGCGTTCGCTTGCCAGCTTGCCGACCCCCACCCCTCGGTGCCGGTCTCGAACGAGTACAGCATGATCGCGGCATTCGGGTTGGGCTTGACGGTCACGGTCAGGGTCGCCGGGTTGGAGACCCGGTCCCGGGCGTCGCTCACGACGTAGGAGGCCACGGCCTTGCCCGAGAAGCCCGGAGCGGGCGTGAAGAGCACGTCGCCGCCGGGTTGCAGGGCAAAAGTGCCCGAGGCGGTCGCGTACTCGGCTTGCTGTCCGGGCGTCGCGGGGTCCAGGTCGAGCGAGTCCGGCAGGAGGGGAACGTCCCCGTACGTGACGTCGTTGGCCGTGGCGGGGAGGGTCGCCGGGGTCTCGAAGGGGGTCACCGCCGCGTCGTCGTCCGCGACCGGTGGGAAGCGGAACGGGGCGCGACGCTGCATCACCCTGGCGAAGTTGCCGAAGGCCGTGCAGACCGGGCTCGGGCAGTACACGGTGAAGCCGTCGTAGTCCGGGTAGTACGAGCCGTCGTCCTGCTTGTCGGACAGGATCCAGTACAGCGCGCCCGAGCCGCCGCTCCGGAGCACCGTGTCCGTCCATTCCTTGTACACGGGGTTGCGCTTCGCGCGGTCGAGCAGGCCGAACTCGCCGAGCATCGCGCGGTCGTGGATGCGGGCGGCGTCCCGGATGTGCCGCTCGATCCAGGCGGTGCCCCAGGACGCGCTCTTCCCCCAGCCGTCGGGATAGAGGTGGAAGGACATGACGTCGACATTGGCCAGGTCGGCGAGGGCCAGGGTGTCGACCCCCTCCCCGCAGTTTTCGGTCCAATCCGTCGCTCCGGGGATGCAGTAGAAGCCCTCGTCACCGACGGAGACCAAGTGGTTCGCGTCGCTGCTCTTGACGAAGGCGCTGACGTCGTCGGCCCAGGCGGTCAGGGTGTCCGTCCGGCAGTCGCTCGACTGGGGGTAGGCCCCCGCGCTCTTGCACCGGGGCTCGTTCGCCAGCTCCCACGTCATGATCGTGGGGTCGTCCTTGTAGGCGATCCCGGTGTAGATGTTCCGGCGACCGAGCAGGTGGGCGATCCAGGCCTTGTACCACGCGCGGACCGCGGGGTCCGTGTAGAACTCGTCGTGATACAGGCCACCACGCCAGCGCACGTACTGGTCCATCCCGCCGAAGCCGTTCCAGTTGTTCACGAAGGGGATGATCAGCTCGATCCCCAACTGGCCGGCCCGATAGACGACATAGTCGAGACGCTCGAGCCCGTCCGGCCCGTCGTTGTAGGCGGGAGCGCTGCCGTCCCAGTACTGGAAATAGACGCCCTCCGCCTTGCCGTTGATGGAATTGGAGCCGTCCTGGTTGCCGATCTCGAGCGAGCCCCACAGACGTACGGCGTTGAGGCCGCTCGCCGCGGCGGTCGTCAGGAGGTCGTCCACCATCGTGCGCGACTTGTACATCAGGTAGTAGTTGCTCGCTCCCGCAACCCGGAAGGCGTTCCCCCGCAGGTAGAGCGCCCGCCCGACGCGCCGGACGAAGCGTTCTCCCCGGGAGTCGTACCCTCCTTGGGCAGGAGCGGCGCCGGCATGGGCACCGGCCAGGAGAATCGCGGTTACGCCAACGAAGACCGCCAGGGGCCTGGACATGATGCCCGCTCCTTTCCTCCCTGATCCGAACACACCCCACTGTCGAGCGAGGGGCGCCCTTCCGCTCGGCGTGCCCCTATTCTAGTGGGAGGGCCACGGCGCCAGCGAGGGGCGCCAAGCGGGAGGCCCGCTCACCGGTGCGGCGGCGCCTCCCCCTCCGCCATCGCCTGGATCTCGTCCTTCCGCTCGAGCATGAAGTCGAGGAAGGCCCGGGTGGCCGAAGGCTGGAATCGGCCCAGGGAGATGACCGCCACCTGGCGGCGCAGGCGGTGCCCTTCGATCTTGAGCTTGGCCAGCCAGCCCCAGGCCACCTCGTCGCGGACCGTCCAGGCCGGGAGCAGCGAGATGCCGAGGCCGCGCTCGACCATGATCTTGATGAAGTAGGTGTCGTTCGACTCCAGGGCCAGGGTCGGCTCCATCCCCACCTTGTGGAAGAACTGGTCCGTGGCCCGGCGGATCGAGGCCCCGCGCTCGAACAGGATGAGCCGCTCCCCGCGGATCTCCTGCAGGGTCGCCGACTGCCGGCCGGCCAGGCGGTGTCCGTGGCCCACCACCAGCACCAGCTCGTCCTCGAAGAGGTCGGTGACCTTGAGGGTGGGCGAGTAGACGGGGAGGGAGGCGAAGCCCACGTCGGCCAGGCCGTTCAGGATGTCGGCCACGGTCTGGTCCGTGCTCACCGTGCTGCGGAACGTGAGGTCGATCCCCGCGTGGGCGCGCATGAACGACTCGAAAAGAGGGGCAAAGAGGTGGACGAAGGCCTGGGTGGCGGCGGCCGCGCGCACCCGGCCCACCGGCTGGTTCTCGCGGCCCAGCACCCGCTCCTTCAGGCTCTGGACCTCGTCGACGATGCGGATCGCCCGCTCCAGCACGGCCTGGCCCGACTGGGACAGCTTCACCCCACGCTTGGCGCGGATGAAGAGCGGCTCCCCCAGCTCCTGCTCCAGGGACTTGATCTGGTGGCTCACCGCGGACTGGGTCAGGTTCAACCGCTCGGCGGCGCGGGTGAAGTTCAGGGTCTCGGCCACCATCCGGAAGGTACGGAGCTGGGACAGTTCCACGGGTTACCCTCGTGCAGCCTCATGAACGCTACCACAACAATCGATGGGAGTGATAGCTGGGGAAGAGGTATCCGACCGCGAGGAGATCGTGGTCCCGGTCTTCCAGAAGGAGCCGGCGGGCAACCGTCCCGTGTGCTACTGCTTCGGGGTCAGCGAGGATGATCTACGGCGGGAACTGGTGGAGACGGGCCGGTCCACGCCGTCGGACCGCATCACCGCACTCGTGAAGGCCTCACGCTGCCCCACGTCCGGCTCCGTGCCTTACCGTCCGAACAGCCTCGCGGTCGGGATCGCGACCACCAGCATCAGCGAGTTCTCGCCCGGGTTCCGGTCCGCCAGACTCCCGTTCGAGAGGTGGTAGAACTCGAGACCCAGACGGGTTCCCCCGGAGAACCGCCAGCCCACCTCGAGGCCCGACCGGAACTCGAGCGGGTACCCGAGGTCCTTGCCCCCGCCCTGCCGGTAAAGGCCAGGAGCAAAGCTGGGCCTGAGCGCGAGATGCGAGCCTATGGGCAGGTCGAAGGTGAAGCCCACGTGGACGTTGAGCGCGCCCTGGTGGGTGACCATGCCGCCCACGATCGGGTGGAGGACCCACCAATGGCCCCCGCCCCGCCATTGCAGGCCCAGCTCCGCCGCGGCATGGCTCTGGTCGGCGGTGTTGTACTCGCCGGCCGAGATCGCGAGGTGCGCTCCCTCTTCCGCCGCCGCCGGGCCACTCGCGACGAGAGCGAGGAGCGCGAGCCGTTGGATCGGGGCCTTCATCGGGCGGGAACCAGGACGGCCGAGGACCAGCCGGGCAGGGTGATTCGCAGCCGCCCCCCCTCGACTCTCGCCTCGGAGCCGCCGAGCCGGTCGAGGAGGACGGTCCCATCGGGAAGGTCCACCGGCGTGGCGGGGGCGTCGAGAGTCGCGGCGCTGTCCGCGTTGTTGAGGGCCACCACGACGACCTGCCCCTCGCGCTTCCGCGCGTACACCCATTGGCGCTCCGTCACCGCCAGGTTCGTGGCGGCGCCCCCGCGCAGGGCCGGCATCTCGGCCCGCAGGCGTGCCAGCCGGCGCACGTGCTCGAACACCTCACGCTCCTGGGGAGTGCGGCCGCCGGGCTCGAAGGCGCTGCGCGCATCGCCCTTCCAGCCCCCGGGGAAGTCCCGCCGGTTGTCGGGATCGTCCCCCCCGGGCATCGCGATCTCATCGCCGTAGTAGAGGAGCGGCACTCCGCGGGCGGTGAGCAGGAACGTGAAGGCGAGCTCGAGGCCCTTCACGGTCGCCCCCGGCTCGTTCATGAAGCGCTGGACGTCGTGGAGGCCGAGGAAGGTCACGAGCCGCGAGGGGTCGCGATAGAGGTGGTCGCGGGCCCGCATCATCGCCAGGTCCCGGAGGGGCTTGCCCTGAGCGAAGGCCTCGCGGACCTTGAAGTAGCTCGGGAAGTCGAACAGGGTGTCGACCCCGGAGTCGATCCCGTCGAATCGTGCGACCCCGCCCTGGAAGAACGAGACCAGGGCCGGATCCCCGTCGAACAGCTCCCCCACCACGTTGACCTTCGGGTACTCGCGCTTGATGGCCGCCATCCAGTCGCGCCAGAAGCGGCGGTGGACGTAGGGGAGGGTGTCCTGGCGGATGGCGTCGAGACCGGTGATCCCCACCCACCAGAGCGTGTTCTGGACGATGTAGCGGGCGACCTCGGGATCGTCCTGGTTCAGGTCGGGGAGGATGTCGATGAACCACCCCTCGAGGGTCGCTCTCTGGACTTCCGGGGTCGCGCTCGGGTCCTGCAGGGTCCAGGTCTGCCAGGTGTTCGCGAGGTGCTTCGCCTCGGTTCCGTTGTACCACGTCGGGGTGGGCGAGTCCTTCACCCACGGATGGTACGGGCCGCTGTGGTTCGCCACCTGGTCCTGGATGACCTTGATCCCCGCCGCGTGGGCCTTCTCGACGAGCTCCTGCAGCTTGAGCAGGGTGCCGAAGTGCTCGTCCACCCCGTAGAAATCCACCGCCCCGTAGCCGTGATAGTCGGTGATCGCCTGGCCGCGGTAGGTCTCGCGCTCGTTCAGGTGGTCGACGTTGTCGTACCAGGGGTTGAGCCAGAGGGCGGTGACCCCGAGGTCCTCGAGATAGGGCAGGTGGTCGATGATCCCCTGAAGGTCGCCGCCGTGGTAGTACCGGTCCTTGCCGCGGTCGAAGAGCCCCTTCGACACCGGGGGGTCGTCGTTCGACGGGTCTCCGTTCGCGAAGCGGTCGGGCATGATCAGGTAGATCACGTCGTCAGCGGAGAAGCCCTGGAAGCGGCCCTCGCGCGGGAGGGGCCTCAACAGCTCGAAGGGCGCCTCGGCCACGCCGGTCGCGGTGCGGATGCGGATCGTCCGTGGCCCGGGCTCGGCCTTGGGGTCAATCCTCAGGTCGGCGAAGAGGTAGGTGCCCGCTTCGTTGACCTTCACCCCGCTCGCCACGAGACCCACCCCGGCGCTCTCGATCCTCGCTCCCATGAGTCCCTTTCCGCGCACCATGACGCGCACGGGGTCGAGAGAATGGCCGGGCCACCAGCTCGGGGGCTCGACCTTCAGGATCTCGGGACCGCCGGGCGGCGTGGCCCAAAGAAGGAAGGCGACGACGAAGAGGGCAGCCAAGGGTTTCATGCGCCGGAGAGCCTACACCACGTTGACGCTCGCACCCACCGGGGGTAGCGTCTCCTTCGACCGAAATGCTCCGCGACGTCCTGTATTCGCTCCGCATGCTCCGCAAGAATCCCGGTTTCGCCGCGGTGGCGGTGCTCACCCTGGCCTTCGGGATCGGTGCGAATACGGCCATGTTCAGCGTCGTGAAGGCGGTGTTGCTCGAGCCGCTGCCCTACGCGCATGCCGAGCGACTCATGGTCGCGCCCATGTCACTCCCGGATTTCGAGGACCTGCGAGAGAGCGTGACCGCGTTCCAGGAGACCGCGCTCTGGGCCTCCAACGGATGGAACCTCAGCGGCGGGAACGGCGAGCCCGAGGAGATGCTGGGGGCGATCGTCACCGCGCGGTTCTTCCCGATGCTCGGTGTCACGCCCGTCGTCGGGCGAACCTTCGACCAGGAGGACTATCGAAAGCCGGTCGCGGTGATCGGCTACGGAATGTGGAAGCAGCGGTTCGGGGGCGACCCGGCGATCATCGGCCGGACGCTCCGGCTGAGTGACTGGCCCTACACGATCGTCGGGGTGATGCCCGCGTCCTTCCAGATCCCTTCCCCCGAGTTCCAGGTGTGGACGCCGCTGGAGCAGGCTCTCGGCCCGGGAGAGAACAGCCGCACCCTGCGGGTCTTCCGCAACATCGCGCGGGTGCGCGAGGGGGTGACGCGGGAACGAGCCCAGGCCGAGGTGGACATGGTGGCCGGCCGGCTGCAGCGGGCGTACCCGGATACGAATGCCGGGGTGGGCTTCGCGTATGCGCCATTGCCGGAGCTGCTCCTCGGCTCCGTCCGCCCGGCCCTGCTGCTGCTCCTGGGCGCGGTCGGCCTGCTCCTCCTCATCGCCTGCGCCAACCTCACGAACCTGCTCCTCGCGCGGACCATGGCGCGGGAGCGCGAGATGGCGGTTCGGGTGTCGCTGGGGGCCAACCGGTCGCGGATCGCGCGGCAGCTCCTCACCGAGAGCCTGCTTCTCGCGCTCCTCGGAGGAGCCTCCGGATTGCTCTTGGCGACCTGGGGCATCGGCGCGTTGCCCGCGTTCCTGGCCTCGAGGCTCCCGCGCGGCGAAGCGATCCGGCTCGATTCCCTCGTCCTGTCCTTCTCCGTCGGCGTCACCGGCCTGACCTCGATCGTCTTCGGCCTGGGCCCGGCGATTCTGGGCTCCCCGGCCACGTTGGGGCGCTCGCTGCGGGAAGGCGCTCACGGAGCAGGCGCCGGGCCCCGCGCCCGACGGGTCCTAAGCGGCCTCGTGGTGGCCGAGCTAGCGCTGGCGCTCGCGCTGCTGCTGGGCGCGGGCCTTCTCGTCCGAAGCCTTTCGCGGCTCCAGGTGGAGACCGGCTTCGATGCCGACCGGCTGCTTACGCTCAGCGTGGTCATGGCCGGCTACGACGAGGGAGGGCACCGGGCGCAGGTCGTGGAAGCCGTGCTCGAGCGGATTCGCGCCCTCCCTGGCATCGAAGTGGCCGGGGCCGGAACGGCGATGCCACCCGTCACCGCGCAGCGCTCGGTCCGCTACGAGGTGGAGGGGGAGGGTCCGGGTGTGCCCGTCCGCACCGCCTATTTCATCGCGACGGATCCCCTCTACTTTCGCACGCTGGGCACGCCCCTCCTGGATGGGCGCGCGTTCGACGAGCGGGATGCCGAGGGGGCGCCGGGGGTGGCCATCCTCAATCGCAGCCTGGCGCGGCGGCTCTTCCGCGGGGAAAGGGCGGTGGGCAGGAGGGTGCGCCTTCGCGACGCCACGCAGAGCGCGGAGTGGCGCACCATCGTCGGGGTCGTCGGGGACGTTCGCTATCAGGGGCTGGACGATCCCGGCCAGGCGGCGCTCTACACGCCCTTCGCGCAGACGCCGTCCCTGTGGACCGCCGTCTTCGTCCGCACGACATCCGAACCGATGGCGGTGGTTCGGTCGGTCAAAGCGGCGGTCGCGACCGCCGGCGCAGGCCTGACGGCCATGCGCCCTCGGCCCATGACCGAGCTCGTCGCGGAGTCGATCGCTCGGCCCCGGTTCAACGCGCTGCTGCTTTCGTGCTTCGCCATCCTCGCCCTGGTGGTCGCCACGGTCGGCATCTACGGGCTGATCGCGTATTCGGTGGCGCAGCGGACCCACGAGATCGGGGTGCGGATCGCGCTGGGGGCGGCCCGGCGCGACGTGCTCGGGCTCGTGGTGGGCCAGGGGCTGCGGCTCACGGCCGTCGGCATCGCCCTGGGGGTGGTGGGGGCGCTCGCGCTCACGCGCCTGATGCAGAGCCTGCTGTTCGAGGTCTCGCCGCAGGATCCGTTGACGTTCGTCGCGGGGGCGGCCTTCCTTCTGGTGGTGGGGCTGCTGGCGAGCTATCTGCCGGCCCGGCGGGCCGCGAGGGTGGACCCGGCGGTCGCCCTGCGCGCCGAATAGGGGAGGGAGCCGCACGGGCCGCTCGGCTCCCCAGGAGGCCCAGGAGGACGCTCGTTCGCGGAATTGCGAGCGGCGGCGTAGAATCGACTCGGAGGAAGCCTTGGGCCTCTTCTCTGTCCGTATTGGGCTCGCTCATCCCACCGATCCCAGCCGCCAGACGGAAGTCGAGCTCCTTGTCGATACGGGCGCCACGTTGTCCTGGGTGCCTCAGGAGATCCTCGATCCACTCGGCGTCCCCCGCCTCGGGCGGCGCGCCTTCCTTCTCGCCGACGGCCGTCAGATCGAGCGTGACACCGCAGGCGTGGTGATGCGAGTCGATGGCACCCAGGCCCTCGTGACCGTGGTGGCCGGCGAAGCAGGCGACGGTCGTCTCCTGGGTGCGACTGCCCTCGAGTCGCTGGGCTACGGGGTCGATCCCATCGGGCGGCGCCTCGTACCTCATACGCTCCTTGCCATGTGATACGCGCCGGCTCGGCGCGGAATCAAAGGCTCTACGCGCTGAAAGGCGTGGGTCGCCGGCTTCCGCGGACTTGACTGGCAAACGGCCGCGGGATGTGGTAGCCTGAGTCTCGCATTAGTTGCCGTTGTCTGGCGTTTCTGGATGGGGGCAGCCATGGTGGCTGCCTCTTCTTTCGTGGACGCGCAGGTGA
>WNGG01013086.1_pt1 | contig 10149 bp, 12 predicted proteins | sample 5400661 | NCBI WGS metagenome assembly WNGG01 (sample SAMN13153372, study PRJNA577476) | soil metagenome | isolation source: 100 cm soil or saprolite under Garry oak tree replicate 1 | place: USA:California | collected 2016-06-15
CGCCGTACGTCGACGGCGGCGCGCACAGCTTGTCCACCTCTTCCTTCAGCGACGTGATCTGCTCGCGCGCCTCGTACAGCGCGTTCACCAGCTTCTCGTTCTGATTGAACGCCTGCACGAGCTGGCGGTTCGCCTCGCGCAGCTTGTTCTCGAGGACCATGAAGTCCTTCGGCGTGTCCTCGAGCTTTTTGCGGAGGTGCACTGTCTCGGCCTCGAGCGAGCGGACGTAGGCCTGGAGGTCTTGCACTTGGATCTCGTACTCGGTGAGGCGGCGGCGCGTGCTGGTGTCGGACATGGAGGCGGGCAGGAACTTGGAGAAGCCCTCGCGGCTCGGGCTACTCTTCTTGTCGAACTCCTTCATAGCCCATCCCTTCTGTCGTGTCCCCTCGTGCGCCGCTCGTGTTCGAGCATCGCTCCGCCGTTGAATCGAGTATAGGCGGCCCGAAAAAAGAAAGTCAAGGTTCGACGCTGATTTACGGAGACCGCGCGCGCCCGTTTCGCCATCTTGCCCGCGAAACGGGTGGCGCGTTCGCCGGGTTCCACGTATAAAGAGCGCAATGCGCGTCCCGCAGGCACGCGCGTACCACCTGACACTTCTCGTCGTCGCGGTGACGCTTGCCGTCACCGCGACGGGATCCCTCGGGCAGGGCCGCCGTGAGCTCCGCGTCGGCGTGCCCGGCGTTCCCGCGACACTCGATCCCGCCTCGGCGCTCGAAGGCGCGGTCCCGCTGATCGCCCGGCAGGTCTTCGACACGCTGGTGGCTTATCGGGAGGGCTCGACCGACATCGAGCCGGCGCTCGCGACCCGCTGGAGCTTCTCGCGCGACGGCCTCGTCTGGGCGTTCGAGCTGCGCGAGGGCGTCCGGTTCCACGACGGCACCCTGCTGACCGCGCCGGACGTCGTCGCGAGCTTCGAGCGCCACCGGAGTGGCGAGGCGGGTTCCGTCGTCTGGCCCGCGCTGATGCGCGGCTCTCCGGGCGTCGTTCGCGAGGTGCGCGCCGCCGGCCCGCGCACGGTGCAGTTCGTGCTCGTGCAGCCGTACGCGCCCCTCCTCACCGCGCTCGCGCACCCGGGGCTCGCCGTGACCCGGGCCGGCGAGGGCGGCCGCTTCGTCGGCACGGGGCCCTTCCGCCTCGCCGACGCCGGCGCAGGGCGCCTCGCCCTCGAGTCCGTCCCGACGGCGTGGGGCGCCGCGCCGCGCGTCGATCGGATCGTCTTCGTGGACGTCGAGGAGGACGAGCAGGCCGAGCGCGATCTCGCCGCGCGCGCGCTCGATGTCTGGTTCCCCGCCGGCGCGCCGCGCCCGCGTTTCAGACCGAGAAGGAGCCGTTCTCGCGCAAGAAGGTCCGCCAGGCTGTGGCGGCCGCACTCGACCCCGCCGCGCTCAACGCGGCTCTCGGTGACGCGGCGTCGGCGTTAGCCGCGTTCCTGCCGCCGGGTGTCTGGGGGCGCCGCGAGGGGCCGCCGGTCCTCGGCGGCTCGAAGGACGCGGCCCGCGCGCTCCTGGCGGGCAGTGGCTGGCCCAAAGGCGCGGCGCCCACGCTCCTCGTCCCCGACGACACGGCACCGGTCAACGTGCCACGCCTCGCCGAGGCGGTGCAGGCGCTCCTGGTCGGAGCCGGAATGAGCGTGGTGACGCGGCTCGAGCCGCACGACGCCGCGCGCGCGACGCTCCAGGCGGGCGAGTACGAGCTCGCCATCGTCGAGGCGAGCGCCACCGGCGGGGATCCGCACCTGCTGCTGTATCCGCTCTCCACCAGCGAGGGAGCCCAGCGCGGTGCGCGCGTGCGCAACTTCTCCTTCTACCGGAATCCGCGCCTCGACGACGTCCTGATCCGCGCCAGCCAGCTGTCCTCCCGGCCCGAGCGCGCGCGCCTCTACCAGCGCGCGCAGGCGCTCCTCGCCGAAGAGGTGCCGTGGGTGCCCCTCTACGTGAGGCTCGTCTGGGCGGTGAGCCGCCCCGAGGTCCGCGGACTTCGCCTGCATCCGACCGGCTTCCACCGGCTCGCCACGGTCACGGTCGAGGAGGGACCGAGCCAGAACCCGTAGCACCGCCGCGGGCGCGTTCGCGAGCGCCCCGTCGTTGCGCGCGTGGCTCCCGTCGGGGATACTCAGGAGGCCCCCATGCCGTCCATCGCCGACACCGCCACCGAGGTGATCCAGTGGGTGTTCCCCGAGCACGCCGGCGCGCCCGGCCAGATTCACGGCGGCCGGATGATGCAGTGGATCACCCAGGCGGGCACGCTGGCCGCGGCGCGCGTGGCGCGGGGCACCGTCGTCCTCGGGGCGATGGACGACATCGACTTCCTGCATCCGGTGAAGGTCGGTCAGATCGCCATCCTGCGAGCCCAGGTGGAGTACGTCGGCACCTCGTCGCTCGAGGTCGGCGTGCGCGTGTGGGGCGAGGACGTCGCGACGGGCGCGCGCTCGGTGACGCTCAACTCGCACCTCGTCTTCGTCCACATCGGCGAGGATGCGCGACCCCGGCCGGTCGCCGCGAGGGTGGAGCCGCACGACGCGGCCGAGCGCGAGCTGGTCGAGGCCGCGCGCGGCCGCCGCCTCGCGCGGCTGGCGCGCTTCGCCGAGAAGGCGCAGCGCGTCGCCGACATCGAAACCGCCGCCGACCACGAGTTCCAGTGGCGGTTCGAGTCGGTGCGCTCGGTCCTTCCGGAGGACGCGCTCTTCGACAGCATGATGTTCCCCGGTAAGATGCTCATGCAGCTCGACGAGGCCGGCGGCATCCTGTCCATGCGCTACTGCAAGGGGTTCGTGATGACGGCGTGCCTCGATGCGATGGATTTCTATTCGCCGATCCGCACCCACGAGGTGGTGACGTTCAAGGCGGGGCTCAACCACGTCGGCACCTCGTCGCTCGAGGTCGGGGTGAAGGTCCTCGCCGAGCAGCCGTGGTCGGGCGAGGTGCGGCACGCGTGCACCGCGTATCTCACGTTCGTGCATCTCGGGCCGGACCTCCGTCCGCGCCCCTGCCGCCCGTTCACGCCCGGCACCGCGGGCGAGCGGCGGCGCTGGGAGGCGGCGCTGGTGCGGCGGGAGCGGCGCCTCGAGCGGGTGAAGCGGCTGAAGGCGACGATCCAAGCCTAGAGGGGAGCAGGCGATGTCAGGGCATTCCCGGTGGTCGCAGATCAAGCGCAAGAAGGGCAAGGCGGACGTGCAGCGCGGCAAGCTCTTCAGCAAGATCCTCCGCGAGATCACGGTCGCCGCGAAGAACGGCGGCGGTGATCCGAAGGCGAACATGCGTCTCAAGGCCGCGATCGAGTCCGCCAAGGAAGCGAATATGCCACAGGACAACATCAAGCGGGCGATCCAGAAGGGCACGGGCGAGCTGCCGGGCGAGTCGTACGAGGACGTGACCTACGAGGGTTACGCGCCGGGCGGCGTGGCCGTCATGGTCAGCGTGCTCACCGACAACCGCAACCGGACGGCCCCGGAGATCCGCCACGTCTTCGAGAAGCACGGCGGCAACCTGGGCTCTTCGGGGGCGGTCGCGTGGATGTTCGAGCGCAAGGGGCTCATCCTCGTGGACGCCGACAAGATCGGCGAGGACGACCTGCTCGCGAAGGCCCTCGACGCCGGCGCCACGGACATGCGCCGCGCCGAAAAAGCTTTCGAGATCACGACCGCTCCTGCTGAAATGGAGGCGGTGCGCGACGCGCTCCTGAAGGCGGGCGTGCCGGTCCTGGAAGCCCAGGTCACGTACGTGCCGCAGTCCACAGTGCGGGTGGAGGGCAAGGACGCGGCGTCCGTGGTGCGCCTGATCGAGGCGCTGGAGGAGTTGGACGACGTCCAGTCCGTGTACGCCAACTACGACATCCCCGACGAGGTCCTCGAGGCCATCTCGGCTGCCTAGCCTCAGGATCCTCGGGATCGACCCCGGCATCGCGGGCACCGGCTACGGGCTGATCGAGCCAGGGCCGACCGGCGTCGCGGTCGTCGCCAGCGGTGTCATCGCGACCGCGGCGGGAGAGGAGCTCGAGGCGCGCGTCCATCGGATCTACGACGCGGTCGCGGGCCTCCTCGCGGAGCACGCGCCCGCCGCCGTCGTCGTCGAGGATCTCTACACCGCGTACCGCTTCCCGCGCGCCGCGCTCGCGCTCGCGCACGCGCGCGGCGTCGTCTGCCTCGCCGCCCGCCAGCGCGGCGTCACCGTGCTGAGCCTGGCCCCCGCGGAGGTGAAGCGCTTCGTCGCGGTGAACGGGGCGGCGTCGAAGGCGCAGGTGCAGCGCTCGGTCGAGCGGCTCCTCCGCCTGCCGGGCCCGCCGCGCCCGTCGCACGTCGCCGACGCCCTCGCGCTCGCGCTGACCGGATTCTCGCGCCTCGGCGGGCGGATTTCATGAGACCCATCTCACCGCTCGCCCCGTCCCCCGGCGCGCCTCGGCTCGCACGGCGATGATCGCCACGCTCACCGGGCGGCTGCGACGCCGGCTCGAGGACCGGGTGATTCTCGAGGTCGCCGGCATCGGCTACGAAGTGTTCCTGCCGCCGCTGGCGCTCCGCCAGCTCGAGGGGACGGAGGCGGAGGCCGGCGACAAGGCCGCGGAGCTCTCGCTCGTCATCTACTATCACGCGACGCGCGACCAGCCGCGGCCGGTGCTGATCGGCTTCACCTCCGACCTCGACAAGGAGTTCTTCGAGCGCCTGATCACGGTGAAGGACATCGGCCCGATGATCGCGGCGCGCGCGCTCGCGGCGCCGGTCACCGAGCTCGCCGCGGCGATCGCGCGCGGCGACGAGAAGTATCTGCGGGGGCTGCCGGGGATCGGGCCCCAGAAAGCGAAGAACATCGTCGCCCAGCTGCAGGCGAAGGTCGCGAAGTTCGCGCTCGCGCGGGACGGCGCCACGGCCGAGCCCGTGGCACCGCGCGCGGTCGGAACCGACGACGCGGAGGGCCTCCGCGAGCTCGTGTGGGAGGTCCTCGTCCGGCAGCTCGGCCACCGACCGAGCGAGGCGTCGCAGCTCATCACCGACGCGCTCCGTCGCCGGCCGGGGATCGCCACGCCCGAGCAGCTCTTCGACGAGATCTATCGCGGCCAGTCGGCCCCGCGGAGCGCGCCGTGACCGCCGCCGCCCAGCCCGACGAGGGGCGGATGCTCTCGCGCGTGGCCGTGCCCGAAGAGGCGCAGTTCGAGCGACAGCTCCGGCCGCGGACGTTCGAGGAGTACGTCGGGCAGGAGGCGGCCGTGGCGAGCCTGCGCGTCTCGGTCGAGGCGGCGAAGCTCCGCGACGAGTGCGTGGACCACGTGCTCCTCTACGGCCCGCCGGGCCTCGGCAAGACCACGCTCGCCGGCATCATCGCCAACGCGATGGGGACGAAGCTCGTGGCGACGTCGGGGCCGGCGATCGAGCGCGGCGCCGACCTGATGGGCATCCTCACCAACCTCGAGACGAACGACGTGATGTTCATCGACGAGGTCCATCGGCTGCCACGGCCGGTGGAGGAGCTCCTGTACCCCGCGATGGAGGACTACACGGTCAACTTCGTCGTGGACAAGGGCCTCCACGCGCGGACCCTCAAGTACGCGCTGCGCCCGTTCACCCTCGTCGCCGCCACGACCCGCCCCGGCATGCTGTCGGCGCCGCTGCGCGAGCGGTTCGGGATCTTCCACCACCTCGACTTCTACTCCGAGGCGGAGCTGGCGCGCATCGTCACGCGGTCCGCCTCGATCCTCGAGGCCGGGATCGACCCGGGCGGCGCCGCCGAGATCGCGCGGCGCGCGCGCGGCACGCCGCGCATCGTCAACCGCCTGCTGCGCCGCGTGCGCGACCACGCGCAGGTGGCGGGCCACGCGACGATGGATGAAGCCATCGCGCGCCGCGCGCTGGACAGCGAGGGCGTCGACGCGCGGGGCCTCGACCGGCTGGACCGGCGCTTCCTCACCGCGATCGTCGAGGTGTACGGCGGCGGGCCCGTCGGTATCGACGCGGTGGCGGCCACGATCAACGACGACGCGGAGACGCTCGCGGAGATGGTCGAGCCCTATCTCCTCAAGATCGGCTTCGTGGTTCGGACGCCGACGGGACGCCGCGCGACCCGGGAGGCCTACCAGCACCTGGGCAAGAATCCGCCGCCCAACCAGCCGGGACCGCAGGGCGGGCTCTTCGAGTGAGCGATCTCGCGCGCGCGCTCGTCGTCCTCGGCCTCGTCCTCGCCGCCACCGGCGTCGTGCTGACGTTCGCCGGGCGGGTGCCGTGGCTCGGGCGGCTGCCGGGCGACCTCCAGATCCAGCGCGGGGGTTGGACCTTTTACTTTCCGCTCGCGACCTCGGTCCTCCTCTCGGTGGTCCTGACGCTGGTCCTGTGGGTATTCGGCCGGCGATGAGGGGCGGGCTCGCGGCGGTCGGGCTCGTGCTTGCGATGGCGACGACGGCGACCGCGCAGACCTCGGGCATGATCCGCGTGGCGCTCGTCGAGAGCGCCCGCGTGGTGGAGCTCCGCGGCAGCGATATCGAGGTCAGCGACCTCGGCACGTGCGTGCGCTGCGGGGGAGATCCGGTCACGACCGCGCTCGTGCGCGCCGTCCCGGTGGGCGCCGGTGTCGTGATCGACGGCCGCGCCGCGGCGGGCTTCCGCCTGCGCTCCACGCGGCCGATCCGTCTCAACGGACGCGAGTACGCGGGCCCGCTCGACGTCGTCCGCAACGGCGCCGGGATCGCCGTCGTGAGCGAGCTCGGCCTCGAGGACTACATCGTCGGCGTGCTGCGCGCCGAGACGAACGAGAAGTGGCCGGGCGAGACGCTCCGCGCGCAGGCGGTCGTCGCGCGCACCTACGCCGCGTACCATCGCCAGCTGAACGCGGGCAAGCCGTACCACATCGTCGCCTCGACCGCGCACCAGCAGTTCGCCGGACGCGTGCCCGCCACGTCGCCCGTCTGGGACGCGGTCCGCGACACGGCGGGGCAGGTGCTCCTGTGGGAGGGCGAGCTGTTCCCGGCGTTCTACCACACGGAGAGCGGCGGCTACACCGAGGACCCGCGCATGGTGTTCGCGGCGAGGAACATGCCGGCGCTCAAGCCGGTGCGCTGCGAGTTCTCGACCGGCTCGCCGCACTTCTTCTGGAACCTCGACGTGAGACTCGCCGACCTGGCCCAGGTGCTGCGGCGAAACGACGTCACCGTGGGCTCGATCGTCGCCATCGACGTGAGCGAGCGTACGCCTTCGCTGCGCGCCGCGACGCTGACGATCCACGGCACGCAGACGAGCGCCCGGGTGCGCGGCAACGAGCTCCGGCGCATGCTCGGCTACGACACGCTCAAGTCGACGCTCTTCGCCGTCGCGGTGGACGGCGACTGGGCGCGCTTCGCGGGTCGCGGCTACGGCCACGGCGTCGGCATGTGTCAGTGGGGCGCCAAGGGGATGGCCGAGCAGGGTTACCCGCTGCGCAAGATCCTCGAGTTCTACTATCCCGGCACCACGTTCGGCTCGCTCGACGAACGCACCGCGCGCTGAGCGTCGTGACGATCACCTGGGCCGACTTCGAGAAGGTGGACATGCGCGTCGGCCGCGTCACGGAGGCGCAGCCCTTCCCCGAGGCGCGCCGGCCCGCCTGGAAGCTCTGGATCGACTTCGGAGAGCTCGGCGTCAAGCGCTCGAGCGCCCAGATCACCGAGCACTACCGCGTCGCCGACCTCGTGGGGCGCCTCGTCGTGGCGGTCGTGAACTTCCCGCCCAAGCAGATCGGTCCCTTCGTCTCCGAGGTGCTGGTGCTGGGCGCGTACGACGAGGCGGGCGAGGTGATCCTGCTCCACCCGGACAAGGCGGTACTCCCCGGCTCGAAGATCGGCTGACCCTCAGCCGACGCGCGCCTCACGCTCGGAGGCGTCCGGCGCCTGGTCCACCGGACCTCGGCGCCCGAAGAAGACGAGGGTCGCCGCGACCAGATACGCGCCGTAGGCGCCGACCTCGAACACCGTGGGTCGCGCCCGATAGCCGACGAGGCCGCCGAGGAAGCCGCCGATGACGCCCCCGTCGTTCAGCAGCCACGAGCTGTCCCACAGCGGGTCCGTCGCCGGCAGCGCGCCGAGAGCCTGAAGCTTGCCGAAGCCCGTGCTGCAGAGACCCGCCGCCACCAGCATCAAGAGGACGGAGGTCACGTTGAAGAAGCGCGGGAGACTCAGCCGCCGGCCGCCCAGGAAGATGGCCCAGCCGAGCACCGCCGCCGTCCCGATGCCGAGCACGCCGCCGGCGAGACCGCCGAAGCCCGAGACACTCACCTGGCTCATGAGCCCCCAGAGGAAGAGCACCGTCTCGGCCCCCTCGCGGAAGACGCCGGTGAAGGCGATGAGGCCGACGAGCCAGAGCCGCTGCGTCGTCTCGGCCTCGTCGATTCGACGCTGGACCTCGCCCTTCAGCTCGCGTGCGTGCCGTCGCATCCACCAGCCGTGCCACGTGAGCAGGACGACGGCGAAGAAGATGACGGCCAGGGTGACGAGGTCCGGTCCCAGGTCGAGCAGGGGGCCGGAGGCGAAGGCGACCGCGACGCCCATCGCCACGCTCGCGGCCAAGCCGAGTCCTCCACCCGCCGTCACGTAGCCCCAGTGCCGACGCGCGCCGATCTTGTCGAGGTAGGTGTAGACGATCCCCAGCAGCAGGGCCGCCTCGAACGCCTCGCGCAGCGTGACGACGAAGGTGGCGCCCATCGCTACTCGGCGATGATCCGGCCCTTCGCCGTCGCTTCGTGGTACTCGCCGACGAACGGATAGGTACCGGCCTTGAGGGCACGCACCCGGATCTTCAGCGTCTTGCCGCCGGGAATGACCTTCTCGATCCGCAGCTCCTTGCTTTCGAATTCCTCCGGGGTCGCGTCCTTGTTGGTCACGACGAGGACGAAGGGCTGGCCGGCCTTCACCCGGATTTCCTCGGGCTGGAACCGGTTCTTCTCGATCGTGATGGCGATCTCCGGCGGATCGGCCGCGAAGGCGCCGGCCGCCAGCGCAGCCACGACGAGGCCCGCCAGGGCCCCGACGGCAAAAATCAACGTGACCCGACGCATGAGCTTCGAGCCTCCCACAATTGAGGGTCCCCAATAACGTAGAGTTAGGTTTACCTAACTCCGAAGGGTCGGTCAACCTGATTTTCTGTGGCTTCCGGAAACGGAGGCGCGCGCGCGGGGGTAGACTCGCGGGTCGTGGACCTCGCGGATTTCGACTACGACTTGCCGGCGGCAGCGATCGCCCAAACGCCGCCGCCGGAGCGCGACGGCGCCAGGCTCCTCGTGATCGACCGTGGCCGCCAGTCCCTCGCGGACCACGCCTTCACCGACCTGCCCGCGTTGCTCCGTCCAGGCGACTGCCTCGTCGTCAACGAGTCACGGGTGATTCCGGCGCGGGTGCTCGCCGAGGACTCGGTCGGTCGACCGGTGGAGCTGCTCTTCCTCGAGCCGCAGGCTCCGGAGCGCTGGCGTGCGCTCGTCCGACCCGGCCGCCGCTGTCGGCCCGGCGTCGAGGTGCGGGCCGGCGAGGTGCGCCTCGCGATCGTCGCGATGGAGCCGGACGGGGCCAGGGTGGTCGAGCGGCGGGACGGGACGATCGAGGATCTCCTGGCGCAGCGCGGGCTCACGCCGTTGCCGCCCTATGTCCGGCGCTTCGCGGCGCCCACGCCGGCGGACGCGGAGCGTTACCAGACGGTCTACGCGCGACTGCCGGGTTCCGTCGCGGCCCCGACGGCCGGGCTGCACTTCACGCGCGCGCTCCTGGAGCAGGTCCGCGCGCGCGGCGTCGAGGTCCACGCGTTGACGCTCCACGTCGGCCCCGGCACGTTCCGGCCGATCGCCGCGCCGCGCGTGGAGGACCACCGGCTCCCGCCCGAGCGCGTCTCGATCCCGCCCGACGTCGCCGACGCGGTGAGCCGCGCGCGATCCATCGGGCGGCGTGTGGTGGCGGTCGGCACGACGACGACGCGCGCGCTCGAGAGCGCGGTCGGCGCGGATGGGCGCGTGGTACCGCTCGAGGGAGTCGCCGACGCGTACATCACGCCCGGGCACCGCTTCGGTGCTGTGGACGCGCTCGTCACCAACTTCCACCTGCCGCGCTCGTCGCTGCTCGTCCTCGTCTCGGCCTTCGCGGGTCGGGAGCTGATCCGGAAGGCGTACGCGCACGCGCTGCGCGCCGGGTACCGGTTCTACTCCTACGGCG
>WNGG01010307.1_pt1 | contig 10148 bp, 10 predicted proteins | sample 5400661 | NCBI WGS metagenome assembly WNGG01 (sample SAMN13153372, study PRJNA577476) | soil metagenome | isolation source: 100 cm soil or saprolite under Garry oak tree replicate 1 | place: USA:California | collected 2016-06-15
AGACGATTGCGGCGCATGAATTGATCAATCTGGGCGGCGCGGTCAAGCACTGTCTGCACATCACTCGTCGTCGACTTATGATGATCGAAATGGTCATGCAGCGTCTTCGTCTCCTTATAGAATTCTTTGACGAAAGCGTTTATGTCATCCTCGCGCCGCGAACCGTCGAAGCGGCTCTTGTCCAACGCGGTGTCCAGACTCTGGCGAAAGACGTCGGATTGATGCTCGATACGGTGAATAATCTCTTCGACCTCTTTGTCGGTCACGCGATATGGAATGTCGCCCACAACCGGCGCGATGTAGCCACCGCCCCACCGCCACGATACGTTGTAAGCCGCCGCTAGTTGTTCGAGATCGGCACGCAATGCTGACCAATCACCCTGCGCGCGCGCGTTCAGCGGGTAACGATTCATGAACCCATCGATGCGCGCGGCCCGATCCAGCACTGTGTCCACATCCGAAGTCGTCGATTTGTGGTGATCGAAATTATCATCCAGGCGCTTTGTTTCTTCTTCGAAGTTTTTTACGAAGGTGTTGATGTCATCTTCGCGGCGCGTGCGATCAAAGCGGCTCTTATTGAGCGCGTCTTTGAGACTCTTGCGAAAGGCATCGGTCTCGCTCTTGATGCGATCCAGGAGGCGCGCAACTTCCCGATCGTTCACGCGATAAGGTTGCCCCGAGACCTGGGCAGACGTCCTCGAAACCAACGTTGCTGTTAATGCGATGCAAAGAGCCGGCAGAAATGTTTGGATTCTCATAGCCGCCATTTTATCACCGCCCGCAAGCATTTTGTCGCCATCTGACGCATAGATCGCGAACCGCTTCAGCCCAGTCTGGAAACTGAAAACAGAACCCCGAGTTGAGCAGCCGGGTGGGAATAACTCGCCGGCTCTTGAGAATAAGCTCAGTTTCGCTGCGCAGAAGAAACGCTCCAACTTCGAGCATCCACTCGGTCGCGGGAAGTCCAAAAGGCATTCCCCAGGCTTCCCGGAGTGCCTGCATGAACTCGGAATTTATCACCGGATTTGGCGACGCGAGATTGACAGGCCCGTCCAGCTCTTCATGTTGGATTAGCCACAGGACAGCCAGCGCCAGGTCCTGGTCGTGAATCCAGGACATGAACTGTTTGCCATCACCTGCGCGACCACCGAGGCCGAATCGCACCAATCGCAGCAGCGTGTCGAAGGGACTGCCTGGATCCGGATTCATTACGATTGCGGTACGCATCAAGACCTTACGTGTTAAAGGAGTGGCCGCGCCATTGAAGGTTCGCTCCCATGATGTCGCCACGTCGATGCTGAATCGCCACGTGTCCGGCGCGTTTGGCTCGGAGCCGCCGATGATTCCGCTGGCCTCATCGTTTGGCATGTCGAAGCGATGAGCATAAATAGTCGCGGTGCTCGCTTGCAGCCAAACCCGCGGTGGCTTCCACGCCTGGGCGATAGCGTCGCCGACTACTTTCGTTGATTTCACGCGCGAGTCGATGATGATGCGCCGGTTCACCGGCGTATAGCGGCAATTCACACTCCGTCCCGCCAAATTAATGATTGCGTCAGCGCCTTCAAACTCGGAAATCCATTCGCCCGGCGTTTCACCATCCCATGCGACTGTTCGCCACGGCGCATTCCGTCGTGTTCGACTGAGCACGACGACATCGTCTCCGCGACTGTGAAACGCGCGAGCGAGCACTGTGCCTACCTGACCTGATCCGCCTGGAATTACTATTTTCATGTCCTCAACTATTCCGCACCGGCTTTTCGCCGAGAAGATTCAGCCCTGTTACCCGCGGCTTCCACTTCCGCTGCTGCGTACATGTCGACTCTTTGCCGGTACGTCAGTGGCTCTGTCTTAATCATTGCGTCATTTCTGGAGGAAGAACACGCCAAACCTGCGAGACCTCCATAACCAAGCGCCCATAACACACTGTCTACAACTCCAAAGACATTGACGTGAACGTACTCAATTCGGTTCAACTCGCTGATTAACTGATAGAAGTTGAGGCCAAGTATGATCATCGCGGTGATAGTCGTTCCGATCATCGCTCGTCGGGCCCAGATGATCGGCTTCGCGAGTCTCCCGGCCAACCACCAGACCACTAAACCAACGATTGCGCCCGGGATTGCATAGCAAATGAGGAAGGTGAGGTCCAAAAAGAAGAGTGGTCCTCGCGGCCCGTAGAAAACGATCAGCCAAATCAGTGCGAAAGTGAAGCCACCCCAGGTACCCCGAACAACAAATTTGAGGAAGTCTTCCACCGTTTACCTTAGGCTTCCGCCGACTCTAAATCGCGTAATTCTGAAACCAACCGTAGCGCCCGTTTGCGCACCGGCCTCATCAACGGGTTACTCGCCAATGAAATCAGTTTGTCGAGGAGGTCGACAGTCTGATCGATTAGCTTGTAGGTCCGCTTCTGATTACGCGACGAATCGTGAATCCAAAAAAGAATCACACCCATGTGGTAAAGCCAGAGCAGATAGGGCAACTCGGCGCGCAGTTCATTTGGTATTCGCGTCCTTGTCTCGCTAACCAGGTCTTTGAAGAGTTTCATACTATCCATCCGGACCGGAGCTGATTCATCGGCAAATGGATTCAGCGGATTGTGCGGATCGGCTGCCGTCTTAAAAAGTACGCCGGCGAATCGATGATAAGGCTCAAGCGTGGAGATCTTGAGCCGCATTACTGCGAGCAGACGCTCTTTCAGGCTTGACTCCTTTCCGAGAATGGGCTGCGAGGCAGCCACATGTTCTTCGTGTGTGCGGTGATAGAACGCCTGAATCAAATGATCTTTTGAAGGGAAATAATGATAGGCGTTGCCGAGTGAGACGCCGGCCTTTTCAGCGATCGCCCGCATCGTAGTTTTCTCGTAGCCATGTTGGAGAATTAATTCCAGCGCCGCATTTACGATCAGAGCTTTCGTCTGTTCGCCTTTCTGCGTTTTGCTTGTTTTTGTTTTCCCACTCATCTTCATCACCTGGATAAGCCGGCCACGCGGCTGATTTGATAACGATGCTGAGAGATCAATGACACTACTCTCCTGGTAGTCGGCAGGAGTTCAGGAGTCGACAGACGATAGGACCAGTCGCGATAGTGACACAACGCCCAGAGCATCATTAGCCAACCTTTGGGTCCGAAGTAAACCGCGCCTTCGTCGCTGACGACGGTCAGATCTCTTGAGGTCAAGTCATGATTGAGTTCCGGAAATCGTTTCCGGGCAGCATCGGTCTTGATCGGTATCATTCTGATGTCGATCAACTTGGGTTGTTGAGCGAGCCATCCCTGCACTCTCAGGCACAATCCGCAGGATGGGTCATAGAGCAGAGTCAGTCTGTTCATGACTAAACCTCCCTGACCGCAGTGAATGCATCCGGCATTACGGGCGGAGGCCCACCTCGCAGCGTCGCGCGCCGCCTCATGCGGCTGAAAAGGAAGAGGTTAAAGAAATGCATTCCGCCCAGAACCAGCAGGACCGTGCCGACCTTGACCGACAGCGCCTCAATTCCTTCCTGCGCCGTCGCGATCTTATATCCAAGCTTGAGCATCAGGCTGACGTATCCCAGATTAATCAAGTAAAACCCCACCACCAGCAGATGATTTACCGAATCAGCGAGCGGTTCGTTGCCATGAAAGACATCGACCAGAAAGATGTGTCCATTCTTGTGCAGTGTGTGCGCGACCCAGATCGTCAGGGCTATGGTGATTGCCAGATAGAGTAGATAAGTAGTGATTTCTATGGTCATAACCGGTCTCCTTTTGCGAGAAGTGAACATGTTCAACTCTTGCAGAATAGCTGGGCCTTCGCTGGCTGTCAAGAACTTTTTGAACATGTTCAGAAAATCGCTGTTTCGGTAGGCCGGGCGGTAAGTCGGGCAATAAAGCATTCCAAAATGAAAACGGCGGAAGCTGGGAACCGCCAGGTCCCGTCTCCCGCCGCGTAAGTGCGCACAGACGCAGTCTGATTCAGATTACTGGCTTAGTTGCCATTCAGACCATCGCGATACCCTGTCTCAAACGCCAATTGGAAATAACGGCGATAGAGCTCGCGATTACCAAACCTGGGGTTGTAGTCCTTCACAGCATTCTGATAGGAGCTGTAGTTACGAAAGTCGTTGCCATAGCCGTAACCATAGCCTCGTCTGCGATTGCGATCATGACGGCCCGCCTTCAGGCCTTCGTTGTAACCGGCGTTCAAGGCTGTCTGACGAAACTCCCAACCGCCCCAGTCCGGGTATGAATCCCGGGAACGGTTTCGATTCCTATTCTTAAAGTAATTGGATTTCATCAACCTCCGCGCCTAGTTGTCGCAATGACCGTGCCGCTTTGGCGATTATCACTGATGTTGTGATGCGATTGTTGACGGGTCGTCATGAATTGACACGGATTATGCCAAATGGTGCCGACTTAACCCGCATGGGTTGTTGAATTGATTCCTAAGGTGTTTCATTTTTGGACAAGCTGACTCTTCTGTGGGTGCGCAACTTATTTTTTTAGGTGGCGTAGAGTGACACAATCGCGGGCGGAACTCTGGTTGCTGGGCTTGACGAATGAAGGCGGAGCACTTACTCTGATCAAGACGGGGACAAGTGATGAATAGTTTCGCGAACAGCCAACGCTATTACTATTATTATTGCGGTCCGCTCTCCATTTGGAGGGACGGTCGGGCGATGAGCTGTCGCGAGGTCACTTAGGTAACCTTAGACGAGTTTCAGAACCGGCCATCGGTCCTTCCGGAGAAGGATCGGTGGCCGGTTCTTTTTTTGCCGGGAACGCGGACTTTCGACGCGGACGCGCGAGAAATTCGCCGGAATTTTCTTGTGCTGCACTTTCGATGCGAGCGAGGTGCTCGCGTTCCCAACAAAAATTGGAGGGAACAATGCTTGACATTGCAAACGACATTATGACGAGAAGAGAGTCCAATCAATCCTTGCTGTCCGATCACGTGGATACTCGGCCGGTAATCGCTGATGAAGAGATTGCCGATCGAAACACGATTGTGCAGCTCGATCCGGATCATCCGGGCTTTCGCGATCGGGAATACCGCGCGCGTCGGAACCAGATCGCGCAACTTGCCGTGAATTACATACCCGGCGATGAGATTCCGGACGCTCCTTACACTGGCGAAGAGCATGAACTGTGGCGCACAATTTGGGCGGCCTTGCAGCCGGCGCATCAGAAATATGCCTGCGCCGAATACCTCGGGGCCTTGCAGCGCCTCAGCTTTGCGCCCGATCGCATCCCGCAGTTGCGAGAAGTTAATGAGAAGGTGCAGGCAATCAGCGGGTTTCGTCTCGAGCCGGTCGCCGGATTAGTTCAACCGCGCGTGTTCCTCGAGAATCTGGCGAACGGAGTTTTTCTCTGCACCCAGTACATCCGTCATCACTCGACGCCGCTTTATACTCCTGAGCCGGACGTCGTACACGAAATTGTCGGCCACGGAGTGACGCTGGCGAGTGAAAAGCTGGCGGAAATAAATCGTATGTTTGGACGTGCAGTGAAACAGAGGACGCAGCCGGAAGCGCTCGAACAATTATCGCGCATCTATTGGTTCACGATTGAGTTTGGTGTATTACGCGAAAACGGAGAAGTGAAAGCCTATGGCACAGGCTTGTTGTCATCGGCTGGAGAACTAAAAGAGATGCGGGAAGCCGATTTGCGCCCGCTCGATCTGGACGCTATCTCGCACCAGGAATACGACCCCACGCACTATCAGCCGGTGCTTTTCTGTGCCAAATCGTTTGAAGGAATGTATCAGACCCTAAGAGATTTTCTGGTGAGAAAGTAGACGAGCGGCTATGCCTCCTGATGCGCGGAAGGGCGTGGCCTTTTCGAATCAAAGGTTTTACCTGGGTGGGGGGCCTGGCCCCGCAATCCGAGGCACAACCTCGGGGAAGAAAAAATATTTCTCGTGAGAAAGCCATAGGCTTTCCGCGCCTCAGCGGGCGAAGCCGGCCCGACAACGCTCCTTGACACTTTTTTCAGGCAGCGCCTATAGTTTGCGTGCGAGTTCCCCGTTAACATGACACGCAATTATTACTGTTGCTGGTGCGCCTGTATCTGGGCTTCTCCTGCGGGGGGAGCGTCCGGGCGAAACTTGCGCGCGCGAAAGCTGGTGACTTAGCCACCGCGCAAAAAGTTTAGAACGACCGGTCGCGACGCCCAGTCACGGCCGGTTTTGCTTTTGGTGAAAGAGCGCGAGGCGCGCGAGAACATGAGCTTATGAGTGACCTGATCAAGAGAGAGCGCCGATCGTATTAAGACGGGCGACCTTCTTTAGAAACGCGACATGATGACAGAAGCAGACGCAATAAAGTCTCAGCGGGAAAGGAGTCCTGACTCATTGGAGGCGCAGATCGGCAATACTCCGTTATTGCGCCTGCGCCGGGTCGCGCGCGGTTTGCCGGCAGGCGTGGACGTATTGGTCAAAGCCGAGCACCTGAATCCGGGCGGATCAGTAAAAGATCGCGCAGCACTCGCCATGATTCTGGATGGCGAACGGTCAGGCCGGCTTTATCCGGGCAAAACCATTCTGGACGCGACCAGCGGCAACACTGGAATCGCCTATGCGATGATCGGAGCCCTCCGTCGCTATCCGGTGACGCTTTGCCTGCCTAAGAACGCGAGCGAAGAACGCAAACGCATTCTGCGAATTCACGGGGCAGAACTGATCGAGACTGATCCTTTGCACGGCACTGATGGAGCACAGTCGATTGCCCGGGACTTGGCCAACGGCGATCCGCAAAAGTATTTTTATCCCGATCAATACAACAACGACGCGAACTGGCGGGCGCATTATGAAGGCACCGGTCGTGAAATCTGGGAACAGACTGAAGGCCGCGTGACACATTTTCTCAGTGGTCTGGGAACGTGCGGCACGTTTGTGGGCGTGGTGCGAAGATTGAAAGAATTCAATTCAAACGTACGAGCAATTTCTATGGAGCCGGACTCGCCGATTCACGGTCTGGAGGGCCTGAAACACTTGCCAACTTCGCGAATGCCCGGCATCTTTGATCCAACGCTGGCCGATGAGAAAATAGAAGTATCAACCGAAGAAGCGCAGTTCATGTCCCGGCGCCTGGCGCGCGAAGAAGGTCTCTTCGTAGGCGTCAGCGCGGGCGCGAATGTAGCCGCTGCGCTACGGATCGCGCGCGAGCTGACCTCCGGTTCACTGATCGTGACGGTGCTCTGCGATGGCGGCGAACGGTACTTGAGCGAGAACTTCTGGGAACAGAAAGGCACCTGAACGCTGCTCACATCCCAAATTATGAGCGAGAAAAAACCCGACCACCTCGACATTGCTACCCAGCTGGTTCATGCGGGTGAAAGACGCGCGCCGCCAACCGGGCGCCCGACCGCGACTCCCATTTATGCAGCCGCGACTTACACCTACGAATCGATGGAAGAGATCGATCAGGTTTTTGCAGGAGAGAAACCTGATTACATCTACACGCGGTACGGTAACCCAACGCTGGCGGCTCTCGAGACTGCGATGCGAACTATCGAGGAAGGCGCTACGGCCTGCGCGTACTCGTCCGGCATGGCGGCGCTGCATGCGGCTTTGTTAGCCTGCGAATTGTCGCCCGGCGCGACCGTCCTTGCGTCGCAGGATCTTTACGGCGCGACGACGAACCTGCTGCTGACTATCTTCGGATCGCTCGGAATAAAAACGGTTACTGCCGATTTCAATGACCTCGAAACTCTGCGCCATAAAGCCGCCGGTTTGAAACCGCGCGTGCTGCTTGCCGAAACAATCTCGAATCCGCTCTTGAAGGTCTGCGATATTGATGCCTGTGCTGAGATCGCTCATCAAAGCGGCGCGCGTTTGATCGTGGATAATACGTTCGCTTCCCCCTATCTCTGTCAGCCCTTGAAACATGGGGCTGACCTGGTCGTCCACAGCGGCACCAAATATCTGGGCGGGCACGCCGACGCCATGGCGGGAGTTGTCGTGTCCCGCGATGAAATCGATGCCAACGCCTTGGTCGGTGTAATGAAACTTGTAGGTGGCGTTTTGAGCCCGTGGGAGGCGCACGAGATTTTGCGCGGCCTGAAAACACTCGCGGTGCGTATGGACAGACATTGCGAAAATGCGCGCGCGCTGGCCGAGCGGCTCAGTGATAATCCGCGAGTTGGTCGAGTTTATTACCCCGAGTTGTCCAGGTCGGAATCTGTTGGCCGCCTTTTGCGCGAACCATATTCGGGCGCGCTGGTCTCGATCGAATTGAAAGACGACACGCGCGAGGCGGCGTTTCGCTTCATGAACGCTTTGAGGCTGTGCGTGCGGTCGACAAGTTTGGGCGACGTATTCACGAGCGCGCTCCATCCGGCAACTGCGTCGCATCGCGATCTGGCGCCGGCACGACGAAAGGAACTCGGAATCAGCGATGGGCTGATTCGAATTTCCGTAGGTATTGAAAATGCAAGTGACATTATCGCGGACGTTGAGCAGGCTTTGGAAGCTTAGCCACAGAGAGGCGGAGGCACGGAGGAATTTGGGAGAATGAATAGCTATCGCGATTCCAGCTTGCGCTGTTGTATGTCTTTTTGGCCGGACATGTTGAGGCAGGATTGATTACGTTAGACGAAGGACATCTTAACGAAATCCGAATGCACGGCGAGCGCGACTATCCCTATGAATGTTGCGGGCTCCTGATCGGCCGGTTTGAGACTTCCGGTCAAAAGATAGTGGCAGAAACTTATCCGATTTCAAACGCGCGCGAAGAAGAGGCCAAGCGTAATCGTTTCCTGATCCGGCCTGACGAACTGATGCGCGGCGAGAAACGCGCGCGCGATAAAGGCTTGGATGTGGTCGGCTTTTATCATTCACATCCGGACGATCAGGCGGTGCCATCGCAATACGATTTAAGTCACGCCTGGCCGACTTATTCGTATATCGTCGTGTCGGTGATCCAGGGAGGCGCGGCGGAATTGAGATCCTGGGAGATGGAATCTGATCGTTCGCGATTTAATGAAGAACAGATTAGAAACGTTGTTTAGGAGCGGGCTACCGCCCGCTCAGTCGGGCAGTAGCCCGACTCCAAACGATTGTCGTCTTATCAGAAAGAGGTTTCGAATATGTCAGTCACAATCGCCATACCAACCGCCCTCCGTCAGTTTGCCGCCGGTCAATCAGAAATTCAGGTTGACGCTCGTACTGCCGGTGAGGCACTGGACCAGCTGACGACAACCCACGGCGACTTACGTCGCCATTTGTTCAACGATCAAAATTCGCTGCGCAACTTTGTTAACGTGTATGTCAACGAAGAAGACATCAGACATCACAATGGCACGGATACGCCGGTCAAAGACGGCGACACAATTCTGATTGTCCCATCCATCGCCGGGGGTGCGGCGGTGGTTGACCTGGATGCCGGCAATGATGCCGATGAACCGCAGGCAGAGATGCTTGCGCTCCATCAAAACTTGCCCAGTCTTTCGAATGAAGAAATCGCGCGCTACAGCCGGCACGTGATCATTCCTGAAGTTGGCATGCAGGGCCAGCGCAAGTTAAAAGCCGCCAGCGTGCTGATGATTGGTACCGGCGGCCTGGGCGCGCCGCTGGGAATGTATCTTGCGGCGGCCGGTGTTGGCCGGCTCGGACTCGTTGATTTTGATGTGGTCGATACGTCGAACCTGCAGCGACAGATCATTCACGGCACCAGGGACGTCGGCCGGCCCAAGATCTCTTCGGCGAAGGATCGTCTTCAGGACATCAATCCGCACGTCGAGATCGAAACTCACGAGACTCGTTTGACCAGCGAGAACGCGTTACGGCTCTTCGTTAATTATGACGTCATCGTCGACGGCACGGACAATTTTCCGACGCGCTACCTGGTGAACGACGCCTGCGTGCTCACCGGCAAACCAAATGTCTACGGCTCGATTTTCCGTTTTGAAGGACAGGCGAGCGTGTTTTGGGCCGAACGTGGCCCATGCTATCGTTGCCTGTATCCCGAGCCGCCACCGCCCGGATTAGTGCCGTCATGTGCCGAAGGCGGCGTGCTCGGAGTGCTGCCGGGAATCATCGGCGCGATTCAAGCGAACGAGACGATCAAGATCATTCTCGGCGCGCCGGACATTCTGGTTAACCGGTTAGTTCTGTTCGACGCCTGGCGGATGCGCTTCCGCGAATTGAAGCTGCGAAAGAATCCGGA